>Ga0073934_10006614_pt1 | contig 16731 bp, 13 predicted proteins | sample LarsenN4metaG_FD_76834 | JGI IMG/M metagenome (GOLD analysis project Ga0073934, IMG submission 76834) | Hot spring sediment bacterial and archeal communities from British Columbia, Canada, to study Microbial Dark Matter (Phase II) - Larsen... ... | reverse complement strand
TTCGAAATCTGATCTTGCTTCGCATCTTGGGACAATAACAGAAACACTTTCGAGATCATTTAAAAAACTTCAGAATCAAAATGTTATTTACGTTAAGGGGAAATATATCACAATCAAAAATTTGACATATATCAAAAAAATCATAAATTAAACAAATCTTTTTGACTTAAGTCAATTACAAATCAATCCTTTCTTTTTAATTTGAGCAAAATTAAAGAAAGAAGTTAAATGAATTTTTCAAAAAACAACACACTTGCAGAAATTGTTAAGTTTGACTATAGGGCTGCTAGTGTATTTGAAAAATACAATATTGATTTCTGCTGCAACGGGAAACGAACCATTGAGAAGGCTTGTAAAGAGAAGGATATTTCCTATGATAACCTGCTAAGCGAAATTTATTCTGTTATTAAAGATGTAGTTAATTCAGACAATCCTGAAAACTGTGATTTAATAAAACTTATCGATCATATTCTTGAAGTTTATCACGTAAATATCAGGAATATGATTCCTGTAATTTTAAATCATTCAAAAAAAGTAAAAGAAGTTCACGGTTCAAATCACGGAGAATTATTAGAAATTGACAGGATTTTTGAGCAGGTCTGCCAAGATTTAGATTCTCATATGCAGAAAGAAGAGTTAATATTGTTCCCTGCGATAATACAATTGGTAGAGAACCATGCAGAGGAAAATTCAAAATATATAAATCATTTTGGTTCGATAAACAATCCAATTTCAGTAATGGAAAGAGAGCATTCAGAAGCAGGAAACGAGTTATACAAAATACGCTTTCTTTCAAACAATTATTTACCCCCTCCGGACGCATGTGCTACATTCAATGTATTTTTTCAGGAATTAAAAGAATTTGAGGAAGACCTGCATAGACACATTCACCTTGAAAACAATATTTTATTCCCTAAAGCAATTGAACTTGAAAATAACTAATTTTTATTAACTTATAAAAAATCAAAATGGAAAAAAAATTTATTGGTTTAACAGTAATTCTTTCACTTTTTTTAATTATGGTTGTATTAACAGGTTGTTCCGAAAACACTGATGAGATAGGTATAGGTCCTATCAAGAAATATGAGTTAAAGCCCGTTAATACACTAATGGTCGAAAAAGGAAATCAAATTTTTGATGAAAAATGTGCTTCTTGCCATAAGTTCAATGAAAAACTTGTAGGACCACCGCTTAATGGAGTTACAAAGAGAAGAAAACCTGAATGGATACTGAATATGATTTTAAATCCAGAACAGATGACAAAAGAAAACCCGGAGGCAAAAAAACTATTTGGAGAATATTTGACTCAAATGACTTATCAAAACGTATCCCAAACTGACGCTGAAGCAATTCTTAATTATTTAAGGAAGAATGACGGCGAATAATTTTTTAAAAATTTAAAATAATAAAAAGATGAAAAATCAAAAATTTTCAATTTCGGGTATAATTCTTTTCTCAATTATATTGATATTAATTTCCGGTTGCGGTAAAAAAAGCCAGGGACCTTTAATTGAGAGCGATGCACCTAATAAAGTTTATATTGAACCGGGGAAATATGATGAGTTTTATGCTTTTATTTCAGGAGGTTTTAGCGGGCAAATGGCTATTTACGGGTTACCTTCCGGAAGATTATTTAAAGTTATACCTGTTTTTTCTCAAAATCCGGAAAATGGTTATGGCTATACTGAAGAAACAAAGCCAATGCTCGAAACATCTCACGGTTTTATTCCATGGGATGATTCTCACCACTGCGAGCTCTCAATGACAGATGGAGTTCCGGACGGCCGATGGTTATTTATTAATGGAAATAATACTCCGAGAATAGCAAGAATTGACCTTAAGTCTTTTAAAACTGTTGAAATTATTGAGATTCCAAACAGTGCTGGTAACCATTCATCTCCATTTATAACACCTAACTCAGAATATGTTGTTGCAGGAACAAGGTTTAGTATTCCTATTGACAATAAAGATGTAACAATATCTTCATATAAAGATAATTTCAAAGGTGCTATTTCTTTTATTAAAGTTGATAAAAATACAGGTGATATGAATGTTGAATTCCAAATCATAACACCTCCATTCGATTACGACCTGAGCCATGCTGGTAAAGGTCCTTCTGATGGCTGGTTTTTCTTTTCATGTTATAATTCAGAACAAGCCCATACTTTGATTGAAGTAAATGCGAGCCAGAGAGATAAAGACTATATTTTAGCAGTAAATTGGAAAAAGATTGAAGAATTGATAGCTCAGGGAAAAGGTTCTGATATTACAACAGAATATTATCATAATAAATTTGAAGATAAAACTCATTCTGCTAAAAGTGAAATCATTAAAAAGGTAAAAACTTTTAAACCCGGAGATATTACTGGTAACATATTTTATATTCCTTGTCCGAAATCTCCCCACGGTGCTGATGTTGACCCATCGGGAGAATTCATAATTGGCGGAGGAAAATTAGCTTCAGTAATTCCGGTTTTTGCATTTTCAAAAATGATTAAAGCAATTGAAGGAAAAGAGTTCGAAGGTGAAATAGAAGGTATTCCTGTATTAAAATATGAATCTGTATTATCCGGCGAAGTTAAGAACCCGGGTTTAGGACCGTTACATACTGAATTTGACGACAAGGGGTATGCATATACTTCTTGTTTTGTGTCGTCTGAGATTGTTAAATGGGATGTAAAGACTAAAGAAGTACTTGACAGGATCCCTGTATATTATTCTGTCGGGCATTTGTTAATTCCCGGAGGAGATTCTAAAAAACCATACGGGAAATATTTAGTTTCTATGAATAAAATAACTAAAGACAGATTCTTACCGACCGGTCCCGAACTTACACAGTCCGCACAATTAATAGATATCAGCGGAGATAAGATGAAAATTCTTTTAGATTTTCCAACCGTAGGTGAACCCCATTATGCGCAAGGTATTCCGGCAGAAATTTTAACTAAAAATTCTCAAAGGATATATAAAATTGAAGAAAATCAACATCCTTATGTTACGAAAGCTGAAAAGGATGCAAGAGTTGAAAGGAAAGGAAATGAAATACATGTCTATATGACTGCAATCCGCTCACACTTAACTCCGGATAACATTGAAGGTGTTAAGGTAGGCGATGTTGTTTATTTTCATTTAACAAACCTTGAACAAGACTGGGATATACCTCATGGTTTTACAATAATGGGAAACGAAAATTCTGAATTGCTTGTAATGCCCGGTGAAACATGCACAATAAAATGGACACCAAAATCAGTTGGCGTATATCCGTTTTATTGCACTGATTTTTGTTCAGCTCTTCATCAGGAAATGCAGGGATATTTAAGAGTTTCAGCAAAAGATTCAAACGTGCCCTTAACATTTTCTATCGGTAAAAAGGAATAATAAAATGATAGATAAGAAATCGCAAATATCGATTTTAATAATATCTTTTATCCTTTTATCTGTTTATTTTATTCCTGTCTGGAAAATTGATCTTGAAGCTCCACAATATCCGGAAGGTTTAGGAATGAATATCTGGATAAATAAGATAACCGGAGATTTAAACACCATAAATAATCTGAACCATTATATTGGAATGAAATCAATCCAACCGGATTCAATTAAAGAGTTAAAGATTATGCCCTTTGTTCTGGCTTTCTTGATACTAATCGGTTTTGCGGTTTCTTTTTCTGGTAAAAAAAATTACCTTCTCATCTGGGTAATAATTTTTATTTTAATTGGTATAGCTGGAGGTGTTGATTTTTATCTTTGGGAATATGATTATGGTCATAATTTGTCACCAGATGCTATAATTAAAATACCCGGAATGACTTATCAACCACCATTAATTGGGACAAAAGAACTTGCAAATTTCACAGCGTCTTCTTTACCAGATATAGGCGGTTATATTCTTATCGCATCGGGAATATTTAGCGTAATAATACTATTATATGAATTAAAATTTAAAAAAATATGAGGAATAAAGTTTATCTGCTTTCAATATTTTTAGGATTATTTTTACTATCATGCGGATTAGAACCTGAACCAATAAAATACGGAAAAGACTTATGTTCGCATTGCAATATGAAAATAATGGACAAAAGATACGGTGCCGAACTTGTAACATCAAAAGGAAAAATACATAAATTTGACTCTCCAGAGTGCCTTATTGATTATATACATTATAACAACTTGTCTGCTTCTGATATCGCATATACATTAGTTACAGGTTATAATGAACCTGAAAAATTGATTAATACATCTGAAGCTGCATTTATCATCAGTCCAAAGCTTCCAAGCCCAATGGGTGCTTTTTTAACGGCTTTTACAAGTACAGCGGAAGCAAGGAAGAAAATAGAAGAAGTCGGAGGTGAATTATTTGACTGGAATACAGTAAAGGCAAAAATTATTAACAGGTGATAATTAAAAATATAATAATATTATTACTTTTTTATATATTCGCTGATTTTTCGACATCAATATCCAGGGATATTTATGTTGGAAAAAACAGAGATTATAATGATATTAAAAGTGCCATAGAAAACTCGGTTAATGGCGACAGGATTTTCATAGAAGAAGGGATATACCAAACTCACGGCATAATTATTGATAAAGAAATATCTATAACCGGTTTAAATTCTACTATTATTGATGCACAAAATATTAGCGAAGCAATCACAGTAAAAAGTTCAAATGTTATGATTCAAGGATTGACAATAAAAAATATTCCGGTAGGATTTATGAAAGACAATGCCGGAATCAGAATTGAAAACAGTAAAAAAGTAACAATAAAGCAATGCAGATTTGAAAACAATTTCTTCGCAGTTTACATTTCCAATTCAGATAGTTCATTTGTAATTTCAAATGTAATAACCGGGGATGCAGCATCTGAATCATTTTCCGGTAACGGTATTCATTTGTGGAAATGCAATAATATAGAAATTAACAATAATTTTATTTCAGGACACAGAGATGGAATTTATTTAGAATTTACTACGAACTCAACAATTACAGGAAATTACAGCGAGAAAAACCTTCGCTACGGTTTACATTTTATGTTTTCTGAAGGAAATGTTTATAGAAAGAATACGTTTCGTGAAAATGGAGCAGGAGTTGCGGTTATGTACACGAAGCGAGTTGAAATGACAGAAAATATTTTTGAGGATAACTGGGGGCCAAGTTCTTATGGCTTATTGTTAAAAGATATTTCAAAAAGCAGAATATTCAATAATATATTCAGAAAAAATACCACAGCAATATATTCTGAAGGAACTACCTATACAATAATAGAGAACAATATTTTTCAGACAAATGGTTGGGCGATAAAGATTCTTGGGAACTGCAATTATGATACCATAATAAACAATGACTTTTTGAGCAATACATTTGATATCTCAACCAATAGTAACTTAAACGATAATTATTACGATTCGAATTATTGGGACAGATATAATGGATATGATTTAGACAGGAATTTAATTGGTGATGTTCCATACAGACCAATAAGTTTATTTTCCACTTTAGTTACTAAAAGTCCTGAAGCTATTTTACTTATCAGGAGTTTTCTCGTTGAGCTGTTTGATTTAACGGAAAAAATTATTCCATCTGTAATCCCGGAAAGTCTGACTGACAATCACCCCTCTATGGTTATTAAAAACAAGAAAGACTTTCTTCGATATGATTGAGATTAAAAACCTTACTAAAAGATTCTGGAAATTTGATGTCCTAAAATCAATAAATCTTATTATAGAAGGTAATCAGATAGTATCTCTTATGGGTCCAAACGGCTCTGGCAAGACAACTCTTATTAAAGCAATTCTTGGACTTGTTATTCCTGAAAACGGAGAAATAACTGTTAATGGTATTAATACAAAAAGAGATTTCAAATACAGAAAATCAATTGGATATATGCCTCAAACTGCTTGTTTCCCTGATAATTTAAAAGTTAGTGAAGTAATTCAGATAATAAAAGAAATAAGAAAAAATGAAACCGAATATGATATGGAGCTATACGAAATGCTAAATATTGAAAGCTTTTCAGACAAAAAAATATTCACTCTTTCTCAAGGGATGAAGCAAAAAGTAAGTTGCGCAATTACATTTTTATTTAATCCTTCGATATTAATACTTGATGAACCTACTGCAGGTTTAGACCCGATTTCTGCAGAGATATTCAAAAACAAATTATTAAGTGAGTCAGAGAAAGGCAAATTAATTCTTTTTACTACTCACATTTTAAATGAAGTGAAAGAGTTATCCAACCGTATGATATTTCTTCTTGATGGAGAAATTATGTTGGAGAAAAAAAACGAAAGGATATCTTCCGGCTCAGATTCTGATTCGATTTATAATGAGTTACTTATGCTGAAAAAATATTATAGATAATAATATGAAGATTATAAAATTTATTATTTTTGATATTATTAAAAACAAATGGTTGACAACATATACTGTTTTTTTATTAATACTAACATCAGGTATTATTTATTTCAGTAATGATTCGGGTAAAGCCATTATCAGTCTAACCAATGTAATATTAATATTAATTCCTTTGATGTCAGTTACATTTTCCTCTATGCATTATTATAATTCCAAAGAATTTATACAAATGCTTTTAACCCAGCCTATTGAAAGAGTTACTGTTTTTATTGCAGAGTTTATAAGTATTTCTGTTTCTCTGGTTTTAGCTTTTTTAATTGGAGTTATATTGCCGTTGTTGTTCAACGGTTTTTCCATATTAATTTTTTACCTTATTATTTCAGGTACAATGTTATCTTTAATATTTTGTGCTGTTGCAATATTAATTTCTATATCCTTTGATGAAAAAATTAAAGGTGTAGTAATATCATTATTCACCTGGTTGTTTTTTTCTGTAATATACGATGGTTTTGTGCTTTACATATATTTTGCGTTTAATGAATACCCGCTTGAAAATATTGTTCTGTTACTCACAGCTTTAAATCCAGTTGATATTTCCAGAATTTTAATTCTTTTAAAGCTTGAGATTTCTTCGCTTATGGGATATACAGGAGCAAACCTTCAAAATATCCTGGGTAACAACATAGGCTTTTTATTATCTGTATTTGTTTTGCTAACCTGGGCTGTCATACCATTTTTACTCGCACTTAGAAAGTTCAACAGGAAAAATTTTTAATATATTGAAAATTCTATTTTATATACCTGAAATCCTGTCCGGCTTTTAATCCTGTCACGGATTCGTAAATCAGTTTAATTACATTTTCGACATCGCTTTTGTCAACCATCTCTACAGTTGTGTGCATATATCTGAGAGGCAAGGAAATAAGTGCCGAAGCAACACCTTCTCCCGAGTATGCAAATGCATCTGTGTCCGTACCAGTACTTGTAGATACAGTATCAAGTTGATATTTTATTTTTTTCTTCTTCGCAGTATTAATCAGATGTTTCAAAAGATTGTTTTGCACTGCAGGTCCGAATGTCAGTACCGGTCCTTTTCCGCAGGAAATATCTCCTGAACTTTTTTTATCATACATCGGCGGTTGCGTGTCGTGAGTAACATCGGTAATAATTGCAACATCAGGGTTAATCTTCCTCGAAATCATCGTTGCTCCTTTCAGTCCGATTTCCTCCTGTACTGAATTTACAACATATAAAGTGAAAGGCAGTTTCTTTTTGTTTTCTTTTATTAATCTGGCAACTTCTGCAATAATAAAGCCGCCTGCCCTGTTATCCAATGCCCTGCCGCAATAAAACCTGTCGTTCAGTACAATTAATTCATCTTCATAAGTTGCAACACAGCCGACCGTTATTCCGAGTTTTTCAACCTCTTCTTTTGAATTGCATCCTACATCAAGAAAAATATTTTTCAGAGTTGGCGGTTCTTCCTTCATTTTATCTCTTACGTGTATTGCAGGCCAGCCGAAAACTCCTTTTACAATTCCTTTTTCTGTATAAATATTCACACGTTTAGATGGTGCAATCTGATGGTCTGAACCACCGTTTCTTTTAAGATAAATAAATCCTTTATCAGTTATATAACTGATGAACCAGGATATTTCATCGGCGTGTGCTTCTATAACAACTTTATATTTCTGCCCGGGATTTATTACGCCTACTACAGTTCCGTAAATATCTGTGAAGTATTCATTAATATATGGTTTTATATATTCAAGCCATACTTTTTGTCCACGGTATTCAAACCCTGTAGGCGAAGATGTATTGACGTAATTCTCAAGGAATTTAAAACTTTCTTTTCTCATAATTTTAAACGTGTAAAAATTTTACAAATTCTTCAAGAGTAATATCTCCGAAGTAATTATTCAAGTCAACTTTTGATAGTGCCTGTTTTAAATGTTCGTCATCATATCTGACTCCAATCAGGATTTTTGATATATCTTCATCTTCGCCATATCCAAGATAGTCTCCGTAAAATTTTATTTCCTGTATTATTCCGTCTTTTACATTAATCCTCGCATCTATCTGTCCGAATGGAAATCTGTTTATTTTTTGTATGTTAAATTCAGGCGAACGTCCGTAATTCCACTCCCATGTTCTGTATTTGCTTTCCGAGAGTTTGTAAACTTCTTCCCATTCTTTTTCAGTTAACCTGTAAACCGGAACTTCATCATAATCACGGAAAATGTTCTTAATAAGTTCCTGACGGAATTCCTCAATTGTAAGCGGCTCTTTAAGAAATTCCTTAATATTCGCTACCCTGCTTCGAACAGATTTTATTCCTTTACTCTCAATTTTATCAACCTTTACATTCAATGCTTCTACTACATCTTCAAGATGTGAATCAAATAAAAGGGTACCGTGTGAAAACATTGATTTTGTATTTGTAAACTGAGCATTTCCGGAAACTTTCCTTCCATCAACCGTTATATCGTTTCTGCCGCTTAATTCAGCATTTACTCCGAGCTTTTTCAGTGTCTCTGTTACAGGTTCAGTAAATTTCCTGAAGTTATTTATGCTGTCATTACTGTGTTTGGTTAAAAAACTGAAATTTAAATTTCCCTTGTCGTGATATACTGCTCCGCCACCGGAAATTCTTCTCACAACTGTAATGTTTTTTTCTTTTACTTTATCAGGATTTATTTCCTCAATAGTATTCTGATGTTTACCAATTATTATTGAGGGACTGTTGATGTAAAAGAGCAGATAATTTTCATTCCCGAAATCGAGATTCCTCACACAATATTCTTCGAGTGCGAGATTTACAGTTGCGTCGTTAATGTTGTTGTTTTCTATTAGTTTCATATTTCCTTTTATATATTTTTATAATAAATTGCTTGCAAGTTCTGCCAGTTCCGATCTCTCTCCTTTCTCAAGATTTATATGAGCGTATAGCTTTTGTCCCTTAAAATGTTCGATTAAATAAGAAAGACCGTTTGACTGTGAATCAAGATAAGGGTGATCAATCTGTGAAATATCTCCTGTGAATACCAGTTTTGTTCCTTCTCCAACTCTTGTAATTATTGTTTTAATTTCATGAGGTGTAAGGTTCTGAGATTCATCAACTATAAAAAATATTCTTTGAAGACTTCTTCCCCTTATATATGTCAGCGGTTCCACTACAATTTTCTGGTCTTTAATCATTGTAGATATCTGCATGTGATTTTTATCGTTTTCAGGATATTGGTCCTGAATTACTTTAATGTTATCCCACAATGGCTGCATATATGGTTCAAGTTTACTCTCAACGTCTCCGGGCAGATATCCGATATCTTTATTGCTCAGCGGAACTACAGGTCTTGAAATATATATCTGCCTGTATTCTTTTTTAACACTCAGAGCAGAAGCAAGGGCAAGAAGTGTTTTTCCGGTTCCTGCCTTACCTGTAATTGTAACAAGGGGAATTTGCGGATTTGTTAAGGCATGGCATGCAAATGTCTGCTCTGCATTTCGCGGCTTGATTCCGTAAACAGGGTTCTTATCAATTCTATGAAGTTTTTCGTTAGCAGAATCATACCATGATAAAACTGACCTCTCAGAATTTCTTAATACGAAATATTTATTCGGATGGGTTTCCTGCTTGCTTACCTTTAATACTTTTTTTGCCGGAATTTCAAATGGCATTAAATAAATCTGCTGTAGTAATGCATCATCAAAATTTTCAATAATTTCTTTACCACTGTAAATCTCTTCTATACTGCTTACCCTGTCTGTTCTGTAATCTTCAGCTAATACCCCTATTGCTTTCGCTTTCATCCTCAGGTTAACGTCTTTTGTAACTAATATTACGTTTCTTTTTTCTTTGCCCTGTATATCAATTGCCGCACTTAAAATCCTGTGATCCGGATTATCTTCTTTGAATGCTTCTTTTACTGTTTTGTTCAGTTCTTTGGTAATCAGGACTCTTACTTTACCTTTTCCTCTTCCAAGCGAAACCCCGCCATTGAAAAGAGCCGTTCCTGTTATTGAATCAAGTGTTCTTGCAAATTCTCTTGCATTAAGATTTATCACCTGTCCGCCACGCTTGAAATGGTCAATCTCTTCTATTACGGTAATAGGTATTACAATGTCATTTTCCTGAAACTGGTGTATGCATGTTCCGTCGTGCAGAATTACATTTGTATCGAGAATATAAATTTTCGGAGGATTTTTTTTCGCCATATATTATTATTTAAGTTTGTTTTTCTGCAAAAATTAATTCTTTTATAAGTTCTTCGGTTTTTATAAGCCTTTCTTCATCAAATTCCGGAGTTCCTGTTTCAGATGTTATTTCAAGTTTAACTTCTATAACAAGCTGCGTCTTCGAATTTGCTATGTTATAAGTTCCGTTTTTTGATTTACTTATCGTATCTATAAGATTCTCAAAAAATCCGCTTCTGAATATTCTGTGTTCCTTTTCTTTCGGAAAATATAACGATAATTGTAATTCATTTAAAACTATTTTTTCAAGACCTAATTCTCCGGTCAGTAATTTTAATTTTACTACTTTAAAAAGGTTTTCTGCCAGCTGTGGTATCTTACCAAACCTGTCCGATAGTTCGTTTCTTATTTCAGTCAATTCATCTTCAGTCATACTGTTATATAACTTCTTGTAAATATTGAAACGTTCTGTTTCGTTTGATATATAATCTGAAGGTAGTAATGCGTTTAAATCATTCTCAAAAATTATTCCTGATATTTCTTTTTTCTTTTTCAATGATTCGGAAATTTTTTGCTGAGTATTATCATCTTTGAAAAGTTCACCAAACTCTTTTTCTTTTAGTTCTGCTACTGCCTCTTCTATAATTTCCATAAATAACTCAAATCCTACCTGCTGAACAAATCCGCTTTGTTCTCTGCCAAGTAAATTTCCAACTCCTCTTATTTCCATATCCCGCATTGCAAGGTTAAACCCTGACCCAAGATCCGTATATTCTTCGATTGCCTGAAGGCGTCTGATTGCACCTGATGTTAAAGTGCTCGTAGGAGGTGAAATGAAATAAGCGTATGCCTGTGTTGAACTTCGCCCGACTCTGCCCCTGAGTTGATAAAGCTCTGAAAGCCCGTATGTATTGGCATTATTGATAATAATTGTATTTACGTTTGGTATATCCAGTCCTGATTCTATTATTTTCGTGCATACAAGCACATTCAGTTTCTTTTCTATAAAATCAACAATAATATCTTCAAGTTCATTCCCTTCCATTTGCCCGTGTGCAATTCCAACTTTAGCATTTGGTATCAGTTCCTTTATTCTATCTGCATATTTATAAAGCGGAGCTATTTTATCGTTTACAAAATAAACCTGTCCGTTTCTTGCAAGTTCTTTTTTGATAATATCAGCAATTAATTTCCAGTCAAGTCTTATTATTTCTGTAATTATCGGTTTCCTGTTTTTAGGCGGTGTGTTTATTACAGATAAATCTCGTGCCCCTAAAAGCGAAAAATTCAGTGTTCTGGGAATCGGAGTAGCGGTTAAAGTAAGAGTATCAACTCCCGGACTTAAAGCTCTCAGTTTTTCCTTTGCTTTTACGCCGAATTTCTGCTCTTCGTCAATTATAAGCAATCCAAGATTTTTAAATTTAATATCTTTTGATAAAATTCTGTGAGTACCAATAAGAATATTAATTTTCCCTTCTTCTGTTTTTTTCAGTATTTCAACCTGTTCTTTTCTTTTAAGCATTCTGGTGATGCATTGAGTCTCAACTGCAAATGGTGAAAGTCTGTCTCTGAAAGTATTATAGTGCTGAACTGCGAGAATAGTAGTTGGAACCAGAATAGCAACCTGCTTATTGTCCAAAACACATTTGAATGCGGCTCTGACTGCAACCTCTGTTTTCCCGAATCCAACATCTCCGCATACGAGTCTATCCATTGGATTTGGGGATTCCATATCCTTTTTAACCTCCTCTGTAGCCCTCGCCTGATCAGGGGTATCTTCATAGATAAAGCTTGCCTCAAGTTCCCTTTGCCAATGTGAGTCAGGAGAAAATGCAAAACCATCGGATACCTTCCTTTTTGCATAGAGAAGTATTAAATCCCTTGCAATATCCTGTACTTTCTTTTTTGTCTTTGCCTTTAAATTATCCCATTCGCCACCGCCAAGTCTTGTAAGCTTTGGCGTAAAGCCTTCATTAGCCGAATACTTGCTGATAAGGTTTACATAGTTTAAACTCAGATACATAATATCATTATCGGCATAGGTAAGTTTTACTACTTCCTGAAGCCCATTGCCTGTCTTAATAGTTTTCAATCCTGCATAGACACCAATTCCGAAATCCCTGTGAACTACAAGGTCTCCGTATCTCAGTTCTTTCAGTTCATCAAAAGTTATTCCCCTGAATTTTTTCTTTCGTTTTTTAATCTGCCTGAAATATCTTCCGAATATTTCGTGCTCAGTATATAGTAGAAGTCTGGCATCGGGACTTATAAATCCGTTATGCGGAGATTCATTCAATACTTTTACCTTCTCAAATAAATTTTCCTTGTCATAATCTTCAATAAGATTACGCATACGTTTTGCCTGATATTCATCTGAGCAGGCAATATACACATTATATCCATTGTTAGAATATTCAGTAATATTATCTTCAAGTAGTTTTATATTTGAATGAAAATCCGGCTGAGGTTTCGTTTTAAAATTAACAACTTCGACTTCTGAATTATCGAATGTAAGAATATTAATACATTTAAAATCAGCGGATAAATTATTAAATAATTCTTTTGATATAAAATTCTCCTGAAGTTCTATGTCATCAAATACCAATACAGAGCCGTCCGGAATATAGTCAAGAACTGTACCTGTGTTGAAAGTTTTGGACTCCTCTGTTTCTGAAAGATTAATACTTATTCTTACAACGTCAAGCATTCTGAGTGAGCGTTGGGTTGTAATATCAAATTCCCTTATAGAGTCAACAGTTTCCCCGAAAAATTCTATTCTGAGGGGCGAATCATATCTCTCCGGAAATAAATCCACAATACCACCTCTTACTGAAAAATCTCCCGACTCCTCAACAAAATCTTTTTTTGAATAGTTATATTCTTCAAGTTTCTGAATCAGTTCTTCAAATAAATATTCTTCGCCTTTTTTTAACTCAATTATACTATCAGAGAACTTATCTTTTGAAATTATTTTTTCATTTATTTCAGATGAATCAATAAAAACAGCGAATTTATCTTCAGAGCTCAGAATGGCTAGTGCCTTTGTATTACTTTCAGAATCAAAGATTTTTTCATCCGTAAAAATTCCGGTATTCTCATAATCACTTATCACCTCGAAATCTTCTTTCACTTTCTGAAGTTTCTCCAAATCAGAAGAAAAGTAAACAATTTTCCCGGATGACTTATCTGCGATGTAATTCAGGAAAAAAGCCCTTGCAGAACCGTATAGGCCTGTTACATTAATCTGCGCTCCAGAGTTTAGTTTCTCCTCAAAAAGTTTAAATGGTTCAGTTTTGAAAAAATATTTTGAAATATTACTGAACAATGGTAACCCCCTGCTTCAAAATTTCATTGCTGAGAAATATGAACTCTTTTAAACCAAGAGATTCAGGTCTTCTGCTTAAATCAAATTCAATTTTTTCAGGTTTGATATTATTAACTTCAAATAATTGTTTCAGCGAATTTCTGAGTGTTTTCCTTCGCTTCCCGAAGCTTTCCCTGACAACATTTCTTAATAATGTCTCGTTTTCAAAAGGTTCCCGCTTTAAAAATTTCAGTTTTACAACAGCGGAATTTACTCGAGGTTTCGGGAAAAAAGCTCCGGGCGAAACAGTAAAAAGCAGTTCCGGAAATGCGAAATAATTAGTTTGTACTGATAGAATTCCGTATTGTTTTGTTTCCGGTTTTGCAACAAGTCTCTGAGCAACTTCCTTTTGCATCATTAAAACTGCGAAATCAAGCTTATCGCTGTTATCAAAAAGTTTAAATAAAATTGCACTCGTAATGTGATATGGAATATTACCTGCTATTTTTATTTTTTTTGAAGTCGGTTTCAAATCTTTTTCAAAATCAAACTCAAGAAAATCTTTTTCAAAAATTATAACCTGATTCCCAAGCGTTTCTCGCAGACTTTTTATACAACCGCTGTCTATTTCCACGGCGTAATATTTACTGCATTTCCCGGCTATGTGTTTGCTTAAAGAACCATAGCCGGGACCAATTTCAAGTATGATATCATCATCGCTTAATTCAAAAGCTGAAACAATTTTTTTTGCAATGTTTACATCTGTAAGAAAATTTTGACCGAGAAACTTTTTCGGTTTGTATTTGGCAAATCTTTCGTCCACTAATTTACTTTAGGTAATAATAACAACTTTTTTGTATGTTCATATTTCAGAACATTAAAATCAATTTTTACTGTTTTGTATTCCCCGTTTAACCAAAGCCGTGCCTGATTCCTGTAATTATCATATATATTCTGACCTGACTGTCCCGGTGGTAATATTGAATTATATGTATTGGTATTTGACATATCTATAATAAAACGTAATGACGGTCCGAGATGTGATTCAAAATCAGAATCACTGATAGCTCTGATAAAACTGTATTGAATGTTGTTTATTGTTGTTCCGCAACCATTACTTTCATAAGGACCAACATCAAGTATTGCTGATAATGCAGGAACAGCGCCGAGAGGATGTTTCATTTTCACTTTATGTAATTCTCCCCATCGCCATGTTGATACATCTGCATTATTGAATTTGTCTTTTAAAAAGTCAATTGCATCTTTAAAACTTTTTCGCAGGATTGCTTTCTTTTCAGGAAAGTTTTGCTTTAATAGCTTTGCAGTATTTCTTACAGGAATATTATTTATTGTAAGATATTTATAAAATAAATCTTCGCCTAATTTCTGTTTATATAAATTCTTATAAAGCTCAAGTTCAAATTGTGCGAATATCATTGCCTCAGGACTTGTGCTTTTAAACTCATAATCCCATTTCATTAGCATCATCAGATAACTTCTTTCACCAAACGAAACTGTTACAGTATCTTTATATGAATTAAATAATTCATTACAAAAGTCCTTTGCCTGCAGACTTTTCACATCGTTTTGAATAAGTCTGAATTCATTGGCGGAATAATTATTTCTTGGCTTTAAAAGCTCATCAATTCTCAACGCCCTGTAATGCGGCTCATATAAATTTGAAATATAATATTTATAATCCTGCTTCGGTTTGTTATTTGCAGTAACAATATATCCCTCATCTGGATTATACAGGGAAGGCAGTTCATCAAATGGAATAAACCCAGACCATTCAATTTCCCCTGCCGAAGGATAAATTGCAGAATATTCAAAACCGGGATTTTCACCTTCAGTAAATTTTCTGACTGGAATTTTTCCTGCGGCGTGGTATCCAATATTATCCATAGTATCTGCATATACAAAATTTAATGCAGGTATTCCAAATGACCTCAGACCATTTTTAAACCCGTTCCAGTCAGAAGCCCTGTTAATTTCATATACAGCTCCTATTTCATCGCTGTATTCAAATCCTGCCCATCTGAATGTTACAAGATATTTATCACCGGTTTTAAAATTGCTCGTTGAAGTAAATCCGGTTTTTTCGAGATTTGAAATTACAGGTCCGTATTTTGTTGAATAAACATTAAATTCAATTTCATCTCTTGAGCCCTTGACTTTTATTAACTCCGAAATGCTGTCAAGCGGATAGGAATTTTCAAAGACGAGGTAATTATTTTTTACCAATGAATCCTTTCGGAGCAGATAGAAATCGGCTTCGTCGTTCATCAGATTTGTTATACCCCAGCTTATTTTCCCGTTACCGCCTATCATAACTCCGGGAGCACCTGGCACTGAAAAACCAAAAAATTTAGAATCAGTTTTTTTATCATATAAGTTTACCTCGTACCAGCGTGAGGGAGTAAGCAGTGGAACATGAGGATCATTGGCAAGAATAGGTTTTTTATTTTCTGATTTTTTCCCTGAAATTACCCATGCATTACTGCCAATATGGCTACCATCAATATTAAAATATTTTTTAAAATTCCAGGCAGTTTCAAAAAATCCACCTGCAATTTCAGGCAATGCAGATAAATTTTCTTCTGTTGTGTTTCGTTGTTCAGATGTATCAGGTTTTTCAATTATTTTTATTTTCCCCGGGCTTAATATTTCCGGTGCATCTTCAGGATAATTGGGAAAAAATTCCTTTGCTTTTTCAAGTCCGAATTTATTTACAATCAGACCAAAAGTATATTCAGTGTACCATGCAATATTCAGTTCCCATCCCATCATTCTGACTATCATAATTGAATGTTCAGGTTTCCATTCTTCGGGTTTATAGTCAAGTACATCAAACTCAAGAGGCAGTTCCTTAATATGAG
>Ga0073934_10006613_pt1 | contig 16733 bp, 14 predicted proteins | sample LarsenN4metaG_FD_76834 | JGI IMG/M metagenome (GOLD analysis project Ga0073934, IMG submission 76834) | Hot spring sediment bacterial and archeal communities from British Columbia, Canada, to study Microbial Dark Matter (Phase II) - Larsen... ... | reverse complement strand
GATTCGTGGGACCGCTGGTCGAAAAATCGGAAAAAACGCCCGCTGCCTGACTCGATGGGCAACACGTTCGCGCCCACCCGCGGGGCACACCAAAAATCCCGTGACAAAACTCTCGCATCAATACTCTCGCATCAATAAAGACCTGCCAGCAACGCAACTGGCTCGCCGGATTCGCGGAATCCTTGACGCTTTCACCGGCCGGGACTACGATTCTCACGTCAAAATCATTGCAGAGGTTCCATTGTGTCGGCGATCGCGGAGAGCGCCGGCGTCCCGTCCGGATTCCCCCTCTTTGGCAGAGCAAAAAGCGAGAACCGAGATGACGCACGTTGTTGCGGAGCCGTGTTTTAACTGCAAGTACACCGATTGCGTGGTGGTGTGCCCGGTCGAGTGCTTCTACGAGGGCGAGTCGATGCTCTTCATCCATCCGGAGGAGTGCATCGACTGCGAGGCGTGCGTGCCCGAATGCCCGCCTCAGGCCATCTTCCACGAAGACAACCTGCCCGCCGAATGGGCCGAGTACAAGGCCCTGAACGCCGAAATGGCGCCAAACTGTCCTGGCATCACCGAACGCCGCGACCCGATGGGCCCCCCCATCCACAAGTGAGCGCCGCGCTCGTTGTGAGTTGAACTCTCGAAGCCCACGGCGACCCAGCGGACTGGGTACCCCGAACCCGTGGGCTTTTTGTATTGTTGACGGCGTTAATACCGCGGCACCGAAGAATCGACCTGCTGCGACCACGCGTCGATGCCGCCCGTCAGGTTGCTCACCCTCGCGAAGCCCTGGTTGCGGAGCCAGTGTGTGACGCGCAGGCTGCGGCCGCCGTGATGGCAGTGCACGACGATCTCGCTGTCCTTGTGCGCGGCGAGCTCGCCCACACGCTCGGCCAGTTGGCTCATGGGGATGAGCGTCGAACCGGCGATCTTGGCAACGGCGTATTCGTCCGGCTCGCGACAATCGAGCAGCAGAAACGGCTGCCCCGCATCGAGCCGCGCCTTCACTGCCTGGCAGGTGACTTCGAGAGGATACGTTTCAGACATCGGTCGTAGTTTCCCATGAAGCCCAGGGATGGCTATCCCTGGGCTTCGAGAACGTGCAATCGCTCGGCCAGCTCGCGCAGCACGGCGACGTCGCTCTCGGGACGACGCAAGCCGCGCGGATGCGGGTCGTCGCAGGCGAGCCAGCCGCGCAGCTTCAGAAACTGTGCCGCCGAATGCTTGTACGCGGCGGACGGGCTGCGGAACGCGAAGTAGCCCAGGTACTGCAACTGGTCGTTCAGTTCATAGAACCGCGGGTCGCCGCATTCCCAATACGTGTCGCGGACCGCGAACAGGTCCGGGGCAAACGTGCTCAGGCCTAGCAGGTAATCGCTGCCGTACATGATCATGTCGATGGCGAAGTCGTTCCCCGTATACAGCCGGAAGTCGGGCCGCCGGGAGTTGCGGAGCTGCAGGCGCTGCCACTCCGGCTCGCGATGAAACGAGGAGTGCTTTGCGCCGATGCACTGTGGCACGTTCATCAGGCCGGCGAACGTCTCCAGATCGTACACCGCGCCGAACGGCGCAAGGTCGGTGGTCAACTCGAAGCCGAGGAACCGGTCGCAGCGACGTCCCAGCGCGGCGTAGCTGGCGACGATGTCCGGCCCCGTTTGCCGCGTGAGGCCGTAGGACTGGAACACAATCGGCAGCCCTCCGCGCCGCTGGATGGCATCCATCCGCCGCATGTAGGCGTCGAGGTCGAACTTCGAGCCCGGCCCGTCCGAGACGAAGGCCCCGGCAACGAACGGTTCGCCGCCCAGAATCGCCCGCGTGCGGTCGAGCACCTGGTCCTGCAGGGCTTCCTCGATGAGGTTGACGTAGCCCGTGTCCATGTTGACGGCGGGCGTCAGCCCGGCGCCGGCCGTGCGCCGCACGTGCGCCTCGAGCGCCGGCCAATCGACGCCGCCGGTCGCCGCAAACGGCAGCAGAATCGCGGAAATCCCCTGCACTTTGCGGCGCGGCTGCACCATCGACAACGGATCCAGCACGACCTGACTCCCCCGGGTTTCACGTCCGAACGGCAAGCATACCGCACCGGACGCAGCCATTCATCACAGCAGAAGCCCGGCATTCAAGGCAATAGTAGCAGGCACACTCCGTGTGCCGTTCTTTCGACGTTGATCCCGTGTCGCTCGCGAATTCCTGCATCGGACGGCACACGGAGTGTGCCTGCTACTATTCACCCAGAATCGAGAAGCACCCAATGCCGGGCTTCCGTTCAGAACAGCTTGCCCTGCAGATCGGGCGGAGCGGGCAATCTCAGATGCGACAGTGCGGCGGCGGTGACCACGCGGCCGCGCGGCGTGCGCTGGATGAAGCCGATGCGCAGCAGGAACGGCTCCACTTCGTCCTCCAGCGTGTCCGGCGGAACGTTCATGGTGTGACCGATGGCCGCCAGGCCGGCCGGGCCGCCGCTGAAGACGTTCACCAGCGTCTCCAGATATCGGCGGTCCTGGCGGTCGAGGCCGAGGGCGTCGACTTCCAGCATGGCGAGCGCCCGCTGCGTCATGTCGAGCGTGATCTGGCCTTCCGCGTGATGCACGGTGGCGAAGTCGCGGGCCCAGCGCAACAGGTTGTTCGCCTTCCGCGGCGTCCCCCGGCTGCGGACCGAGATTTCCTGCGCGGCCGGCGTTTCGATCTCCGTCTTCAGCTTCTTCGCGTTCCGCAGCACGATCTCCGTGAGTTCCGCGTCGTCGTAAAACTCGAGGTGCTCCCGGTTGGGGAAGCGGTCGCGCAGCGGGGCAGTGAGCATGCCGCTGCGGGTGGTGGCCCCGATGATCGTGAACGGCCGCAGCTTCATGTTGATCGTGCGGGCGGAGAGACCTTCGCCGAGCACAATGTCCACGCGGAAGTCTTCCATGACGGGATAGATGAATTCTTCCACGGCGGGCCGCAGGCGATGGATTTCGTCGATGAACAGCACCGAGCGGTAGCTGGCGTTGGTAAGGTACGACAGCAGATCCTTCGGTGCTTCGACGGCGGGGCCGGAGGTGATCTGGCATTCCACGCCCATTTCGCGGGCCAATGCGAGTGCCAACGTTGTCTTGCCGAGACCGGGCGGACCATCGAGCAACAGGTGCCCCAGCGGCTCTTTGCGTTTGAGCGTGGCGTCGAGGGTGATCTTGAGCCGCTCGAGGACCTTGCGTTGGCCGACGACGTCTTTGAGCCGTTGCGGGCGCAGCTCTTCATCGAAGCGCTCGTCGTCGGGATTGAACGCGGACGACGATCCGCCGCGCGGCGGCTGGCGCCCCCCGTCGCCGTTTCCTCCCTGAATGACCTTTTCGCGAGCCATCCGTGTGTGTCCATGAAAGTAGCCGGCACACTCCGTGTGCCGAATCCGCACCCGGAGTGTGCGGGCTACGTTTTTTACGCCGCCGTGCGCTGCCCCGTCATCTGGCAGTACGCAACGGCGAAGTACAGCGTCGTCAATGGGATCGTGAAGATCAACCCGACACACAAGGCCAACATGCCGAGGATGTTCACGCCAATCATCGCCAGGGCGACCACAAACAGCGTGCCAAGATTGTCTTTCGTCGCGGCCCGCGCCCGGCTGAGGCATTCAATGCCCGGCGGATCTTCATCGACCAGCACATAGCCATACGGCGCGAACATCAGCGCCAGAATAATGCCTGGGATAATGCACGCCAGCGTTCCGGCGAAGACCATCAACCCAAACAGGATCGATGCCCCCAGCATCCGCCAGAAGAACTTCGCCCCCGTAAACAGGTCGCCGATCTGTGCGACGTCGCCCCGAACGATGTTCAGCACGAAGCGGAACATGCCGACCTGGAAGAACATTTGCCCGGCGATCGACAACGGAAAGAACAACAGGCCGATGATCTGGCAGACCATCGCCGAGTCTTTGTCGCCCTGTGCCTCCAGAGCACCGGCCACACCGTTCATGATGTTCTGCGGCAGCTGCACGGCGAAATTGAGCAGGTTAAACACGATCATGCCGCCGATCACCAGCCCCATGTCCTTCTTGAAAATTTCCCAACTGGTACCGAGGACTTTCCCCGCCTCGATCACACGGTGGCCGCGCGCGGTCGCTTCCGGCTCACTGAACAGCTCTTCCCCGCAGAACTCGCATTTCTTCGCCGAGGCCGGCACGCGCTCGCCGCACATCGGGCAGTTCTTCATGCGCTGTTCGCCCGGCAGCGGCGGCGCCAAACCCTCCTCGTCCGCCTCCGTGGCCATCTCCGCCGTTTCCAGTTCCGGCACCTGAATCACCTCGCCGCACTGCGGGCACTTCGCCTTGCGGCCCGCTTTGTCGTCGCTGGTGCTGAGCGCCTTCCCGCAGTGCTGGCAACTGAATTCGATGGTCAAAATGCGGCCTCCGGACGTGGGGGGATAGGATGGGTCGTAGCCTAGCACATGAGCCCTGGAGGAGGTAGGCCCAAGACCGGGGGGGAGTGTCGCGCAGCCGGCTTCGCGTGGCTGCGGAAACCGCGCTTGTTCCGTCTTCGCCGATGCACTAAGATCCGCCGCTCTTGTGGGGGGACCCGTTCTCCGTGCGCGATGGATCGCGGACATGGTGATGGGGCTGGTGCGCTGGCTCCGCAGTCTGGTGGGGGCCGTGCTGGTGCTTGCGGCCGGCATGGCGCTGGCCGAGGTCGCGCTGCGCCTGCGGTCGCTGCAGCGTTCCCAGGCGACGGTGACGGCGACCGAGGGCTGCCCCCTTACCGTTCCCTCCTGGCAACTCGGCTACGAGCTGCAGCCCTCGACGAAGGTGGAGGTCGCCGTCGAGGGACGCGATGCGGTCTCATTCCGCACGAACTCGTTCGGCTTCCGCAACGACGAGGTCGTCATTCCCAAGCCGGCCGGGTTGTACCGCATCGTCTGCCTCGGCGACGAAACATTGCTCGCGCCGGAGGTTGCCGAGCACGCAACATTCTGCCGGCGGTTGCACGAACTGCTGCAGTCGCGCACGCAGTACCCCATCGAGGTCGTCAACGCGGCGATTCCCCACGGCTGCCCGTTGACCGAATGGCTGGCCGCCCGCACGCGCGTGATGGCGCTGCAGCCCGACCTGGTTCTGGTGCACATCACGTGGTCCGATCTGGCCGACGACCGCGAGCTGCGCCGCTTCACCACCAGCGACCGCCACGGCGTGCCGCTGGGCTGTCCGCATCCGCAGTTGTCGAGCCGGCCGTGTGTGACCCTGGGCGCGTGGCGGCAGCAATTTCGCGTGGTGGACTGGAGTTGCCAGCAGCTGTGGAAGCAGGTGGAAGAAAACTCGCCGACGCGCACCGCGAACTCGATCTGGTCGCAGGTGGAGACGACGGCGGAGTCGGCCGAATTCACTCACATGCTGGAACCGCTCCAACATCTGCATCGGCTGTGCGAAGCGAGCTACTGCCGATGCGTGGTCTGGACGACGCCGGCCCCGTGGCAACTGTCTGGAACAGCGACGGCGGAAGGCCGAGCGCGTCGCATCGTCGGCGTTCCCAAGAACGGGCTGATTTCGAGCCGCACGCCGTTCGAGGTGATGTCCCGCACGCTGGCGGACTGGAAGGTGCCGTGCCTCGACGTTTCCGGCGCCTTTCCGACCGGTTCCGCAGCCGATGCGCTGTTCCTGCCCGACCAGCCGCGGTGGACCACCGACGGCCATCAGAAAGTGGCGCAGTTCGTGGGCGAGCAGCTCATCGCCCACCTGCCCGGACCGTGGTTGAGTCCGTATTTCCGCTCGGAGGCGGTGCCGGCGAGCTATTCCAGGCCGGCAGACCGCCCACCGCGATAGCCCCGTGATGAGACGAAACGCGAAGCCGCAAGCGGCAATCCGCTTGCGGCTTCGCGATTGCGATGGCTACGGCAGGGCCACACTCTTGAGGTTCAGCAGGCTGCCGTCCTTGATGAGCACCACGGCGTATTCGTCGTTCAGCTTGTCAAGCTGCTCGACGCCGGTCAGCGAGCCGATCGTATCGTACGGTTGGCCGGCCGTGCCTCCGCCCGAAACGGGCGTCGTGAGTCCTTGATTCTTCTCGATGTCGGCCGTGCTGATCTTCATCACACCGCGGGCGCTGTTGGACAGCAGCAGGTAGGTCTGGCCGTCCTTCTTGTAGACGATCATGTCCAGCGGTTGGTTGCGGTTGCCCAGCTCGGCGACGGTCTTGCCCTTCAATTTTTCTCCGGGAGTCAGGCCGTCGAGCGGGAACTGCACCAACGGCGTGCAGACAAAGCCAGCCAGCAGGTTCGGCTTGCCATCGATCACAAACGGCACGAACGTGCGGATGCGGGCATTGTCTTCGGTCTTGGCGTGGGCCGCATGATAGATCTCCAGACTCGCGCCTTCGTTCGCCTCACTGAAGGGGAACGACAGGGCCCGCAGATTCGTGGGCGACTTGGCGCTGCTGGTGCCCGACACGATGACTTGCCCATCCACCCACGCGATGTCCGTGATGGACGAATCGCGCGGATTTCCCCGTGGGCCGGCCTGGTCTTCGGGCGCGTTCGGCAAGGCCGTGCGCGAGAATGGCACATTCTGCAGGCTCACTTGCTGAATCTGCCCGTCGGCGTTGACGCGCACGAGACCCGGTTTGCCGGCGACGCTCAGGGAGACGTAGACGTTGCCGCTCAGCGGATTAACGGCCAGGTCGCGGACGGCCAACGCGCTGGCGTCGGCCTTGATCGCCGCGGCAATCTTGCCCCCCAGGTCGTCAATGGCATACCGCGCCGTTGCCGGGCTACCCGACTTGTCGCCGGTTTGGATGGCGACAATGGCTGCTCCCTTGGTATCGCCGATCAGCAGGATGCCATCCGGTCCAAACGCCAGCGGCCCGGCGGATTGGATTTCCGGTGTGCCCACCGACAGCTTGTACAAATCGGCGCCCCACACGTTCGCGCTCAACAGCACCGTCGTCGCCGCGACAACCCACGTTCCCATCCATTGCCTGGTCATGGAACCGGTCTCCCAGAAGGTCGAGGTGTGAACCGAAACTCCGGTCATGCTACCGCTGCCGTGCGGCGATGGGTAGCCGCAGCGGGGCTGAACAGACGTCTTGACGCGGCGGCCGAAAATCCGGCGAAACTTTTCCGAGGGACCGGTGTTGGCCGCGCAAAGTCGAGCGAATTTCCAATCTGCCCGGACGGTTGGGAACACCGTCCTCCCAGAGAAAATGGGCTATCGGGCCGCGACTTTCGCCCGCCCGCTCGATTCCGCGGGTGCCGACAGCGCCGCCTGGCATACGTCGGCCGCTGCGATCGATTGCAGATAGGCCTGCTGGATCTGCATCGGCGTCAGTCCCAGGCAGGTGACGCCGTCAAACTCCGCCCGCTCGACCGCGACCACGCAGCGCAGCACCTCGCCCGGCGCTCCCTCCTGGTTGAGGAGGGCCTCCTTCACATCGTCGCCGAGGGGCAACTCCTTGACGACCGTCGCCAACGGCAAGTTGAGCAGCACGTCGAGCATCGAGAACAGGCCGACCAGATAAAACGAACCGCAGTCGGTGCGGTTCAGGGCGCGGGCGAGCAACTCGCACATCTTGGCCCGCAGCAGGACGGTGTTCATGATCGCCGGCGGCTTGTTGGAAAGGCCCGACAGCGCGATCAACGCGACCATCATCCGCAGGCGTTCCAGCCCGATCATGGCAATCGCCTGCCGGATGGATTCAATCTTCTTGCGGACCCCCATCGCCGACGAGTTGACCCCCTGCAGCAATTTGTAGCTCAGGGTCACGTCCTGGGCGATCATGGCCTCCAACTGCTCGAGGCTGACGTCCGGATCCTGCAAACTTGCGAGCAACTGCAGCGTGGCGAGGCGGTTGCCGGGCACCGTCCGGCTGCGGACCAGCCGCGGCTTGGACAGGAAGTACCCTTGGAACAGGTCGAAGCCGAGCCGCTTGCAGTGCTCGAACTCTTCGAGCGTCTCGATCTTTTCGGCCACCAGTTGCCGCACGCCTCTCCGTCGCAGCAGCTGTACGTGCTCGTCGAGCCGCGGTTGACCGAGTTGGCGAATGTCCAGCTTCACAATGTCGGCGAGCGAAAGCAATCCGGCGCACTTGTCGGTATAGACGAAATCGTCCAGCGCCACCTGGTAGCCGGCCTGGCCAACGCGCCGCAGTGCGCCCAGGAACTCCTCGTCCGGCTCGATGTCTTCCAGAATCTCCAAAACAATGCGATGCTTGATCGGCGGCAGCAGTCCGTCTTCGGCGATAAAACGTCGCGTGCAATTGATGAACGCCAGGCGATCGCCGACGAGATTGTCCAGGCCGATTTCGACCAGCGCATTGAACAGCACTTGCCCGGTCGCCTGGTCGCCGTCTACAACACCGGCCCATTTCCCCGACTTGCGAAACAGCAGCTCGTAGGCCACGACGTCGAGTGAAGCGTTGTAAATGGGCTGGCGCCCGACGAGCACTTCGAGCATGGCATCGACTCGGGGGACGGGAGGTGCACGACGGGCGAGTCCATCGCTACCTGCAATCTAGTTCACGACGCAGCGCCGTCGCAGAAGACGGCGCCGTATTGCAGGTCGCCGGAGCTCGATGAGACCGTCACGTGCCGCAGAATCGCTGCGACCGGAGCGTTCGCGTCATTCGGAGATTTCGGCGCGGCTCGTCGGTTGACCCCAGGTGCGTTCGAGGAAGGCGAACCCCGCGGGGTCGTGCTCCCTCAGTTCAGCCGCGGTGAATGGAAAGAAGTCGTTCCGGCCGAAGTAAGCCTCAGTAAGCTCGGCGAAGTATTCGGACGCATTGGTGAGGGCGTAGGCCCGCCGCGTCTCGCCGTGGACGAACTTGACGGCCTCGTAGCTCTTGGCCGACTGGGCCTGTCGGAATGCTTCGTGCAGCGGTGCGTAATCGGCCCCCAGCACGCGATGGTGATAGGAGTGAGCCAGCTCATGCAGCACCATCCACGGCTGCGTTCGACGCGACCAGGCCACGAAGTTACGGACATTGTTGATCTCCACGGCGTACAGCTTGTCCGGATTGTAGCCGTTCTCTTTGAGCCAACCTGCCGAGACGTGCACTTCGCAGGCGCCGCGCGGCTTGCGCTCCCACTCGATCCAGAACGGCGTCTTCTGCAACTCTGCCAGCGGCTTGTCAGGCACGACGCGGCGGACCTGCCGAAGCTGCGATTCCAGCTCCTCCAGCGCTGCGGCCGCCTCTTCGGGGTGCTGCTTCAAGTCAGGGTGCAGGTACAGGCGAAAGCCGAGCAGCTCGCGGACGGCGTAGTCCGACGTCGGCGTGAACGGCGGTTCCGGCAGATGCGGCGGCGGGGGTTGCAGCAGCGCTGCCGCAAGGAGCGCATTCGCGAGCATGTCTTTCTCCGAAGAGACCCAGGGATGGCCATCCCTGGGCATCTCATAGATGCACTGGGATCCAACGTTCGATTTCACCCGGTGCCGCGGTGAGTTCGGGCGTGGTCCACGGCACCGGCTCGCCCCGCTGCTGGTGTTCGAACAGGAAAAATCTGAACCGCGATACCATTGTTTGCAGGACGGCCCGCTCCGAATCCCCCTCCGCCGTGACTTGCGGGGCAGCGGCACACCGCGCCCGCCACGGCTGGCCCGGCGACGACGGTTTCGTCAACAGCACATGGCAGTCGAACACGGGAGTGGGACCGCCAAACGATGCATGCGGGTCGACCGGCAACATGGCAGGTTACGTCGGTTGTTCGTCGGGGGTCGGAGCGCCTGGCGCGGGTTGCGGTTCCGGAATCCACCACGAGGCGCCCACGCCCGCTCCCAGCATAACGGCGATCACTGCCAGCGACATCAGCGGCGAAATGTGGACGTACGCGTGGGCCAGCATCTTCGCACCCACGAATCCCAGAATGGCCACCAGGCTGTACTTGAGATAGCGGAATTTGTCGAGCAGGTCGGCCAGCGCGAAATACAGCGAGCGCAGACCTAGGATCGCAAATACATTCGACGTGAACACCAGGAACGGATCGTGTGTGATGCCAAACACTGCCGGGATGGAATCGACGGCAAAGATGACATCCGTCGTCTCCACGATCACCAGCGCCAGGAACAACGGCGTCACGGCGGCCTTCCCGTCCTTGCGGGTGATGAACCGCTCGCCGTCAAAGCCGGGATGCACGCGGACGAACCGCCGCACCAGCTTGAGGATGCGGCTGTCTTCGGGGTCGAGGTGTTCGTCGTCGGAGACCAGCATCTTCCAGGCGGTGAAGACGAGCATCGCCCCGAAGACGTAGATAATCCAGTCGAAACGGTGGATCAGTTCGGCCCCCACACCAATCATCACGCCGCGCAGAATCAGTGCCCCCATGATGCCCCAGAACAACACGCGATGCTGGAAAGCGGCGGGAACATTGAAAAAACCCAGAATGAGCGCGATGACAAAAATGTTGTCCATGCTCAGCGATTGCTCCACCAGATAGCCGGTGAAGTACATGGTCGCCGCTTCCTGCCCGTTTTCCGGCAGTCCGTGTCCGGGAGAGGCGAAGTTGCCCAGACCCAGCCAATGTTTGTCATAAGCGTGGTACACGAAGACGGTGAAGCCGCACGAGAGCAAGAAGTACACCAGCGTGCGGAACAGGGCCTGGCGGGCGGAAATCGAGCGCGATTCCTTGTGCGAGAACGCGCCCAGGTCGAACGCCAGAATCAGCAGCACGAGGAGCAGGAATGCTCCCCATACGACAACGGTGCTCACAAGCGTATTTCCACGAAATGGTCAACAGGCGTCGACCGGGAGGCAAGACCTCCGCACACCGGCCGAAACCGCAGATTCTACCCGATTGCCGGCTCCCGCCAACCGAGCGGTGAACGGGGATGATCTGCACGTGGATCACGCCCATCGCGTTGAGATCGCCAATTGCAAGGACCAATAAGAAAGACGGGCCCCATCGGCTTGTAAAAGTCATTTGCGGCCAACGTCGGTGATCAATCGGGCCGAACGGTTGAATGTCAGGTACGCCCAGGCCCATTGAATCAGCACCAGCAGCCGGTTCTCGAATTCCACCAACATCATCAGGTGCAGCGAAAGCCACATCATCCAAGCCATCCAACCGGTGAAGCGATAGCGGCCCAATTGTACAACGGCGGCGGACCGGCCGATCGTCGCCATGGTGCCGGGATCCCGATACTGGAATGGCGGCAGGGTCTGGCCGCGCAGCCGCGCGGCGATCAATTTCGCCACGTACCGGCCTTGTTGCATCGCCACCGGAGCGAGTCCCGGCAGGGGGTTCCCGGACAAATCGGTACAGTGGGCCATATCGCCAAGGACGAACACATCGGAATGCCCCGGCACGGTCAGATCGCCTGTCACGATGAGCCGGCCGCTGCGATCGACCTCGCACCGTGCTCGCTCGGCCAGTTGCTTTGCCAACGGCGATGCCGCCACCCCTGCCGCCCACAACACCGTCCGCGTTGGCAGCACTTCGGTGGAATCGCCCGATTGCAGGGTAACCGATTCCTCCGTGACGTCAGCGACGGCCGTCAACGTCCGCACTTCGACCGACATGCGCCGCAGCCGCGTCGCGGCGTCTGCCGACAATGCCTCGACAAAACCGCCGAGGAGTCGCGGCGCCATTTCGACCAGCACAATCCGCGCGTCGCGCGGCTCAATCTGCCGGAACTCGTGTCGCAGGGTGAACCGGGCAATTTCCGCAAGTGTGCCGGCCAGTTCCACACCGGTGGGGCCGCCGCCAATGATGACGAACGTCAGCCAGGCGCGGCGGCGTTGCGGATCGGTCTCGCGCTCGGCAGCTTCAAAGGCGCTTAGAATGCGACGGCGGATCTCCAGCGCGTCCTCGATCGTTTTCAAGCCCGGCGCGCGCTGGGACCAATCGTCGTGGCCGAAGTAACTCGGCCGCGACCCGGTGCAGACCACCAGGCTGTCGTAGGGCAGTTCGCCATCTCGCAAAACCACGCGGCGGCGATCGAGATCGAAGTCGACGACGTCGCCGAGCAGCACGCGGCAATTGCGCTGACGACGCAGCACCGACCGCAGCGGCGCTGCGATGTTTCCCGGGGACAGGCCGCCCGTTGCGACCTGATACAGCAGCGGCTGGAACAGGTGAAAGTTGCGGCGATCGACCAGCGTCACTTCCACCGGGACGCGACGGAGCCCCTGGGCCGTGGTCAGCCCTGCGAACCCGCCGCCGACGAGGACCACGCGATGCGACGCCATGCGAGGTATCGTAACGCTCCGACGGAGAATTCACCGCATCGGGCCGGTCGGAATGCAAGGCGATTCAGGAGTCAAGGATGAAACCGGCTGTCGGGTGATGCCGAGTCCGCGAGCCTCACCGTAAGTGCTGTCCCAAAAAACGTTCAGCCCTCCGGCTCTTCCCATTCATCGGACAGCGCCGCGATGGCGTCGAGCGCTTCGTCGAGCGTGCAGACCCGGGCGCCGGGCACGCGTCCGTCGCGGTCGCAACGGGCGAGCAGCAGCACGTCCTCGAAATGCTCCGATTTCCGCAGCGAGCGCGGACATTCGCCGGTCCGCAAATAGTGGCCGGCTACGGGACGCTGCTCGATGAGGAACCGCGTGCGAGCGGTGATGAGCGTGCCCAGCGCGTCGATGCCCGACAGCACGGGGTGCCGCGGATTGATCGCCCAACCCACGTCGTGCAGCAGGCAGGCCAGCAGGAACTCTTCATCGTAGGGGCGCTCTTGTCGGCCGAGCTCGAAGACTTGCAGACTGTGATACAGCGCGTCCCCTTCCGGGTGCGTTTCGGGGTCGAGGTTCACCCGTGCCAGCGGCTCGAGCAACATGCGGAACACGTCGAATGCATCGGGATGCTTATCATCTGGGCATTCCGTGGCCGTCGGACTCTCCCGCACGGCGACGCGCAGGTCGTCGGCCGTCCAACGTCCCGGTTGGGAGGGGATGACCTGCTCATGAACGCGGACTTCGACCGGAAAGCCGTGCTTAAACCGCAGCACGGCGGCGGGCGCATCGGGAGAACCGCCGGCGCCATTCGACTCCATCGCTGGTCGCGCCGGCAATCGGGCGGATTGCAAGCGGGCGCGGACGTCGTCGACTCGACCGGCAACGTCCAGCACGATTTCGGCACCGGCGGTCACGGCGCCTCCCGTCACTGCGCCGCTGCAGCGCGGCACAAACTCCGCGAGCAGTTCCATCAGCTCGGCCGCAAAATGCCGCATCTGGGACAGCGTGGCGGGGTCGCGTTCTGCCGACATCACACCGGACAGCGCGTACATCTGGACTTGGATTTCGGCATTGGACGGCATTTCCTCGCGACGCAGCCGTTTGCGGCGCAGCCAGCGGGCCGCCCGCTTGCGGGCTGCCGCGAAGTCCTGCTCTTTGCCGCGCAGCAGCAGGCGCGCGGCTTCGGCGGCGATTTGTTCGCGGAGATCCTGATCGGACATGGAGGGGTGCGGCGCGTGGGCCGCGATTGCGAGGAGAGTCTAGCGTCGCCGGAGCTTGTGCCGCAGTTCGCTTTCGAAGCGGCTCAAGCGCTGCTCGAGGAGCAGCAGTTCGTCGGCCGGCAGCACTTCGCCACCGAACCTAACTCGATAATAGGCGCTGCACACGGCGGGGGGCAGGTCCACCAGGCCGTCCAGCGGCAAGAATTCGTGCAATCGCTTCACGACCGCGGACGCAAACTCCTGCGGGGTCTCGGCCGGGGCGCGTCGCAGCCCCTGGCGCTGCACGACCTTCAGGTACCGCTCGTAAAAGGCCACCACCAGCTTCTGCTGCCGCCGATAGGTCCAATAGCGCCACCAGCGGTCGCCGCGAAGCCGCTGCCACAGGCGCCGTCCAACGTACACGAGGAGATAGATCGTCAGACCAAGCACAACTGCGGTCACCGCACCGTACACGCTGAACCATTCCGAGGGGTTGAGCAGCAGGTACTGCAGGTACGCCCAGGCCACCGGACCCCAGCCGATCGCCTGCTGCCCCATGAGCCACAGTTTCTGGGCAAAATCCCGCAGCGGCTCGTACAGTTGCCGGCGCTGCTGGCTCAAGTTCACATTGACGACGTAGTCGGTCCACAGGCTGGTGGTGGTGGCGCGCATTCGTCCCCAGAAGCCGACGCGGTTCCCCACTTCGGTCACGCTGTCGGCACGAGCCTGGCCGGGGGTGGGGTCCAGCGTCACCCATACGTCGTCGTTCACGAGCGCCTCCACCCACAGGTGGGCGTGCCGCTCCTGCACCTCCCAAATACCGGTAATCGGGTTGCGTTCGGCCCCTTTGAAGCCGCTGACGACGCGCGACGGAATCCCCTCCGATCGCAGCATGAGGGCCAGTGCCGTGGCGAAGTACTCGCAGTGGCCTTCCTTCCGCAGGAACAGGAAGTCTTCCACGGGGTCGATATTCTTATCCAGCACGGTGAGGTTGAGGGTGTATCCGTACTGGCCGGAGTCACGCAAATGGCGTTCGAGCGCAAGGGCGCGCTCGCGGTTGTCGAGAGAACGGCCGGCGTCGCGTTCCGCTTGGGTCACGGTCCTTCGCGACAGTTGCCGCAACCGCTCCAGCCCCGAACCGGGCAGCCGCAAGTACCGGCGAACGTAGTTGCCTTCCACAACCGGCCAGTAGACGTCGATCGGCATGGCGACCACGCGCTGCCGCGCCAACTCGGGATCGACGGGCCGCACCGAAAACGAGTACCCCAATCGCTCGGGCACTTCCGGCCGCGTCTGGCGCGTCAGCACGCCGGTGCCCAGGCTGACGTAGGCCGTTTCCCGCTCGTGATCGATGCGGCAGGCCTCCGGGATGCCGAACGTGAATAAAACCTCGCTTGGCATCGGCTCCAAGACGACGTCAATGCGGTAGCCAGGCTGGAGAAAGTGCTGGCGGAGGATGCGCCGCTCCGTCCGTTCGGGAAGCCACCGTCCGTTTTGATAATCTGTGAGCACCAGGCCGCGGAACAGCGGCTCGTCCATACCCAAGCGGTCGGCCACGCGGTACAGGTCGATGCCCTGGTGCGACTGGGCATCGGAAGCGCGGACTTCCATGACGGTCTTGACGCTTTCCAGAATCTCGCCGATCTCGCCCAATCGCACCGATTCCACAAATCCGGTGCGGCGGCGGTCGTCGTAGCTTCCCGGCAGGCTTTCGTCGCCGAAGATTTTCTGGGGACCAATCCACACCCGCGGCGTGAACGCAAAGAACACGGCGCTAACGGCGAGCGACAACCACGTCAGACCGGCCACCCCCGCAACCAGCCGCCCGGTAATCCAGCGCTCGCGTCCGTCATACTGCAGCACGCGTCGCTCCGCGGGCAGCGGCTCTTGAGTCGGTCGATTGAAGTCGCGCACCCCCGCAAACTGCAATTGCGCCTGGTAGAGCGCGGCGACCACCATCGTCCACAGCGCGCCGCAGACGTACAGCGTCAGCAGCGGCCCAAAGGACGGGTTGGCCTCCGTCGCCTGGACCGATGTGACGGCAATCTGCAGAATGCCCAGCCCCATCAGCCACCAGTAATTCCGGATCGTCTTCTCCTGGAACATCACGATCCACGTGGCGTAGACCAGCAGGTGTGCCCCCGACAGCAGCTTCGAGAGCGGCCCTTCCTGGAAGAACTCCATACCCGCCGCAAACACCGCCACTGCCCCAAGCAGGTTGGCAATCGGCATGGGAAGCGACCAGGCGCCGCGCGTTTCCGTGAGCACGAACGCCACTACCAGCACCGGAAAGGTGACAAACGGAATCCACCCGTCTTCCGCGCGGCCCAGCATCCAACTGGCAAACGCGGTGAGTCCGTACAAGCTCAGGCGAAAGACGGTGGCGAGCGGCATGAGGTCCCAAGAGCCGAACCGTGTCGGCCCGGTCTCAATTTTTCCTGACGATCGTTCACTGTGCGGCCAACGCCGCGCGCTGCTCGGCCTCGGCTGCTGTTCCACTGCGAATTGGCCTACGGTCTTCGTCAAACGTTATCAGACCTCCATACGATGCGTCGTCAATGAGCAACCATTGAAGACCCGCCCCTCCCAGGTGATCGAGCAAAACGCCCGCCGCCGCGACGTGCGGCGACGAGCGCGTGCTGACGGCAACCGCCCGCGTCGTCGGGCCCAGGTGCGACAACTCTGCCGAGAGCGTTGTGGAAAAATGATTGTCGGTCGCTGCGGCCGCCAGCGCCAGCTTGTCGAGCAGCGTGTCCAAGCCCGAAGACGCAGTGGAGGCCTCCCAGCGCCACGTCTCGCGACCGGCCAGCACCACGGTAAGGCTGGCCCCGCGGCACTCCCGACGATGTTCCCAGCACAGCGTCGCCACGACCGACAGGGCCTGCTCGATCCGCCGGCGGTCGGTTTCCCGCGCCTGTTCGGGGATATGCAGGTCGACGAGCAGCAGCAGGTCGTGTTCGCGGTTGGTCTGGTACTCCCGCACGATCAGCTCGTTTCGCCGGGCCGAGCTGCGCCAGTGGATCGCCCGCGGGTTGTCGCCGGTGCGGTATTCGCGGAGGTGATGGAATTCATCGTCGAACATGCCCAGGCGGTTTTGCGGTGTCTCCATCAATTCGGTGGCACCGAACAACTGCCGCTTCCACCGGGGCGACAGCCGCCCGATGCGCGGGTAGACGAGCGTTTCCGCCCAATCGCGAAAGGTGCAGCTCCGCTCGAACAGGCCCAGCGGATACCGGGAAAACACTTGCAGCGGACCGAAACGGTATCGGCCGCGATGCGACAGCCGCAATTGGTAGTGACCGGTCGCCTCCGACCGGCGGGCGACGCGCGTGAACAGCACCGATGCTCGCAGCCCTTCCGACACGTGGTGCACTTCGTCCTGCACCGTCATCAGCCAGGCGGAGATCAGCCGCGAACG
>Ga0073934_10006611_pt1 | contig 16734 bp, 12 predicted proteins | sample LarsenN4metaG_FD_76834 | JGI IMG/M metagenome (GOLD analysis project Ga0073934, IMG submission 76834) | Hot spring sediment bacterial and archeal communities from British Columbia, Canada, to study Microbial Dark Matter (Phase II) - Larsen... ... | reverse complement strand
GTCTTCGCCGCTTGGTCGTCGAGCGACTCGTCCAGATCGGGGGTGACGAGCGCCTCGATCGTCGGGGTGAAGCGCTGCAGCGTCCCCTCCGCGCCCGGGTCGAGGCGGTCGGCGAGGGGGAAGCGGAGCTCGTTGAGGAAGGCGACCGCGCGCTCGCCCATGACCACGAGGAGCTTGGGCTGGACGATGTGCAGCTCGCGGGTCAGCCAGGCGGCGGCGTCGGCGGGATCCTCGGTGCCGAACTTGAGGCAGTTCGTCCCGTACACGGCGAGCGGGTCGACGCGGAGGCGCTGGAGCGACTTGAGGATCGCCTGGCCGGCGCGACCGAAGAAGGCGACGCCCTCCTGGATCTCCGCGGGGGTGGGCGCGTACTTGAGCAGGAAGATGTCGGCGAGCGGATGGCCCGAGCCGAGGACGGGGACCCGCAGCTCGTCGCCGGCACGCGCCAGCTCCTCCCCGAGCTGGTTGATCTCGGCGATCGCCTTCTTCAGGTAGCGCTCGTAGATCTCGTCTGAGGGCACGGCCGTGGGCACGGGGTCCGCGCCCACCTTCGGCCTCAGCGGACCTTTTCCTTGACCTGGGCGGCCCACTTGAGCGACTGCAGGTAGGCGAGCGACTTCGGCCGCCGCAGCACCTCCGCCGTGCGCAGCGCGAGCAGGAACTCCTCCGGTCCCTCGAAGCGGCGCAGGCGGAGGGCGCCGGTGCCGACCCCTTGGAGGACGTGCGCGTCGGACCCCGCTCCCTGCAGCAGGCCGTACTTGCGCGCGAAGCGGAGGGCTTCGTCGTTGAAGGCGTCCCGCAGGAGCCGGGCGTTGAAGACCTCGAAGACGTCGATCTCGGCCAGGTGGCGGTGCAGGGTCGCCGGGTCCGGGATGGCGTGCAGGCGGTCGAAGGGGTGGGGCAGGTAGACGAGCCCGCCCTGCTCGCGGATCGCCGCGAGCGTGTCGGCGAAGGAGAGCCCGCGCGGGATCTCCTCGCGCAGGAAGAGGCCGATCACCTCGCCTTGGCCGTCGGTCTTGATCTCCTCGCCGGGGATGACGACGAGGTCGCGGCCGCGGGCGAGCTGGACGGCCTCGAGCGCGCCGCCGAAGGCGTTGTGGTCGGTGATCGCGATCGCCCCCAGGCCGATCTGCTCGGCGTGGTCGAGGAGGTCGGGGACGGGGATGGAGCAGTCGTGCGACCAGCTCGTGTGCAGGTGCAGGTCGCAGACGACGAGGTCGCGGCCGGCGAGCGGGTCACGTGCGCGCGGCTGCGCGGGCCGGCGGCGCTTGCGGGTCAGGCGCCGATAGAGCGCGTCCAGCTCCGCGCCGAGCCGCTCGAAGCTCTGGCGCTCGGCCTGCGAGCGCGCCGCGGCGGCCAGCTCCGTCCGCTGGGCGGGGTCGCCGGCGACGCGGCCGACGCGGGCCGCAACTTCCTCCGGGTCGCCGTGCGGGTCGATCCGCACGGCTCCGGCCGCCGCCGCCTCCAGCGCGAGGCGCTCCTCCCCGGTGCGCGGGGCGGGGACGAAGAGCGCAGCTTCGGCGAGCGCACGCGCCCGCTGCTCGGCCGTCCGGGCCAGGCGCACGTGCACCCGCGAGCGGGCCCGGCGCGGCGCCGAGGGGCGGACGGTGAGCGGGCGGGTGTGCAGGAGAACGAGCTCCCAGCCGGTCAGCTCGTCGAGGAGCCGCGCGAGCGACCGCACGAGCGGGCGGCTCGCGACGTCGAGCTCGACCGCGATCAGCTCGCGCTTCCGGCCGGGCCGGAAGAGCGTCGTGTCCACGCCCAGCGGCACGAGCGCGTACTCGCCCGGGAAGCGCTCCGCCGCCGCCTCGGCCGTCGCCGGCGAGGTGGCGAGGAGCGCGTCGACGCGCGCGCGCAGGAGGTCACGCCGCGCCCGCCGCGGCGGGTAGGTGAGGCGCTCGGGCGAGAAGAAGGTGGCGGCGGTGAGCGCGTGCGTGGAGGTGAGCGCGAGGTAGGAGAGGCTCGGCAGGCCGGGCTCGAAGCCGTGGACGACGTCGTACGCGCCGCGGGCGAGGGCGGCCCGCAGGTTCGCCCGCACGGCGACGGGGATCCCGAGGTGGGTGCGACGGGAGAGCGGGATCGAAGGGCCGACCGCGATCACCTCGCCGCCGCCGCCGCGCTGGAGCGCGCGCCGGCCGGCGAGGAGGTCGCGCGCGCGGGAGGAGGGCGCGAGCACCGTCACCTCGTGCCCCAAGCCCCGGAGGACCTCGGCGGCGCCGGCGACGTGCGCGTTCACCTCGTGCGGCTGCGACCACGCGAAGGGCGTGACGAAGCAGATGCGCAGGCTCACGGTCGGGCGAGTGTAGCCCGGCCCGCCCCGGCTCCGGGGGCGCCGCCGCCGCGTTACAGGCCGGGCGGCCGGCGTCTGAGCACGAGCCGCTCCCCGGGCACGGGCGGCTCCGCGCGGACGCCCTCGACCGGGCCACGCGAGGCGACCAGCTCGACGCCGTCGAGCTCGGCGAGCACGCGAACCGCGTGCTCCTCGGCGGCCGCGCTCGAGAAGCGACCCAGGACCGGGACGAGGAAGTAGCCGAGGCCGGCCAGGATCCAGAGCGCGGCCAGCGCCTTCACGAACGTGTCGCTCGCAGGCTCCGTCCACACGCCGGTCACGGACAGCCCCGCGGCGAGGGCGGCGAGCACCCCTGCTGCGCCCGCGAGCCGGACGAGGAGCGGGCCGCGCGCGAGGAGGAGCCCCGTCGTCGAGACGAGCCCCGCGAGCAGCGCGAGCACCGAGGACCAGGCCAGCTTCACCTCGGTCTCGCCGTCGCCGTCGCCGACGAACCGCCAGACCGCCCAGAGGACGAGCGCGAGGCAGACCGGCGCCGCCGCGACCACGGCCCACGCGACCGCTCGCGCCCTGCCCCGATCGGCGAGCGCGAGCCCGGAGAGCGCCGTCCCGCCGGCGTAGAGCAGCGCCGCCAGGGTGGCGAGGATGCGCCAGTCGGTGTCCGAGAAGTCGCCGCGGAGGACGGCGGCGAGGGCGACCGCTGCGGCGGCGACGAGGATCGCCGCCGCCCCGATCCAGAACACGCGGCCGGGCCGGAGGCGGTTCATGCCGCCGTGGCTGCCTTCGGCTTCCGGAACGCGTTCTTGGCGATGAAGCGCTCGATCTGCTCGCGGGCCTCGTCGTCGCGGATCTGCTTCGGGGGCGACTTCATCAGGTAGGCGCTCGGAGCCTCCAGCGCGCCTGCGATCCCGTTGTTCAGGGCGAGCTTCGCCAGCCGGACGGCGTCGATGACGATGCCCGCCGAGTTGGGCGAGTCCCAGACCTCGAGCTTGAGCTCGACGTTGAGGGGGACGTCTCCGAAGGCGGAGCCTTCCATGCGGATGTAGGCCCACTTGCGATCGGTCAGCCAGGGGACGTAGTCGGAGGGCCCGACGTGGACGTTCCGCTCGCCGATCTCGTAGTCGAGCATCGAGGTGACGGCGTTCGTCTTCGAGATCTTCTTCGACTCCAGCCGGTCGCGCTCGAGCATGTTCAGGAAGTCCGAGTTCCCGCCCACGTTGAGCTGCATGGTGCGGTCGAGCCGGACGCCGCGGTCACGGAAGAGGGTGGTCAGCACACGGTGGGTGATGGTCGCCCCGACCTGCGACTTGATGTCGTCGCCGATGATGGGGACGCCCGCGTCCTCGAAGCGCTTCTGCCAGTAGCGCTCCCGGGCGATGAAGACGGGCATGCAGTTCACCATCGCCACCCCGGCTTCGAGAATCTGCTCCGTGTACCACTTCGTCGCCGCTTCGGAGCCGACCGGGAGGTAGTTGACGACGACGTCCGTCCCGGTCTCCTTCAGGATCCCGACGACGTCGTCGGTGGAGCCAGGCGCCTTCTCGACGACCTGGGAGAGGTACGTGCCGAGGCCGTCGTGGGTCATCCCGCGGGCGACCTTGACGCCCGTCTTGGGGACGTCGGCGAACTTGATCGTGTCGTTGGGGTGCGCCCAGATGGCGTCGGCGAGGTCGAGGCCGACCTTCCCCTTGACGACGTCGAAGGCGGCCACGAACTCGATGTCCGAGATGTGGTAGCCGCCGAGGTCGATGTGCATGAGGCCGGGGACGCTCGTGCCGTCCTCGGCGTCTCGGTAGTAGTGCACGCCCTGGAGCAGGGCGTTGGCGCAGTTGCCCACGCCGATGATCGCGACGCGCACCTTGTCCTGCGGGCGCTTGGGGCTCTTCGAGGCGCTGCGGGTGGCCATTGCTTCCTTCCTGTCGCCGGTGTAGGGGACGCCGAGCCCGCCGGCGAGCACGCCGAGGACGACCTCGTTGGCGTTGGTGCCGGTGCGGGCTGCTTCTGCGCGGATCTCGTCCTTCAGCTCCGGCGGGACTCGCAGGAGCAGGACCGGGCTACTTCCTGCTAGCACTTTGCGCCGGCGGCCGCTCGGCTTGTGGTCGACGCCGAACTCGCCGGCGAGAATGCCTGCGGCCACGTCGTTGACGTTGGACTGGCACCGAGCGGCTTCCCGAACGAGAGCCTGCTTCAGCGCCGCGGGCATCCGGACGAGAATGCTCGTTCGCTCAGAAGTGCTAGCAGCCAAACTGCTAGCAAGCATAGCGCAGAACGGCTCGGAGCGTCCCGGCGTCGACCTGCGCTCAGGATGCTCGCTCGACCAGCTCGCGCAGCTGGCGGCGCACGAAGAGCATCCGCTGGACGACCGTGGCCCAGGCCAGCGCCGCGAGCAGGTAGATGGGCCACTGCAGCCAGCCCCAGGGGGCGAGGCCGAGCCCGACGGAGATGAGGACGACGCGCTCCACGCGGGAGCCGAAGCCGACGTCGCCGCGCAGGCCGAGCGACTCCGCCTTCGCGCGGGTGTAGGAGACGAGGAACGAGCCCGTGACGGCGGCGAACGTGGCCATGAGCGCCGGCTCGTTCGAGTCGCGCATGAAGGCGAGACCGATGGCCGCGAGCACCGCCGCCTCCCCGAGCCGGTCGAAGGTCGAGTCCAGGAACGCGCCGAAGACGGTGCCCTTGCCGGCGGCGCGGGCGAGCGCACCGTCCAGGATGTCGGCGATCGAGCCCACGACGAAGAGCGCCCCGCCGAGCCAGAAGAAGAGCCTCTCGTTGCGCGCCTCGAAGGTGAGGAGGACGGCGCCGGCGAGGCAGAGGAAGACGCCGGCGAGCGTGAGCATGTCCGGTGTCAGCTTCGTCCTCGCGACCCCGCGCAGCGAGCGCGCGAGGATCTCCCGCGCGGCCTGCGTGTACTCCTGCTTGACGCGGTCGAGCTGGCTCGTCCGAGCCGGCTCGCGCGCCGGCTCGTCGCTCATGCGCGCCGGAAGCGCGGCCGGCGCGCTCGCTGCAGCACGAGCCCCGTCGCGCCTGCGAGCACGATGCCGGCGGCGACGTCGAGCCAGTAGTGGTTGCCGGTGGACATGACGGCGAAGGCGACCCAGGCCGGCCAGGCGAGCCAGAGCGCCTTCGCCAGGCGCGAGCGGACGAGCGAGAACATGACCACCCCGACGATGAAGGCGTCCATCGCGTGCAGGCTCGGCATGGCCGCGTACGGGTTCGAGCCCCAGGCGATCAGACCGCTGTCGTGGTTGATCGAGGAGTACTGGGCGAGCGTGTCGATGAAGCCCCACTCGGGCAGCATCCGCGGCGGCGCCGTGGGCACGAGCACGTAGCCGACGAGCCCGGCCAGGTTGGCCACGATCAGCCAGTTGCGGAAGCCTGCGAAGCGCTCGTGGCGGCGGAAGTAGACCCAGAGCAGGGTCAGCCCGACCACGGCGAACTGCGAGAGCCAGTACGTGTACGAGGTCAGCGCGACGAGGAGCGAGGAGGCGTCCACGACGCGCTGCAGCGTGGGCTCGAACAGCGTGCCCAGGTGGCGCTCGGTGCGGACGACCAGCTCCCCGTTCCGGAACGCGTCGTACACGCTGCGGTCGGCCGCGCCGCGCGCGACCTGGTAGGCGGCGTAGAAGCCGACCCAGATCAGGAACTGGAACGCGAGGTGGGCCCAGCCGCGGGGAAGGTGTCGCGACCGATCAGCGGCGAGGCTCGACACGACTTGGTGATTCTACCCACCCGGCGGCCGGTGGCCCGGCGGCGCTCGCCGCCGATCCGCGCCGGGCGCGTAGGAGACGAGCGCGCGCATGTAGTTGCCCCGCTCGAAGGCGGCGGGGTCCGGGCAGGAGCGCTGGCTGAGGCTGCCCTTGAGCTGCTCGACCGAGACGTACTCGCGCTCCTCCATCCACGCGCGGAGGCCGTGCAGGATCTCGCCCACGACGGCAGGCCCTCGGGCGAGCGCGGCCGAGGCGACCAGGACCGCGTCCGCCCCGGCCAGGAGCAGCTTGAGGGCGCCCTGCCAGTCGTGCACGCCCGTCGTGCCCGCGAGGTCGACCGGGACGCGGCCGCGGAGGATGGCGATCCAGCGCAGCGGCAGGCGCAGCTCGGCCGGGGTCGAGAGCGTGAGCGAGGGCGTGATCTGCATCGTCTCGAGGTCGATGTCCGGCTGGAGGAAGCGGTTGAAGAGGACGAGGCCGTCGGCGCCGGCCTCCCGCAGCCGCGCGGCCATGTTGGCGAAGGCCGAGTAGTAGGGCCCGACCTTGACCGCGAGCGGGACGGAGAGAGCGCGGCGGACCTCCCGGACGAGCGCCAGCGTCCGGGCCTCGACGGCGGAGGCGGACAGCTCGGGGTCGGCCTCCACCGCGTACACGTTCAGCTCGATCGCATCCGCTCCGGCTTCCTCGCAGTGGCGGGCGTAGCGCAGCCAGCCTCCCGTGGACACGCCGTTCAGGCTCGCGATCACGGGCACCCGCAGCAACTCCTTGGCCCGGCGGATGTGCTCCAGGTAGGCGTCGGGGCCGGTCGCGTAGTCGTCGAGCTCGGGGAACCAGGTCAGCGCCTCGGCGACGCTGTAGGTCGCGTGCTCGAGCAGCTCGTGGAGGTCGATCTCCTCGTGCTCGATCTGCTCCTCGAAGAGCGACGGCAGCACGGCGGCGCCGATGCCCTGCTCCTCCAGCTCGAGCAGCGAGTCGAGGTCGCCGGTGAGCGGCGAGGCGGACGCGACCACCGGGCTGCGCAGGCGGAGCCCGAGGTACGTGGTGGAGAGGTCGATCCTCACGGCGCGCCCTCCTCTTCCTCCGCCGGCTCGTGCTCGATCCGCGCGAGCTGCTCGTAGACGTGCCAGCGCTCGTCGACGTCGTGCTGGGCGAGGGCGGCGAGCTCGGCCGCCTCCTCCGGGAAGGCCCGGGCGAGCATCGCGAAGCGGGCCTCGCGGGCCATGAACTCCGAGAGGGGCAGCTTGGGGCGCCGGGAGTCGAGCCGGAGGGGATGCTCGCCGGCGTGCGCGTGGCGCGGGTCGAAGCGGTAGAGGGGCCAGTAGCCGGTGTCCACGGCGAGCTTCTGCTGCCTCAGCCCGTTCCGCATCTCGATCCCGTGCGCGATGCAGTGGCTGTACGCGATCACGAGCGAGGGGCCGGGGTAGGCATCGGCCTCGGCGAGGGCTTTCACCGTCTGCGGATTGTCGGCGCCGAGCGCGATCTGGGCGACGTAGACGTCTCCGTAGGCGGAGGCGATCAGCCCCAGGTCCTTCTTGCGGGTGCGCTTCCCGCGGGAGGCGAACTTGGCCACCGCGGCCCGCGGGGTCGCCTTCGACGCCTGGCCGCCCGTGTTCGAGTAGACCTCGGTGTCGAGCACGAGCACGTTGACGTCGCGCCCGGAGGCGAGCACGTGGTCGAGGCCGCCGAAGCCGATGTCGTAGGCCCAGCCGTCGCCGCCTACGATCCAGACGCTCGTCCGGACGAGCGAGCGCGCGAGCGCGAGCAGGCGGCGGGCCTCTGGCGTGCCCAGCGAGCGGCAGCGCGCCTCGAGCTCCGCGACGCGCTCCCGCTGCGCCGCGATCCCGGCCTCGCTCGAGGGGTCCGCCTGCGAGAGCGCCCGGGCGAGGTCGGGGAACAGCTCGGCGGCGAGCACGCGGGCCGCCTCCGCCTGCTGGTCGAGCGCCAGCCGCATCCCGAGCCCGAACTCCGCGTTGTCCTCGAAGAGCGAGTTCGACCAGGCCGGGCCGCGCCCGTCCGGGTTGGCCGCCCACGGCGTCGTCGGCAGGTTGCCGCCGTAGATGGAGGAGCAGCCGGTCGCGTTGGCGACCAGGAGCCGGTCGCCGAAGAGCTGCGTCAGGAGCTTCAGGTACGGCGTCTCGCCGCAGCCCTCGCAGGCGCCCGAGTACTCGAAGAGCGGCTGGAGCATCTGCGAGCCCTTGACCGTCGCCGGAGCGACGAGCGTCCGGTCGATCTCCGGGATGGAGAGGAAGAACGCGTAGCGCTCGCGCTCGCTCGCGAGGTGGTCGGCCTTGGGCGCGAGGTCGATCGACTTGTGGCGCACCTCCTCCTTCGAGTGGGCCGGGCACGCCTCGACGCAGAGCCCGCAGCCCGTGCAGTCGTCGGGAGCGACCTGGATCGTCATGCGCATCCCCGGTAGGTCGCGAGCGCGCCACTCCTTCGAGAGGAAGCTCGCGGGCGCGTGCGCGAGCGCCTCCGGCGGGAAGACCTTCATCCGGATCGCGGCGTGCGGGCAGACGAGCGTGCACTTGGCGCAGTCGATGCAGATCGAGGGGTCCCAGACGGGGATCTCGTCGGCGAGGGAGCGCTTCTCGTACTGGGCCGTCCCGGTGGGGAAGGTCCCGTCCATGGGCAGGGCGCTCACCGGCAGCGCGTCGCCACGCCCGGCGATCAGCGCGGCCGTCACCTCCCGGACGAAGCGCGGAGCCGCTGCCGGCACCGGCGCCGGGCGGCGGTGGGGGGAGGTCGCCTCGGCCGGCACCTCGACCTCGTGCAGGCCCTCGAGCGCCCGGTCGACCGCGGCGAAGTTCCGTGCCAGCACGGTCTCCCCCCGCTTGCCGTAGGTGGCGCGGATCGCGTCCTTGATCGCGGCGATCGCCTGCTCGCGCGGGAGGATGCCGGCGAGCGCGAAGAAGCAGGTCTGGAGCACCGTGTTCACGCGCTTGCCGAGCCCGGCCTCGCGGGCGACTCGGCTCGCGTCCACCACGAAGAAGCGAAGCCGCTTGGCGATGATCGCCTCCTGGACCTCTCGCGGGAGTCGGTCCCACACCTCGCCGGGGCCGTAAGGCGCGTTCAGGAGGAAGGTCGCGCCCTCGCGGGCCAGCTCGAGCACGTCCATCCGCTCGAGGAAGCCGAACTGGTGGCAGGCGACGAAGTCGGCCCGCTGGACGAGGTACGTGGACGAGATCGGCCGCGGCCCGAAGCGCAGGTGGGAGACGGTGGTGGACCCGGCCTTCTTCGAGTCGAGCACGAAGGAGGCCTGCGCATACTCCCCCGTCTCGTCGCCGATGATCCGGATCGAGTTGCGGTTGGCGCCCACGGTGCCGTCCGCACCCAGGCCGTAGAAGACCGCCTGCACAACCCCTTCGGGCTCCGTGACGAAGGTGGGGTCGACCTCGAGCGAGAGGCCGCCGACGTCGTCGGTGATGCCGACGGTGAAGCGGCGCCGCGGCTCGGGGCGGGCCAGCTCCGCGAAGACGGCCGCGGCCATCGCCGGGGTGAACTCCTTGGAGGCGAGCCCGTAGCGCCCGCCGGTCACGAGCGGAAGCTTCCCGCCGCGCTCTGCGAGCGCGGTGGCGACGTCCTGGAAGAGCGGCTCGCCCAGCGCCGCCGGCTCCTTTGTGCGGTCGAGGACGGCGACCCGCTCGGCTGTCGCCGGCAGCGCAGCCACGAAGGCGCCGGAGTCGAAGGGCCGGAAGAGCCGGACCGTGACCAGCCCGACCCGCTCGCCCTTGGCGCAGAGCCGCTCGACCGCCTCCCCTGCCGCTCCTGCTCCCGAGCCCATGAGCACGAGCACGCGCTCCGCCTCCGGGTGGCCGGCGTAGTCGAAGAGCCGGTAGCGGCGACCGGTGCGCTCGGCGAGCCGGGCCAGCTCCTCCTGCACGATGCCCGGGACGGCCGCGTAGTAGGGGTTCGCCGCCTCGCGCGCCTGGAAGAAGACGTCGGGGTTCTGCGCGCTCCCGCGCAGGACCGGCCGCTCGGGGGTGAGCGCGCGGGCGCGGTGTGCGGCCACGAGCTCCTCGTCGAGCAGGGCGCGCAGGTCGTCCTCCGTCAGGCGCTCGATCGTGTTCAGCTCGTGCGAGGTGCGGAAGCCGTCGAAGAAGTGGAGGAAGGGAACGCGCGAGCGGAGCGTGGCCGCATGAGCGACCAAGGCGAGGTCCTGCGCCTCCTGCACCGAGGACGAGCAGAGGAACGCGAACCCGGTCGGCCGAGCGGCCATGACGTCGGAGTGGTCGCCGAAGATCGAGAGCGCGTGGGTGGCCACCGTCCGGGCGGCGACGTGGAAGACGGTGGGCGTCAGCTCGCCGGCGATCTTGAACATGTTGGGCAGCATGAGGAGGAGCCCCTGCGAGCTGGTGAACGTGGTCGCGAGCGACCCCGCCTGGAGCGCTCCGTGCACGGCGCCCGCCGCGCCGCCCTCGCTCTGCATCTCGATCACCTGCGGAACCGATCCCCAGACGTTCGGGACGCCCGCCGCCGACCAGGCGTCCGCCAGCTCGCCCATGGGGGTCGCGGGGGTGATGGGGTAGATGGCGACGATCTCGCTCGCGCGGTAGGCGACCCAGGCGGCCGCTTCGTTGCCGTCGATGGTGGCGCGCTCTCCCACGATCCCAGCGTCGTGGCGACGGCCTGCGCCGGCATCGGGGGCGGCGCTGACCGGGCTTCGGGCTTTCCCGCACCCGCGGGCGTGCAAGGATGCCCGCGTGCAGCGGACGGTCACGGTCGCGTGCATCCAGGCCGAGCCGGTCGTCTTGGACCGCGAGGCCACGCTGGGCAAGCTGGCCGCGCTGACCGCCGAGGCCGCCGGGCGCGGCGCCGAGCTGGTCGTCTTCCCCGAGACCTTCGTCGCCGTCTACCCGTCGTCCGTGTGGGCGCGGGCGCTCGCCGGCTGGGCCGACCCGCGCGCGAAGGCGGCGTTCGCAGCGCTCGCGCGCTCGGCCGTGGAGGTGCCCGGTCCCGCGGCCGAGCGGCTCGGGGAGATCGCGCGCGAGCACGGCGTCTGGCTCGTCACGGGCGTCAACGAGCTCGACCCGGCCCGGAGCGGGACGGTCTACAACACGCTCCTCTACCACGCCCCCGACGGCTCGCTCGCCCTCAGGCACCGCAAGCTCGTGCCCACGAACCACGAGCGGCTCGTCTGGGGCCAGGGCGATGGCGGCGGCCTCCGAGCGCTCCCGACGCCGCTCGGACGGATCGGCGGCCTCGTCTGCTGGGAGAACTACATGCCGCTCGCGCGCTTCGCGCTGTACGAGTCCGGGGTCGAGGTCTACCTCGCCCCGACCGCCGACGACTCCGACGCCTGGCAGGCGACGCTCGTCCACCTCGCCCGCGAGTCGCGCGCCTTCGTCGTCGCGCCCTGCCACTTCCAGCGCGCGTCCGCCTACCCGGCGGACTTCCCCCTCGCCGAGCTGCTCGAGGGCCACGACGCCATCGGTCGCGGCGGGAGCGCGATCCTCGCTCCCGACGGCTCCTACCTCGCGGGCCCCCTGTACGGCGAGGAGGGGATCCTGTACGCCGAGCTCGACCCCGAGCGCCTGCTCGAGGAGCGCCAGCGCTTCGATCCCGCCGGCCACTACCACCGTCCCGACCTCCTCCGGCTCCAGGTGACCCCGCTCGCGTGAGCCCGGGTTGTCCTGTCCCCGAGGATCGGGTAGAAGGTGACGTGGGGAGCGGGATGACGAGGATCCGGTACGTGCTCGTGCTCACCGCGGCGCTCGTGCTCGGCGCGGGCGCGGGCGGCGCCGCCCCGAGCGCGCCGCTCTCCGACCCGGTGCGGCTGGGCTTCGCCGGGGGCGACGACTGGGAGCCCGCGCTCGCCGCCGACCGCTTCGGCCACGTGTACGCGCTCTGGACGCACTACGGGCCCGACCCGGCCTGCCCCGGGTGCCCGAGCCCGCACATGGAGCTCCAGGTCTCCTCCGACGGCGGGCGCACCTGGTCGGCCCCGCGCCCGCTGACGCCCGGCCCGCCCGCACGGCAGGACGATCCCCAGATCGCCGTCGATCCGGAAGACGGGCGGACGGTCTACGCAGCCTTCATGCAGGGCGACAAGTCGAGCCAGTACGTCGCACGCTCCGACGACTTCGGCCAGACGTGGCAGGCGGTGCTGGTCGAGCCGCTCGAGCGCGGGACGGACAAGGACATCCTCGCCGTGCGCGGAGACGACGTGTACCTCGCCTACAACGCGGTGCAGAGGATCTACGCCTCGGTCTCGCACGACGGCGGGCGGACGTGGTCGCTGCACCGCGTCGTCCACAACACGGGCTCGAAGCTCGGCTGGTCCCTTCCCTCGGGCGGGGCCGTCGACTCGCGCGGCAACGCCTACTTCGCCTGGGCGGGCTACGAGGGGAGCGGCAAGCCCTCGGGCGAGGTGAACCTGTACGTGACCCGGTCGGCGGACGGGGGCGAGACGTGGACGACCTCGCGGGTGGACGTGTCCGGGGCGCCGCCGCCGTGCGGCTGCGAGGGCTGGGCGTACTGGGGGGCGCAGATGGCGCTCGCCGTGGACGGCCGCGACCGCGTCTACGTCTTGTACAACGCGAGCGACGCGAAGTACGGCCGGAGCAGGATGTACCTCCGCCGCTCCGCCGACGGGGGAAGGACCTGGAGCGCCCGCGTGGACGTCTCGCTCGCGCCGGCCGGCGCGAACAACCTCTTTCCTGCGATCGTCGCCCGCGGGAACGGGGACGTCCGCATCGCCTGGCAGGACGACCGTGCGGGCTTCGACGCGGGCGGCGACGACCCGGGCGCGCGCTGGAACACCTACTACCGGCGCTCCACCGACGGGGGCGCCACCTGGTCGGCGGAGGCACAGCTCTCCGCCTTCGTCCCCGGCTACCCGTACAAGCTCCCCGAAGGCTTCCTCGAGCCCTACGGCGACTACCTCGAGCTGGACGTCGACGGCGCGGGCAGGACGCACGCGGTCTGGGGCGAGGGGCCGAGCTACGCGGGCCCGGGGAACGTCTGGTACGCCCGGCGGTAGCGCGCGGCGGCCGTCCTGCTCGCTCCGACCGAGCGCTACCCGCCGATGTAGGACATCTCGACCTTGCGCAGGCGGCTCGTCTGCTCGGTGCGAAGCTCGGAGTAGCGGTCGCCGCGCCGCTCCCAGATCGCCCGGATCGCCCGCTCGAGCTCCGCGTCGTCGGCGCCCGCGCGGAGGAGAGCTCGCAGGTCGTGGCCGCGGACTGCGAACAGGCACGTGAAGACCTTCCCGTCGGCCGAGAGCCGCACGCGCGTGCAGTCGCCGCAGAAGGGCTGTGTCACCGAGGCGATGACCCCGATCTCGCCGGCGCCGTCCCGGTAGCGGTAGCGCCTCGCGACCTCGCCCCGGTAGGCGGGGTCGACGGGCTCGAGCGGGAGCTCGGCGTCGATCGCGGCGACGATCTCGGCCGCGGGGACGACGTCGTCCAGGCGCCAGCCGTTCGACGCGCCGACGTCCATGTACTCGATGAAGCGCACGATGTGGCCGCTGCCGCGGAAGTGGCGGGCGAGGTCGACGAGCGAGCCGTCGTTCAGGCCGCGCTTGACGACGACGTTCACCTTCACCGGCAGGCCGGCGGCCGCGGCCGCGTCGATGCCCTCGAGCACGCGGGCGACGGGGAAGTCGACGTCGTTCATCGCCCGGAAGACCTCGTCGTCGAGGGAGTCGAGGCTGACCGTGACGCGCGAGAGCCCAGCCCGGGCGAGGGCTTCGGCCTTCTGGGCGAGGAGCGCGCCGTTCGTGGTCAGGGTCAGGTCGAGCTCACCGAGCGCGGCGAGGCGGCCGACGAGGACCTCGAGGTCGCGGCGCAGGAGCGGCTCGCCGCCGGTGAGGCGGAGCTTGCGGACGCCCAGCCCGACGAAGACGGACGCGACGCGCTCGATCTCCTCGAAGGTCAAGAGCTCGCGGCGCGGGAGGAAGCGGTACTCGCGCCCGAAGACTTCCTTCGGCATGCAGTAGACGCAGCGGAAGTTGCAGCGGTCGGTGACCGAGATGCGGAGGTCCCGGAGCGGCCGTCCGAACGTGTCCGTGACACCCATCGCCAGGGAGCGTAGAGAATCCGCGCGGTGAGCCGGCTCGGCCCTCTACTCGCCTTGGTCGGCGTCACCGCGGTCTGGGGCGTCACCTTCGTCCAGGTCAAGGACGCTCTCGAGCTGTACCCGCTCTTCGCCTTCCTCGCCGTTCGCTTCGCGATCTCGACTGCGGCGCTGGCGCCGTTCGCCTGGGCGCCGCTGCGGGAGCTGCCACGCCGCGGCTACGCCGCCGGGATCGGCGTTGGCGCGCTCCTCGCCGCGGCGTACGGGCTCCAGACCGCCGGCCTCGAGCTGACGACGGTCGCGAGCACGGGCTTCATCACCGGGCTGTACGTCGTCTTCACGCCGCTCTTCGCGCTGGCTCTCTTCGGGACGCCGGTGCCGCGCGCTCTGCGCCGGAGTCGCGCTCGCGGTCGCCGGGCTGCTGCTCCTGAACGGCGTCCCCGGGGGATCGGTGGCGGGCAACGCGCTCGTCCTCGCCAACGCGGTCGTGCAGGCGCTCCAGATCACCGCCATGGAGCGCTTCGCGCCTCGGTACGACGCGCGCGCGCTCACCTTCTTGATGATGGCGACCTCGCTCGTCGCCTTCGCCCTGATCGCCGGCGCGACGGACCAGGTGGAGACCCCGGGCGGCGCGACCGTGTGGGGCGCGCTCCTCGTCACCGGCCTCTTCGCGGGGGCGCTCGGGTATCTCGTCGCGACCTGGGTGCAGGCGCGGACGACGGCCGCCCGCGCCGCGCTCGTGTTCACGCTCGAAGCCCCGTTCGCGGCCCTCTTCGGCGTGCTCCTCGCCGGGGAGGCGCTCGGGGTCGCGGGCTGGCTCGGCTGCGCGGTGATGATGGCGGCGATCCTGCTCGCGGAGCCCGCGGCCGCGAGCGCGCTCCGCCGGCTCGTCCCGCGCAGGCGCTGAGCCCGCCATGCAGCCGGTCCTGCTCGCCTGCCTGTCCGCATTCCTCTTCGGGGGGATGACGGTTGCGGTGCGGGTCGCGCTGCAGCGCGGGGCGCACGCGGAGACGGGGGCCTTCCACACCGTGCTCGTCGCCTTCTGCGTCGTCCTCCCCTTCGCGCTCGCCGCGGGAGGCGACGTGAGAGGGGCGTGGCCGTTCCTGCTCGCCGGCATCCTGGGGCCCGGCGGCTCGCAGGTCTTCTTCACGCTGGCTGTGCGCGACGCGGGCCCCGCGCGGGCCTCCGTCGCCGTGGGCACGGCTCCGCTCGTCGCGGTCGCGATCGCCCTCGTGTTCCTCGGCGAGCCCCTCGAGGGGGCGCTCGTCGTGGGCGCGCTGCTCGTCGTGGCCGGCGGCGCGGCGCTCGCCACCGAGCGGCACCGGCCGGAGCGGTTCGCCCCCATCGGGCTCGTCTTCGCGCTCACCGCGACCGTCCTCTTCGCGACCCGCGACAACGTCGTGCGCTGGCTCTCCGGGGGGACGGAGGTCGCACCCGCGCTCGCCGCCGGGGCAGCGCTGCTCGCGGGCTGGGTGTGCATCCTCGGCTACCTGCTCGCGACGGGCCGGCGTCCCCGCTTGCGCGCCCTCCCTCCGTTCGCCCCGGCGGGGGTGCTCTTCGGGCTCTCCTACGTCAGCCTCTTCGCGGCCTTCTACGGCGGGCGGGTCTCGGTCGTCTCTCCCCTCGTGGCCACGGAGTCGCTCTGGGGCGTGGCGCTCTCGGCGCTCGTGCTCGGCCGCTCGGAGCGCATCGGCCCGCGCCTCGTCGCCGGCGCGCTGCTCGTCGTGGCCGGGGGTGCGCTCATCGGGAGCGCGCGCTAGAATCTGCTAACGTTGGACTCAAGTTTTCGTTAGATAACAAGACTCAAGTCAGGAAGGAGCGAGACCGGACCATGGCCAAGACCATCGGCATCGACCTCGGAACGACCAACTCGTGCATGGCCGTGCTCGAGGGCTCGGAGCCCACCGTCATCCCGAACGCCGAGGGCGGGCGCACGACGCCGTCCGTCGTCGCCTTCGGGCGGGACGGGCAGCGGCTCGTGGGCGCCCCTGCCAAGCGCCAGCAGGTGACCAACCCGAAGAACACCATCTTCTCGATCAAGCGGTTCATGGGCCGCAAGTACAGCGAGGTCTCGGAGGAGATGAAGATCGTCCCCTACGAGGTCGTCGAAGGGCCCAACGGGGACGTCCGGGTCAAGGTGGGGGGCAAGGAGTACGCCCCCCCGGAGATCTCGGCGATGATCCTCCAGAAGCTCAAGGCGGACGCGGAGGCCTACCTCGGCGAGCCGGTGCGGGACGCGGTCATCACCGTCCCCGCCTACTTCAACAACGCCCAGCGCGAGGCGACGAAGGACGCGGGCAAGATCGCCGGGCTCAACGTGCTGCGGATCATCAACGAGCCCACCGCGGCCGCGCTCGCCTACGGGCTCGACAAGGAGGGTGCGGAGCAGACGATCCTCGTCTTCGACCTCGGCGGCGGCACCTTCGACGTCTCCATCCTCGAGCTGGGCGAGGGCGTCTTCGAGGTGAAGGCCACGAACGGTGACAACCACCTGGGCGGCGACAACTTCGACAAAGCGGTCGTGGACTGGATGATCGCCGAGTTCAAGCGCGACCACGGGATCGACCTGGGGCAGGACCCGATGGCGCTGCAGCGCCTGTACGAGGCAGCCGAGAAGGCGAAGATCGAGCTCTCCTCGACGATGACGACCCAGATCAACCTGCCCTTCATCACCGCCACCCCGGAGGGCCCGAAGCACCTCGACCTCCAGCTCACCCGCGCGAAGCT
>Ga0073934_10006610_pt1 | contig 16734 bp, 13 predicted proteins | sample LarsenN4metaG_FD_76834 | JGI IMG/M metagenome (GOLD analysis project Ga0073934, IMG submission 76834) | Hot spring sediment bacterial and archeal communities from British Columbia, Canada, to study Microbial Dark Matter (Phase II) - Larsen... ... | reverse complement strand
TGGCCACGCAGGTGGTGGTGCTCAGCATGTCCGCGCAGCCGCACCAGGTGGCCGAGGCGCTGCGCCTGGGCGCGCTGGCCTACCTGCTGAAGAGCGCGCGCGCCTCGGAGCTGCTGCAGGCCATCGAGGCCGTGGTGCAGGGCCGGCGCTTCCTGGGCGCCGACGTGGCCGACCTGGCCGTGCGCGGCCTCACCGCGGAGAGCGAGGACGACGCGCTGGACTCGCTGTCCAACCGCGAGCGGCAGATCGTGCAACTCGTGGTGCGCGGGCGCAGCAGCGCCGACATCGGCCGCCTGCTGCACCTGTCGCCCAAGACGGTGGACACCTACTGCAGCCGGCTGATGCGCAAGCTCGGCGTGGGCGACACGCCGGCACTGGTGCGGCTGGCAGTGCGCCGCGGCCTGATCGACGCCGGCGAACGCTGAGCGGCAGTCTCGGGCGGCCATGCCCGATTGCGCCGCGGCGCCGCGCCGGCGGCAAGGCGCGGCCTGTAGGGAATGCTGGATGCGCGCTGCGCGGGGAACCCGCGCCGGGGCGCGCCGGCGGCTCCATCAGAATCGGCGCATGCAGACCCCTTCCGAAACCTCCACCGACAAGCCGGCCGTCAAGATCAAGCAGCCGCCGGTCCTCTTCACCAGGACGCAGGCCGTGATCGCCGCGATCGAGCGCGACCTCGGCGGACCGCTGATCGCCTACTGGAACGGCTCGCGCGGCTCGGTGTGCCACAACGACGTGGTGGCGCTGTACGACGTGCTCGGCCGGCTCGGCCAGCACGACACCATCCACCTGTTCCTCAAGAGCGACGGCGGCAGCGGCCAGGTCTCGCTGCGCCTGGTCAACCTGCTGCGCCAGCACTGCCGCCACCTGGTGGCGCTGGTGCCGCTGGAGTGCGCGTCGGCGGCGACGATGATCGCCATCGGCGCCGACCGCATCCTGATGGGCCCCACCGCCTACCTGACGGCGGTGGACACCTCGCTCAACCACGCGCTGTCGCCGGTCGACCGCCACAACGACAGCGTCAGCGTCAGCCTCGACGAACTGACGCGCGTGATCAAGCTCTGGCGCGGCCAGCAGGGCTCGGCGCCGGGCGAGGCGGAGAATGCCTACAAGTCGCTCTTCCAGTACGTGCACCCGCTGGTCATCGGCGCGGTCGACCGCGCCGAGTCGCTGTCGATCATGCTGTGCCGCGAGCTGCTGGCGCACCACATCGGCGACGAGGCCAAGGCCGAGCGCATCGCCACCACGCTGAACTCCAAGTACCCCTCGCACAGCTACCCGATCCTGCTGCCCGAGGCGGTGAAGATCGGCCTGGCGGCCGAGCGCATGCCGCCGGAGATCAACCGCCGCCTGCTGGAACTGAACAGCCTGTACAGCGAGATGGGCCAGAAGGCGACCACCGACTTCGACGAGGTGCGCGCGCACAGCAACGAGATCGCCAACATCTGGGAGGCGACCGGCGTGCAGATCTTCTACCAGCAGGACAAGGACTGGTTCTACCGCAGCGAGGAGCGCCGCTGGATCACGCTCAACGACAACAGCGGCTGGCACCGCATCGAGAAGGCGAACGGCCGCATCAAGCGCAGCCTGGTGCACTTCTCCTGAAGGGCGGGCGGCCGTGATGAACACGACCGAGCTGTTCCTCGTCGCGATGCTCGTCATCTTCGCGCTGCCCTACCTGATCTGGCGGCTGGCGCGCACCGACTACTGGGCGCCGCTGGTGGTGGTGCAGATCGTCACCGGCATCCTGCTCGGCCCCGGCGTGCTCGGCGCGGCCTGGCCCGAGGCCTACGCGTTCGTCTTCACGCCGGCGGTCATCCAGAGCCTGAACGGCGTGGCCTGGTGGGCGGTGATGCTGTTCGTGTGGATCGCCGGCATCGAGCTCGACCTCGCGCAGGCCTGGCGCCACCGCCGCGAGACCCTCGTCACCGCCGGGCTGGCACTGGCCACGCCGCTCGCGCTGGGCAGCGTGGCGGCGCTCGTGCTGCTGGCGCAGAGCGGGTGGATCGGGCCGGCGGCGCGCGACTGGCAGTTCGTGCTCGGCATCGGCATGGCCTGCGCGGTGACGGCGCTGCCGATCCTGATCCTGCTGATGGAGAAGCTCGAGATCCTGCGCCAGCCGCTCGGCCAGCGCATCCTGCGCTACGCGAGCGCCGACGACATCGCCATCTGGGCCGTGCTGGCGCTGATCCTGCTCGACTGGCTGCGCGTCGGGCGCCAGGTGGCCTTCCTGGCCGCCTTCGCGCTCGCCGCGTGGGCGCTGCGCCGGCTCATCGTGCGGCTGGCCGAGCGCGACCGCTGGTTCGTCAGCCTGGTCTGGCTGGCCGCGGTGGCACTCGGCGCCGACTGGTGCGGGCTGCACTACATGGTGGGCGCCTTCCTGGCCGGCGCGGTGATGGACTCGCACTGGTTCGAGCAGGCGAAGCTCGACCAGCTGCGCCACCACGTGCTGCTGGTACTGATGCCGGTGTTCTTCCTCAGCACCGGGCTGCGCACCAACTGGGAGGCCGGCGGCGTGGCGGTGTTCGCCGCCGCGGCCTGGCTGCTGGCCGCGGCGGTGGCCGGCAAGCTGATCGGCACGCACATCGCGGGCCGCCTGCTCGGCTGGCAGCGCGGCGAGGCCACGCTGATCGGCTGGTTGCTGCAGACCAAGGCGTTGATCATGATCATCTTCTCCAACGTGCTGCTCGACAAGAACCTGATCACCAACCAGACCTTCACCGCGCTGCTGCTGATGGCGGTGGCCAGCACGATGCTCACGGTGCCGATGGTCACGCCGCGCCTCGTGCGGCTGCGCGCGAGCCTGGCCTCGCGGTCGAGCTGAGGCGCGCACCCCATGGCCCTCAAGTCCACCGTCTTCAAGGCCCGGCTCCAGGTGGCCGACATCGACCACGGCTACTACGCCGACCACGCCGTGACCCTGGCGCGCCACCCGAGCGAGACCGACGAGCGGCTGATGGTGCGGCTCGCCGCGCTGGCGCTGCAGGCGCACCAGCTGCAGAGCCTGCTCGGCGGCGGCGGCGCGTGGCGATTCGGCCGCGGCCTCTCCGACCCCGACGACCCGGACCTCGTGCTCGCCGACGACACCGGCCGCGCGCGCGTGTGGGTGGAGGTCGGCCAGCCCGAGGAGCGACCTCTGGCCAAGGCCTGCGCGCGCGCCGACCGCGTCGTGCTGTACGCCTACGCCGCGCAGGCCGAGGTCTGGTGGCGCGGCATCGAATCGCGCGTGACGCGCCTGCCGCATCTGGAGGTGTGGCGCCTGCCCGCCGCGGCGACGCAGGCGCTGGCCGCGCTCGCCGGACGCAGCATGACCTGGCAGGCCACGCTGCAGGAAGGTCTGCTGTCGCTGAGCGGCGAGGCCGGGCATGTCGATGTCGAGCCCGAACGCTGGAAGTGAGCACGGCGAGTGAGCGCGGCGCCCCACGCCACAATCGAGCCATGACGCGCGTCCTCATCGCCGGCTACCAGCACGAGACCAACACCTTCGCGCCGAGCCGCGCCGACTGGGCCGCTTTCACGCGCGGCGACAGCTTCCCGGCCTACGTGCGCGGCCACGCGATGGTCGAGCAGCTGCGCGGCATCAACATCCCGATCGCCGGCGTGATCGACGCCGCGCGCACGCACGGCTGGACGCTGTGGCCCTCGTGCTGGGCCGGCGCCATCCCCTCGTCCTACGTCACCGAGGAGGCCTTCGAGCGCATCGCCGGCAGCCTGTGCGACGATGTCAGCGCGGCGCTCAAGGCGGGCCTCGACGCGATCTATCTCGACCTGCACGGCGCCGCGGTGGCCGAACACGCCGACGACAGCGAAGGCGAGCTGCTGATGCGGCTGCGCGCCATCGTCGGGCCCGAGCTGCCGATCGTCGCCAGCCTGGACCTGCACGCCAACGTCACGGCGCGCATGCTCGAGATGGCCGACGCGCTGATCGCCTACCGCACCTACCCGCACGTCGACATGGCCGCCACCGGCGAGCTGGCGGCCACGCTGCTGGCGCGGCGGCTGAAGGCCGGGCGCAAGGAGCCGCTGCACGCGCGGCGGCTGCCCTACCTGATCCCGCTCAACGCGCAGAGCACCTGGGAGGAGCCGGCCCGGTCGCTGTACGACGAGCTGGTCGCCATCGACCGTGCACTCGGCACCGTGTCGAGCTTCTGCATGGGCTTTCCGGCGAGCGACTTCGACGAGTGCGGCCCGGTCGTCTGGAGCCACGGCGAGCGCGCGCAGGAAGCGGCCGAGCGGCTGTACGCGCTGGCCAGTCCGCCCGCGCAATGGCACCAGGACGTGCTGCCCGCGCGCGAGGCCGCGGCGCGCGCCGTCGCGCTGGCCGAGAACGCGTCGCGCCCGGTGGTGGTGGCCGACACGCAGGACAACCCCGGCGCCGGCGGCGACAGCAACACCACCGGCATGCTGCACGCGCTGCTCGCCCAGGGCGCCGGCAGGCGCTACCCGGGCCAGGTGGCGCTCGGCCTGATGTTCGATGCCGCGGCGGCGCGCGCCGCGCATGCCGCGGGCCTGGGCGCCGAGATCGACATCGCGCTCGGCACCGCGGTGCCCACCTTCAGCGGCGCGCCGAGCGACCCGCCGGTGAGCGGCCGCTTCAAGGTCAGCGCGCTCGCCGACGGCGTGTGCACGCTCAAGGGCCCGATGATGACCGGCCTGACCGTGCGCCTGGGCCCGAGCGCGTGCCTGGAGATCGACGGCATCCGCGTTGCGGTGGTCAGCGGCAAGAAGCAGCTGCTCGACCGCGAGCTGCTGCGCATGGTGGGCGTGCACGCCGAGCAGATGCGCATCGTCGTCGTGAAGAGCAGCAACCACTTCCGCGCCGACTTCCAGCCGATCGCCTCGCAGGTGCTGATCGCCAAGGCCGCCGGCCCGATGGCCGCCGACCCGGCCGACCTGCCCTGGACCAAGCTCTCGCCGAACACGCTGCGACGTCCGGGATGAACGGCGCCGCTGGCGGCCTGCTGCAGCGCCTGGCCGCGCCGGTGGCGCTGGCGCTGGCCTGGGGGCTGAACTGGCCGGCCATCAAGATCGTGCTGGGCACGCTCACGCCGTTCACGCTGCGCTGGATCGGCCTTGGCGGCGGCGCGCTGCTGCTGGTGATGGTGAGCCTGGCGCGCCGGCGCCGTCTGGCCGCGCTGCGCCCGGCCGCGGGCGACTGGCCCGCGGTGTGCATCGGCGGCCTGCTCACGGTGGCGGCGTTCAACTTCTGCACCGCCTTCGCGCAGCTCGCCACGACGACCACGCGGGCCACCGTGCTGACCTACACCTTCCCGATGCTGTCGGCCCTGCTCGCCTGGCTGTGGCTCGGCGAACGGCCGGGCGCGCGCGGCGCCTGGGCGCTGGCGCTCGGCGCCGCGGGCGTCGGCGCGCTGGCCTGGCCGGTGCTGCGCGGGCTGGCCGATCCGGCCATCGGCAGCACGCCCGGCCTCGTCTGGCCGCTGCTCGCGGCGGCCGCCTGGGCGCTCGGCACGGTGGCCACCAAACGCTGGCCGCCCGCGGGCGACCGGCTCGTGCTCACGGCCTGGCAGCTCGGCATCGGTGCGCTGGCCGCGGCGCTGGCGGCGCTGATCGCCGGCGAGACGCTGCCCGCGCACTGGCCGCCGCGCGTGCTGTGGGCGCTGGCCTTCCACATCGGCGCGGCGATGGCGCTGGCCTACGTGCTCTGGTACGGCATCCTGGCGCGCAGCAGCGCCACCACGGCGGCGCTGACCACGCTGGCGGTGCCGGTGGTCGGCGTGCTGGGCGCGATGGCGCTGGTGGGCGACCGGCCGAGCGGCCTCGACGCGCTCGGCCTCGCGGCCGTGCTCGGCGCGGCGGGGCTGGTGACGCTCAGGCGTTGAGGGTCGGCGCCGGCAACGGCGCGTCAGCTGCGCGCGTAGCGCCGCGCCACCCAGTAGGCCGCGCCCTCGGGCCCGTAGCGCTCGGCGTGTTCCACGTCGGCGTCGAGCGCGAAGCGCCCGCCCGGCAGCAGGTGCAGGGTGTGCCCGCCCACCGTCAGCCACATCTCGCCGCGCGTGACGACGGCGCGCACCGAGAAGTCGTGGCGGTGCGCGTCGAGCACCTGGTGCGCGGGCCACTCGCGCGTCAGCACTTCGTCGAAACCCGCGGCGCGCGCCTCGGCTTCGAACTCGGTAAACGTCTGCATGTTCATGGCCCCGAGCGTAGCGCGGGAAGCGCCCGCGTGCCGCGTTCAGAGCTCGTCGAGCGGATACATCGGCCGCCGCAGCCGGCGAAAGGCGAGCGCGTCGTAGTCGGAGGTGCACACGCCGCTGCCGTTGCACTCGACCACCGCGTGCGCCAGTTCGCCGAGGCCGGCGCGCCAATGCACGCGGCTCTTGAGCATGACCAAGCGCTTGCGCGCCGGATCGATGCCCAGCGCCTCGAACGCCGCCAGGTCGTTGGGCTCGACGTGGTCGGAGATGACCGCGATCTGCACCTTGCCGGTGTCGAGCACCGCTGAGGGGCCCATGTGGTTGAGCTCGCCGCGCGCCATCGGGCCGCGGTTGCGGTAGACACCGTCGCCGACGAAGGTCACGCGCCCGCTCACGCGGCGCGGCGCGCCCTTCAGGCCGATCGCCGGCATGTCGAGCTTGCCGCCCAGTTCGAGCGTCAGCTCGGCGCCGCGGCCGGCGGCGATCATGCGCTGTGCCGCGGCCGGGTCGAAGATGGCGAAGGCGGCCACGTCGTCGAGGCCGGCGTCGAGGATGGCGCCGAGCACGGTCATGGTGTCCATGGTTCCGCCGCTGGCGCAGTTGTCGCAGTGGTCGAGCAGGATGATCGGGCCGCTGCCGGCGGGCTTGTCGCGCGCCAGACGCATCGCGAGCGCCATCGAGTCTTCGAGCGGCTCGGGCCGGTAGACGAACTCGGCGCGCACGCGCCAGGCCTCGTCGAGCAGCTCGTCGCACCAGCGGCGCGCCAGCGCGGCGTCGCCGTCGGTCACCACCACCGCCGAGAGGCCCGCGTATTCGATGTCGGCGTTGGGAAAGCCGACGAACAGGCTCGCGCACAGCGCGCCCTCGGCCTCCATCGCCCGGCAGCGCGCCTGCAGCGCGCGGTTGGGCGAGTGCGGCGAGTCGAAGGTGCCCTGGCGCATCACGTGCGGCAGCATCGGCCGGCGGCCCCAGGCCATCGTGGGCTTCGCGCGGCCCTGCAGCCGCGCCAGCAGCGCGCGGCCGGCGCGCTGGCCGGTGCCGTGCATGTCCACGTGCGGGTAGGTCTGGTAACCGGCGACCACGTCGGCGTGCTCGCCCATCGCGTCGTAGAGGTTGGTGTGCATGTCCAGCGCCACGCCGACGGGTACGCCCGGCGCCACGCTGCGAATGCGCGCGAGCAGCTCGCCCTCGCCGTCTTCGTGGCGCTCGGTGACCATGGCGCCGTGCAGGTCGAGCAGCACGCCGTCGCAGCCGGCGCGCACCGCGTCGACGATGCGGCCGGCGATGTGCTCGTAGGCCGCGCCCTGCACCGGCCCGCTCGGCCAGGCCGCGGCGGCGATCGGCAGCGTGTACGCCGCCCCGGCCGCCTCGGCCAGCTCGATGAAGGCGGCGAGCGCCGAGCCGGTGCCGCGCACCGCGGCCACCGCGGCCTCGCCTTCGAGCGGCACCGCGCCGCCGCTCGCGAAGCGCGCCAGCGGCGTGGGCACCGGCGAGTAGGTGTTGGTCTCGTGCTTCATCTGCGCGATCACGAGCTTCATGGCGCGTCTCCTCGGTGGTGCGGCCATCATGCCGCATGCGGGTTTCATGCGGGTTGGCCCGGGCGCGGCGGCGCGCCGCTCGCGTCAAGATCGGCGCGGGAGGACGCCATGCCGCAGGCCACCGATCTCGCCGACTGCACCGCCACCGAACTGCTCGCGCTGTACCGCAGCCGGCAGGCCTCGCCGCTGGAGGCCACGCGCGCCGTGCTCGCGCGCATCGAGGCCGTGCAGCCGAAGATCAACGCCTTCGCCCACGTCGCCGCCGAAGACGCGCTGGCTGCGGCGCGCGCGAGCGAGGCGCGCTGGATGCGGGGATCCGGCGGCGAACCGATCGGCGCCCTCGACGGCGTGCCCTGCTCGATCAAGGACCTCATCCTCACCCAGGGCTGGCCGACGCTGCGCGGCAGCCGCACGGTGGACCCGGCCCAGCCCTGGGACACCGACGCCCCGGCCACGGCGCGCCTGCGCGAGGCCGGCGCGGTGCTGATCGGCAAGACCACCACGCCCGAATTCGGCTGCAAGGGCGAGACCAACTCGCCGCTCACCGGCATCACGCGCAACCCCTGGGATCCATCGAAGACGCCGGGCGGCTCGTCGGGCGGCACCGCCGCCGCGGTGGCCGCCGGTTGCGCGCCGCTCTCGCTGGGCACCGACGGCGCCGGCAGCGTGCGCATCCCGGCCGCGTTCTGCGGCAACTTCGGCTTGAAGCCGAGCTTCGGCCGCGTGCCGGCCTACCCGCTTTCGCCCTTCGGCACCGTGGCGCATCTGGGCCCGCACACGATGAGCGTGCGCGACGCGGCGCTGATGATGAACGTGCTCAAGCAGCCCGACGCGCGCGACTGGACCTCGCTGCCGCCCGATCCGCGCGACTACCTCGTCGGGCTGGAGGATGGCGTGCGGGGGTTGCGCGTGGCCTGGTCGCCGACGCTCGGCTACGCCAAGAACGTGCACCCCGAGGTGGCCGCGGCCTGTGCGCAGGCCGTGCAGCGGCTGGCCGAACTCGGCGCGTCGGTCGAGGCCGTGGACCCGGGATTCGAGGATCCGCTGCCGATCACGACGGGGCTGTGGTTCGTCGGCGCGTGGACGCTGTGGAACACGCTCACGAGCGAGCAGCAGCAACGCACCGACCCCGACTTCGCCGCCGAGGCCGCGCTCGGCAGCGCGATCAGCGCGCTCGAGGTGCAGCGCCTCGCCCTGCGGCGCGGCGCGCTCGGCTCGCAGATGCGCCAGTTCATGCAGCGCTTCGACCTGCTGGTCACGCCCAGCGTGGCGGTGCCGGCGTTCGAGGCGCGGCCGGCCGGCCACAGCCCGCTCGACCCGCAGTCGATGCTCGGCTGGACGCCGTTCAGCTACCCCTTCAACCTCACCCAGCAGCCGGCCTGCACGCTGCCCTGCGGGCTCACGCGCGCCGGGCTGCCGATCGGCCTGCAGCTCGTCGGCCCGATGTTCGGCGACGCGCTCGTGCTGCGCGCGGCGCGTGCGCTCGAAAGCGTGATGCCCATCCCGCGCCCCAAGCCGCTCGCCTGACATGGGCAGCGAGATCACCGACCTGGACGCCATCGCGCTGTCGCGTGCCATCCACGCGCGCGAGCTGTCGTGCCGCGAGGTCATGCAAGCCACGCTCGACCGCATCGAGCGCCTGAACCCGGCGTTCAATGCCATCGTCAACCTGCGCCCGCGCGAGGTGCTGCTCGCCGAGGCCGAGGCGCGCGATGCGGAGCTGGGCAGCGCCAAGAGCGGCAAGAGCGCTGATAGCGCCAAGAGCAGCAAGGGCGGCCGCAAGGGCTCGCGCGGCTGGATGCACGGCCTGCCGCAGGCCATCAAGGACACCGCGCACGCCAGCGGCCTGCCCAGCACCGAGGGCAGCCCGCTGCTCAAGGACGCGGTGGCGCGCGAAGACAGCCTGTACGTGGCGCGCATGAAGGCGGCCGGCTGCATCGTCATCGGCAAGACCAACATGCCCGAGCTCGGGCTCGGCTCGCACACCTACAACGCGCTGTTCGGCGCCACGCCCAACGCCTGGGCGCCGGGGCGCAGCGCCGGCGGCTCCAGCGGCGGCGCCGCGGTGGCGCTGGCGCAGCGCCTGCTTCCGGTGGCCGACGGCAGCGACTTCATGGGCTCGCTGCGCAACCCGGCCGGCTGGAACCACGTGTTCGGCCTGCGCCCGAGCCAGGGCCGCGTGCCCGGCTGGCCCAAGCCCGATCAGTGGGTGGCCCAGCTGTCCACCGACGGGCCGATAGGCCGCACCGTGCGCGACCTCGCCGCGCTGCTGTCCACGCAGGCCGGCCACGACCCGCGCGCGCCGCTCTCGATGGGCCGGCCGCAGAGCTTCGTGCCCGGGCCGCGTGCCAGCGACGAGGGCCTGAAGGGCGTGCGCATCGGCTGGCTCGGCGACCTGCAGGGCCACCTGGCGGTGGAGGACGGCATCCTCGCGGTGTGCGAGGCCGCGCTCGGCCGCTGTGCCGCGGCCGGCGCCATCGTCGAGCCCGTGGCGCTCGGCTTTTCGCCCGAGGCGCTGTGGCAGGCCTGGCTGGTGTGGCGGCGCGCGCTCGTCGCGCCCCGCGTGGCCCGGCTGCTGAAGACCGGCCCGCGCGAGCAGATCAAGCCCGCGGCGCTGTGGGAGCACGACCAGGCGCAGGGCCTGAGCTTCGCCGAGTTCTTTCGCGCCAGCGAGGTGCGCACCGACTGGCTGCAGCACCTCGTGGCGATGTTCGAGCGCTTCGACCTGCTGGCGCTGCCGGTGGCGCAGGTGTGGCCCTTCGACGTGCGGATCGACTGGCCGCGCCGGATCGCCGGCCGCACGATGGACACCTACCACCGCTGGATGGAGGTGACGCTGTACGCCACCTTCGGCGCTCTGCCCGCGATCAGCGTGCCGGCGGGCTTCGACGCCGCCACCGGCCGCCTGCCGGCGGGCCTGCAGCTGATGGGCCGCCCGCGTGGCGACGCGGCCCTGCTGCGCGCCGCTGCCGCCTACGAGGCGGCGAGCGCGGCGCTGCTCGCACGGCGCCCGGCAGCGTGACCGAAGTCGCCGCCGCCGCCTGCCGCAACCCGGCCGCACGCCGGCGGCTGCGGTGAGAATGTCCGATGGCGCCGGGCTCACCACGGCGCAGGAGCTGTCGATGAAGCCCTTGATCGCGCGGGGACTTGCCGCGCTGGCGTTCTCGCTGGCGACCGCGGCCGCGGCCCAGCAGCCGGGCGTGAGCGCCGACGCCATCCTCGTCGGCCGCTCGGCCGGCCTCACCGGCAGCCTGGCGGCACGCATCCGGCCGGTGACCGAGGCGATGGAGACCTACTTCGCGAGCGTGAACGCCGCCGGCGGCGTGAACGGCCGGCGCATCAAGCTGATCACGCTGGACGACGCCAACGACGCGCAGCGCGCCGGCGAGAACACGCGCAAGCTGGTCGACGAGCAGCAGGTCTTCGTGATGTTCGCCAACAGCGGCACGCCGCAGACGGCGGCGGCGGTGAAGGTGCTGGCGGAGCGCAAGGTGCCGCTGATCGGCACCACCTCGGGCGCCGACAGCATCCAGGCCTTCAACCCGCTCGTCTTCCACTACAAGGCGAGCTACGGGCAGGAGCTGGTGCGCATCGCCTCGCACCTGAAGACGATCGGCATCACGCGCGTGGCCATCGTCTTCAGCCCCGATCCGGCCGGCAACGAGGGGCGTGCGCTGGCCGAGGCGGCGCTCAAGGCGCAGGGCATCACGCCGATGGCGGTGGCCTCGACCAAACCCGAGGACGCCGAGAAGTTCAAGGCCACCTTCGCGCAGAACCCGCCGCAGGCCATCGTGCTGACCGCGCTGGCGGCGCCGGGGGCCGCGTTCTTCAAGGAGCTCGTGCAGCTGCCGCAGCGGCCGCAGGTCTTCACCTGGTCGATCGCCGGCGTCGAGGCCATCCACAAGGAGGTGGGCGAGAAGATCCGCGGCCTCGTCGTCTCGCAGGTCTTCCCGTCGCCGCAGAGCCAGGGCAACCGCATCGCGGTGGAGTACCGCCAGCTGATGCTGGAGGCCAAGCTGCCCAACGGCGGCTATCCGGGCCTCGAGGGCTACGTGGCGGCGCGCATCCTGGTGGAGGCGCTCAGGCGCGCCGGCCGCGACCTCACGCGCGAGCGGCTGGTCGAGGCGCTGCGCTCGATGCGCGGCTTCGACCTCGGCAGCGGCGACCTCGTCACCTTCGGCCCCAACGACCACGTCGGGCGCAGCTTCGTCGAGCTGACGATGGTCGGCGCGGACGGCAAGTTCGTGCGTTAGGAGTCCGCCGCCCGCCGCGGCCGCCTCATTCGGCCTCGCCGCCGAACTTCTTGATCAGGTTGTCGATGTACTTCTCGACGAGTTTCTCGAACTCGCCGTTGACCACCGGCACCACCACCATCTTCATCAGCGCCGGCAGCGCCACGTCGACCGTGCCCTTGGTCTTGAGCACGATGTCGGTCTTGCCCTTGCCGGCGGTGATCTTCCAGCTGCCCTCGATCTGCGCGTTGCCCACGCCCTTGACGGGCTTCCAGGTCACGGTGCCCTTCTTGGCGTCGCTCGTGTACTTGCAGGCGTAGATGGTCTGGATGCCGACCTGCGCCGTGCCCACCCTCTGCATCTCCCAGCGGTAGCTGTTGTCGCCCAGGTCGACGAGCTTGTCCACCTTGGGGAAGTGGCTGGCGCTCTTGGGCACGTCGGCGAGGATCTCGAAGACCTTCTCGAACGGGGCCTTGACCGAGAACTCGTAGCCGAGATCGATGTCGACGCTGACGGTCATGCGGGTCTCCTTCGCGCGGCGCGCGGGGTTCAGATTTCCTGGCCGGCCCAGGGCAGCATCAGCGCCACCAGCATGAGTTTCTCGAACTCGGGCTTGAAGCGGTCGATGATGTCCTGCGGGTCGGGGCAGAGCTTGCGGTCGGTGATCAGCGCGAACTGCACGCCGCCGCCGTAGCTGAGGATGCTGACGCCGACGCCGATGTCGCCCGACGCCGGCACCCAGAACATGGTCTGGCGCAGCGTGCTGCCGCAGAACTTGAGCGGCTCGGCCGGCCCCGGCACGTTGGTCATCACCGCGGTGGCCTTCTTGGCGAACATGTTGAGCACCGCGTCCTGCACCGGCTTGATGAACAGGCCGGTGACCGAGAGGATGGCGAAGGCGAGCAGCGGCTGGTAGCTGCCCTTCAACTCGTCCATGCGCCGGTGCACCGCGTACACGCGCTCGATCGGGTTCTCGATGCCGATCGGCAGCACCAGCGGCGCCAGGCCGAAGCGGTTGCCGAGCTGCCAGGCCTTGTCCAGCGGGCGCAGGTTCACCGGCACCATGGCGCGGATCTCCTTGCCCGCGGGGTCCTCGCCCTTGTCGCGCAGGTACGCGCCGATGGCGCCGGCGGCGCAGGCCAGCAGCACGTCGTTGACGGTGCAGTTCAGGCCCTTGCCGATGACCTTGACCATGTCCAGCGGCAGCGGCTCGTTCCAGGCCACCACCTTCTGCCCGCTGCCCTTGCCCTTGAGCAGGGTGGGCGAGTCGTCCTCGAGCAGCGCCAGCGCGGCCACGTCCTTGAGCACCTGGGCGCCACTGCGGGCCATGTCGAGCGAGCCGAGCAGCGGCTCCTGCGGGTTGGCCAGCGCGTCGATCGACTTGACGACGCCGCTGCCGTACATGCCGATCGCCTTGACCGTGAGGTCGGTGATCGGCTTGAGCACGGCGTCCGAGAGCCAGTCGCCCTCGTGGCCGTGCGCGGCCGCTTCGGGGCTGCGCTTGCGGCGGCGGGGCGGGTCGGCGCCGCCGTCGGTGATGCTCATCATCACCGAGATCAGCGCGATGCCGTCGCCGATGCAGTGGTGGATGCGCGCGATGCAGGCGCTGCCGCCCTCGTAGTCCTCGATCAGGTGGAACTGCCACAGCGGGCGGCGCGGATCGAGCGGCGTGGTCGCCAGTTCGCCGCACAGCGCCTGCAGCGCCGCGCGTTCACCCTGGCCGCGCTTCTTGGGCAGCGCGATCGGCGTGACGTGGTGCTCGATGTCGAAGTCCTCGTCGTCGACCCACAGCGCACCCATCGCGTCGGCCACCGCCTTCTGGCGGAAGCGGTCGTACTTGAGCAGCTTGTCGGCGATGCGCTGGCGCAGTGCCTCGATCGTGACGGCCGGCGTGAGGAGCCAGACGCCGACGATCATCATCAGGTTGACGTCGTTGTCCATGCGCAGCCACGACGTGTCGACACGCGACATGCGTTCGGTGGCCATGGGGTTTCTCCTCGGGGGGCTTGTGGGCGGGCGCGCAAACGATGCTGGGTAACATGCGACGGCGCGTCAAGCTCAGATTTTCACCCACGCTGACCACTGGACGAGGAGCGCCCCATGGCCAACCTGAAAGCCGCGTTCGACAAGGCCGTTGCCGAGAGCAAGCAGTTGCCCGAGAAACCCGACAACGCCACGCTGCTCAAGATCTACTCGCTCTACAAGCAGGCCACCGAGGGCGACGTGGAGGGCAAGCGCCCCGGCTTCACCGACATGGTGGGGCGCGCCAAGTACGACGCCTGGGCGGCCGTCAAGGGCAAGAGCCGCGACGAGGCGATGCAGGAGTACGTCGACCTCATCGAGAGCCTGAAGTAGCGCGGCGGCCGCTGCGCGCGGCGGTGATCGTCATGCCGCGCCGGAGAGCATGCCGATGAGCCCGGCGTAGCCGTCGCCGCTCTCGCCCCCCTCGGCCGCCGCGGCCAGCCGTTCGAGCAGCGCGTCGAGCGTGAGCGCGGCCGGCCAGGGCGGATCGGGCGGGCCGGTCAGGCTGCCGGCGCGGCGCGCCCACTCCAGGCGCATCTCGTCGCGGTCGGGCACGCCGATCGACTCCTGCTCGACGCCGAAGGCCAGCACGCGGCGCGCCAGCGCGCCCTGGTCCATCGCCTCCAGCACCTCGGCCAGCACGAGCAGCACGGCGGCCTTGGCCGCCGGCGCGTTGAGCGCCAGCGCCAGCGCCGCCGCCGCGCCGAGCTGCACGCGCGCCGGGCCGGGCTCGCCGCGCCGCGCCGCCAGGCGCGCCAGCTGCGCGCCGAGCCAGGCCTCGAGCGAGCGGATGCCGGCGCCGCGCACCACCGCGAGCGCACGTTCGGCGTGCGTGCGCGCCAGCGCGTCGTCGCCGGCGCGCAGCGCCAGCTCGACCAGGTTGGCCAGCGCGAAGGCCATCGTGCTCACCAGCCCGTGCCGCTCGGCGATGTCGAGCGCCTCGCGCAGGTGCACGGCGGCCAGCGCGTCGTCGTCAAGGAACATGTGGAACGAGCCGAGGTTGGACAGCGACAGCGCCAGCGCCGCCGCCTGCCCGCTGGCGCGGTGCAGCGCAAGCGCCTGCTGCGCCAGGGCCAGCGCGCGGTCGTAGTGCCCGAGGTGCTTCTCGACGAGCGACAGGTTCTCCAGCGTGCTCGCGGCGTGGCGCGCCAGCGGGCCGCGCCGCGTCAGCACCAGCAGGCGCGGCGCGACGCGACGCGCCACGTCGAACTGCCCGGTGCTGAAGGCGCACGAGGCGAGCGTGCGCAGCGCCGCGTAGCGCGTCAGCGCGCGGTGCGCGCCGCCGGCGCGCCGCTCCAGCGCGAGCGCCTGGCGCGCCTGCGCCTCGGCCTCGGGGAAGCGGGCGCGCCGGTAGGCCATCCACGACAGGTGCGCCAGCAGCAGCGCGTGCAGCGCGGCGTCGGCCTGCGCGAAGCGGCTCGCCACCGCGCGCTCCATCAGCAGCTGGCCCTCGTCGAAGCGCGCGCGGTGCTGCAGGTGGTCGGCCAGCGTCACCACGGCGGCCGCCAGCGCCTCGGGCGGGCCGTGCTCGCAGGCGTGCAGCCAGGCCTCGCGGCTGTTGTCGCCCTCGCGGTCGAGCAGCGCGAGCACCTCGCGCCGGCCGTCGGTCACCGCCTCGGCGTGGCGCGCCAGGAGGCGCAGGAACCAGGCCGCGTGCGCGGCGCGCGCGCCCGCGCCACCGTCGGCCTCGTCGGCCAGGCGCAGCGCGGCGAACTGCTGCACCAGCGGATGCAGCAGCAGCCGCTCGCCCTCCTTGTGCAGCAGCGACTTGTCGGCCAGCGCGCCCAGCACCGGCAGCGTGGCGCCGGCCACCGCACGCGCCGCCTCGGCCGTGAAGCCGCCGCGGAACACCGCCAGCCGCGCCAGCACGCGCCGCTCGGCCGCCGTGAGGTGGCGCCAGCTCTGCTCGAACACCACCTCGATGCTGGCGTGGCGCGCCGGGCGCGCGGCGTCGGGCGTGCGCAGCAGCTCGCTGCCCTGGCGCAGCTCGGCGGCGATGGCCGCGCAGGGCAGCACGCGCACCCAGGCCGCGGCCAGCTCGAGCGCCAGCGGCAGGCCCTGCACCTGGCGGCAGATGTCGACGATGGCGGCGGCCTCGGCCGCCGGCGTGAAGCCCGGCTCGACGCGCTGCGCCGCCTGCACGAACAGGCGCACCGCGTCGAAGGCCGCGGCGCGGTCCTCGTCCTCCGGGTCGGGGCAGGGCAGGCCCTCGAGCGACATCGACCAGACCTGGCGCGCCGCCAGCCGCACGCGCGAGGTGACGATCAGCTCGAGCCCGGGGCAGGCCTGGCGCAGGCGGTCGAGCAGCTCGGCCGCCTGAGTGGCCAGCTGCTCGAAGTTGTCCAGCACCAGCAGCCGGCTGCGCGTGCCGAGCGCCTCGAGCACCGGCGCGAGCGCGTCGCCGCCGGCCTTGCCGGCCGGCGCGCCCACCGCCTGCGCCAGGCGCGCGGCGAAGGCGCCGGCCGAGTCCACGTCTTCGAGCGCGACGAAGAGCGCGCCGTCGGCGTAGCGCGGCGCGAGCACGGCCATGGCGCGCCGCGCCAGCCGCGTCTTGCCCGCGCCGCCGGGGCCGATCAGGCAGACGAGCCGGCAGTCGTCGCGCGCCAGCAGCTCGCCGATGCGCTGCAGCTCCACCGAGCGGCCGACGAAGCCCTCGTCGGCGGCCGCCGGCAGCGCGGCCGCGTGGGGCGGCGGCACCGGCGCGCTCGGGCGCGCCAGCGCGTCGTGCAGCGCGCGCAGCTCGGCGCCCGGCTCCAGGCCGAGCTCCGCGGCCAGGCGCTCGGCAAAGGCGCG
>Ga0073934_10006609_pt1 | contig 16737 bp, 10 predicted proteins | sample LarsenN4metaG_FD_76834 | JGI IMG/M metagenome (GOLD analysis project Ga0073934, IMG submission 76834) | Hot spring sediment bacterial and archeal communities from British Columbia, Canada, to study Microbial Dark Matter (Phase II) - Larsen... ... | reverse complement strand
TAGGGCCTGTGATTCATCTTCTCCCGGATGCCCAGCATGTCCACCACGACGTCAAAGCGGTGGGGATTGTAGCCGTTGCCCTGGATATCCTGCGCGATGTGGATGTTCTGGCGGGCGGTCAGCGTGGGGAGCAGGTTGAAGCGCTGAAAAACAAACCCGATTTTGTGACGCCGGAAGCGCGTCCGGTCGGCGTCGCTCATGGTCATGAAGTCGTTGCCGTCCACCAGCACGTGGCCGGAAGTGGGCGAGGTCAGCCCGCCGAGGATGTGGAGCAGGGTGGATTTGCCGCACCCGGATGGGCCCACAACCGCTAGAAATTCCCCCTCCTGGACCAGCAAGTCCACGCCCCGCAAGGCCGGCACCTCGACCTTGCCGACGCGGTACACTTTCTTGAGATCACGTGTGGCGATGATTGGTTCCACCAGAGTTCTCAGCTTTCGGCTATCAGCCTTCAGCTTCCATCCTCCCGAGCTGACGGCTGAGAGCTTCTTTCATTCGTACGCCAGTGCGTCCACCGGATCGAGCTGCGCGGCGCGCAGGGCCGGATAGAAGGCGCCAATCAGCGTTCCCACCAGGGCCAGCAGACCCGCCCACAGCGCCCATTCCATGGTCAGATCGATGGTGAGAGTGGGGAACGATGCCAGAATCAGCTTGCGTGCGATGACCGTTCCCGCATAGCCGGCCAGGATTCCGACCGCTGCGAGCAAGCTGGCCTCCCGCAGGATCGCCTCAATGATATACATTTTCGAGGCCCCAAGCGACTTCAAAATGCCGATCTCCCGCGTGCGTTCAGTGATGGTCGTGTACATGGACAAGAAGATCACCAGGAAGCCGATAATCACGGCGACGGCAATCATAACCGTGATGAAGGCGCGCAGTGCCGGGAGGTTATTTGAAGTCATCATCGACATGTATTCCCGCATGGGCAGCACCTGATAACCGGGCAGCAGCTTGTGGATCGCCGCCTTGACTTGGTCGGTATAAGCGGGATTGGAACACCGGACGAAGAAAATCGAGGCCCGGCCCTGCGCCACGGAGAGGTCCTGCGCCGTCTGCAGAGGGATAAAGAGGCGCGCGCCCTTGCCGTGCTCCACGATGCCGGCCACGCGGAAGGCGTGATTGAGGAGATACAACGTGCTGCCGACCCTCACCTGGTTGGCCTTGGCGTACCAATCGTCCACCAGAATGTCATAGGCCTGCCCGAACGGTCCGCCCGCGTGGTAGACGAAACCTCCCGTGACGCGATTAAAACTTTCCAGGTCGATGCCGTAGATGAGGCTCAGGCCGCCGGAAGAGTGGAACTGAAACAGCGCCGGCGCCACTCCGGCCACGCGGGGGATCTCCGCGAGCCGCTCACCAATCTTGATGGGCATGGGCGACTGGGTCAGGCCGAAGAACATGGACGCCCCGGGCGGCTGGACCAGAATGTCGGCGCCCACACCCTCGACGCGCTTGGCGCTGTCGCGGAGCAAGCCGGTGGTCAACCCCACCACGGTCATCACCATGGCGACCTCAATCGCCACGGCGAGCATGCTGACCACCGTCCGCACCGGCCGGTGCAGGACGTTTTGGAGGACCATTCTATTGATCACGCGAGTCCTCCTTAGGCGACCGCTCGCCGAGTTCGACGAGTTCGGCGCCTTCCGGTTTCTTCAACTCGAACTTGTCGGGAGTGATAGGCTGATTGAACGTGGCTTTTTCGATCCGAATAGCCAAGCGGTAGTCCTCAATGGGGCGCGCGATTTCGATTCGCCTGGGAAAGGCAACCCCGGCGAAATCCTGGTAGCCCACGTAGCGCACGTCCTCAATGTAAGAACCGCGCGGGCCGTAGAGTTGCAGCCGCGCCACTTCCAGGTTGGCGCGGTCGAACCAAACTTTGCGCTTAAGGGCCAAATCGCCGTTGCTGAGCGCTTCGAGTACGGAGAGGACGTAGAAGCGGCGCGCGGCCTCCTCCGCTTCCTCCAGGACGAATTTCTCTTTTTCCGCATCGCATGCGGGCACCAGCAGCGCGTCCAGGATATGCTGCGGGCGTAAGTTTTCCAGCGAATTCCTTGCCGCCCGCCGAAAGTCATTCTTGCCGACCAAGAACTTGTTTTTCGGCGGAATCGAAAGACGGAAATCCCGTCCGTCGGAAACCATGTCAAAAATCGTGGTCCGGACCACTGGCGCCTGGCCCAGCATGCGAATCAGGCGGGGCTTCTCGAGCAGCACAAACCCGCGCACGTCGCGGTATTCCTTGATGACGCCGGAATAGACCGAGCCCGCCGTTGGTTCCAACTGCACCGTGGCAACCAGGGTCCGAATCGTCGCGCTTTGGGTATTGATCTTGCCAATCAGGTCGGCTGCCGAGGCTTCTAGCGCGGGCGGGGGTAGGGCGGCAGGTGAAATTCGTGTTTCCGATTTCACAGCGCAACCCGCCGCGGTCAGACAAAGCCCCACCGGCAACAGGCCATGGAGTATGAGCGTACGCGAGAATAAAGGCGTAACTCGCAAGATTCCAGTCTCCCAATTTAGCAGAGGGTAGCTAGGGTGTCAATTCCGCAGTCCCTCGTCGTAACTGGTAGATATGCAGACCAATTACAGAACTGTATCCGGCTCTCACCTCCTCTCATTCTTCATGCCCGTCAACCGGGCAGGGTTTGCACCGACGGTGTCGTCCCCCGCCGGCATCCCCGTCGCCTCTTGCTGGCGCTTCCGATGGACGCCGCCCGCAAATCCTTGAATTCGTGGGACGGCACCTAATCCGAATCCCCTCCCGCGCTTACTGCCGGCAAGGGAGGTTCCCAATGCCGAAGACCTTGGGCGGGGAGGGGTATAGAGGATCAAGGTAGCCCGGTGTTAGACGCAGCCTATTGGTGCTCGCCGCCAGAAAATGCAGGTGCCTCTGGAAGCCGCAGGCTCCCGATGAGTTGGGCAAGGTGGAGTCGATGGCGTCGGCAGTAATCACGGATGCCCTCCGTGATGCGCAAGGCGGTGTCCGGCGCATAGAAGTTGGCGGTGCCAACCTGGACGGCGCAGGCGCCCGCGATGATGAATTCCAGTGCATCCTGGGCCGTGGCAATTCCGCCGATGCCGATGATGGGGATCTTCACCGCCTGGTAGGTCTGATACACCATGCGCACGGCCACCGGCTTGATCGCCGGGCCGGATAGCCCCGCCGTCACGTTGGAGACCCGCGGCGTGCGCGTCTCGACGTCGATCGCCATCCCCACAAAGGTGTTGACGAGCGAGAGGGCGTCCGCGCCGGCGGCTTCGGCGGCCCGAGCCGTGGCCGTGATGTCCGTCACGTTCGGCGAGAGTTTGACGATGACCGGAAAACGGGCCGCTTTCTTCGAAGCCCCGACGACTTCCTCCGTCAACCTCGGGTCGTTGCCATAGACCATTCCCCCGCACCGTGTGTTCGGGCAGGAGATGTTCAGCTCGTAGGCGTCGATGCCCTCCCCAGCGTTGAGGATCTCGATACAACGAACGTAATCCTCGGTCGTGTAACCGAACACGTTGACGATGCACCGCGCCTGGAGTGAGCGGAGAAAGGGCAGCTTCTCTTCCAGGAATCTCTTTGCGCCCACGTTTTGCAAGCCGATGGCGTTCAACATCCCGGAGTCGGTCTCATAAATGCGCGGGGGGGGATTCCCGGCCATGGGTTCGGCGGAAATGCCCTTGACGCAAATCCCGCCCAACTGGTTCAGGTCGATCAGGTGGGCGAATTCCTGCCCGTAGCCGAACGTCCCGCTGGCCGTCATCACGGGGTTTTGGAAATGAACGCCTGCAATCGTGACGTCGATCTTGGGCTCGAAATCTGCCCCCGCGGCCTTCGTCAGGCGCCCACGACGGCCACCAGCAACCTTTGCCTTTTGCTTCTTGCCCTTTGCCATTTGCCTTGCCCTTGCTGAAAGCTGACGGCTGATAGCTGACGACTTCCTTACGTCTTCGGAACCCTCTCGTTCTCCCAAATCACCTGGTCTGCCCAGAACACCGGCCCTTCGGTGCAAACCCGCTGATAAGTCCCATGCCCTTCGCCCACGACACGGATGCAACAGCCCAGACACACCCCCAGACCGCAGCCCATGCGGTTTTCCATGGAGACCAGACAAGGGTGATTGTACATCCTGGCCAATTCCACCGAGGCCTGGAGCATGGCCCACGGCCCGCAGACCATGAGCAGGAATTTCTTGTTCCGATAGCGCGTGAGGAACTCCTCGAGCGGGCGGGTGACCAATCCATGATGCCCGCGCGAGCCGTCTTCGGTGGCGAGCGCCATCCCCTGGACGAATGGCTTGAAGTCCGCCACACCCACCAGGTCGGCTTTCGTTCGGCCGCCGAAGAACAAGCGTTGCTTCCATCCTCGTTTCGCCAGCTCCTTCGCGGGCAGCAGCAGCGCTGCGATGCCGATCCCCCCGGCCACGTGTAGGATTTCGTCGGCGCCTTCGGCTTGCGGCAGATACTCTTCCTCAAAGAATCCGTGCCCGAGCGGAGCAAGCACGCCGAGGCGATCGCCCGGCTTGAGTTCGGCCATCAATTGCGTGCCGCGTCCGACGACCTTGTAAAGGAATTGCAGGACTTCCGGCCTGCCTTTGCCTCGATGGCGGTGGGAGGACTTCACATCGTAAACGCTCATGGGGCGGCGCAGGAGGACATCTGCGCGCCCCAGCAGTCGCAACATGGCAAACTGGCCCGGGCGGATGGCTTTCGCTTGCCGGGGGGATTTGAGGCTCAATAGGAAATGGCCGCCGCTCAGCGGACGATTCTCCGTGACGGCCACAATTTCGTCGTACATCCTGAGTATCGTAGCAGAACCGTGCGGGCGCTTGTAGCGCGGATTGAGGGAGGGCCCCTACGTCGCTTTCAGTCGCAAGGTCAGCACCTGATGCGGTTTGATGCTGAACCGCACGCTGTGGGCGTCCGCATCAAGGTTCTTGGTCGGGACTTCCACACCGTTAGCTTCCTGGGCCGAGGCAATCGAAATCAACGGCAGCGTGATTCGGCCATCGGTGGCCCGTCCTGCGATCTCCTGCACTCGGAGGACGATCCCGTTGCCATCTTCGGCGCCCTTGAGAGCGCTGACGACGACGTTTTCCGGCTCGATCTCCACCAGGGCGGCTCCGCCCGCCGGCAGGGAATCCGGTGCGGGCTCGCGGTCGAGGAATTTGTCACTGGCGCGAAGGTGCGAGACCTCGAGCGGCGCGCGTGCTTCCCGCGCAAAGCGGGCGACTTTCTCCGGGACAAAGCTCCTTCCGCTGGTAATCGCGTAGCGAAAAACGAATTCGCCCGACTGCCCGGCGGGTGTATTCGTGAACCAGTAGTTGTTCAGGGCGTAAGAAAAGACCGCGGCCGATGATTTCTCGAACCGGGCGGGCCAGCGCCCGCGGTTGATATCGCCCAAGGAGACGAGGGGCGCATCGAGAATCGCCAAGGTCACCGCGAGATTGCTGTCTTCCACATTAACCCAGCTCTGAGGCGCGAACCATTCGTTGCAGGCGCCGAGGAGCATATCCTTCTCAGGATTGATCCAGCCCGTCGCGCTGTCAAAGCGGAAGGTGGGATTCGCCGCGGCCCACGGAAAGGCAAAATAGGCCGCTTCCTTGGCGTAAGTCAGGTCTTTGCGGATCCGGTTGCGGAATTCGATGCGCTTTTCGTTATCCGGCATGGTGATTTCCGTTTCGATCTCGGGCGTGTTGGTGGCCTTGGCAGACAGGCGCACGACGTGGCCCCATGGGGTTTTCTGAACCGATTCGATCTGGCCCTGCTCGGCGCGGTGAATGGTGAGCTCGGCAAACGGCAGGTGCCCCGCGAGATGCGTCAGTTGGGTCGCATCGCCGCCTTCGCCCATTTCCCCGCGCCCCTTTTCGCTGCCGCCGCCTGAAACGTAGAGGTACTCGTTGAGCAGATAAGGGCTCTTCGAATCGACGAGTTCGCGCCCCAGTTCCTTGTCGTACAGGCTCCTGATGGCGCCGCGCGTCGGGTCGATAGTGACGCGATAGAACTTGTTTTGGAAGACGTTGCTTTCGGGTTCCGCCCGGCCGAGCAAAGCGGCTTGGCCGCGGCTCATGCGGTAAACCTTGTAGCCGAGCGATGGCACGTCCTGCGCCCAAAAGCGAATGGTTTGATAGCCATCGCGCTCTTCGACAACTTCGACGGGCACAGGGGTGTTCGTGGCCGAATCCGTAAGTGAGACTCCAATGTTCACCTGGAATCGCACCAGCCCGCTCCGCCGCCAGCTCAGAGGATTGAATACGATCAGGTTCTCACCCTTCGTGGCAATCAGGTCTGCCAGTTGGCTCATGCCGCGCCGCATCAGCTCATCGATGTCTCGGGCGGCTTCCGTCGCCCGGCCTCTCTTCACCTCGAGCTGACCTGTCATCTCGTCATGCTCGGGCTGACGTGGGCCCCGGTAGGAGACGATCGTGTGCTCGCCATAGATCAGGAGATTCCCCCAGATATCGCGGGACAGTTCCAACGGGAAACGCAACGCACGATTGAAACTCGAAGTGAGCGCGGCGAGGGCGTCGGCGGCGAGGGCGCGTGTCTGGCTGGTCCGGTAAACCGACGTGCTCGAGGCGACGGTTCCAAGACCGTCCTCCCAATACGCCCCGCTGTCCCCTCGCACCACCGGAAACTTGTCGCCAAAACGCTCTTCGATGTAGCGGAAGAAATCCGCGAACCGGCAGTTCACCATCTGGGGATATGCGTACTGTGCGTTCCAACGAGCGGCGAGCGTAGCGTCCTCGAAATCGAGCGGGAGGTTCTCGACTTCCGTGCCGTAGAGCAGCACAGCGTCCGGTGCGTAATCCTCACGTTCGAAAGATTGCAGGTACAGTTCCAGCCCGCCCCGTCCCGCTTCGAGCGCCGGCGGCAGACCGAAGACGGTGCGCAACTGGTGATAGTGATACGAATACCAGGCGAGCACGCGCGCGCCATCCGGCCCCTCCCACCAGAACGGGGATTGCTTGTTCCACCCGCCATGAACGAGCAAAGGCCCGCGCGTCTGATTGCCCGCGGCCACGAAATAGCGGATCCCCGATGCGGCGAGTGTCGAGGGGATTGACCAGGAATAGGAGGGAACGTCCGTAATGTTGGCGAGGTCGAACGGCACGCCGAGCTCGGCCTCCAATCGCTTGCTGAAGTAGAGCCCCCGATACATCTCCTCGAGGGAGAGTGCTTCGGTGAGGAAGCTGGCGTAGTAAGCGTCCACGCCGATCTTTCCGGCCCGAGCTTGCTCCGCGAGTCTCTGCGCCAACTCCCCGCGCCGAGTGGGCAACCACTGCTCAAGGATCCAACTGCCATCGATATGGAAGCGGTAGTCGGGATGGGCTGCGGTCGCTGCCAGCGCCTTATCAACCTGTCGCGCCTGGACTTCTGCCACCTTCGCCTGGTAGTCGGTGTAGCCAATGTCAAGGTGCATGTGAGGCGCGTAGAATACCTTCCATTTGCGCTTCGGCGCGAATTCGGCAGTGAGTCTTCGGCGACCTCTGCCCGCCTTGTCCGTGAGCTCTATTTGTGCTGCTCCCGCTGGCGTGCCATCCGGGACCTGGACTAGATACCGAGCCTCGCCGAATCCTTGGCTTATGGCGATTTCGATCTGTGCCTTGAATGTCCCAACAGTGACGCTCGCTCGCCCGCCCCGCCAGCTGTCGGGGTAGCGAACGATGAGCCAGCAATCTTCAACTAAGCTTTCGCCAGATTGATGGTAAAAAACCGTCGGTCTCAGGGAGACACTTACCTTCTCATCGAAGATGGCGTCGGGATTATTCCAGAGCGAAAGTGCATCGTAATACAGGCCGGAATCGCCTGGGCCGCCCGTCGTGACGTGATGCGTCACGGTGGCGGGTTCGTCCAGGCACGTGAGCGTCAGGCGATTATCTCCGGCACGAAAATAGCGCGCGGGCAAGGCAAACCGCTGCTTGTCGAACGAGTGGATGGGATTGTACGCGTCCTCCTCGTCGCCCAGCGCGGAACTCAGCTTGGGGTTGAGGTAGAAGTTTCCGGTGTGGCCGTTGATTTCCACGCGTAACGTCGGGACACGCGGCTGCCGGAAGAGCAACTCCAGATTCAGATAGAAGACCCCTTTCGGTGTCTCCTGCAGTCTGAAAGTCAGCGTGAACGGGTGGGGCATGCCGCCCAGGTTGCCGTTGCCCGAACCTGGATGAAAACGCGGCCAGCTTTTCGCGGCTTCGCGGATGTCGAGCGTCACGCCGGGGGATCCGGTGCCGGCGGTGTAGGTGTAGGGTTGGAATTCGTGGGCCGAGTTGTCCTGCTTGCCGAGTTCCCAGACGACATTCTCAATTCCCAACGCTCCGCCACACCAGACAAACGCAACGAAGCACGGAAGAGCAAGGCGAGAAACAGTGCGCATACAGGCCCCCCGCGAGGGACCGGACAGCAGGTCCGGCGCAGTATAGCAAACTCCGCGCCAAGATGTGGTCTTTCGCCGTATCTTTTCGGGGAGACGAAGTTTTCGGTCTGGCAACTGATAAGGCTACCCGCGGGTAGGGAGGCAGAGCGCTCGGCGAGTTGGCAATGGAATCCCAGACAGCGCCCAGGTCAGGGCTTGGCTTTTTCCGCCTCCGCCAGCGCTTGGCGCGCGATGGCGTCTTCCGGAAAGAGTGCAATATATCGCTTTAGAGCATCGCGCGCCTGCAGGAATCGCTCCAACTTCATATAGCGTGTTATGAGCGCCTGCTGGATATCCGCGGAGAAAGGCCAGCATTGCAACTGCCAAGATGAAAGCTGTGAGACCCAGGTGGGAGGGCTTCACTGCGACTCCCGGTGTTCATCGCGAGCGGTCACGGGGCGGACAAATCGTCGCATCCGTGCGCGTCCGAGTAACATCTTCGCCTCCTGCGAGAATACAGCCCTGGGCTGCTGGATTCAACGGAGATTCGGATATCTGTGGAGCCTTCCTGAATTCCGCAGAGGTCTGGCGAGTGCTCGCGAGTGAGCCGGCCTCATAGGACTACGATTCCGCCTTGGTGACCTCGACGAGATTGCACTGGAAAGTTGAGCCCTCGCCCATGTCCGTCAGCTTGGAGGAAACCAGGGTGTTGATGCCGTGGCCATCGGCCGTGTGCTTTGCCCACCAGATGGATTCGGCCACCACGACGCCTTCGCGGACGTCTTCGGTGACCTCGGCGTGGAGGTGGCATTCGCCACGGTCATTGAATACGCGAACCAGTTGTCCGGTGGGGATGTTTCGGCGGGCGGCGTCGGCGGGATGGATTTTCAGTATGGGCCTGCCCATGCGGCGGCACTGCTCCGCCACGGCACCAAAGGTCGAGTTGAGAAAATGCACGCTCGGAGGCGCAAGCAACTGCAAAGGAAAGCGGGCATGCAGTGTATGGTTCTCGGCGCTCTCGGTGCACGGGATGTACGTGGGGAGAGGATCGAATCCGAGTTTGGCCATCGACTCCGAGTAGAATTCGATCTTCCCCGATGGTGTTGAGAACCGCAAACTATCGGTGGCCCATGCCGTGGAAACGTTCAGTTTCAGGGTCGCGCCCGACTTGAGCTGCTCGAAGTCGATCCCTTCGAGGTACGGCGAGGGGCAATCCAGCGCCTCGCGCATGATTTCCCATTCGTTCCGCTTGAAGCAGGGTTCGTCAAAACCCATCTTGGACGCAAGCAACTGGAAGACTTCGAGATTGGATTTGGCTTCGCCGAGCGGCGCGATCGCGGGCGGGCCAATTTGCAAATAGTGGTGGCCGTAACTTTTGTAGAGATCAAGATATTCGAGGAACGTTGGTGCGGGCAGGACGATGTCCGCGAAGTCAACCGTGTCGGTGTGCACCTGTTCGTGCACGACGGTGAAGAGATCTTCCCGGCGAAGCCCGGCGTGGACTTTGCCCTGATCCGGGGCGACCACAGCCGGATTGCAGTTGTAAACGTAAAGGGCTTGGACGGGCGGATTCTTCTCCTCGAGCAGCGCCTCGCCCAGCTTCACCATGTTGATTTCGCGCGTGCGGGGCTTGAATTCGTCCTGTCCGGTCACGCGATCGTAATTGAACTCGAAACATGGCCCAGTATCGTGATGCGCGCCCCCGCCGGCCTTACCGAACGCTCCGACCAGACCGGACAGGCAGGCGATGGTACGGACGGCCATGCCGCCGTTCTCGTGCCGCGACAGCGCAAAGCCGACGCGCAGGAAGGGCGCGCGGGCTTGACCGTAGTCGCGCGCCAGGCGAACGATCTGTTCTTCGGGCACATCGCAAATACGGGCGACTCGCTCCACGCTGTATTCCGTGAGCACGCGCTCGCGCAAGCCTTCAAAGCCGAGCGTGTGGCGCGCAAGGAAATCCCTGTCAATGGGTTCCTCACGAATCAAAACGTGCATCAGGCCGAGCGCCAGCGCGCCATCGGTCCCCGGGCGCGGCATCAACTGCTCGTCGGCCAGATGCGAGGTGCGATTGCGGTAGGGATCGATCAGCACGACGCGCGCGCCGCGCTTCTTGGCGGCTTTCACGATGGGCACGAAGTGGACGCTCGTCGCCGCAATGTTCATTCCCCAGATGAGGATAAAGTCGGAATTTTCAGCCTCGGCGAGCTCCGTTGAGGTGTACTTGCCTAGCGTCATCTCCCATCCCGCCATGGCGGCGGGATCGCAGATGGTCCGCAGCAGGCGACTCGCGCCGAGGCGATAGAAAAACCGATGACCGGCAAGACGATGCACGATGCCAAGCGAGCCCCCGTACGAGTAGGGGAGGATGGCCTCGGCGCCGAACTCGGCTGCAATTGACTTGAACCGCGCCGTGATTTCATCGAGCGCCTCCTCCCAGGTGATGGGAGCGAACTTTCCTTCGCCCTTCGCGCCGGTGCGACGCAAGGGATGGAGGATGCGGAGTGGCGTGTAGACGCGCCGCTGATAGTTCACCACCTTATGGCAAAGGAAGCCACGCGTCAGCGGGTGTTCTGGATCGCCGGCGAGACGGGTGACGCGACCTCCTTCAACGGTGGCCAATATGCTGCACGTGTCGGGGCAATCGAGCGGACAGGTTGTTTTGACAACGCGATTGCCTTCTCCGCCCATTCTTAATCCTTCAGCCGGCACGTTGGCCAAGATTCTAGCACAGGGACTTGTTGTCGCATCGCCGCTGACCCGTTCGGCATAACGACCGATTTCGGCCTGACAGGTTGCGGAAAGAACTCCGGGTCGGTGGCATGCTGAGCCGTTCGCTTGTTCTCCTGAGCGCCCCGCAGGTCCCTTTCATTTCGCTCCGGGCAGATTCCGCAAGGCATCCCGGCATTCCTGGAATCCAGCAAATACTGGGATCCTTCCTCGCCTTCGGCTCCGGAGGATGACAGCGTCGGGGAACCTTTGAGCAGCCTGCAAAGAACGCTGGGCTTCAACCTAACACCGCCTCCAACCGGCATCCCGGATGTCGGCCTACCGGACGCGGAGTTAATGCTAGAATGCGCTCATAAACTGCCCGCCCATCGTAGCCCCCGAACCCGAGGGGATGAATGCACGGGCGTCCAAGGCACGTTCAGGGAGGTCGCGATGCCAGATCGAGGGATGGCAGCAACCAGAGTCGTAGCACTCGTGTTTGCTTCTGTCGGCGTCGTGCTCCTGGCGATTGCCGGATACACCGGCAACCGTCAATACACGATTCTGAAGACTTGGCCCACGGCGCAGGCCGAGGTCATCAAGAGTGCGGTCGTGCAAGGTCACTCTGACAGGGGCACCCCGATGTACGGGCTCGACCTGGAGTTCTCCTACACGGTCAACGGAAAGAAGTTCTTGTCGCCGACATCCACCCCTTACCGCACTTCCAGTTACGGGTCGATGAGGAAAAAGGCGGAGGCCTATGCGGTCGGCACGCGTCATCCCATACGCTATGACCCGAACGATCCGGGCGAGATGCGGTTTGACGTCGGCTACAACTTCGGATTCTTCTTTGTGCCGGTCCTTTTGGGCGGGATGGGCCTTGTATTCGCCGGGATTGGATTTTTTCTGCTTCGCTCCCGCGCGGCGATGCCGCTACTTTGTCGCTCCTGCGGCCAACCCGTCGTTAGGCACCACAACTTCTGTCCGAATTGCGCGGCGCCGCTATCGGGTTTAGGGACGCCCGTGCCATAGCGTCGATTCTGCATCGCGAGGAGCGACGTAAGCTCGCTGTTCATTCCGGATCATCGTGAAGTCTCGTTCTCGCTTGCCGATAAGGGAGGCGAAGGCGAGACGCATGAGGATACAAACGGGGGCGGCTTCCGGGCTTGTCGTGACCGCCGGTCTCATCTTGCTTGGACCCGGGCGGGCGAACGCGCAGCCCGGCGGTTCCGATTCTCGCAGCCATCCGGTGATGCCCTCCGTCCGCGAGGCCGCGGAGCGCCGATGGGGCCAGGCGATGTTTGAAGAATACCTCGCCCGATCGACCCCCTGGGCGGGCGTGAGGGTGAATGAGTACGTGAACCGGCTCGGGCAGAACTTGGCGCGGGCGAGCAATTCTCCGTATGTTTTCACCCTGCGTGTGGTCGATTCGCCGGAACCGAACGCCCAGGCATTTCCGGGCGGATTCGTCGTAGTGAACTCCGGCGTCATCACGCTGGCGGAGAGCGAGGCCGAATTCGTCTCCGTGCTCGCCCACGAGGTCGCTCACCTCAACGCTCGACATTGGCATCGCCAAAGGAGCCGGTTGGGGGTGTTCACCCTCCTCACGATGGTACCTCTGATGGTCGGAACCGGCCCGCTCGCGTGGTTCGTCTTCTATGGCAGCGCCGCCGCATCACCCCTGGCGGAGGCGAAGTTCAGCCGCTCGTTCGAAATAGAGGCCGATGGGCTGGCGATGGGATATCTGGCGCGTGCAGGATACGATCCAGAAGCGACCGTCTCTCTGCTCGAGAAATATCGCGCCGCGCAAGTACGTCGGAGCAAAGGGAAATGCGGGTTACTTTCCACCCACCCCTCCAGCGCCAGCCGCGTGAAGCGGCTGCGAAAATCACTTCTTCGAATCAAGGTGCCCGCGCGGGCATTGGTCACGACTTCGGAGTTTGAATCCATTCGCGAGGAAATCCTGGCCTACGACCGACTCCACGCGGAGCCGCTCGGCGACCGCCTTCCCAATGGCGACCCCGCCCCACCTCGCCTGCAGCGCCGACCGGTTCCGCCTTCGCACCGGACAGATTGAGAAAGCTTCTCTCGCGCCGCCGATCAGTCGCGGACAATAGAACACGCGCGCACAAAGCGGGCGGGTTTCCCATGTACCGGGCGCGCCTGGAGCGCCGGCGGCCTATGTTAGAATTTGGTTCAACCGATGCGCCCATGATATTGGTTCTGCATATTGCGCTGATCGTCGGGCTGGTTGGGCTCAACGCATTCTTCGTAGCGGCGGAGTTTGCGCTCCTCAGTTTCCGTCGCAGTCGCCTGCAACAGCTCGTCAGCGAAGGCGACAGCCGCGCCATCCTCGTCCAAAGACTGCTCTATAACCCGAGTCTGCTCTTTTCCGGACTGCAACTGGGAATCTCGGTAGCCAGCCTTCTTCTGGGGTGGGTGGGCGAGGGAGTGTTGGCTGAATATGTGCGGTCCCTTTTGGAAGGCAGGCTGGACCGCTTTCTCGGCGCCGCATCGCATTTGCTTGCCACGGCCCTCGCCTTTGTTCTGATCACCGCCCTGCTAATGGTGCTGGGCGAGCTGGCGCCAAAGACAATCGGGTATGAGCGGGCGGAGCAGGTGTCGCTCGGGGCGGCATGGCCGCTGACCGTCTTCATGCGCCTGGCGCATCATCCCGTCGCGCTGATGGACCGGATGTCCAATGCCGCCGCCCGCCTCGTGGGCGTCGAGGCGACGGTGGGTCACGGTGAGACGCACACGCCGGAGGAAGTTAAGCTGATCGTCGCGGGCATCCGGCGACGCGGTTTGCTGGGGGAGGTGGAGGAGGAGATGATTCACTCGGTTTTCGACCTCCAGACCATGCGCGTGCGGGAGATCATGGTGCCGCGACCCAAGATCACCTGCCTCCCCATGACCAACGATCTGCACTTCCTGCTGGTGCGTGTGGTGGAAGACCGCTACACGCGCGTGCCGATTTATGAAGGCTCGCCCGACCACATTGTGGGCATCCTGAATACTAAGGACCTGTTGCGCGTGGCGCTCGACCGGATGAGGCAGCGCATGCCCCTCGAATCCCCGCTCGACATGCGGGCCCTGCTCTACCAACCCATGATCGTGCCTGAAACCATGTCCCTGGCGAGGCTGCTCGACGAAGCCCGCGAGCGGCATTCCCAGATGGCGCTTGTCGTGGACGAGTTTGGGACTTTCGTGGGCATGGTGACGATGGAAGACATTCTCGAGCAGATCGTGGGTGAGATTCAGGACGAGTACGACCGCGAGGAGAAAGTCATCCGCCAGTTTGGCGAGAATGTCCTGGTGGTGGACGGCTCGTTGAATCTGCGGGCCCTGGCCGAAGAGCATGGGATCGACCTGCCGCGGGGCGGAGGATATGAAACACTGGCGGGATTTGTGCTCGCGCGCTTGGGAACCATTCCCCGCGGCGGTGAGGCGTTTGTTTACGGCGAGCGGCGCTACTCGGTGCTCGAGATGGACGGCCGCCGTGTGGCCCGCGTCTGCATCGAGAAGCTCTCCGCCGCCATGGCTCCCGCCGCGGTATCCCCCCCGGCCCGTTCCACTTAAACCCCCTCCACGAGCCTGGTGCCGAGTCCCAAACCGCGTTATGTCCTCAGGGAGCAGGCGCGCCGCCGGCCCCGATGATCACGCCGACTTCCATCCCGCGTGTGGCATTGAGCGCTTTGGCGGCAGAACCGCGGTTCGTGCAGATCTCGAGATAACCCGAGCTGCCGACGATGGCGAAGACCTCCGAGGGCTTGCCCATCGAATAGGCGAGATTGAGCTTGGTGATTTCCTGCTGGTTGATGACGATTTTGAAGGGCGGAGGATTCTCTGTGAAGAGTTGCGGCACATCTTCCGGCGAAATGTTGGTGATGATGTTTCCGAACTTATCCACGCGCAGGGCGACGCCTTTGATCAATTGCTCGTCCACACGTTTGGGCCGGGGCGGACTGAACTTGGCGTAATCGCTGATGGGCTCGCCGAACTTGTCCACCTCGACGCCCTTGCTCAGCCAGCCGACGGCCGGCGCGAAGATATCGCGCGCGTGGAAAGTCTGGCTGACCGGGTTCAGGAAGTAGTGTTGCGAGGTGATGTGGCGGACCTCAATCCCTTCCTCGCGCTCGTAAATGAGGGAGAGCACGCCGTTGTCCGGCGCTACAAATTTGTAGTCGATGGTGCGGGCCAGCAGCGGCCGCCGCGCCGTCCCCACCCCGGGATCGACCAAGACCAGATGAATCGTGTCGCTGGGGAAGTAGCGATAACTCTGCGCCAGCGTAAACGCCGCATCGAACACATCGTAGGAGGCCACGTGGTGGCAGACGTCCACAATCTGCACTTCCGGGTTGATCCCCAGAATGACGCCTTTCACCACCCCCACGTAGTGGTCGTTCGAGCCGAAATCGGTGATCAACGTAACAATTGGTCTGCGCGGCAAGCTCTCCCCCTGCACTCTGAGTTGTAGGGAAGATTGCAACGTAGCCGAATGGCGGCGCCTTGTCAAGGAGCGGAACGTCGACGTCCGCATCTTCTTGTTGGGGGCGCGGGGCTCCGCGGGCCACCGTGTCCCGGCAGCCGCCACCTGTCTTCTGCGGGCTGAGTGTGCCGAAACGTGTGAAGTCGTCGGGGGATCCAGTTCTAAGACGCGCCGCCGGGCTCTGACGACCTCATTGAGTCCGACCCGTGCCGGGAAGCTGAAGCTGAGGGCGTGATGGACGAAGGCGTCCCCCCGTGGTAGGTCGGGGCTTCTTTGTCGGCGGCACGGTCCCCGCCCAGTAACGGAGAGGTGCGTTGCTTGTTCGAAACTTGCGTTCTCGTTTTTCGTCAGACGTGTCCGCCAGCCGCCGAGGCTGGGGCCCCACCCCGCCCCAGTCCCCAGCACCCCGGTTCTATCTTGCATACAGCGCCCGGAATTCGTCGAGGGTCAGCGGCGCGGTCTTAGCCGTGGCGAGGTTTTCCTCGACATGCTCACGACGGCTCATGCCTACCAGCGCACAGGTGATGCCGGGCGTGGAGCGCACGAACTGGATGGCGCATTGCGCGTCGGTCGAGAGCGTGGGGAAGCACCTGCGGATTTGCGCAGGCAGTCCCTGGGTGAGGTGTCCCTGCATGAGGCTGGCGCTGGCGAAAACCATTAAGCCGTGGTCGCGGGCCATCTCGAGAAAGCTCACCATCTTGCCGTTCCAGAACTGAGTCTTCGCCACCAGCGCCTCCGGCATGGCGAGACTGAATGGGAGCTGGACGGCGCGGAAATGATGATCCTTCCCGCCCGCTTCTTCCGCCTCGGCCAGAACCTTCTCGAGTGAAATCGCCTCGCGCGAATCCGGGCCGTGCCGGAAGGCGTTCCACGTGGCGGCGCCGTAGCAGCGAATCTTGCCTGCGGCCACAGCCTCCTCAAGCGCCACGAAGGCGGCACGCAGCCGCCGATAGAATTCCTCCGGCGTGACGTCGCCCAACTGCGTTTCGGGATTGTGCAAGTAATAGATGTCGATGGTTTCGACGGCGAGGTTTTGGCGGCTCTGCGCAATTTGATTCTCAAGATATGCGGGGGACATCACGTGGCAGCCCGCCGCGACGTCCTCGGGCTTCACCAATCCCGTGGCGATGAGTTTTTCGTGAAAATAGGCGGCGGGATCGTCGGGCGCCTTGCCGTCGAAGGTCAAGAAGCCGCCCTTGGTGGCGATGAC
>Ga0073934_10006608_pt1 | contig 16738 bp, 18 predicted proteins | sample LarsenN4metaG_FD_76834 | JGI IMG/M metagenome (GOLD analysis project Ga0073934, IMG submission 76834) | Hot spring sediment bacterial and archeal communities from British Columbia, Canada, to study Microbial Dark Matter (Phase II) - Larsen... ... | reverse complement strand
GCGGGCGGCCCTTCAGATCGTGCGCGTCGCTGGCGAAGAAGTGAATGGCGTCCTTGGCCAGCAGCCATTCGGCGGACTGCTGCGCGGTCTGGCCGAAGCGGCCCAACAGCGACAGCGCGGTGACCTGCACGCGACAACCCTGTCGGATCCAGCCGGCCAAGCGCGCGGGGTTGGCGCGGATCAGGGCGTTGCGCTCGGGGTGGGTGATCACCGGGCGCAGTCCGGCCAGATGCATTTCGTGCAGGGTACGGTCAATGGTGGGAGGAATGGCGAAGTCAGCGAACTCCACCAGGAGATAGTTTTTCTGGTTGAGGGTGTACTTCGCGGGGTTCTTGCGGAGGTCCTGAATGTTTTCAAAGCTGAGATGGAAGTCGCAGCCGGTGGCCACAGTGAGGCGGTTGCCGAGGCGTTCCTGAATTTCATCGCGGCGCTTTTGCACGGTTTCGGGAAGGAAGGGATAGGAATCGCTGGCGTGCGGGGTGGCGATGACGTGCGTGATTCCGTCCGCGATGGCCATCTCGGCCATTTGCAGGGACTCCTCCAGGGTGTCGGGGCCGTCGTCGAGACCGGGAAGCAGATGGCAGTGGATGTCAACCATCAGGGCGTCGCGCCGGAACGTTTGCGCGCAGGTTCCGGACGCGCAACAAATCAGAATACATGACTGCTGCGGGAGAGGTCGAAGGAAAAATCCGACAGAGTACAGGTTAACAATGGCAGCGCAGGGAGAGAACGTTCAGCGCACCCAGGCGGAGATGGCCTGCCAGGCGCCCAGCAGAAAGAGCAGGACCGCGAAGACGCGGCGCATGCGCCGTGGGGGAAGCCACAGGGCAAGCTTGCTGCCGGCCAGCGCGCCAAGGAAGACGCCGGGCATCAGCAGCAGGCCGACCTGGAAGCGGACGTCGCCGGCGTGCCAGTAGTTGAGGAAAGCGAGCAGGCCGGTGGGGGGCACGAGCGCGATGAGGCTGGTGCCCTGCGCGGTGTGCTGGTCGAAGCGGAAGAGCAGAACGAGCAGCGGCACCAGCATCACGCCGCCGCCCACCCCGAACATCCCGCCCATCACGCCGACGGCGCAGGCCACGAGAAAAATTTTCAGCAACCGCGTGCGGGATTCAGTCATCGGTGCGCTCCGCGGGATGCGAGGCAGTGGCGGCGGGAGCGGTCTTCGACACGCGCGTCTGGCGCCAGAGCATCACCGCGGCAAACATCAGGAAGATGCCGAACAGGGCGTGCAGGTCGCGCGAGGGGATGTTGAGAGCGAGGTCGCTGCCGAAATAGCCGCCGCAGAGAAAACCGAGCGCGCAGAGGAGTCCGGCGCGCAGGTTCACGTGGCGCTGCTTCCAGTAAAAGTAGAGCCCGCCGATGCCGATGGGCGGAAGTTGCAGGAGCAGCGAAGTGCCCTGCGCGGTGTGCTGATCCATGCTCAGCAGATAGACCAGCGCGGGCACGAGCACGATCCCGCCGCCCACGCCCATCAGCCCCACCGTTATCCCGACTGCGAGACCGAGGAGAAGGATCAGAAGTGTCATGGGGCAAACTAACCCGTCATCTTCGCTGATTTGCGAGCAAAGACGCAAGGACAACCGATAACACGCCGCCTGAATGTGGAACACAAGTAATGATGGTGATTCCCAGATTTTGCTTGACGGAACGCAGATAAATTGCGCTGGTCTGCGGCGATGTTCGAAGAGGATGACGATCTGAAGGGCGTCATGGAGCAGAAAAAGCGACGGGGACGCTCCCGACGCCCGCTGGGCATCCGGGCGAAACGGCTTCGCGATGACCTCAGAAAGGCGATCCGTGCGGGAGACGAGATGGAGTGCCTCAGGATACTGCGGGACGACGCCGGCTTCGAGCCGGGGACACCGAAGTTTGAGCGCGCTTGGAGGTTAGTGCAGACCGCTTTGCGATTGCGTTCGCGCGGCGATGAATAGCGTCGAGCCTTGCGCTCCGCTCATCGCCGGGCATTGTGCCGAGATGCTCTTCGATGAGGGTGGCAATCTCTTCGACCGCTTTCTCAACGCTTACCTTGTTCTTCCTCTTAGGCATGCTCAAGTTACCTTTATTTTCATTTTCCGTTTCCATCCAGGGACTGTCAATAAGCTGTTTCGACGCTCTCGACCGAGCTAACGCATTCCTTTTGCGGCCGGACAATTCTTGCTATAGTTCTCGCGATCTTTTGACACTTCGGATCCCTTGTAGGAGTGTTTCCGCAGAATTATGGCACAACAGCGCAAGCCGGAGTTTTTTGGAGGGAAGGATCTGCACATCGGAATCATTGGGTGTGGGTACGTGGGCTTGCCCCTGGCCCTGCGCTTCTGTGAGGTGGGGCAGCGCGTCACCGGCTTCGACACCGACCCAGCCAAAGTGGAGAAGCTCAACGCCGGCGAGAGCTACATTCTGCACATCCCCGCGGTGACCATTGCGGAATTCGTGAAGGAAAAACGTTTCGCCGCCACCACCGATTTTGCAAAACTGCGCGACGTGGACGCCGTGCTCATCTGCGTGCCCACCCCGCTCGACGAGCGCAAGGAGCCCGACCTGAGCTACGTGGAGAGCACGGCCAAGGCCATTGCTCCCAACCTGCAGCGCCAGCAGTTGATCGTGCTCGAAAGCACCACCTATCCCGGCACCACCGAAGAGCTGGTGCTGCCCATCCTGGAGCAGAGCGGGCTGAAGTGCCCCATTGCCCGCGCCGGCACGCAGGCCAACGTGAGCACCGATTTCTATCTCGGCTTCTCGCCGGAGCGCGAAGACCCCGGCAACAAGCAGTTCGGCCTGGCGCAGATTCCCAAAGTGGTGGGCGGCATTAACCCGCCCAGCCGGCGCGCGGCGGAGCTGCTCTACGGGCAGATCGTCTCGCGGGTCATCGCAGTCAGTTCGACGCGCGAGGCGGAGATGTCCAAGCTGCTCGAAAATATCTTCCGCTGCGTGAACATCGCCTTGGTGAACGAGTTGAAGCTGCTCGCGCACCGCATGGGCATGGACATCTGGGAAGTCATTGACGCCAGTGCCACAAAGCCCTTCGGCTTCATGCCCTTCTATCCAGGCCCCGGCATCGGCGGACACTGTATACCCCTCGACCCCTACTATCTTTCCTGGAAGGCGCGCGAATACGACTTCGAGACGCGCTTCATTGCCCTGGCCGGGGACATCAACACCTCCATGCCCTACCACGTGGTCAACTCCGTGGCCGCAGCGCTCAACGAGCGGCGCAAGGCGCTCAAGGACTCGCGCATTCTAGTTCTGGGCGTGTCCTACAAGAAGGATGTGGACGACCTGCGCGAGTCCCCTTCCCTCAAGCTGATGCAGTTGCTCAGCGAGCGCGGGGCCATCGTGCACTACAACGACCCGTACTTCGCTCAGCTCCACAAGATGCGGCACTACGACTACTCCGACCTGAAGTCCGTCCCGCTGACGCCGCAGAACCTGGCCGCCTACGACTGCGTGCTTGTCGCCACAGACCATTCCAGCTACGACTACCAGGCCATCGTGGACGCCGCGCATCTCGTGATTGATACGCGCAACGCCACGCGGCGCATCACACGCGGGCGGGAGAAGATCGTGCTCTGCTGAGCCGGGCGCCCCCGCAGAGCGGGGTCGCCGCTACACAAGCCTCCTATGGAAACACCGATCGAAAAAATTCGCGCACAACTCGCGGAAAGCTGCCGCGTAAAGCAGAGTTTTTCCGAGGAGCTGCTGCAGCGCATCGCCCTGTTTGCCGAAAAGGCTGCGGCGGCGCTCAGGGACGGAAAGAAGATCGTCTTCTTCGGAAACGGCGGCAGTGCGGCCGACGCGCAGCACCTGGCCGCCGAGCTGACCGTGAAGCTGCAAGCCAACCGCCCGGGTCTGGCGGCGCTGGCGCTGACCACCAACACCTCCGTGCTCACCGCGGCGGGCAACGACTATGGCTTTGAGAACGTCTTTTCGCGCCAGGTGGAATCGCTGGTGGCCGCGGGCGATGTGCTGGTGGCCATCTCTACCAGCGGGATGAGCCCGAACATTTTTCGCGGGGCGGAAGCCGGCCGCGCGCGCGGGGCCCACGTCGTCGCGCTCACGGGGGAGACCGGCGGGAAGCTGGCCAGCCTGGTGGATCTGCTGCTCAACGTCCCCGCGCGCGACCCGCAACGCATTCAGGAAGCGCATATCACCATCGGGCACATCGTCTGCGCACTGGTCGAGCAGGCCTGCGCGCCGCGGGCCGGCGGGTGAATTACCGCGCACCATGAACTCAGAACGCTGCACGCGCTGACCAGGGAACAGGTAAGTATCCTTTGGACACCGGCGGTTGCTGGAGCCATCGTGCCTGCGTAGCGTAGAAACATTATGCCGGACGCCCAGGTCCCAGCCGAAGCGCAGGTTCTGGCCAAACGCCGCAGCCACCGGCTGCTGCTTGACATCCCGGTGCGCGTGCGCGGGAAAAATCTGCGCCGGGAATTCTTCAACGAAGATACGCACAGCTTGGTGGTGAACGCCCATGGCGGGCTGATCGTGTTGGCCGCCGTGCTCCGCGTGGGCGACATGATTACCCTGCGCAACATGGTCAACGGCGAGCAGTTGGAAGCCTTCGTGGTGTTCCTGGGGCCGATGCAGGAAGGCAAGCGCGAAGTGGGTTTCGAGTTCCGCAAGCCTTCCCTCAAGTTCTGGGGAGTGAGTTTTCCGCCAGCTGACTGGATCACTCCGCCAAAAAACAGTTCCGGCCGCACATGAGAAACCTTGCGCGGGCGGCTGTCCATTGGTATGTCACTCCGCCTAAGAGTTACCTGGAATCCGGGAAAAATCGCTTGCGGCTCCCGCAGCGGTCGGTTACCGTGACATGACCATGCAAAAAGTGCCGGCCCCTACCGCGATCCCCGGGGCAGACAAGCGTCGCAGCCAACGGCTTCTGCTCAGCGTGCCCGTCATCGTCCGCGGGCGCAACCTCAAGAACGTCGCCTTCGAAGAGGAGACGCACACTCTTGTCGTCAATGCGCATGGCGGATTGGTCGTTTTGCGCGCTTCGGTCGAAAAAGGGCAGCGCATCATGCTGAAGCACAAGACCACCGAAGAGGAAATCGAGTGCACGGTGGTCTTCCTCGGCCCCACGCACGCCGGAAAAGCTCAGGTGGGGTTTGAGTTTTCGCGCCCCGCGGGCCATTTCTGGCACATCAGCTTCCCGCCGCCGGATTGGCAACCGGTCATCTAGCGTCGTGTCCCGGCAATCCTTTGAAGAAATTGGCTTGTGGGGCAGGGCTTCAGCCCCTCAGGTTCCGGAAGTTTTCGTAAGAATTTCTGCAACGCAACACTAGCCGGGTCACAAAGCCACACCGGGAACAGAGCGGCGTGTTGGTCAGCCTTTCCAGAAGGAAACTCTCCCCAATCAGACCGCATAAGCTGGAAACCCGTGCTACGGCCTGTTCAGTTCGGCGCGCACGGCGCCGAAGGGGAGCTGAGCTTCGATGAGGACGGGGGTGCGCGCGGCGTCCCGCGCAAACCAGATCGAAATGCGCACGTTGGTGAGTTCCTTGCCGCGCTCGAAGACGCGGAAGTCTATGCGGGACGCGCGAAACGTCCCCGCGGGGACTTCGACTTCTTTGCTTTCTTCGGCCAGCCGCGCGCGGACTTCGTAGACTTTCTTGCCTTCATAGACTTGCAGCTTCATGGATGGAGTGCGTCGCCAGTCCACGGTGCGCAGGAAATAGAGCGCGCCGAGAGGATCGCGTGTGCCGACGGGGAGGCGCACGGTGGGGCCGTCGCTTGCGACCGGTTCGCCTTCGTGGCGGATGCGGCGCACGTGGTCCTCGATCTTGTTCTGCTCGCGCAGGTACATCTCGTACTGCAGGCAGGCCAGGTCGGACGCAGCGGAGTAGGAATCGAACTGGTCGTCGAGAACGAAAAGGTAGCGCAGCGGGTTGAGTGTGGTGGCCTGGGCTTGGAAGTGCCACGACGCACGGCCGAAAAAATCGCGCCGCTCGACGGCGGCGAGCTTCAGCGTGGCCCCGCCGGTGTAGAGCTGCCAGCCGGCGCGGTAGTCCAGGGTTTCGCCGGCGCGGAAGGGCACGGCCAGTTCGGCGACCGGCGCTGGCTCGGCGGCGTGCGTCTTGGACGGCTGCTTGGCCTGCGGAAGAACATCGCCTGCCGTGCACAGCAGCGCCGGCAGCGCGGCCAGCGCCGTCCAGCGAACGCACCAAAATGATTTGTTGGCCCGCCGCAACATCGCCTCCGGTAAGAAGCCCAAAACAGGAGGACACGTTGCCCGCCACGCAACTTGCCCCGGGCCCATCCTTGCCCCACCTGCAGCGGCATACTATATTGATAAGTCGAGCGAAGGCGAGAAGGAAGGGCGGGGCTGCGGTACTGATTTCCGCCCGGCAATTGATCTTTACGAGTTGACGCCAGCCAGCAAGCACGGTCGAATGGTCCCACCCTTTCGAACCACTGGCCATCCAGGAGGAGTCCCCTCATGCGCTACGTCGTAACCGGCGGCGCAGGATTCATCGGATCCAACATTGTGGACGAGCTGGTGCGCCGCGGGCACCGCGTGGTCGTGTTCGACGACCTCTCCAGCGGCCACCAGGCGAACCTGGCGCTTTCGGCCGGGAAAATGGAGTTCCGCAAAGGCAGCATCTGCGATCCGGCGACCCTCGCGGCGGCCTGCCGCGGGGCAGACTACGTGCTGCACCTGGCGGCGCGCACCTCCGTGCCGCGCTCGGTGGCGGAACCGCTGGAGACGAACCAGGTCAACGTGGAGGGCACGCTGAACGTGCTGCTGGCCGCGCGCGACGCCAACGTCAAGCGTGTGGTTTTCGCCGCATCCTCCTCGGCCTACGGCGAAACGCCGGCCCTGCCGAAAGTGGAAACGATGCAGCCGGAGCCCATTTCGCCCTACGGCGTCTCCAAGCTCACCGGCGAACTCTACGCGCAAGTGTTCGACCGCGTGTATGGCCTGGAGACGGTCTCCCTGCGCTACTTCAACGTATTCGGCCCGCGCCAGGACCCCAACTCGCAATATTCCGGAGTGCTTTCGCGGTTCATCACCGCCCTGCTGGAAAACCAGCCGCCGGTGGTGTACGGCGACGGGGAGCAATCGCGCGACTTCACCTACGTGGCCAACGTGGTGGACGCCACGCTGCGCTCCTGCGAGGCTCCCGGCGCGTCGGGCAAAGTCCTCAACGTCGGCACCGGCCAACGCTTCACCCTCAACGAAACGCTGCGCCTGCTCGGCAAAATCACCGGCAAGAACGCCACCGCCCGATACGATCCGCCCCGCGCCGGCGACATCAAGGATTCGCAGGCGGATATCACCCTGGCGCGTAAAATCCTCGCCTACGAACCCACTATCGGCTTCGAAGAGGGCCTCCGCCGCACCTGGGAGTGGTACGCGGCAAATCACAAGAAATAGAGAAATCCGAAGGGCGGCCCACTTTCACCAAGCCGGGGCTTGCTCTTCGCTCCGTCCATCCCGCCTTCGCACTTGCCCTTCTTGCATTGCGCCCGGTGCGCTGTTAGCTTCGCGCCACATAACCTCCGAGTCATCGCCCGGCTGGCGCTGGCCACCCGCGAAGTGCGCCCCGTCTTCAAGGTCGGAGAGGCGCGGGCTCGGCAGCACGGGCCTTTCCTGGTGCAGGTGAAACCGGCCAAGAAGGGCGGACGCGCGTCGTACGACGTCACCCTGGAGGTGAATGACGCTCGGACCGGGAGCGTTCTGTGGTCGCGGCAGTTTCCCAAGGAAGCCCCGCGCACTTTCGTGACTGCGCGCGAGGCCTCTCTGGCGCTCATGTGGAAGGCTGTGGAGGCTTCCGCGCGGGACGAAATCAAAAACGGCCCCGCCTTGAAGAGCCGCATCGAGAAAATCAAGGAGAAGGAAGGCGACTACTTGGTGGTCCTGCTCGACGCGCGCACCGGCAGTGCGCGGAGCAAGCTGCTGGTGGAGACGGGCCAGGGCTCGTTCTCCATCGCTTCGGTCTTCACAGCGGGCGACCGGGTCGTGATCGCCGATTCGCAGAACCGCATCCTGCTCTATTCCCTCTCCAGCGGAGAACCGGCAGGCAAGACCTTCGGCGCGCGCTGCGCTCTCCAAGAGCGGCGGGCTGCTCGGCGTGGAAAACGAGCCGGGCAAACTGGCGCTCTACAATCTGGCGGCGTCGAAGGAAACGCTCGAGCCCGTCCAGCAGTTTGTCTTTCGCAGCCCGGCGTCGTTTGCGGAATTCAGCGCCGACGGGAAGCGCCTGTTCGTCCTTACCGCCGAGCAGACCGCCTTTGTGCTGGACGTCGCCGCCGCTGGTGCTACCGCCACAAAGAAATAAGGACCGAATGTCGTTGCTCAGTCAAGGCAGGCGGGGAGTTCGGCCAGGCTGTCGAGCAGCATGTCGGGCGGGCAATCGGCCAGCCGCGCGCTGCCCAGGCCGTAGGTGACGCCGCAGGCCCACGTGCCAGCGTTGCGCGCCGTCTGCACGTCAATCTCGGAATCACCGATCAGCATGGCCTCGTGCGGGGCGGCTCCGGCGTCGCGCAGGATGGACAGCGCGCCTGCCGGGTCGGGCTTCTTCGTGGGAAAACTGTCTTCGCCGTAAATGTAGCGGAAGCAGGGCGCCAGCCCCAGCCCTTCCAGGATCGGGCGCGTAAAACGCAGCGGCTTGTTGGTGAGCACGGCCAGCGTGCGCGGCGCGCGCGTCGCCGGCTGCTGGGAGAAAAACTCGAGAGCCTCGCGCACGCCGGGATACGGCCGCGTCTGGTCCAGCAAGTGCCGGGAGTAGTGCTCGCGGAAATAACCCAGCGCGCGGTCAATTGCGGCGTCGCTGACGCTGCCCGTGTCGAAGCTGATCCCGCGGCGCACCAGTTCGCGCGCGCCGTTGCCGATAAAGGTCATCACCTGCGCTAGGCTGAGCGGCGGCAGGCCCATGTGCCCGCGCGCCATGTTGACGGCCGCGGCCAGGTCCTGGCTGGAGTCAATCAGCGTGCCGTCCAGGTCGAAGATCAGCACGCGGATGCCGGGAAACTTTCTCGCTTGTCCACCCCTGCGGCTCATGGCATCGAGGCCAACCCACCATTTTAGCATTCGACGAAACCCAAATACGAAACGCGAAAAACGAAAATCAGAGAAAGAAGTCAACAGTCAACAGACGAGAGTCGACAGTGGAAAAAGCCACGAGCACCCCGCGGTGTGATGCTTTTCCCTTTTCTATTTTCGTTCTTCCGCTTTGCGTTTTCGAGTTTCGCCTGCCATTGATAGAATGAACTGTTTTTGGGCCAGTCAGCAACAAAGCACAGAGGGATCAATGGCGGAAATCTTCGCGTTCCCGGCCTGGCGCTACAACCCGGCGCGCGTGCGGTGGGAAAACGTGCTCACCCAGCCCTACGACAAGATCACGCCGGAGATGCAGCAGCGCTACGCGGCGCTGGACCCGTGCAACCTGATCGCCGTGGAAAAAGGCATCGCGCAACCGGCAGACACGCCGCAGAACAACGTCTATACGCGCGCGGCGGCGAAGCTCGAGGAATGGGCGCGAGAAGGCGTGCTCGCGCAAGACGCCGCGCCGGCGATTTACGTCTATGCGCAGCAGTACGTCCCGCCGGGCGGAAAAACGCGCCGCACGCGGCGCGGCTTCATTGCCCTGGGCCGCGTGGAGGACTACGCCGCCGGCGTCGTCTTCCGGCACGAGCAGACGCTGGCTGCGCCCAAAGCCGACCGGCTCGAGCTGCTGCGCCACACCCGCGCGCAGACGGGGCAGCTCTTCATGCTCTACTCCGACCCGACGCGGAAGATTGACGCGCTGCTGAACGAAGCCGCCCGCGGCGTGCCGGCCATGGAGATGCGCGATGAGTACGGCGTCGCGCACCGCCTGTGGAGTATCACCGATGCACAGATCATCGCCCGCGTCGCCGCGGAAATGGGGGAAAAGAAAATTGTCATCGCCGACGGCCACCACCGCTACGAAACCGCGCTGGCCTGGCGCGATGAATGCCGCGCGCGCTTCGCTCAATCCGATCGCCACGCCCCGTGGGAAAAAGCCATGATGACCTTCATCAACGCGCACGGCGAAGGGCTGACCATCCTACCCACGCACCGCGTGGTGGGCAATCTCCCCGGCTTCGACCTCGCTGCCTTCTGCAAGGCGATGCGGCCGCACTTCGATTGGTATGCCTATCCGTTTACGGACGCCGCCGAGCGGGAAGCTGCCCTGGCGGAATTCCACAAAGATTTCTCCGCGCGCGGGAAGGTCCGACGGGCCATCGGCGTTTATGCCGGTAGCGGGGCGTTTCTCCTTTTCCTGCTGCGCGTGGATGCCAGCTTGGCAGATTTGTTGCCGGACGTTTCGCCGGCCCAACGCGAACTGGACGTGGTGCTGCTGCACTGCGTGCTGCTGGCTCAGGGCCTCGGCATCACCGCCGAAGCCGTGGTGGCGGAGAAGCACGTGAGCTACGCGCGGGAGATGGACGCGGCGCTCGGCGCTGTGGACGCGGGCCGCGCGCAGGCCTGCTTCCTGCTGAACCCCGTACGCATCGAGCAGGTCCTCGAAGTTGCCCTCGCGGGCCAGGTGCTGCCGCAGAAGTCCACGGATTTTTATCCCAAGCTGCTCAGCGGCGTCGCCATCTACCGGCAGGAGATCCCCTCGGCAGACTGAGGCTGTTGGCAAAGCGGGTAGGCTGTACTAGGATCGTCTCCCCTCGATCCTGACCTGAAGGAGTCAGTCATGCGGAAGCTCAATCAATTGCTTGCGCTGCTGCTGTGTGCCGGCCTAGTGCTTGCGCCCGCGCTGGCGCAGTCCGCCGCGCCGGCCCGGCAGGCTCCGGCGAAAGCGCCGGCCGCAAAAGCGGCGCCCGCCGCGCAGAAGGCCGCGGGGCCGAAGCCCATCACCATTCCGTACAAAGAATACAAACTCAAGAACGGCCTGCGCGTGATCCTCTCCGAGGACCACTCCGCGCCGACCTATTCCATCTGCGTCACCTACAACGTCGGCTCCCGCGACGAGCGCCCCGGACGCACCGGCTTCGCCCACCTCTTCGAGCACATGATGTTCCAGGGCTCGGAGAACGTCGGCAAGGGCGAGCACTTCATCCTCATCCAGAACTACGGCGGCAGCATGAACGGCACCACCAACTCCGACCGCACCAACTATTTCCAGACGCTGCCCGCCAACCAGCTCGACCTGGGTCTTTTTCTCGAAGCCGACCGCATGCGCTCGCTGGCCATCACCCAGGCCAACCTGGATAACCAGCGCGAGACGGTCAAGGAAGAGCGTCGCCAGGGCGTGGACAACCAGCCCTACGGCAAAACCTTCGAAACCATCCTCGACACCGCCTACGATAACTTCGCCTACAAGCATTCCACCATCGGCTCGATGGACGACCTGAACGCGGCCAGCGTGCAGGACGTCGCGGACTTCTTCCGCATCTACTACGCGCCGAACAATGCCATGCTCAGCCTGGTCGGGGACTTCAAGCCCGACGTGGCGCTGGCCAAAGTGAAGCAGTATTTCGAGGCCATCCCCTCGCAGCCGCAGCCGGCACCGCCGGATATGACCGAGCCGCCGCAGAAGGGCGAGCGCCGCAAGACGCTGGACGACGCCCTGGCCCGCCTGCCGCGTATTGACATCGCCTACAAGATTCCCCCGGGCAACACTCCCGATTTCCACGCCCTGCAGGTGCTCGGCAATATCCTCGGCAGCGGGCAGTCCTCCCGCCTTTACCAGAAGCTGGTGAAGGAAAAGGAAGTGGCCCTGGGCGCGGGCAGCGGCGCCGGGGAACGCCGCGGGCCGTCCCTGTTCAACGTCAGCGTCACCGTGCGGCCCGGCAAGGACCTGGCCGAGGTGGAAAAGCTGGCCTACGAGGAAATCGAGCGTGTGAAGAACGAGCCCGTGGCCGACTGGGAAATCGAGAAGGTGCGCGCCTCGCTGCGCAGGGCGCGCGCACAACAGCTTCAGAGTTCCCTCTTCCGCTCCATCCTGTTGGGGCAATACGCCGTCTTCTACGGCGACCCGGGTTTGATCAACACGCTGGAAGACAGGATCAAGAAAGTCACCAAGGAAGATGTCCAGCGCGTGGCAAAAACCTATTTGAACCCGGAGAACCGCACCGTAATCACTACGGTGCCCAAACCGGCTGCGGGCGCCCCGCCCGGCAGCGCGCTGCAATAAACAGGAGGAACGTCCATGAACCGCACACACACTTTTCGCGCTCGATTCCTCCGGCCCATCCTCGGCGCTTCTCTGGCCCTGGCCCTGGCCGCGCCAACGCTGGCGCAGTCGCCTCCGGCTGCCGGCCAGGAAAAAGGCGTCCCGCTCAGCAAGGTCGAGCGCAAGAACAAGGCTCCCGTCTCCAAGGAAGTGCTCCAAGTAAAGCTGCCCAAGCCCTTCGAGACCTCGTTGGAGAACGGCATGACCGTGCTGATCCTGGAAGACCACCGGCTGCCCTCCGTCTTTGTCACGCTCAACATTGACGCTTCGGGGCCATTGCTGGAGCCTGCCGATCTGCCCGGCCTGGCCAGCTTCACCGCGCAGATGCTCCGCGAAGGCACCAAGACGCGCGACAGCAAGAAAATCTCCGAAGAAGTGGACCGTCTCGGCGCCACCCTCGGTGCAAGCGCCGGCTTTGGCTCGACGGCTACCTCCGTCAGCGCCTCCGGTCTTTCCGACAACCTGGACGAGTGGATGGAGTTGATGGTGGACGTGCTGCTGAACCCCGCCTTCCCCGCCGACGAGTTGGCCAAGCTGAAAGATCGCCAGAAATTGGCGCTGCGACAGGCTCGCTCGCAGCCGTCTTTCCTGGTGTCGGAGCGCTACTACCGCGCCGTCTTCGGCAACCATCCGGCCGCCGTGCGCAGCACTACCGAGCAGTCCATTGACGCCATGACTTCGGAAAAACTCGCCCAGTGGCACCGCGAGCACTACGCCCCGCAGAACGCCATCCTGGGCATCGCCGGCGACGTCAGCATCAAAGAACTCCTGCCCAAGCTGAACAAGTGGTTCGCCGCATGGAAGAAGACCGACCTGAAGGAATCGCTGCCGCCCAACGCGGTCCCGTCCGGGCAGAAGAAAATCTACGTCGTGGATCGGCCGCGTTCGGTGCAGACCACCTTATGGCTCGGCAATCTGGCCATTGACCGCAGAGACCCCGACTACATTTCGCTGGTGGTGATGAACCGCATCGTGGGCGGCGGCCCTTCCGCGCGGCTCTTCATCAACCTGCGCGAGGAGAAGGGCTACACTTACGGCGCCTACAGCGGCTTCACCGCGCTGAAGTACCCGGGCCCGTGGACGGCCTCCAGCGACGTGCGCACCGAAGTCACCGAAGGTGCCATGACCGAGTTCCTCAACGAAATCCGCCGCATCCGCGAAGAACCAGTGCCCGCCGCCGAACTGGATGAAGCCAAGCGCTCCATCGTGGCCAGTTTCGCGCTCTCCCTCGAACAGCCCACCACGCTGCTCGGCTACGAGATTACGCGCAAGGTCTACGGCTTCCCGGCGGATTACTGGGATACCTATCCGGCTAAGATCTCCGCCGTGCCTGCCGCAGAGGTGCAGCGCGTGGCGCGCAAGTACATCAACCCGAACGCCCTCCAGATCGTGGCCGTCGGCGAGGCCGGCAAGATCAAGACCATCCTGGAGAAGTTCGGCCCCGTCGAGGTGTTCGACACAGAAGGCAAACCGGTGGCGGCTAAGCCCGCCGCGCCGGGGAACTAAAACTAAAGTCGGAACGATTGAACGCGTGAAGGTTGGAACGTTGCAGGGGCGGGCCCGCGTGCCCGCCCCTGCTCGTTTTTGGCGCGAGCACCCGCCGCGGCGGGCTTCCTGACTCCGCGCGCATTGCTTTGTAGGACAGGCTCCCGAGCCTTCGGGACAGCCTGTCCAGCAACCAACCATCAGCCGAGCCGGGCGTGGCGGGGAGGTGGCGACTGGTGAGTAGGGCCAGTGGCGCGTGACCCTGTAGCGCCGCCCTTCAGGGCGGCATGCTTCTATGGAGTGCGGCTTGTCCTGAGCCTCGGCGAAGGGCGCCTCGACGCCGCTTTGTCGGGGCACTCCCGACGCCTCGGGATTGCCGCGCCCCGCCTGTCATCCTGAGCGAAGCGAAGGGTCTCAACTCCCCGCCGAGCCCCGAGGCTCCCGGCTTGTCCCGAGGGTGCATCCGAGGGGCCTCGGGGAATCTCCGATCACTTCACCGCCAGCGTACTTCGCCCCGGAAACTTCGCTTGCGTGCCCAACTCTTCTTCAATCCGCAAAAGCTGATTGTACTTGGCAATCCGATCCGTCCGCGAGGCCGAGCCGCTCTTGATCTGCCCGGTGCCCATGGCCACGGCGAGGTTGGCGATGCCAACTCTCACGTCCCTCGCGCGAGAGAAACGAGGTACCGCCGGACAGAATCGTGGTTCCAGTTCGCTGCACCCAACCGGCTATGAACGACCACGCCATTTTTATCGAGAATGTATGTGCGCGGAACGCCGTAGATGTCGAAGGGTGTGGGAACGCTCTCCCCTCTCCGGTAGAACGGCACGCGGACCGGGTGTTTTTCGAGGAACTTTCGGATCGTCTCCTCGTTTTCATTCGTCACAATCAGGAAGCTCACCGGCTCGTTGCGCAGGGACTTGGCCAATTGCTCAATTCCCGGCATTTCCGCAACGCACGGCCCGCACCACGTTGCCGATAACGTGAGAAAAACAGCTCTGCCTCTGAAGTCGCCCATGCGCACGCTTTTGCCGTCGAGCGTACTCAGCGTCCAGTCGTCGTAAGGCTGCGGCTTTCCGGCGCTCGCCAGCGCCGGCACCCAGGGGACAGGCAGCTCTTCCAGCGCCGGCGGATTGGCCTGCGCTCGGTAGCTCGGCATCAGCCGCAGCATCACGTCTTCGCGGTACATCCGCGCCGCGACGTCCAGCCCGACGAGCGTCAGCGCCACGCCCGCCAACAATCCAATCAGCAAGCTCTTTCCCGAAAATCGCACGGCTTCTCGTTTCCCCATTCACATGCGCTCGTTACGATCCGCGTGTTCCTTTTTCCGAGCCCCGAGGCTCCCGCCTCGGGGTGCATCAAGTGGACAATGCCGACCTACTTCTTTGGGGAGGCAGGCTTTGCTCCAACGAAGAGGGCAACTTGATCCCTTGCCAACCCATCCTGCAGTCCACCAGCAACACTGCCGATGCGTTCAAACTCGGTCAAAAGTGCATCCGCAATGGCAGGCGGCTGCATTTGTTGGTCCTTATTAATATGGACGATGAATTCCGGTTCCGGCGCGTCAACTGGTCGAGTGCGCGCCACCGACCACATCACCACCTCAAGACCGGCCTCCTGCATCACTTTTGCGATTTGCTCAGCATACCAGCCAGCCTCAGCATCGTTTCCCATGGATTGGATTATGAGTTTCGCACCAGCAAAGCGAGCCATTGCGGAACGAAGCCCTTGCTTCTGGGCGGCTGTCAATTGCCGATCCCGACCAGCTTCTTCGATCGCGCCTGCCTTCCGTTTGGCTTCCTCTGCGCTCCTAGTTGCAGCGCCGGCTTGAGCCCGAGCCTCCACCAAGTCCTCGCGAAGCTTTTCTTCTCGTTGGTCAGCCTCCTTCTTCTGTGTCTTCGCTACCTCCGCCGTTTGCGCAGCCACTTTTTCCAAACGCACGTCATCCACGGTTTGCCGCAGCATTCCAAGAAGAAACATGACCGCGGCAAAAAGGAAGGGCACGACGATCATCAGGATGCTCACCTGCCGAAGAAGCTGCTGTATGAACTCAAGCGAACGGGCTTCGAGCATTTTCTTATACGTCGAAGGCAATCTTGGGAAGCGCATCGGATATTTCCAACTTCTCTTCAGGTTCCAGACAACCCAGGCCAACTTCAGATGAACTTGCACGGTTTGTCCGCAGACGCTCCTACACGGCCAATGCTTTGCGCCCGGGATACTTTGCTAGCGAACCCAATTCTTCTTCAATGCGCAGGAGCTGGTTGTACTTGGCGATGCGATCCGTCCGCGAGGCCGAGCCGGTCTTGATTTGTCCCGTCCCCATGGCCACGACAAAATCGGCGATGAAGGTGTCTTCCGTTTCGCCGCTGCGGTGCGACACGATAGACGCGTAGCCCGCCTTGCGCGCCATCTCGATGGCTTCCATCGTCTCCGTCACCGTGCCGATCTGGTTCAGCTTGATCAGAATCGCGTTGGCAACTTTCTCGGAGATCCCCCGCGCCAGCCGCTTTGTATTCGTCACGAACAAATCGTCGCCGACAAGTTGAATTTTTCCGCCGAGCTTTTCCGTCATCAACTTCCAGCCGGCCCAGTCGTCCTCCGCCATGCCGTCTTCGATGGACACGATGGGATACTGCCGGCACCAGCCGGCCCAGAACTCCACCATCTGCCCGGAGGTGCGCTGCGACTTGTCCGACTTCTTGAATACATATTTCCCGCTGGCCTTGTCGTAGAACTCGCTCGCCGCCGGGTCGAGCGCAATCGCCACTTGTTCGCCCGCCTTGAAGCCCGCGCCATTGATCGCCTCCATCACCACTTCCAGCGCTTCTTCGTTCGATTTCAAATTCGGGGCGAAGCCGCCTTCGTCGCCCACCGCGGTCGAATAGCCGCGCTTTTTCAGCACCGCCTTCAGCCGATGAAACACTTCCACGCCCATGCGCAGGCCTTCATAAAAACTCGTTGCGACGACGGGCATGACCATGACCTCCTGTGGGTCCACGGAATTATCGGCGCGCGCGCCGCCGTTCAGGATGTTCATCAACGGCACGGGCAGCGTGTTGGCCGTGTTCACACTGGAGTAGCGCACCAGGTATTTGTAG
>Ga0073934_10006607_pt1 | contig 16740 bp, 16 predicted proteins | sample LarsenN4metaG_FD_76834 | JGI IMG/M metagenome (GOLD analysis project Ga0073934, IMG submission 76834) | Hot spring sediment bacterial and archeal communities from British Columbia, Canada, to study Microbial Dark Matter (Phase II) - Larsen... ... | reverse complement strand
GATGGAGCGCGCGGCCGGCATCGCGGCGGCCACCGTGGCCGCATCTCTCGCCGCCTCTCCGCTGCCCGATCGGGTCTTTCTGGTGTGCTTCGGCCGCGAGGGCCTCGCGGTGCACGAGCGCGCCCTGGCCGACCTTGTCGCGAACGCCGCCCCATGAGCGGCGAGCGCAAGCTGGAGATCCTGAAGCGCGAGACGGCCTTCGCGGGCTACTTCCGCGTGGACAGGCTGACCTTCCGCCACACCCTGCACGGCGGCGGCTGGAGCCGCGCCCTGACCCGCGAGGTGTTCGACCGCGGCCATGCCGTGGCCGTGCTTCCCTACGATCCCGTTGCCGACACCGTGGTGCTGATCGAGCAGGTGCGCGCCGGCGCGCTCGACGATGCGCGGGGCGCCTGGCTGGTCGAGACCATCGCCGGCGTCATCGACGCGGGCGAGGCGCCCGAGGACGTGGCCCGCCGCGAGGCGCTGGAGGAGGCGGGATGCACGGTCCGCGACCTGGAACCGGTGGGCGACATGCTGGTCAGCCCGGGCGCGGTCAGCGAGCGCGTCATGGTCTATGTCGGGCGCACCGACAGCGCCGGCCTGGGCGGCATCCACGGGCTGCCCGAGGAGGGCGAGGACATCCGCGTGATGGTGACGCCCTTCGCCGATGCGATGGCGATGATCGCCGATGGTCGGCTATACGTGGCGCACACGGTCATCGCCCTGCAATGGCTTGCGCTGAACCGCGAGCGGCTTTGCGCGGCGTGGCGGGCCGGCTAGAGGCCGCGACGGTCCTGCCAGTCGTAGTACGCCATCGCCATCGGCACGAACCACCGATGGCGGGTGAAGAAGGGTGCGGCGGGGAACGGCTCCCCGTCGAACGCCGTCGCGCCGTCGCGGTCGCCCAGGATCTGCAGCGCGGCCTTGCGTCCCAGCCAGGTCCCCATCGGCACGCCGGTGAAGCTGTAGCCCAGCGCATGATGCATGCCGTCTCGCACGCCGATATGCGGCAGGTGGTCGAGCGTGGCTGCGCACTGGCCGCTCCAGGCGTGGCTCAGCCGCGCGCCGGCCAGGTCGGGGAACAGCCGCGCCATAGCGGCATGCAGACGCGCCGCCTTTGCCCGCAGGTCGCGGGCCGGGCCGCCGGTGTAGCCGCCGAACAGGATGCGCCGACCGTCGGGGGAGCGGCGCACGAAGAAGATGTTGACGTTGTAGTCCTGCACGATGCGCGGGCGCGGCAGCACGCGGTCCACGACGGACGGGGGAAGCGGCTCGGTCGCCACCATGAAGCCGTGGAAGGGTACTAGGCGTCGGCGCAGCCAGGGCGTCGCCCACCCGGTATAGCCGTTCGTCGCCACCAGCACGTCGCGCGCCGCCATCCTTCCGCGCGCCGTGGCCACGGCGAAGCCCGCGCCATCGGCCTGCACGCCGGTGACCTCCGTGCCGGACAGGATGCGCACCCCCGCGGCCAAGGCGCGCTCCAGCAGGCCAAGCTGGTACAGCCCCGGATGGATCGAGGCGCGCTCCTCGGTCACCGCGCCGCCATGATAGGCGTCGCTGCCGATCTCGCGGTGCTGCTCGGCCCGCGGGATCATGGCGAAGGGCTCGCCCAGCGCCTTGCGGCGCTCCTCCAGCGACCGCGCCATGTGCTCGTAGTGGCGGGCCGACAGGGCGGCCAGGAACCGCCCGCCGCGCACGTAGTGGCAGGCCAGGCCCTCGCCCGCCACCAGGTCGCGCAGGAAGTCGTAGGCGGCGAAGACCTCGCGGTAGACCGCCTCCGCGAAGGCCCGCCCGCGATGCGCCGCGATGGCGGGGAAGTCGTGCTTCAGGGTGCGGCCGACGAAGCCGGCGTTGCGCGAACTGGCACCGTGGCCGGGAACGCCGGCCTCCAGCACGACGACACCGCGGCCGCCGCGGGCCAGAGTCAGCGCCGCGACCAGCCCCGTGTGGCCGGATCCCACCACGGCCACGTCGGCACGGGCGGGCACGGGTTCCGGCGGCCGGCGCGGGCGGGGCGCCGCATCCCACCAGAAGGGGACCTCGGCGAAATCCGGGGCGAAGATGCCCGGCCGCTCCCGGCTGCCCATGCTGTGCCCGTATACCGCTTTCCCGCGCGGCCGACCCTAGCACGCGACCGCGGCCCATCGAACGTGGCAAGCACGGGAAGCTCTGCTACAAAGCGGCCGGAACCGCCCCTTCTCCAAGCCGAGGCCCATGTCCCGCAACGTCGCCCTCATCACCGGCGTCACCGGCCAGGACGGTGCCCTGCTGGCCGAACTGCTGCTGGCCAAGGGCTATGTCGTGCATGGCGTGAAGCGGCGCTCGTCCTCGTTCAACACCGGGCGGGTCGAGCACCTCTACCAGGATCCGCACGTCGAGGACCGCAACTTCATCCTGCACTTCGGCGACATGACCGATCCCACCAACCTGATCCGGCTGGTGGCCCAGGCGCAGCCCACCGAGATCTACAACCTGGCGGCCCAGAGCCATGTGGCGGTCAGCTTCGAGACGCCCGAGTACACCGCCAACGCCGACGGTTTGGGAACGCTGCGCCTCTTGGAGGCGATCCGCATCCTCGGCATCGAGCGGACCGTGCGCTTCTATCAGGCCTCCACGTCCGAGCTGTACGGCAAGGCCCGCGAGGTGCCCCAGAGCGAGACGACGCCCTTCTACCCGCGCAGCCCCTATGCGGCGGCGAAGCTCTATGCCTACTGGATCACTGTGAACTACCGCGAGGCCTACGGCCTGCACGCCTCGAACGGCATCCTGTTCAACCACGAGGGCCCGACGCGCGGCGAGACCTTCGTTACGCGCAAGATCAGCCGCGCCGTCGCCGCCATCGCCCAGGGGCGCCAGGACCGGCTCTACATCGGGAACCTTGACGCCAAGCGCGACTGGGGCCACGCGCGCGACTACGTGGACGGCATGTGGCGCATCGTCCAGCAGCCCGAGCCCGACGACTATGTGCTGGCCACCGGCGAGACCCACGCGGTGCGCGAGTTCGTCGAGAAGGCCTTCGCGCACATCGGCCGCACCATCGCCTGGCGCGGCAAGGGCGCCGAGGAGAAGGGCGTCGATGCCAGGGACGGGCGCGTGCTGGTCGAGGTGGACCCGCGCTACTTCCGCCCGACCGAGGTCGACCTGCTGCTGGGCGACCCCACCAAGGCGCGCACCAAGCTGGGCTGGCGGCACACCACCAGCTTCGAGGCCCTGGTGCGCGAGATGGTGGAGGCCGATCTGCGGCTCGGAGCGGGCGAGCCGGTGCGCCGCGCGCATGGCGACTGACGCGCCCTTTCCGCTCAAGGGCCGCCGCGTCTGGGTGGCGGGCCACCGCGGCATGGTGGGCGCGGCCCTGGTGCGCCGGCTCGCCCGCGAGGACTGCACGCTGCTGACTGCCGATCGCTCCGCCCTGGACCTGCGCCGCCAGGAGGCGGTCGAGTCCTGGATGGCCGAGGCCCGGCCCGAGGTGGTGATCGTCGCCGCCGCGCGCGTGGGCGGCATCCTGGCCAACGACAGCCGGCCCGCGGACTTCCTCTACGACAACCTGGCCATCGAGGCGAACCTGGTCGAGGGCGCCTTCCGCACCGGGGTCGCGAAGCTGCTGTTCCTGGGCTCCTCGTGCATCTACCCGCGCGAAGCGGACCAGCCCATGCGCGAGGAAGCGCTGCTGACCGGTCCGCTGGAGCCTACGAACCAGTGGTACGCGGTGGCCAAGATCGCCGGCATCAAGCTGGCCCAGGCCTATCGCCGCCAGCACGGCTGCGACTTCATCGCCGCCATGCCCACCAACCTCTACGGCCCGGGCGACAACTTCGACCTGGCCAGCAGCCACGTCGTACCCGCCCTGATGCGCAAGGCGCACGCGGCCAAGCGGGCTGGCGCCGCAAGCCTGCCGGTGTGGGGCAGCGGCCGGCCGCGCCGCGAGTTCCTGCACGTGGACGACTGCGCCGACGCGCTCGTCCACCTGCTGAGGACGTACTCGGGCGAGGAGCACGTCAACGTGGGCAGCGGAGAGGACTTGACCATCGCCGAGCTGGCCGGGCTCATCTGCGAAGTGGTGGGCTTTTCCGGCGCGCTCGCCTTCGACCCCTCGAAGCCCGACGGCGCGCCGCGCAAGCTGATGGACGTGGGCAGGCTGCGCGCCATGGGCTGGTCGCCCCGCATCGGCCTGCGCGAGGGCCTGGCCGCCACCTATCGCTGGTTCCTGGACAACGCGCCCGAGGCCGCTGCGGCCTGAGCCTGCCGCGTCAGACGGGCGGATCCTCGAGGCGGCGCAGGCGTGCCGCCGCGGCGCGCGCGAAGCGCAGCGTCATGCGCCTGCGGCGGGCGGGCGTCAGGGCCAGCGCCGCGGGCGGCCGCACCACCTCGGCGCCGTAGCGGTCGGCCACGATCAGCCCATGCTCGGCGGGCAGGAGCTCCACCGGGAAGCCCAGGGGCACGGCGAAGTAGAACTGGTCGCAGTGCTCCAGGTAGGCGGGCCATTTGTGGTCTGCGCGCAGGTCCTCGGCCGAGGACTTGATCTCGACGATGGTGAAGCGTCCCGCCGCGTCCAGACCCACCACGTCGGCCCGGTGCCCGGAATCGAGCGGCAGCTCGACGATGGCGACGTGGCCCATCGCATCGAACAGGCGGCACACGCCGCGCGCCACCGCCGCCGCCCCGGCTTCCTGGCCCAGGCGGGCGACGAAATCGAGCGCGAGGAAGGCCTGGTCGGGCATGAGGGTTCTTCTGGGAACGCGGCACGAGGGCGCAGAGGCGCAGGCTAGCGCAACCGGGCCGCATGCCCCTAGTCTGGGTTCGGCGGCCGGTTCCCGGCCCGCCACCCAGGCCCGACCTCAGCCCCGACCGACCGCACCACCCGCCACGGGCCCCGTCCCCGCGAACCGCATGCAGCCTGTCATCGACGTCCGCGACCTGAGCAAGCGATTCGGCGAGGTGCTGGCCGTGGATGGCGTGAGCTTCGCCGTGCCCGGCGGCACGACGACCGCCCTTCTGGGCGGCAACGGCGCGGGCAAGACGACGACGATCGCCATGATCCTGGGCCTGCTGCTGCCCACGGCGGGCGAGGTGCGCGTGCTGGGCGTCGACATGCGGACCGACCGCTACCGCGCGCTCGGGCGCATGAACTTCTCGTCGCCCTATGTCGACCTGCCCAAGCGCCTGACGGTGCGCGAGAACCTGAAGGTCTACGCCATGCTCTACGCGGTGGCCGATGCCGATGCGCGCATCGCCGCGCTGATGGCCGACCTGGACCTGGCCGACCTTGCCGGGCGGCCCGCCGGCACGCTGTCGGCAGGGCAGCGCAGCCGGCTGTCGCTGGCCAAGGCCCTGCTCAACCGGCCCGAGGTGCTGCTGCTGGACGAGCCCACGGCTTCGCTGGACCCCGACACGGCCGACCGCGTGCGCGGCTACCTGCAGGCGTACCAGCGGGCGAGCGGCACCACGGTGCTGCTGGCCTCGCACAACATGCGCGAGGTCGAGCGCCTGTGCGGCCACGTCGTCATGCTGCGCCGCGGGCGCGTGGTGGATCAGGGCGCACCGGGGGCCCTGCTTGCCCGCTACGGGCGCGACAACATGGAGGACGTCTTCCTGGACATCGCCCGCGAGCGGCGAGGCGAGCGGGCGGGGGCCGCGTCATGAGGGATTCGGCGCGCCGCATCGGCGCGATGGTCGTGCGCTACCTCTACCTCTACCGCGGGTCGTGGCCGCGCCAGCTCGACATCGTCTACTGGCCCACCATGCAGATGATCATGTGGGGCCTGGTCACCCAGTTCTTCCTGACCAACAGCGCGTGGCTGGCCCAGGCCGCCGGCGTGCTGATCGCCGGCGCGCTCTTGTGGGACGTCCTCTTCCGCGGGCAGCTCGGGCTGTCGGTCCTGTTCATGGAGGAGCTCTACTCGCGCAACCTGGGCCACATCTTCGTGAGCCCGCTGCGCCCGTGGGAGCTGCTCGCCTCCATGACGGTCATCAGCTTCCTGCGCGCGGCGATCGGGCTGGGCGTGGCCTCGGGCCTGGCCATCCTGCTCTACCGGCTGTCGATCTTCGACCTGGGCCTGCCCCTGGTTGCGTACTTCGCCAACCTGCTGGTGTTCGGCTGGGCCATCGGCCTGATGATCTGCGGCCTCCTCATGCGCTACGGCCTGGGCGCCGAGAGCATGGCGTGGGTGGCGATCTTCGCCATCCAGCCGATCTGCGCGATCTACTACCCCGTGGGCACGCTGCCGGGATGGGCCCAGTGGCTGGCCTGGGCCACGCCCGCCGCCTACGTCTTCGAGGGCACGCGCGAGGTGCTGCGCGACGGGGTATTCGACCTGCGCCTGCTGGCCTGGGCGGTGGTGCTGAACGCCCTCTACCTGGCCGCCGGCGCCCTGGTGTTCCTGGCCTTCTTCCGCGAGGCGCGCCGGCGCGGCCTGCTGGTGCAGATCGGCGAATAGCTAGGGCGACTTCCCGCTGACGCCGGCCTCGGCGAAGGTGGCCATGCCGGCATGGGTTGCGGCGGCGGCCTTCACGACGAGCGCGGCCAGCGCCGCGCCCGAGCCCTCGCCCAGGCGCATCTCCAGGTCCAGGACGGGCTTCAGGCCCAGGCGCTCGGCTAGCCGGCGGTGGCCCGGCTCGGCCGAGACGTGGCCAAGCACGCAATGGTCCAGCGCGTCCGGGCGCAGCCGGGCCAGTACCGCGGCGGCGGCCGTGCAGACATAGCCGTCCAGGACCACCGGCACGCGCGCCATCCGCGCCTGCAGGATCGCGCCCAGCATGGCGGCCAGCTCGCGTCCGCCGACGCAGCGCAGCGATTCGAGCGGATCGCCGATCTGCGCCAGGTGCAGCGCGCGGGCCTCGGCGATGACCGCGCGCTTGCGGGCCAGCCCGGCGTCGTCCAGCCCCGTGCCGCGCCCGGCCCACTCGGCCGGATCGCCGCCGTACAGGGCGAGGGCCAGGGCCGCAGCGGCGGTCGTGTTGCCGATGCCCATCTCGCCCACGCACAGCAGGTCCGTGCCCGGCTTCACGGCCGCCATGCCCTTGGCGATGGCCTCGACGCACTCGCCCTCGCTCATGGCGGGCGCTCGCGTGAAGTCCTCGGTCGGCCGCTCCAGCTCGACAGGCACGACGTCGAGCGTCGCACCCAGGGTGCGCGCCAGCTGGTTGATGGCGGCGCCGCCCGCCGCGAAGTTCGCCACCATTTGGAAGGTGACCTCCGCCGGGAAGGCCGAGACGCCGCGCGCCACCACGCCGTGATTGCCTGCGAAGATGGCGACGGCCGGCTTCTCCACGCGGGCGGGATGGCGGCCCTGCCAGGCGGCCAGCCACTGGGCGATGGTCTCCAGCCGGCCCAGCGAGCCGGCCGGCTTGGTGAGCTGCGCCTCGCGCACGGCGGCCGCGGCCGACGCGGCGGCATCGGGCGGCGGCAGGGCGGCCGCTAGGACGCGGACGTCGGACAGCGTGAGGACGGCGGGGGCTTCGGCCATGAGGTCCCTCGCAGAATGGGGTGGTGGTTGTACCGCCACCGTGCCTCGGGTAACAGAGGAGCGCCCCGACACGCTGCACGTGCGAACCTCATGAGCGAGCCCGAACGCGAGGACGAGGCGCCCCTGCCCCTGCGCGGCCCGCTGGGCGAGGTGCTGGTGGCGCTTGCCTTCTTCACCCGCCTGCCGGTGCGCGCGCCCGATGCGCCGCTGGCCCGCGCGGCCTGGGCCTTTCCGGTGGCCGGCGCCCTGGTGGGCGCGGCAGGCGGCCTAGCCTACGCGGCGGCGCTCTGGCTGGGCCTGACGCCCTGGCTGGCGGCGCTCGCGGCAGTGGGTGCCACGATCCTGGCGACCGGCGGGCTGCACGAGGACGGCGCGGCCGACACGGCAGACGGCCTGGGTGCGCGGGGCGAGCGTGACGACCGCCTGGCCGCGATGCGCGACAGCCGGCTGGGCACCTTCGGTGGGCTGGCGCTGGTCCTCTCCGTGGCGGCGCGCGTAGGCGCGGTGGCGGCGCTGGCCGGGTCGTGGCCTGCGGCGGGAGCCCTGATCGCGGCCGGCGCCGTCAGCCGGGCCGTGATCGTGCCGGTGATGCATGGCGTGCCCCCAGCCCGCAAGGACGGCCTGGCCGCGAGTGCCGGCATCCCGGGCGCGAACGCGGCCGCGGCGGCGCTGGGCATCGCGGCGGCGGTGGCACTGGTCGCCGTCGGGCCGATCACGGCCATCGTCGCCCTGCTTGCGGGCGGCGGTGCGGCCTGGGCCCTGGCGGGCCTGGCCCGCGCGCGCCTGGGCGGGCAGACCGGCGACGTGCTGGGCGCCGTGCAGCAGGCGGCCGAAGTCGCCGTGCTTCTGGCCGTGGTGTGCCTGGCATGAGCGTCGCGATCACGCGCTGGTGGTGGATCCGCCACGCCCCCGTGGACCATCCCGTGGGACGGATCTACGGCGCGGCCGACGTGCCGGCGCTCACCGCCGACGAGCCCGCCTTTCGCGCGCTGGCCAAGCGCCTGCCCGAGAACGCGGTCTGGGTGACGACCCACCTGACCCGCACGCGGCAGACCGCCGAGGCCCTGCGCGCGGCCGGCGCCGAGGTCGGCGTGCCGCTGGTCGAGGACGCCTTCGGCGAACAGAGCTTCGGCGCGTGGGAGGGCCAGACCTACGACGCCATCCACAGGGACGTGGGAACGCACCGCTTCTGGCTGGCCCCCGCCCGGCATCGCCCGCCCGAGGGCGAGAGCTTCGTCGACCTGATCGCCCGCGTGGTGCCGGCCATCGAGCGGCTGACCGAGCAGTACCGCGGCCGTGACATCGTGGCGGTGGCCCACGGCGGCACGATCCGCGCCGCGTTGTCCCATGCGCTCAACGTGGAACCGGAGGCGGCGCTCCGCATCTCCACCGCCAACCTTTCGCTGTCGCGCCTGGACCACATCCACGAGCCCGACGGCCGCCACGCCTGGCGCGTGGCCTGGCTGAACCTTCAGCCCGGCCCGTAGCGCCGCCTCCGGGCCCGTGCTAGGGTCCGCCCCGACGTCAAGACGAGGGAAGCCGGTGACGCGGTTCGCCGCCAGGCCGGCGCTGCCCCCGCAACTGTAAGTGGCGAGACCGCGGCGGGAGCCCACTGGCCCTTCCCTCTTGGGGGCGGGCTGGGAAGGGGCCGCGGCCGACGACCCCGAGCCAGGAAACCTGCTTGCCGTCGCCATGAAGCGAGTCCTCGGAGGGAGGAGAGCGCGCCCATGCCAGCCGGACCCGCCGGCCAGCCCGCCGATGCGCCCCAGCGCGCCGCAACCGTCACGCTTGTCCTGGGCGGCGCGCGCTCGGGCAAGAGCGCCTATGCCGAGGGGCTCGCGCTGGCCAGCGGCCTCGCCCCCGTGTACCTGGCCACCGGCCAGGCCGGCGACGGCGAGATGGCGGAGCGCATCCGCCAGCACCGCGCCCGGCGCGGGGCTGCGTGGATCACCGTCGAGGAGCCGCTGGAGCTGGCGACGGCGCTGGAACGCGCGGCCGGCCCGCGGCACTTCGTCGTGGTCGACTGCCTGACCCTGTGGGTCTTCAACCTGATGGCGGCCGGGCGCGACGTGGAGGCCGCGTCGCGCGAGCTGGCCGCCGCCCTGCCCCGCCTGGCCGGCCCGGCCGCGCTGGTGGCCAACGAGGTGGGCCTGGGCATCGTGCCCGACAACGCGCTGGCGCGGGCCTTCCGCGACCACGCCGGACGGCTGAACCAGGCCGTGGCCGCCGCCGCTGGTCGCGTGGCGTTCGTCGCCGCCGGCCTGCCCATGATCCTCAAGGACGCGAAGGACGCCGCATGACCATCAAGGCCAAGATCCCCGCCACCGTCGTCACCGGCTTCCTGGGCGCCGGCAAGACCACGCTGATCCGTCACCTGCTGGAAACCGCGCAGGGGCGGCGGCTGGCCCTCATCATCAACGAGTTCGGCGAGGTGGGCGTGGATGGCGGCCTGCTGGCCGCCTGCGGATCGCCGGTCTGCGCCGAGGACGACATCGTGGAACTGGCCAACGGCTGCCTGTGCTGCACCGTGGCCGACGAGTTCCTGCCCACCATCGAGAAGCTGCTCGACCGCCCCGAGCCGCCCGAGCACATCGTGATCGAGACGTCTGGCCTGGCGTTGCCCAAGCCGCTGGTGAAGGCGTTCGAGTGGCCCGAGGTGCGCACGCGCTCGACCGTGGACGGCGTGATCGCGGTGGTGGACGCCGAGGCCGTGGCCGCAGGGCGTTTCGCCTCGGACCCCGAGGCGGTGGCGGCCCAGCGAGCGGCGGATCCCGCCTACGAGCACGACAATCCGCTGGAGGAGGTCTTCACCGACCAGATCGCCTGCGCCGACCTGATCCTGCTGAACAAGGCGGACCTGGTGGGCGAGGGCGTGGTGGCCGGCCTGAAGGCCGATCTGGCCGCCCGCCTGCCCCGCAAGGTGCCGGTGGTGGCGACCTCGCGCGCCGCGGTGGATGCAGCCACGCTGCTGGGTCTCGGCGCCGCCGCCGAGGACGATCTCGCCGCCCGCCCCTCGCTGCACGATGCCGTGGGGCTGGACCACGAGCATGACGACTTCGAGAGCTTCAGCATCCCCTTCGGCGAGGTCGAGGACATGGCGCCGCTCGGACGGCGCATCGACGCGGCCCTCGACCGCTTCGGCATCCTGCGCCTGAAGGGCACCGTCGCGGTGGCCGGGCGCGACGCGCGCCACGTGGTGCAGGCCGTGGGGACGCGCCGCCAGGGATACTACGACCGCCCTTGGAAGCCGGGCGAGGCGCGTGCCAGCCGGCTGGTCGTCATCGGCCTGAAGGGCCTGGACCGCGCGGGCATCGAGCGGGCCATCCTGGGCTAGCCATGCACCTGCTGGCCGCCCAGCCGGGCGAGGTCGCCCGCGGCGAGGCCGTCGACCTGGGCCAGACCCCGGCCGAGATCGTCGTGCTGTCGGCGGCGGACAGCGAGCTTGCCCTGCTGGCCCTGGCACAGAGCACGCTTCCCGGCGCGCCCACGCTGCGGCTGGCCAACCTGATGCAGCTCGGCCACCACCTGTCGGTGGACCTCTATGTCGAGAAGGTGGCGCGCCACGCCAAGCTGGTGGTGGTGCGCCTGCTGGGCGGCCAGGGCTACTGGCCCTACGGCGTGGACCAGCTGGTGGCCGCGGCGCGGGCGGGCGGTCCCTTGCTGGCCCTGCTGCCGGGCGACGACCGGGCCGACCCCGACCTCGCCGCGCTCGACACCGTGCCGCCCGCGGCGCGCGAGCGGCTGTGGCGCTTCCTGGTGCATGGCGGGATCGGCAACGCACAGGGCTTCCTGGCGGCCTGCGCCGGCCTGATCGGGTGCGACGCGCCCGTGCGCGAGCCCGAGCCCCTGCCCCGGGCCGGCCTCTACTGGCCGGGTGCGGGCGAGACCGATCTCGCTGGCGTGCGCGCACGGTGGCGCACGGGTCAGCCGGTGGCGGCGCTGGCCTTCTACCGGGCGCTGGTGCAGGCGGGGAACGTCGCGCCGGTGGATGCCCTGGTCGCGGCGCTGGCGGCGCGCGGGCTGAACCCCCTGCCCATCTATGCCCAGAGTCTGAAGGACCCCATCGCCGCCGCCTTCGTGGCCGAGACGATGGAGGCGGCGCGGCCGGAGGTCGTGCTCAACGCGACCGGCTTCGCGCTGGGCGCCCCGGGTGCCCCGGGGTCCGCCGATCCCTTCGCCGCGCTGGACGTGCCCGTGCTGCAGGTCGTGTTCGCCGCCGGCAGCGAGGAGTCCTGGCGCACGGGCACGCGCGGCCTGGCGCCCCAGGACATCGCCATGAACGTGGCCCTGCCCGAGGTCGACGGGCGCGTGCTGACCCGTGCCGTGTCGTTCAAGGCCGAGCGCACCTTCGATGCGGCGACCGAGTGTCCGATCGTGACCTATCGCCCCGTGCCCGACCGCGTGGATTTCGCGGCCGATCTGGCCCGCGCCTGGGTGCGGCTGCGCACCACGCCCGCGGCCGAGCGGCGCGTCGCCCTGGTCCTGGCCAACTATCCCAACCGCGACGGGCGCGTGGCCAACGGCGTTGGGCTGGACACGCCCGAGAGCGCGGTCGGCGTGCTGAGCGCCCTGGCCGGGGCCGGCTATCGCGTGGCGGGCGCGCCGGCCGACGGCGCCGCCCTGATCGCCGCCCTGCTGCACGGCGGGGCCCAGCGCGAGACCCTGAGCCTGGCCGACTACGCCCCCGCCTTCGCGCGGCTGCCCGACGCGGTGCGCAGGCAGGTGACCGGGCGATGGGGCCCGCCCGAGCGCGACCCCATGTTCCGCGAGTCCGGCACGAGCTGCGGCGCCTTCCTGCTGCCCGTCGTGCGCTTCGGCGGCGTGGCGGTGGGGGTGCAGCCGGCGCGCGGCCACGGGGTCGATCCCACCGCGACCTACCACGATCCCGCCCTGCCCCCGCCCCACGGCTATCTGGCGTTCTACATCTGGCTGCGCGAGGCGTTCGGCGCCCATGCCGTCGTCCACCTGGGCAAGCACGGCAACCTGGAATGGCTGCCTGGCAAGGCGCTGGCCCTGTCGGCGGAATGCCTGCCCGAGGCGGTGCTGGGGCCGATGCCCCACCTCTACCCCTTCATCGTCAACGACCCCGGCGAGGGCACCCAGGCCAAGCGCCGGGCCCAGGCGGTGATCGTCGACCACCTGACGCCGCCCCTGGCCCGAGCCGAGACCTACGGCCCATTGCGCGACCTGGAGCGGCTGGTCGACGAGTACTACGACGCCGCCGCGCTGGACCCCCGCCGCCTGAAGCCGCTTGCCCGCGACATCCTGGAGCTGGCGCGGCGCACCGGGCTCGACCGCGACGTGGGCATGGGGGCGCGCGAGGACGAGGCGAGCGCGCTCGCCAAGCTCGACGCCTACCTGTGCGAGATCAAGGAGATGCAGATCCGCGACGGGCTGCATGTCTTCGGCCGTTCGCCCGAAGGCGGGCAACTGGCCGCGCTGCTCGTGGCCCTGGTGCGCACCCCGCGCCGCGCGGGCGAGGGCGGCGACGCCTCGCTGGTGCGCGCCCTGGCCGACGACCTGGGCCTGGGCTTCGACCCGCTGGACGCGGCGCCGGGCGAGCCGTGGACGGGACCGCGCCCCGGCGTGCTGACGGGCGAGGACGCCTGGCGCACGGCGGGCGACACGGTGGAGCGGCTGGAGGCCCTGGCCCTGCGCCTGGTCGCGGGTGACGCCGCGGCCCCCGAAGGCTGGGTCCGTACGCGCGCGGTGCTGAAGACGGTCGACACGGTCATCCGCCCCGCCATCGCGGCCTGCGGCCCGGCCGAGACCGACGCCCTGCTGGCCGGGCTGGACGGGCGGTTCGTGGCACCGGGACCCTCGGGCGCGCCCACGCGCGGCCGGCCCGAGGTGCTGCCCACGGGCCGCAACTTCTTCTCGGTGGACGTGCGCGCCGTGCCCACCCCCGCCGCCTGGCGGCTGGGCTGGCTGTCGGCCACGCGCCTCGTCGAGCGCCACCTGCAGGAGACCGGGCGCTGGCCGCGCCGCATGGCGCTGTCGGCCTGGGGCACCGCCAACATGCGCACGGGCGGCGACGACGTGGCCCAGGCCCTGGCCCTGATGGGCGTGCGCCCCACCTGGGAGGCGACCTCCGCCCGTGTGACCGGGTTCGAGGTCATCCCGGCCGCGATGCTTGGCCGGCCGCGGGTGGACGTGACCTTCCGCCTCTCGGGCTTCTTCCGCGACGCCTTTCCCAACCTGATCGAGCTGGTGGATGCCGCCGCCCGCGCCGTGGCCGCGCTGGACGAGACGGAGGCCGAGAACCCGCTGGCCGCGCGCGTCAGGGCCGACACGGCCCGCCTGGTGGCCGAGGGCGCCGCACCCGAGGCCGCCCGCCGGCGCGCCGGCGCGCGCGTCTTCGGGGCGCGCCCCGGCGCCTACGGCACCGGACTGCAGACCCTGCTGGACGAGGGCGCCTGGCACGACCGGGGCGACCTCGGCCGTGCCTATCTGGCCTGGAGCGGCTATGCCTATGGCGGCGGCCAGGACGGCGAGGCGGCCCACGCCGACCTGGCCGACCGGCTTTCCCGCATCGAGGCCGTGGTGCACAACCAGGACAACCGCGAGCACGATCTGTTGGACAGCGACGACTACCACCAGTTCGAGGGCGGCCTCGCCGTGGCGGCGCAGGCGGCCGGCGCGCCCATGCCGGCCATCTACCACAACGACCACGCCCGGCCCGAGCAGCCGCGCATCCGCACGCTGGCCGAGGAGGTGGGCCGCGTGGTGCGCGCCCGCGCGGTCAATCCCAAGTGGATCGCGGGCGCCATGCGCCACGGCTACAAGGGCGCCTCCGAGATGGCGGCCACCGTCGACCACATGGTGGCCTACGCCGCCACGACGGGGGCGGTGGCGGACCACCATTTTGATGCCGTTTTCCAGGCGTACCTGGAGGATCCCGACGTGCGGGCGTTCCTCGCCCGCGCCAACCCCGCGGCCCTGAGGGAGATGGCGGAGCGCATGGCGGACGCAATCGACCGTGGCCTGTGGAAGCCCCGGCGCAATGCCGCCTTCCGCGAGCTGGCGGCGCTGGCCGGGCGCGACACGCCGGCCGAGGCCCGCGCATGAACTGGCGCGTCGCCATCGCGCTCGCGGTGGCCGCCACCGTGGCGGCCCTGCCCTTCACGATGCTGGTGCCATCGCTGGTCGGCGGCACGGGGTCGAGCCTCCTGGGCGCGATCATGGTGCAGGCGACGCTCTTCACCGTGGCCGCCCTGGCGGGTGTGCTGACGGGGCCGGCGGGCAAGCTGGGGGCGCCCGTACTGGACGCCTGGTTCGCCGGCAGGCCCGTCGACCTGCGCCCCGTCGCCTGGTCCGCCGTGGCGGGCGGCATCCTGGGCGTGGCGGCGGCCCTGTTCGTGGTGCTTCGCTACGCGCCGGCCGAGGCCGCGGCGGCGGGCCGGGACATCGCCCTGCCGGGCTGGGCGGGGGTGGCGCTCGCGCTCTATGGCGGGTTCGGCGAGGAGCTGCTGTACCGCTTCGGCATGATGTCGGCGCTGGTGTGGATGATCGCCAACCTGCGACGGCTTGTTCACTCGTGGAGCGCGGTGCCCTCCGAGAGCCTGCCGGCCTGGGGCGGCATCGTCATCGGGGCGCTCATCTTCGGCATGATCCACGTCGGCTACGGCCCGGGCAGCGCGGTGGAGCAGGTGGGCCTGCGCGTGGGCGCCGGCATCTTCTTCGGCTGGCTCTACTGGAAGCGCGGCATCGAGTCGGCCATCGCCGCGCACCTGCTGTACGACCTGATCCTGATCCACGCCATCATCCTGGTGGCCTGAGCATGACCGACGCCGCCGAGACGCCCGAGGACCTGAACCGCCGCCACGCCGAGAAGATGGCGAAGAAGAAGGCGGTCAGGGACAGGATCCTGGCGGGCAAGACCATCGAGAAGGGGCTCCTCATCGTCCACACCGGCAAGGGCAAGGGGAAGTCCACGGCGGCCATGGGCCTGGCCGTGCGCGCCATCGGCAACGGCATGCGCGTGGGCATCGTGCAGTTCGTGAAAGGCGCCTGGAGGACGGGCGAGCGGCCCGTGCTGGAGCGCTTCCCCGAGCAGGTCACCATCAAGGCGCTGGGCGAAGGCTTCACCTGGGAGACCCAGGACCGCGAGCGCGACATCGCCGCCGCGCGCGCGGCGTGGAACGCGGCCCGGGCGCTGATGGACGACCCTTCCTACGGCATGGTGATCCTGGACGAACTCAACATCGTCCTGCGCTACGATTACCTGCCCCTGGACGAGGTACTGGCCGCGTTGACCGCGCGCCGCGCCGGCCTACATGTCGTGGTGACGGGGCGCAATGCCGCCGAGCGGCTGGTCGAGGCGGCCGACCTGGTGACCGAGATGACCCTGGTGAAGCACCCGTTCCGCTCGGGCGTCAAGGCACAGGCCGGCATCGAGTTCTGAGCCGGCGAACCCCCTTGGGAGCGAACAGGACGAAAGGATGGCGACCATGATCCCCATGACCAGGCGAACGGCGCTCGGCCTTGTCCTCGCCGGCGTCGCGGCGACGGCCCTTCCCGCCCGCGCGCACGCCGCCGGCGAGGAGGAGCAGGTGCTGGTCGACAAGGCGAAGGAGGCGGTGCAGCTCATCCGCTCGGACCCCGACTACAAGAAGATGAACGAGCTCCTGGCACGCTCGCACGGTGCGATGGTGGTGCCCGAGCTCGTGAAGGCCGGCTTCATCCTGGGCGGCGAGGGCGGTCGGGCCGTCCTCCTGCGCCGCGACGATCAGAACGGCCAGTGGACCTATCCCGCCTTCTACGACTTCGGCGGCGGCAGCATCGGCCTGCAGGCCGGCATCCAGAAGTCGCAGGTCATCCTGGTCTTCATGACCAAGAAGGGTCTTGAGCTGGCGATGACGGACAAGATGAAGTTCGGCGCCGACGCCTCGATCGTGGTCGCCACGATCGGCGGCGGGGCCGAGGCCGCCACGACGACGAACCTGGACGCCGACATCTATGCCTTCGCCAAGAGCGAAGGTCTGTTCGGCGGCATCTCGCTGGAAGGCTCGGCCATCATCCCCGACCAGGACGCCAACCAGGCGTACTACGGCACGCGCTACACCTCGCGGCAGATCATCTACGAGGGCAAGGGGGCCAATGCCGGGGCCGAAGGGCTGAGGCTGGCCCTTGCCGCGCCCTAGCCTCGGGCATCCCCCGGCCCTGATGGTGCAGGGCACGGGCTCGCACGTCGGCAAGTCCATGCTGGTGGCCGCGCTGGCCCGCGCCTTCGTCCGGCGCGGGCTGGCGGTGCGCCCGTTCAAGCCGCAGAACATGTCCAACAACGCCGCGGTGG
>Ga0073934_10006606_pt1 | contig 16742 bp, 20 predicted proteins | sample LarsenN4metaG_FD_76834 | JGI IMG/M metagenome (GOLD analysis project Ga0073934, IMG submission 76834) | Hot spring sediment bacterial and archeal communities from British Columbia, Canada, to study Microbial Dark Matter (Phase II) - Larsen... ... | reverse complement strand
TCGTTCCAGAGCTCATCGGTGAGCAGGCGTGCGGACATGGCAGTTCCTCCATGAACCGGAAAAACCGCATAGTCGCAAAACTGCCTGAATTCGCCAAGAGCAGTTCTGTCCGGAGGCTCTAAGTCACTGGACGGAATCCGCCGAACGTCGTGCGGTGCCTGATCGGATGAAGCCGGGATGCCGCAAGAAAGGCAATCCAAAGCTGACGGTTTTCGCAAGAAAGCCCGACTACTACTGTTCGGGCTGTGTCTGGATTTACTCAAGCTAAGTGGTGTTATCTTGCATAAGCACGAGAACCAGCCCGGTGAACTGGTCCCGGTGACGCCGACCGCCCTGGTCGTTCCTCGTCAGGTCGAGTCCGATCAGCACTTGATCGACCTCTGGCTCCACGGTCGAAGCCGCCACACTCAGCGGGCCTACCGTGCCGACGCTGCCCGGTTCCTCGATGCGGTCCTGAAGCCGCTGCACCATGTCACGCTCGGCGACCTCCAGCAGTTCGCCGGTCAGCTTGTCGAATCCGGCCTTGAGCCGTCGTCAGTGTACCGTTCGATGTCGGCCATCAAGAGCCTGTTCGCCTTCGGGCACCGCCTGGGTTACTTGCCCTTCGATGTCGCTCGACCTCTGCGGCTGCCTGCTCTTCGTGAGCAGTTGGCAGGACGCATCCTCGAAGAAGCCGACGTGGTGAAGATGATTGCCCTGGAGTCCATGCCCAGGAACAGGGCCATGCTCCTGACGCTCTATACTGGCGGCTTCCGTGTTGCTGAGTTGTGTTCGCTGAAATGGAGCGACCTCCAGAGCCGTGACAAGGCCGGGCAGATCACGGTCTTCGGCAAGGGCGGCAAGACGAGGACAGTGCTGATGCCGGAAGCAGTCTGGCGGCATCTACAATCGCTGCGGGGTGAAGCCGGTGATGATGCTCCGGTCTTTCGGAGTCGCAAAGGCGGGCACCTGGACGAATCCCAGGTCTGGCGAATCGTCCGCAAGGCGGCGAAGCGGGCTGGGATCGAAAAGGAGGTCTCGTGCCACTGGCTGCGGCACGCCCATGCCTCCCACGCCCTGGATCGTGGGGCACCGATCCATCTGGTGCAGGCCACTCTGGGTCACTCGTCCGTGGCGACAACCGGTAAGTATCTTCATGCTCGCCCCACTGAGTCGAGTTCGAGCTACTTGCTCACGGACATCTAACGTCGGCTCAGAAGATCGCTTCCTCGTCATTTGGGAGTTCATCGGCAGCGGGCTTTGTCCTGACACGCAACCCGTTGACCACCCCGCTGGCGATGATCCCCATGCCTTCCAGGGCCTCTTTGCAAACTGTTTCCCAGACATTTCGCACGGCGGCTGAGCGTTGCTCGAACGGAAGCACGAGACCATACGGGTTCAAAGCCTTCTCTCTGGCCGGGTCCGCTGACTTGCGAAGCCGGTCATAGATCATGCCCGCTAGTGTCAGGTAAAGCGTCTCGTCGTCTGCGAAATCCGTAGGGTGCATGGCTCGGTCCTCCCACAAGTGCCCGCTCAATTATACCGGCGATGTTGCGTCGTACAACCGATGGCGAACCAACCAAGGCCATCGGAGAAAAACAAATGCTGTTCAGCGTGATCTTCTCGGTTGACGCCCCAGAAGGCGAGGACATCGACCGTTACGCCCCGCCACAAGTTGAAGAACTCTGGCAGCAGACGGAGGGCGACGAGGAGTGCGAGTACACGTACCTCGAAGGCTCCTGGGAAAACGGCCAGCACCGCAAGTGGGCGGCGGTCCTCGACCGTGACCAGTTCGATGAGTTTGTGTCGAAGCTCGGCCTGTACGCCGACGACGTGGAGACGATGGGCAGCATCGGGGCACCCGGCCTCGGCTACGGTGTCTCACCGGCCATCTCGTTCACTCGTGACGACCCCGATGCCATCTTGTCGGCTTACGTCACGCCGATCCCCGAAGTGGAGAAGGATCACGGCGACGAGTGTGACTGGCGGCGTGTGCGGCAGGCTGTCATGTCGGTTTACGGAGGGTAAGTGGCTGCCATGAGCCAACGAGAACAGCGTGCCGAGTTCCTCATCAAGTGGTTTCTGGATGTCTTCGAGAACAGGAAGGCCCCATACCCCAGGCGGTGCTTCAGGGGCATCGCCTACCACAAGGAGGTCCTGAAGGGCAGCCCGCCTCAGTTGAGAGGTACAGGTGAGAGCGAGGTCGCTGACAAGTCACCGCTCAAACACGAAAAACACGATGCTTAAAGTCACACTCAGTTACGACGCCGATCTTGAGAACCCCAGCGAGAACGACGGCTGGACGTTGTATAGCTTCTGCCGTCGCCACGCCAACTTCAAAGACCCCGAAGAACTCGGCATGGGCGAGCTTGATGCTGGCGGGATGCCAAAGCTGTTCGGGGCCGAGGGCCGCAAGCTCAAACGGAAACTGGAAAATGGGCTGGCCCATTACCTGTCCTACTTCCAGCATGGCTCGTGCTGGTGGGGGCGGAAGGACGGGGCCATTCCCGTTGGCGTCGAGTTTCGCTGGGATGGCGTCCGCATTGCCGGTGTCCTGGTCTGGGAACATAAGGCCAGCGAGCTTGGCGGAAAGACGTTCGGGGAACGAGCCAAGGACGCCGAATGCTTCCTCAAGACCTACACCGCTTGGGCGAACGGCGAGGGCTTCGGCTACTCCATCGAGGACGACCACGGCAACCATTTCGATAGTTGCTACGGCTTCTTCGATGCCGATTCCATGTTCGACCAAATCAGGCCGCACCTTGACGGCCAGGAGTACGAAGTCGAAGGCGAGGCCCGCTGGCTCGCAGAGCATCACCTGAGCGAGTAGGCCAGAACGCCCGGCTTCGCCGGGCGTTTTTGTTCGACCGTGCGAGTCTAGTTATACATGGGAGGGTGACTCAAACACAGGAGGCACCTGATGTCCAAAGACGCTCTTATTCGTCGTGCTGAAAAGCAGATCGAGATCGCACATCGTTCTGCGAAAACATCGCAGGCCAGAAGTCAGATCGACAGCATCACCATCTGCACCGAATACGCAGAGCCGGGCTACAGTTCAAGCGGCCTGATCGCTTTCGGCAACTGGAACGCTGTCACGAGCTACACCGAGAATAAATTCGGCACCGTCGATGACGCACCTGCCCGCTTGGGCACGCTCCTCGAAAAGCTGGGCTGCGAGCTTGAGTGGTCAGATGAGTGGGTCTGCTGCGACCAGTGCGGTCGTGCTGTCCGCACCAAGCCGGACTCTTATCGCTGGCAAGCATCATACGCAAGCACCGACGATGGCATCCTCTGTCACGAGTGCCTTGAGGAAGACCCGACCGACTACCTTCAATCGCTAGAAGGCACCAGCGAACGCTGCGTGACGATGGACCTCGACCTCGAAGCTCACGGCTACAAGTTGGTGGCCGATGATTTCGAGAACGGGCTTTACGGAAATCAGGCTGACCGGCCTGAACTTGTCGCCGAGGCGTTGCGAAAGCAAGGCGTGGACAGGTTTCTCTTCAAGCTCGACAGCACCGGCCAATTCGACCTGAGCTTCTCGGTCTGGGTCCATGAGGACGAGTACGACAGGATCGACCGTGAAGAGTTCGACGCCGCTTCCGTTGCTGGTGTCGATCCCGCTTACCAACTTCAGAAGGCACTTGCCGACGCCAGCACGAAAATGGCGGCGACTGAAGGCCAGATCAAAGTTGCGAAGGCTGACATCGGCTCAGGCACGGCACGAGTGCGAACCGTCACCCCGGAAGAGTTCGTCGCTGGAACCGCATTGGACTTCTGATCGCAACCGGTCCAACCAAACGCCCGCCTTCGGCGGGCGTTTCTGTTCGACTGTGGAAGTTGCGTTGTACCGGACAGGGCGAGAGAGAATTACGACCCTGGAGACCAGCGACATGCCAGCGTATCTGAAGATTGAAAATATCGGGGTTTGTCCACCGGAAGGTTTTACAGTGCTTGGAGTCAGCCTCGCCGACACCAGCGACCAGCAAGGCGTGATCGGGCAGTTCGGTTCGGGGAACAAGCATGGTGTCGCCGTCCTACTTCGCAACGGCCTGTCGCCCGTTGTCTTCGCCGGGACGTTGAAGATGGAATTCTTCACGAAACCCCAGACGGTCTCCGATACGCAGGCCAGCAAAGAGTTTTCTCGTGTCTGCGTCCGCTACGGCGGCACCGATCAGATGACCGGGGCCAGCAAGTCGTCTAGCGAAGACCTGGGCTTCGTCCTCGACTACGGCAAGCAAGACTGGAACGAAGTTGCCCTGGCCCTGCGGGAATTCATCAGCAACGCTATCGACCGATCCATCCGTGAATGGGGCGACTGGTCTGGCGTGAAGATCGAGATCGTGGACGAGGCTCAGGTTCGAGCAAAGCGGAACTACACCAGGGTGTTCGTGCCGATGAACGCCGAAGTCCTCGACTTCTTCAATCACTTGGGCCGGTGGTTTCTCCACTTCAGCGAACCGGAGATGCTGAGCAAAGCCATCCTGCCGAAGCGGAACCGAAACTTGGGCGACCGCAAGGCTGCGGTCATCTACCGGCGTGGCGTTCGGGTCCGTGAGTTCGAGAGCAGCGATCAGGAGTCCTTGTTTGACTACAACTTGAACGACTTGACGATTGACGAAAGCAGGAAGGCAAGCGATTGGGACGTGAAGCACGCCTGCGGCAAGGCTCTCGCCAACGCCGACAAGGACATTCTGGCGATCCTGTTCGACCGGCTGATGAACAGCGACAAGGGCTGCTGGGAATTCGGGTTCGACACCTACTCTCTCCAGCCGACTTATAGAGACAACGCCGAGAGCGAAGCCCGCAAACGTCGCAACTGGCAGGAAGCCTTCTCCCAGATCGCCGGTGATGATGCTGTGTTGACCGGCAATGGTTCGGTGGAGCAGCTTGAGCGGAAGGGATACAAGCCGGTCAAGGCACCGGAGTGCCTCGTCAACGCTGCCGAGCAGTACGGCGTGCAGACCCCGGCGAAGGTGCTGACGCTTGATGAAATGGCTGGCCGCTCTATCACGGAGCCGACCGATTCGGCTCAAGCCGCCGTCGATTTCGTGTGGGCGATGATCGAGCAGCACGGACTGACCAACGGCAAAGAGAAGCCGCCTGTCCGGTGCTTCACTTCGATCCTCGACGGAGGCGTGATGCTCAACGGCTATTACCGAGACGGCGTGGTTTATATCAACGCCGACCTTGCCCCGGCAGGGACCAGTGAGCCATCGGTACTTTCGCACCGGCTCATCAAGGTGGCCCTTGAGGAAGTCGCCCACTTCGTCACTGGAGCGACGGACAACAGCCGTGATTTTCAGGACTACCTACTGGAACTGGCCGTGAAGATGGCTCGTTCAGAAAGCGAGGTTGGAGCGTGATCGACGTGAAGAAGCCGCTGTTCAGCTTAGGACGTGTCGTGTCAACGCCGGGTGCGTTGGAGGCCCTTCAGCGGTGCGGCCAGTCGCCGTGGGAGTTTCTGTCTCGGCACGTCCAGGGTGATTGGGGCGAGGTCGATGCCGAAGACAAGCAGGCCAATGACGACGCCCTCGTGCATGGCGAAAGGCTACTCTCGGCATATACGCTCGCCGACAACGAAACCCGCATCTGGTGTATCTCGGAAGCTGATCGGAGCAGTTCGGCGATCATTTTGCCGCAGGAGTATTGATCGATGGGACCAGCACTCCCGGCCCCCTGGCCGGGAGTGCCTTCAAGCCCGGTGGAGATCGGTAGTACAAGACAGGACGAGTAAGATAACGACAATCACGAGGACGACGCATGGGCCTGACCATCCACTACAAGTTGCAGTCCACTTCCACCAGCATCAAGGCCGTGCGTGAACTTGTCAGCCAGCTTCGCCAGCGTGCCCTCGATCTTCCGTTCAAGGAAGTCAGCGAGCTTGTCGAGTTCACTGACGACGAGGCCGACTTCGAGCAGGTTGATCGTGAGCATCCCATGAAGTGGCTGCTGCTCCAGGCCGGTCAGTACGTCGAGCATGACCAGCGTCACTACAAAATCGCTCTTCGTCAGGTCATTGCCTTTTCGACGTGGCCGGGCGAGGGCTGCGAGGAAGCCAACTTTGGGCTTTGCCAGTATCCAGGCACCTTTGAGGTCCGAGACGGTCGTCGGATCAAGCCGGGGCTGCGTGGTTGGTCTTGGTCGTCGTTCTGCAAAACGCAGTATGCCAGCAATCCTGACAGCGGCGGGCTTGAGAACTTCCTGCGGTGCCACTTGTCCGTGGTGAAGCTGCTCGATCACGCCAAGGCCATCGGCATCCTTGGCAGCGTCAGCGACGAGGGCGAGTTCTTCGAGAAGCGGGACGTGAAGGCGTTGGCGAAGGAGGTCGGCGACTGGAACAGCATGATCGCTGGTTGGGCCGGGCGGCTGAAGGACGTGCTGGGTGATTCGGTGCAGTCGGCGATCAGCGAGTTTCCCGACTTCGAGCGGCTGGAGGCGAAAGGGCGGGAGAAGGAGTGAACCTTCAGCCGTCGAACATCGTCGTTATTTTGGGCACCCATGCCCATGCTCATTACGACGACTGGCACAAGTTAGTCACCAACCTGCTGAGATGCCTGCTCGGTAAGGTGGTTGCAGCACACGCTGCGATGAGCAGGCGACCCGCCTGCCATCTGCTGGCAGGCTCACGAGGTCGCCGGTGTCCACAAATCTCTCACGCCACTTCGAGCAGGCCAGGATCGCACGAAGTCTCAAGCCCGGTCAGCTTGCCACACTTGCGGGTTGTAAGAATCCGGGCAAGAGCGGAAACCACATTCGCACGTTTGAGTTGACCGGCAAGATCACACAGTGCCTTTTCGAGAAGCTAGTTGTTGCCCTGGGCATGGACGCAGGCACCATCGAGCGGCTGGTCGAGCAGGATCGCCGTGAGTTCTTTGAGAAGTGGCTTGAGTGGGTGAACGAGCCGATCACGCCATACCTCGTGGAGCGGTTGATCGCCGCTGTCTACCGAAAACTACCTCTGCCGCTAGAGATCACCACGCAGGACGAGGCAGAAGCGTGGGCAGCGGCGGTCGCCAGGGAATCTCGGAGAAAGTGCTGCTTGGTATGGAGCCGACGAATCTCGATTTGGTTTGACGAGGTTGGCGATCTTGTCAGCAGGAGCGAAGCGGTGCCTGGAAAGCCGAACATGCCGTGGCTGAAGATCGGCGGCAAGACGTTCAACTTCGGCGAGGACTTGCGTTCGGTGGACTTCGTGGATTGGCCGAAGAAGTCGGGAGAGTAGGACACCCCAGGGTCATCCTATTTCGCCGTTGGCTGGTTCGGACCTTTGGATGCGAAGCTCCTGGTCGCACCACATAGCCCCAGGCACGATAAAGTTGATGTGATTGGAGAGGCCCCGCAGGGCACCCTTTCGAGTGCCAGTGGCCTCGCCGTGGGCCTTCACGAGAAGCTGCCCGATATGCCACAGAGTTTCATGCCAACCGAAGCGGCGAACGAACGCTTCGAGGGCGGCGATGTCTTCCGGCTGAGCGTTCAACGTCGGCGGCGGGTCAGGAATGTACAAGCTGGTTTCGGCAGTCTCCGTCACGGCTGCTCCTCGTCTGGATGAGTCAAGTAGTACAAGTCAGGATGCCTCGCCCCGGTTCACGATCCGCTGATACTCATGCCAGCGGTACGATAGTTCGAGCCGAGGGCGAGCAAGGACATTCTGGGCGATGCGAATGCGGTCACGAACCGAAACGGCACCCTGGTCGTGAACTTCGTTGCGGAACAGGTGGTGTTTGCCAAGGTGGTGTTGCAGCCTGAGTTCAAGGATAAACAGCCAGATTCGCCCGAACATGGTCCAGTCTCGGTTGGTCATTCAAGAAGGCCCTCATGTATTTTACCGCAATGAGCAATCGCCATCTTGTGATCGTTCAGACTCCCGACTGCTTCCGCCACTCGCCAACCACCTTCGTCATCAACGAGTTCCTGCTGTCCGGCTGGCTAAGGAGTGTGGCCGCATCCGGCCCTCGGATCAGATTGACCGGCGAAGTCACTGCGAAAGTCGCCGCTCAACTTGCAGACGCTCTGGAACAGATGACGACCACACCGCAGGATGAATTGCATGATGCACTCTGCGGTGATCCGGGCGGCTTATCGGCATTCTGTGACTTCCTACGGGGTGGCTCCTTTGAGCTTGTCGATGGCGAGACGACGAAACCTGAAGACCTCCGGTGATCCTGGCGGGAAAAACGCAAAGTCAGCAAACTTTTGGAGATTGTCGAATTAGGTTTGAAAGACTTTTAGACTTCGGTTCCATCTGGCCCAGGCTCGCCTGTATTATCATCGCCGTTTTCATTTTTGACATCGTGTTTCGGATTCTTTCTGAAATAACTCTCTACCTTGTTGCACAAAAGTTGGTTCCATCTGGCCTTCGTCGTGGGATAAGAACACAAGGGACTCCAAACGCAATCACTCTCGCCAGTTTGTCAAGGTACTTAATGCACGGTCGCATTCTCGCCATCGGTGATCCTCACGGCTGCTCGCTGGCCTTGGCTGCTCTCCTCCAGGCCATCGATCCGCAGCCCGCCGACACGATCATCACCCTTGGTGACTACGTTGATCGTGGCCTCGACTCGAAAGGCGTCCTCGACCAGTTGATCGCACTGGCGAATCGCTGCCGCCTCGTGCCGCTGCTCGGAAATCACGATCAGATGATGCTGCACGCCCGGAGCGGCAGAGACGATTTCCGATTCTGGATGAACTGCGGCGGCATCACCGCTCTCGATTCCTACGGCTCGTCAGGCCGGATCGATCTTATCCCCGCCGCTCACTTCCGATTCCTCGAACGGTGTCTGCCCTTCTACGAAACGCCGACTCACATGTTCCTGCACGCCAACTATCGACCCGATCTACGGCTCGACAAGCAGGACGACCACACGCTCCGATGGTTGTCGCTGCGGGACTTCGTGCCGGGGCCGCATTGCTCAGGGAGGGTCGCCGTCCTGGGACACACTCCTCACACCGAAGTCCTCGACCTCGGCCACTTGCTTTGCATCGACACTGGCTGCTACAGCGGCGGTTGGCTCACGGCGATGGACGTAGTGAGCGGTCAGGTATGGCAGGTGAACGAGCGAGGCGAACTTCGCCGGTGATCGACAGCTTGCGGCTTCTGCCCTTCACGGTCGTTTCCTCATGCCTCTGCGGGCTTGAGGGCTTGCAAGCCCACGTCAATCACTTTTTCGGATTGCCTTGAGGCTCGGCGACAGGTCTAGGGGGCTTTGGAGAGGCGTGGAGGGTTCCGTCCGCAGGATGTATTGCTGTTTGTAAGTGTCGAAGTAGTAGCGGTCGTACTGGCTCTCGCACAAACGGTCGGTCCAGGGTTCTTTGAAATACCTCGACCACATGCGATGAGCGATGATCCCGTCTTTCTGTGTAGAATCGGATGGCGGGCCGAAGTCCACCGTCTCGCCCTTGGCCTGGGCCATCTGAATGAGATTCTTGCGAGCCGCTTGCCGAACCGAAGGATGGTTGTCCTTTAGCGACTCGGTGTAGAGGGACGACAGCGGCGACTCCCTCTCGCCCAAAATAATCATCGCCGTGAGCCGCACCAGCGGTTCGGGGTGCCCATCCGTTGCCGGGGAGTGGCACAGTTTCTCGATCTGGGAGTCGCTGAGCAGCGAGACTTGCTTGTGGAGTTGCAAGTACAGAGCGGTCTTCTTGAACTCCTCGCCGGGGCATTTCTCGACCCAGCAGTGACGGCAAGAATTAGCATCGAACTGCTGTTGGAGGCTGGCGACCTGCGAGACGGCGAGCGAGGGGCACAACAATAAGGCGACGACTGCGGCCAACATCGTGTGTTTCATGGGGTACTCCAGAAATAGTGGACTCGATGGCGTGAATGTGGCATGATAAATCCTCAGCTTTTCGGCAAGCCCGAACTAGCTTTTGCCCACAGATCGTTATAACCCTCGTCCATGTCCACAGGAGCGGAAGCACCAAAGCAGATGGCATCTTGAATGTGCCTTGCCGCATCGGTAGGATTTCCGCTCAGGTACGTGCATTGGCTCAAGAGAATTAACACCTGGCCTAGCATTTCCACCGGGGCAGTCTTCAAAAGTTCTTGGAGGCAGACCGACGCTTCGCCAATATGACCTTGAGCGATATTGACTTGTGCCTGATCCAGCTTGTTTCGGGATCGTTGAATCGCTTCATTTTTTGACGCCACTGCCTTACGTTGGTCTGCCTTAATCTCATCCTGCTGCATGAGAATTGTGTTGTTGAGAACTTCGATTGCCTGTTTGATCGTCTCTATCTTGGCCTGCCTGTCGGGATTGTGAAAGCTAAACATACCTAACACGGTGGAAAGGGGGTTGGCTCTTGCCGGTGTTCCAATGACCCGCACCGCCTCGGTGTAAAGCATCTCATCGGGATCGTCTGACGGGGACGCATCTGACTCGAAGAAACCTCGTTTCCTTGTAAGGTTCGATGTTTTGATTGTTGGATGAAATGCCAGGGCACGTCCGAGCAGTCCTTTTAAGGCGTCGAGCAATTGCCGATTAGCATTGATCTGTTCCTCGATCTTTGCTAGTCCTGGGTCGAGAGTAATTGTTCGTGATTCTTCTGTGCCGTGTACTTCAAGAAACGCCTGACGGATGTCTCTCCGGCTGGCCTCGTGCCGCTGCAAGAGGGCGATGTTGACGGCTCCCCGTTGGCTCGCCATCCGGTGCCGATGTAACAGGTTGGAAGGCAAAGGCGGCGGTGAGCCAGTCGGTCCCTCCTCAACTACCTCAAATTCATCCTGACCCTGAGAAGCGGTGGGGACAGAAATGACTGCCTGACATTTCTTGCACTTGATCTTCTTGCCGCCATACTTGCTGAGATCAAGGTTGTATACCTCGCCACAAGAAGGACAGTTGACCGTCTTGTTCATGTTGACTTCCCCCGTTAGCTCATCAGACCAGGCAACGTCCCAGCGGCATTCCACTTCTTGCTGCCTTCTTGAAGGAGCATGTCCGTCGCCTGAAGTTGTCCAGTCGCAAACATCTGCTTGAGTTGTTCCCAAGTGAAAGGCCCGGATCGCTTCTTGTTCCGGGCAATGTACCATTTGTCAGGACTTTCTTCTTCGATAACCTCGAAGCCATCATCAAGTACGGGTGCGGCTGCTAGAGGCGGTTCCTCCACGATCTCAAACCCGTCGTCGCTCTTCTGGGGCGACGGTGCCAAATGAGCTTGGGGAGGGCTTTTTCGAGGCGAGCGAGACGACCCTTGCCTCTGGGACTTGAGCTTGTCAGCCACGGCATGAAGAAGAAGGAAGATGGAGAACAATTCCTCTTCATGGGCAATGGACCAGCCGACAATCTCGTGAATACGACATAGCACGTCAGCAGCCTCGGCAAATAGGTCGATAAGGTATGCTTCCCCTCCCGTATCATCCTCAATTGACCCGGTTGTTCCTTGAACGAGCGTCTGCCCGAAGCGAGTATCGACCACGATCACGCCTTTTGCTCCCTGCCGTGCTGGGTAGGTTTCCAGTCTGAGCAGTGAATACTCCCGTAGCGGCACCGAGAAATGTTGCACGCCGTTCCTAGTGAAGATGGCATAATAGCACGATAAAGCCAGCGAATCACCCTCGTCTGTGCTGACTTCCATGATGATCCGGTCATCCGCATATTGCATCGGCAGTTCCAGCATTGCAAGGTTGAGACGTTGCACAAATTGTCCGCTTACTATGCTGCTTCGAGCCGCAAGAACCCCGACCAATTTACCTATCTGCACCAAGACCTCATTCCAGATGTGCAAGGGACGAAAGAGGGACAGGATAGGAAGTTCGTCGGTCGTGAACGATTCCACGGTTTTCAGCAGTCGTTCGCCAATCGTCGCCGTCCAATCAAGAATGTCCGCCAGGGGTTCGCCCAGGGAAAGGAGTTGTCCACTCGCTGCCTCCATAAATCCACGTCGTACCCTCGGAGCCAGGTATACGAAATCGTCCAACTCTCGGCAGAAATGGGAAATCAGCCGTTGAAACTTCACCTTTCGAGCCAGTTGCTCCCATTTCGGTTTTTCGGCCTCAAGTCGCTTTTTCACGTCGGCCTTGTTGCATTGGCTTGCTTTCAGAGTGAGGACTTCGAGAAGGACTTCGGGATCGGTATTCTCACTGGCGAAAGCCTTCTCAATTGCCTGGCTTGTTTCAGAACGCAATTCATTCTCCCCAATATCACAATCAAGCAGTGCAGAGACGAGGATTGGGTGATCCACTTCCACACAGGCTTGTGCTTGGGCGAGATATTGGCGAGCCTCGCCAACATTCGTCGTGTTCAACGCCTGCAACGCCAGATCACACGAGGCCAAGTTGAAGAGGATTGGTGCATTCTGCCGAGCGTAATAGATGCACTTGTGATATGCTTGAGTGGCTTTGTCTGCCTGACCACTGCGGTTGTAGCATTTCCCAAGGTAATAGTGGCAGATCGCAACATAGGGATTCTTTTCAGCCGCCGCCTGAAAATCTTTCTGGGCGTCTTCGATCCAGTCGTTGTTGTATGCCTCGATGCCTCTCATAATCAGTTCTTGTGCCTCAGCGGCAAGTCGGTTAAGAGATTTCTGCAACAAGACATTCTGTTGTGCAAGCAGCCCGCCTAAGTCGTGAAGTGAAGCATCAATCTTGGCGAGATGCCGATTCGTGATGTCCAACCGCCCCACGGTTCTGATGGCCTGAATCAACTGATGCTCATTGATAACGAGTTGTTGCTGATTCACTTGCCGAATTTGATCTTGAATGTATAGCTGTTGCTCGTGGGTGGCTAACTGCTGATACTGAACGCCGAGTTGCTCGTGCTGAATTCTCAACTGCTGATGCTGAACCGCCAACTGCTCCATGTTGAGGTCAAGCAGATTAGCCAGTTGGCCGATCATCTCTTCCTGGGCTCGTGCCATCCTCCACGTATTTAGCTCGGTCTGATTCATCAGGTCCGACGACCGTGTGGCCAAATGCCAAGCAATTTCGTACATGTTTCGTGGCATCTTTTGGTCCTCTTGAACACTCCTGCGTAGCCGCTTCGATGGCAGTCGGGCATCACGCAGAAGCGGATATGACGGAAGACACGGCCACCCAGGTCTGCGTGCCTTCACGCTGCACAACGTCCGTAGGACTCAGTGTGCCATCGTTGACGAGCCGCATAAGGTCTTGGTATGTCACAGGTCCGGCCTTCTTGCCAGCCGATGAGTAGTACCACTTCTCGGTCAGGTTCGGTTTCTCGACTGCCAGGGGCTTCGCCCGATTACGGACAATCACTACGCACATTGCGAAGAAACAGAGGGTAGCAGGGATGTAAAAGATGTGCCCAACAGTCTTGTACGTTGCATCATGCAAAAGGATGGAAAGAACGAAACCCATAGCCAGCGACAGAGCCAGATGTTGCCTCCAGAAGTGGTAGACCCATATCGACGCAAGGGGGACGAAGATGACCAAAGCAATAATTGAACCGACTCTGGATTCAACACTGTTCGATATGGAAAAGGACAAGACGGCTAAGGTTCCCAGAGAAAGAAGCGGATGTGACTTGATCCAGGTCGGGACTGTTGCCAGTAGCTCGCCTCTATTGTCGGAACCGACCTTGCCTACATCCGTCGAGGGTGAGTCATGAAGGGCTGAAAGTCCCTCCACAGAACTTGCGGGCACCCACTTCTGCATTCCTTGGGTCCAGACATGATCGCTTAGGCCAAGCTGGCCCTGCTGGACCAGTTGCTTGAGGTCATCGAGAGAAACGGGGCCTTCCCGTTTCCCGGCCTTGGCGTAGAACCATTCGTTCGACATGGGTGGGTTACCTCATTCAACTCTTTTCCAACGGCCAGCGACAACGCCACCACGTCCGCCCCCGCTGTTGACGATGACAACTTCTCGTTCGGAGACGAAATCCACCGAGAACGATTCCGTCCGGCCTTCAGCGGTGATCTTGAGTTCGCTGTTGTTCAAGGTGTATGTCGCAGGTGGGCCGGTAACTCCGAAGCGAGTCAAAAGTGCCGATCCGCCCTTAGTAAAGGTGAGCATTCCGGGTTTCGTGTACGGAAGAGGGTCGGCCTCCGTCCAGGTTCCTACCAGGGTCATCGCAGTGACGGCAGTAGGTTTCTTGCCTGTCGCTGTCTTGGTCGGCCTGGGAGGGGCTGCCAGGGCCTTCTCAAGAGCAGCATCCACATCAAACGGCGTCAGAGGCAGGCTGCCAACGCCGTCCGTGCGTTCCTCGACATCTCGGAGTTGTTCGGCGAGTTTCCGCATCTCCTCTTCGCTGATGCCTGCTTGCTCACGCTCTAAACGGCGGACGACGGACTTTGCCTCAACAATGGCATAATCGAGGGCTGCTTGCTGCCGTTCCAGACCCTCGATCTCCGCACTGATGCGTTGCAGGGACGCTGCCAATTTCTGGCCTTGGGCGTTGCCTTTCAGATCGGCAGCGGTCTTGATTCCGGCATCCCGCAGTTTTGCAACGAGATCGTCCCGGTCGGCAAGGGCCTTTTCCAACAGTGGGTCGAGTGCTGCTCGCTTCTTCTCGAACTCGGCGACTCTTGCATTAGCGGTGGAAATCGCAGATTCTTCTTTTGGTCCTCTGACGGGAGCCGGAACGGTCCTAGCCGATGAATTGTCGGCAACGAGTGGTTGTTCGGTCGAGTGCCTCGACAAGTAATGCGACCGCTCATACCATGCGATTCCAAGGATAGAACCTGAGCCGAAGAGAATAATAAGTAGTTTTCCGACAGACTTCTCTTTCAATTCTGCCCAGGCCGCTATCCCCATTCCGATGCCAAACAAAAGTGCCATCAGAATTAGCCCCCATGAAAAGAGCCACAACAGCCATTCGGCTCCAGCCGCCAAGCCGACCCACGACAAGAACCAAGCGATGACATTCACGATCACCACTACCACGGCTAGTAACACTGCCATCCCAAGTGGCATCCAGTGGATGTCATCGCTTTTAGGTTGTGGCGAGGGATTGGTCGTACTCATGTGGTCACGCTCCTACTGCGGTCAACAACATCATTTCTTGCCTCCCAGAATGCGGTCGATCTCGGCAAGAGTGTCAGTGGACTTCTGCGAATCCCGAATGAAGGCGTCCACATCGCTGATTGCCTTTTCTGTGTTGGCTGCGGACCAGCGATCCGTTTCGAGAGCCAGTTCCGATTGGGCGTCGGCGGACAGGGTGGCAATCTTTCGTTCGAGTTCGGCGAGATTGTCGGCCAAACTGCTGTCGGCGTCTCCCATTGCCGCCGACGCCTGTTTCATGGCTTTCGCTGCGGCAATCTCGGAATCGAGCTTCACCATCTGCGATTGTAACCCGGCGATTTTCGCCTCAATCTCTTGCTGAGTCTTAGTCAGTAGGGCGACCTGCTTCGTCATCGTTTCACGAGCCGACTTGAAGCCGTTGATTTGCTTTTCTGCCTCCTTGCGAGCGGCGATCACCTTGCCTGCCATCTCCTTCAGTTCCGCCACGCTGTACGTCTTTCCGGCAATCGTGGCCGGCATGTCGGCGGCAATGGCGTCCCGCAGTTTCATCAGGCTTTGGTCGCACTGGCTGATCCTCTCCTCGAAAGGTCGGACTTTCTCGTTGATCTGGTCGAGGTTCCCTTGTGCCCGCACCTTGGCCCGGCGAACCCCATCAGCAGCTTGCTTCGCCGACTTGATGCCGTTGTCGATCTCGGCTTTCTGCACGTCCATCTTGCCGAGGGCCTCATCAATTCGGTCGAGGAGTTTTTTTTGGGCGACCTGGACTCGTGCCTTGTTTGCATCGCTGCAACCAGGCAGGAGGTACGCTCCGACCGCTCCAGCAAGGACCACCATCACCATTGTTCGTTTCATGAAAATCTCCTGTTAGAGAAGGTCAAGTTGGCTACATGACGATGCAGAAGCACATTCCCGCTATTGGTGTCAGTTGATTCCTGCCTTCTGAAGAGCTTCTCGAAGCCCGTCACAAAAGCCTTTCTTGTTCTGAGCGTTGTTGTTTTCGGCCCCATACGCTCGAATCACATCGTCTCGATTGCGTTCATGGGTTCGGAGTTCGTCGGCATACACCTTGCGAAACTCGTTTTGGGCGGCAGGGGCCATGCCTTGAAGTCGGCGAACATACTCGTTGCCGAGAGATAGACCTTCCTGATAACCGGAGTCGTAGGCAGAGTTGGTGTTTGCGTTCCCCTTGCCGCTGGCAACAGGTGAGGATGATGAGACAAGCTCGCAGTCCTTGATCCAGATGATACGTCGTACATCTCGGTCCCCTCTCGCTGGTGGTGTAATTCCGTAACATAGGCCACGGAAGACAAGCGTTTTGCCGACCATGCCGGATGCCGCTTCGCTATAATCTTTAGTGTCACACTGAACATTAATTGACGGGTTTGTTCCGAGGTTGTAAATCGAGTTGTGTTTCCACTCACCTTTGTCATCGGTGTACGACCTTTTGCCAGTGGACGCTACTTGGCCTGTGACCTGCACGACCTTTCCTTTGTACCGACTCATGGCCCGGTCAGGATTGGCTTGGACCTGAGCCGCTAGGTCATCAGCAGTGATGCGGGGCATTCCACCGCTAAACAGCCAGATAAACACCAGCAGAACGAGAACACCTCCAAAGCTACCCACCAGCAATCGTTGTTTGTAGCTCAGCTTGCTCCAGATTGACTTGGCCTTGCCAAGCACGGCCTGTGCCTTCTCAAAGGTTGCAGTTCTAAATGTGTCGAGCTTGCCTACCGGTGCTTGGGCAGGCGGTTGCGTCTCCACTGAACTTGTAAGAGCAGGGACAGGTGGAGGTTGAGTGGAATTCGTACCCGAACTCGGCATTAGCCCCTTGACCTTGCTGGCG
>Ga0073934_10006605_pt1 | contig 16744 bp, 14 predicted proteins | sample LarsenN4metaG_FD_76834 | JGI IMG/M metagenome (GOLD analysis project Ga0073934, IMG submission 76834) | Hot spring sediment bacterial and archeal communities from British Columbia, Canada, to study Microbial Dark Matter (Phase II) - Larsen... ... | reverse complement strand
TGCAGACATTGCCGGCGAGGCGTTCGCCGTCGGCGGCATCAGCGCCTTGCCAGGCGAGCAGGAACTCCTCGCCACCGAGCCGGGCGACCGCGTCGAGCGGCCGTCGCGCGTGGCGCTGCAGGGCGCTAGCCACCGCGACCAGCACCTCGTCGCCGGCGTCGTGGCCGCGTGCGTCGTTGTAGGCCTTGAAGTGGTCGAGGTCGACGACCGCCAGCGACAGCGGTGCCCGTTCGCGGCGTGCCGTCGCCAGCAGCAGCGCGAAGCGCTCGTCGAGGCCGCGGCGGTTGAGCAGGCCGGTGAGCGGGTCGCGCAGCGCCATGGCGTGCAGCGTTTCGCGGTGGCGGAAATCGCGGCGGTCGGCGCGTTCCATCGACAGCGCGAACACGCTGCCGAGCAGCCAGCAGGCGAGGCCGAAGAACGAGCGCACCAGCGCTTCCTGCCAGACCGTCGGCCAGCTCCACTCGATGACGACGATGCCGACGAGGCAGATCAACGCAATCAGCATCGCATCGCGCGCCAGCAGGCCGCTGATCAGGAAGATGGTCATGGTGACCAGCAGGATGCCTTCGTAGGGCAACGGAAAATCCTGCGCGCGCGCGCTCGCCACCACCAGGCAGACGCCGATGGCAGCACCGCTGGCGGTGATGCGCATGGCGCGCTGCAGTTGCGCGTGGCCGACGTCGCGTCGTGCCAGCGACCAGGCGTACAGCAGCGGCAGCAACATGCTGGCCGCCAGCAGGAAAAGCACCGGCAGCCAGACGGCGCGCGGGAACAGCAGCACGTGGCCGGCGGCGGCGGCGAGCACGAAGCCGATGGCCATCGGTGCGTAGAGCGCGACATGGCGGCCGACGCGCGCCGCATGCGTGGCGCGGAAACGCGCTTCCTCGGCGTCGTCGTCGAAACGCGGCCAGAGGCGCTGCAGCAGGGAGGCGTGGGCAGGGGGCATGGAGCGCGATGTTAGCCGCTCACGCCGGCAGTGGCCCTGCGCGCGGCCGCACCGATGCGTATAAAGTCGCTGGCCCGCCCGACGTCCCGCGGGCCAGCGAGGTGCACCGTGACGCAAGACCTCATCCTGTTGCTCGCCGACGGCCAGTTCCATTCCGGGCTCGACCTCGGCAAGCGCCTGGGCATCAGTCGCTCGGCGGTCTGGAAGCGCGTCAGTGCGCTGAAGGACCTCGGCCTCACCGTCGACGCGGTGCAGGGCAAGGGCTACCGCATTCCCGGCGGCCTGGACCTGCTGTCCGCCGCCGTCGTGCAGTCGGCGCTGGCGGCCAGCCCGCAGGCTGCCGGCCTGCGCGTCGTCGTGCATGACGTTGTCGATTCCACCAACACGCTGGCCCTCGATGGCCTCAGGGCCGGCCGCGGCCGTGGCCAGGTCTACCTCGCCGAGTTCCAGACCGCCGGCCGCGGCCGGCGCGGCAAGGCGTGGGTGTCGCCCTACGCGCGCAACATCTACTGCAGCCTGGTGTGGACGCTGGAGCAGGGCATCGCGGCGGCGCAGGGGCTCAGCCTGGCGATCGGCGTGGCGCTCTGCAGTGCATTGCGCGGCATGGGCGTGCAGGGCGCCGGCGTGAAGTGGCCGAACGATGTGCAGGTCAACGGCAGCAAGATCTGCGGCGTGCTGGTCGAAGTGGCCGGCGACATCGACGGTGCCTGCGCACTGGTGATCGGCTTTGGCGTCAACGTCGACATGGAGCGGGTGGATGCCAGCGCCATCGGCCAGCCCTGGACCGACCTGCGCAGCCAGGGTTGCCGCCTGCCGCGCAACGAGATCGCTGCCCGCTGCATCCGCGCCGTGGCGGATGCGCTGCACGCCTACGAGCAGCGCGGCCTCGCCGACGTACTGGCCGTCTGGCCTGCGCACGACGTGCTGACCGGTCGCGTGGTGTCCGTGCACATCGGCGAGAGCATCAGTTCCGGCCTGGTGCGCGGCATCGACCGCAGTGGTGGCCTGGTGGTCGAGGTCGACGGCCATGCCCGCGTGTTCCACGCCGGCGAGGTGTCGGTACGGCAGTGAGAGCCGGCGACGGATGCCGGAAAAACAAAGGCCCCGCAGTTGCGGGGCCTTTGTTCTGGATGGTGCCCGGAGGCGGAATCGAACCACCGACACGGGGATTTTCAATCCCCTGCTCTACCGACTGAGCTATCCGGGCGTCGCGTCGGCTGCTGCCTTTGCGAGGGGCGCTATTAAACCGGCAGCGTCGGGGGCGGTCAAGGAGAAAGCGGGGCGGGGCATCAGGTGCCGCGGTCAGGCGGCACATAGCCCTCGGCCCGGTCTACGGCCTCGCCGTCGAGGAATTTCTCGCGCTGCTCGGCGAGGTACTTCGCCGTGGCCGGGTCGGTGAGCACGAGGCGCTTCTCGTTGATGAGCAGGGTCTGGTGCTTGAGCCAGTCCTGCCAGGCCTGGCGCGAAACGGTTTCGAAAATGCGCTGGCCGGCGGCGCCGGGAAACGGTGGGCGCTCCAGGCCTTCGAGTTCCTGCCTGAGCCGGCGGCAATGGACGGTGCGGGTCATGTCGGTTTCCTGCGGCGTGATTTGGCGGGTGCCATTTTGCGTTGCGGCGGCTGCGCGGCAACGGCGTGGGGGCTGCCTGCCGGCGATGCCAGTGCGGCGAGCAGTCTGACCACCGGTGCTGCCAGCCCGAGGGTGCCGGGTTGCGCGGGCGTGATCCAGGCTTGCCGGCGCTGTTCGCTGACGGCGTGCGCATCCGCGACGACGTCGACGAGCAGCGGGGCGATGTCCAGGTGGAAATGGCTGAAGGTGTGGCGGAACGCGGGCAGCGGCGCGCGCGCGTGTTCTCGCAGGCCGCGGATTGCCAGGGCATTTTGCAGCGCGGCTTCCGGCAGCGCGTCGCCGGCCGCCGTGTCGCACTGCGGAAAGCACCAGAGCCCGCCCCAGAGGCCGCTGGGCGGCCGCTGTTCCAGCAGCACCCGGCCCTGCGCATCGCGCAACAGCAGCAGCGTGGCAGCGCGTACCGGCGTGGCCTTCGCGGCTGTCTTCCGGCCGGGATAGTCCAGCGGATTGCCTTGCGCGCGCGCGCGGCAATCCGCTGCCAGCGGGCAGGCCTCGCAGCGCGGCTTGCTGCGCGTACACACCGTGGCGCCGAGATCCATCATCGCCTGCGTATAGGCGGCGACCCGCGCTGCCGGCGTGTGCGCCTCGGCGTGCGCCCAGAGCGTGTCGAGCACGGCGGCGGAATTCTTGTCGCCGGCGACGGCGTGAAAGCGCGCCAGCACGCGCTTGACGTTACCGTCGAGGATCGGCGCGCGCACGCCGGACGCGAGCGCGACGATCGCGCCGGCGGTGGAGCGGCCGATGCCGGGAAGCGCGGCCAGCGCCTCGGCCTGCGCCGGGAATTCGCCACCGGACTCGCTGACGATGCGCTGCGCCGCGCGATGCAGGTTGCGGGCGCGCGCGTAATAGCCAAGCCCGGTCCACAGGTGCAGTACGTCGTCGACAGGCGCCGACGCCAGCGACTGCACGTCGGGAAAACGCTGCATGAAACGGTCGAAATAGCCGATGACGGTGCTGACCTGTGTTTGCTGCAGCATGATTTCCGAAACCCAGACCCGGTAGGGCGTCGGCGTTTGCTGCCACGGCAGGTCGGTGCGGCCGTGGCGATCGAACCAGGCCAGCACGCGCGCGGAAAACCGATCGCCGCGCGCGGCGGTGTCCGCCGGGGCCGTGGTACGGCGGCGCGACGGACCCGGTGAATCCCGCTTCGCCATCAGAAGAACTTCTGGAACGCCTTCTGCATTTCCTTGTTCAGCTGCTCCTTGGCCTTCTGCTCGGCGGCGTCTTTCTGTTTCTCCACTTCCTGGTTGATCTGCTTCTTCGCTTCTTCCTTCAGCGCAGCGGTGTCCGTACTTTCAATGCCGAGGCGCTTGGCCAGTTCGCCCTTGATGCGGTCCTTCGCCGCCTTCTCGGCGGCGTCCTTCAGCGCGCCGGCAATGGCCTTGCCGTCCGGGCGGCACCAGTCGGCGGGCGCGCCGGTGATGTTGCCGCGGCAACGCACCGGGAACTCCATGCCCGCGACGTACTTGTTGTCCTTGAGGCGGTCGGTGCGCATGGCCAGCGTGTAGTCGAAATCCATCGAGAGCAGGTTGAACTGGCCGTTGCCGCGCACGGCGGCGTCCTTGAGCGTGGCGTTGAAGGCCGGAATCTGAGCGATGCCGTCCTTCACCGAGGCCTTCGCCGACAGCGTCTGGAACGCGGTGTCCTGGTGCAGTTCCTTCGGCAGCTTCTGCTGGTAGTCGGGCACCAGCATCGAGAAGGCACCCAGTTGTTGCGTGAGCGTCTCGGTGAGCAGCCCGTTCAGGTTGGCGCCCTTGAGCACGGCGTCGGCGAACGTGAAGTCCACCGTACCGACGGCGCGGCGGATCAGCGTGTCGACGTCATTGCCGTGCGTGTCGACGGCGAGGTTCAGCGAGGTCTTGCCGGTGAGCAGGTCCTTTTTCGCGTAGCGCTTCACCACGCCACCGACCTCGATGCGGTTGAGCTTGAGTGCGGTGACGATGTGCGGATCGCTGCCGGAGGCATCGACGCGCACGCTGCCTTTCACCGTGCCCTCGAGCACGCTGGCGGTGAACGGATCGAGGCGGATGTCGCCATCCTTCGCCTTGAGGACCAGCGCCAGGTTGGTCATCGGCCATTCCATCAGCGTGATCCTGCCGACACCGAGCTTTCCGTCGACGTTCAGCGTGCGCAGCGTTTCCACCGGCAGCAGCGGCGCCGGCTTGCCGGCGGGCTTGCCTGCGGGGGCGGCGGCAGCCTGTGCGGCCGGCTTTGCTGCCGCCGGCTGCTTCGCCGGCGGTGGCAGGTAGCGGTCGGCGTTGATGGCATCGACCTTGATGTCGAAGACGACGGCCTTGCTGGCGAGGTCGGTGAGGCCGGCACTGCCGCTGACCCGGGTTTCGTCGAGCGTGATGACGATGTCGTTGAGCATGGCGCGGGTGAGGGCGCCTTCCAGCGCGGCCTTGAACGCGACTTTCGTCATCGCCATCGGGTCGGTGGTTTCCGGCGGCGTGATGCCGACGGTGCGCATCGCGTTCTTGGCGTTGAACGGCGAGATGTCGAGGTTGCCGGTGAACGTCAGTTCCCGGGTCACGTTCGCGGCCGCGACGTCGAGCTTGCCGTTGACGCCGGCGGCGCTGAACGCAAGCGGGCCGACGCTGGCGGTATCGGCGGCGAGGTCAACCGCCAGCGGCCCGTCGATCTTCACCGTCAGCGGGCGTGCGGTGACGGCGAGGTCCGCCGCCTCCATCGTCATGCGCGTGATGCCGATCTTCTGTGCGGCCATGTCGGCGGCGACGTCAGCGCCGAGCGTGAGGTGGAAGGGCTTGGCAAGAATGCCGCCGACATCCGCCACCAGTTCGAAGCCGCGCACGTTGTACACCTGTGCCTCGGGATGCAGCGTCAGGAAGGCGCGCGTGTCGAGCGTGACGCTGATGCCGCTGCGGTCCTCCAGCTTGCCGATGAGGTGGAACGGGAACTCCGAGCCGAGCCCTAGGTTCTCGGCGACGAATTCCTGGATGGTCACCGTCTGGTGCGCCAGCGTTTTCTGGTTCTCGAAGTCGATGATGGTGTTGCTGACCACGACCTTCGGGATGCGCACCGCCACGCTTTCCGTACCGCCGCCCGCCTCGGCGGGTTTGTCCGGCTCTTCCGGTGAGGGTGTTTCCGCGCCGGCCGAGAGCGCTTCCCAGTTGCCCTTGCCGTTGGCATCGACGACGAGGTTTGCCACCAGCTTGTCGACGTACAGCGTGCGGACGTTCACCTGCCTGCTGAACAGCGGCAGCAACTCGACACTGACGGCGGCGCTGCCGATCGAGGCGATGGCGGGTTCACCCTCGGCGGCCGCCAGCGACACGTCGGCGACGGAGAAACCGATCGCGGGATACACCTGCCAGCCGATCTTGCCGCCGATCTGCAGCACCAGCCCGGTCTTCTCCTTCACCAGCCGGCTGGCGTCGTCGCGGTAGTCGTTCGGGTCGATGTAGAGGAACAGGAACACCACGGTGGCGAGAAAGACGCCGGTGATGCCGATGACCGTCCACTTGAAGATGTTCCAGGCCTTGTGCATGGCGATTTCCTGATCGGGATGACGGGGCAGCGGGGCTGCCGAAGGGCAGCGCAGAGTGTGCCACAAGGGTCGCGTGCGGCGATTTGCCGCCGCTGCCGGGCGCGGCACCAGCCGCTATCCTGTGCGGCGCCCCGGCCTGCGTGCCCAGAACGGAATCTCGTCATGTCGTTGTCGCGCGAGCATCGTCCCGCCTTCGCCAGTCCGCTGGCCGTCGTCGTCGTTGCCCTGTTCCTGCTGTGCCGGGGTCTGCCGGCAGGCGCCGGTGTGCTGCCGGTTCCCGCCGGTGCCGCGCAGGTGCCCGTCGGGGTGCAGATGGCGGTCATGGAGGACGGGTCGGCGCTGCTGGACATCGGCACGGTCGCGTCGGCGGCCTACGCCGCGCGCTTTGCGCCGGTCGATCGCGCGCGGCCCAATTTCGGCTTCCGGCGTTCCGCGATGTGGCTGCGCCTGCAATTCGATTTCAGTGCGGTGCCGGGCGAGCAGTGGCACCTGGTGCAGAACCATCCGCTGATCGACGAGATCACCTGGTTCCTGCCGCGCGAGGCGGGCGGCTGGGACGCCGTGGACATGGGCGATTCACTGCCGTTCGGCTCGCGCCCCTACGCGTTGCGCGAATTCGTCCTGCCGATCCCGGCAGCATTGCTGGCGGCGGAACGCCAGCCGGTCACCGTGTACGTGCGCGTGGCCGGGCTGGGCGCGCTCAACGTCGACCTGCGCCTGGCCAATGCCCGCGGGCTTGCCGAGAGCACGGAAGCGGAAACCTGGCGCTTCGGGCTCTTCTACGGCGCGCTGTTCGTGATGATCCTCTACAACCTGTTCCTGTACGCGATCACCCGCGAGCGCACGCAACTCCATTACCTGGTCTTCCTTTCCGCGCTGGCGATGCTCTTCTTCAGCCTGAACGGGTTTGGCCTGCAGTACCTGTGGCCCGGCGTGCCCGCTATCAACGGCTGGTTTCCGGTGTTCACCTGTCTCGCGGTCTGGGGCGGGCTGCAGTTCACGCGCAATTTCCTCGAGCTGCGCCGGGACAGCACGCGCACGGACGACCTCTTCCGCTGGATGAGCCATGCGGTGGGCGTGATCTTCGTGCTGGGGCTGCTGCTGCCGCGCCACTGGGCCTATGTGCTCGGCACGGTGCTGCCGCTGTTCTTCGCGCTGGTGATGTTTGCCGCCGGCGTGCGGCGCCTGCGCCAGGGCTACGCGCCGGCGCGCCTCTTCGTGGCGGCCTGGGGCGTGTTGCTGGCTGGCTCGGTGCTGCTGCCGCTGGCCAACCTCGGCTTGCTGCCGATCAACGCCTTCACCACCTACTCGCCACAGTTCGGCGCCGTGCTGCTGGTGCTGCTGCTGTCGGTGGCGATCGGCGAGCGCATGAAACTGCTCAAGCAGGAGAACGAGCGCATCCAGGCCGAGGGCCACCAGAAGCTTGCGCAGATGTTCGGCGAGTTGCAGCAGCGCGATGCCGACAAAATGCGTTTTCTCAATTACCTCAGCCACGAACTCAACACACCGTTGCACTGGTTGTCTTCCGCCCGCCAGGCGCATGGCGCCATCGACGCGCGCGAGATGGGGGAGATCGTCGAGGCCGGGCAGCAGCGCTTGATCGACCTGGTCGCCATCGTCATGCGCTACTTCGACGTCGCCGGCGAGGATGCTGCGCGCGTGCGGCGGGCGCCGGTGGCCCCGATGTGGCTCGCCGACGACGTCCTGCGCAGCCAGTCGGCGGCCATCGCCGGCAAGCAGCTCGAGGTCGTGAACCGCATCCCGGCCGATCTGGCGGTGCTGGCCAGCGAGCAGCGCCTGCGGCAGATCCTCGAGGTGTTCATCGACAACGCCATCCACTTCAGCGAGCCCGGCGGGACTGTGCTGCTGGACGGCGCCGTCGAGGCGTCAGGCACGCAGGCGCGCATCCGGGTGCGCGACCAGGGACGTGGCATCGACGCCACGCAGCTGCCGCGCCTGTTCGAACCCTTCTTCATGGTCGGCTCGCATCACCGCGAAGGCGGCTTCGGCCTCAGCCTGCCGACGGCCCGCCTGCTGGCGACGAGCATGGGCGGCGATGTGCGTGCGGAGAGCGAGGGCCGCGGCCAGGGCGCCACATTCTCGGTGTGGCTGCCGTTGCCGGCCGGAGTGGGTGGTACGACCGGGCCGGGACAGCAGTACGCGCAGTGAAGTGCGGCGCCCGGTCGGCGCCGCATCCGTTCAGGCGGGTTACGTCGTCAGAGGCGGTTGGTTGCGGTGGCGCCACGCATGGCGGACCACTTGCGGTAGTTGTTCAGCGCGCTCTTGATTTCAACTTCCTGGTTGCTTAGCCAGAAGGAGATCTTCTTTTCCATGATGTACTGCACGCGCAGGTGCAGAGGCCGCTGAATGAAGCGCTCGGGCTCCATGCATTCCTTGCCTTCGGGGAGATCGACACACACACGGTCAAAGATGAGTTCCATGCCGGCGTTACCTGTCGAGGACTTCGTTGCGGGTACTGGCGACGATGGCCAGTGCTTCATCCACCAGATCCGGGGCGACATCCAGTTCCTCCAGCGTCGCCTTGAGGTGCATGGCAACCGCATCGAAGTGGGCATCGGAAAGACCACGGCGTGCGACCAGGTGCCTGTGGGCGGTGCGCAGGTCGCGCCCCTTGTACTCGTCAGGGCCAGCGAAGGCGTGCGTCATGAACGCAATCTGCTTTTTTGCCTGCAAGTCCATGTCGACGCCGCTGAAGAACTCGTTCAGCAGCGGGTCGGCGAGCACCTTTTCATAAAAGATGTCCATGGCGGCCATGATGGCCTCCATGCCGCCGAGGCGTTCGAAGAGGGGGGCTGTCATGGTCACTCCGGGTCGTGGTGATGGTCGCTGCAGTAGGACTATCTTCCGGCAATCACGCTCTGGAGGCTAGGCACAATGCCTGATGGTTGACAGGGGCTCGCCGCCCGGCGGGCGCAGGGCCAGCAGGGGCGGCGAACTGCGGGACCTCAGGGCAGCGGCTTGCGCAGCAGCCCGTCGCCGGCCGGGCTGAAGCCGAGCCGCTGCAGGACCAGCGCCGCCTGCCCGGCGGCCTGCACTTCCAGCGCGCGGGCGCCGGTGAGGTACTCGAGGCGGCCGATCTCCTCGACGAGGCGCAGGGAGACACCGCGCCGGCGGGTTGCCTCGCGCACGGCGATCAGGCGGATGCGGCGAGCATCGGCCGGGCCGGTGACCAGGGCGCCGGCGACCGGCTTGCCGTTGAAGATACCGGCGTAGAACACGCCATCGCGGGCCAGCGCCTCGGCGATGCCGGCGACGCAGGCGTCGGCGCTGCTGCCGGGGAAATCGGCGTAAACGCGGGCGAGGTCGGGCGCCATCGCGGCGATGTCATAACGCGGCTCGACAACGACGGGCATGCTTTGTCTCCGTGGCTATACGCGGCGCGCCTATAATAGCGGCCCTGCGGCGCACGCCCGCGCCGACCCGGCGTCACGTCCCGTGACGCGCCCTGACGCCACCGCGCGGAGAACTGCATGACGGAGCGCACTGCCAGCGTTGAACGCAACACGCTGGAAACCCGCATCAAGGTCACCGTCAACCTCGACGGCACCGGCAAGAGCGACTTCCGCACCGGCCTGCCGTTCCTCGACCACATGCTCGACCAGGTCGCCCGCCATGGCCTTATCGACATCGCGGTGGTCGCCGACGGCGACCTGCACATCGATGCACACCATACGGTCGAGGACCTCGGCATCACGCTCGGGCAGGCGCTGGCGAAGGCCTGGGGCGACAAGAAGGGCGTGCGCCGCTACGGCCATGCCTACGTGCCGCTGGACGAAGCGCTCTCGCGCGTGGTGGTTGACCTGTCCGGCCGCCCGGGCCTCGAGATGCACGTGGATTTCACCCGCGCCAGCGTCGGCGGTTTCGATGTCGACCTGTTCCGCGAATTCTTCCAGGGGCTGGTCAACCACGCCGCGATCACGCTGCACATCGACAACCTGCGTGGCACCAACTCGCACCACCAGGCCGAGACGGTGTTCAAGGCCTTCGGCCGCGCGCTGCGCATGGCCGTCGAGAGGGACCCGCGCATGGCCGGCGTCACGCCGAGCACCAAGGGCACGCTGAACGGCTGACGCTGCGAGCAGACATGAAAACGATTGCAGTCATCGATTACGGCATGGGCAACCTGCGCTCGGCCGCCAAGGCGCTCGAGAAAGTGGCGCCGGACACGAAAGTGCTGGTCACCCGTGATGCCGACGTCATCCGCAAGGCCGACCGTGTGGTGTTCCCCGGCGTCGGCGCCATCCGCGACTGCATGCACGAGATCCGTGCGCGCGGGCTGGACGAGGTCGTGCGCGAGGTCATCAAGGAGAAGCCGTTCCTCGGCATCTGCCTCGGCATGCAGTTGCTGATGCGCCACTCCGAGGAGAACGACGGCTGCGATGCGCTGGGCATGCTGCCCGGCGACGTGAAGTACTTCGGCGACAACCTGCTCGGCGAGCGGCTGGAAAAACTGAAGGTGCCGCACATGGGCTGGAACCAGGTGCACCAGGCCATCGAGCACCCGCTGTGGGACGGCATCGCCCAGGACGCGCGTTTCTATTTCGTGCACAGCTACTTCGTGAAGATGGACGACGAAAGGCTCGTTGCCGGCCGTTGCGTGTATGGCAACGAGTTCGCTGCCGCCGTGGCGCAGGGCAATGTGTTCGCCGTGCAGTTCCACCCGGAGAAGAGCCAGCTCGCCGGGCTGACCCTGCTGGCCAATTTCGCGCGCTGGGACGGCACCGTCCCGGCGAAGAAGATCCACTGACGTCCCGCCCGCTTGCCGGCGCCCTGCGCCGCCGCATGCAGGCCGTATCGCCCAACGACAGGCTCCCCCGAGAACATGCTGATCATTCCCGCGATCGACCTGAAAGACGGCAAGTGCGTGCGCCTCAAGCAGGGCCGCATGGAAGACGACACCGTGTTCTCCGATGACCCGGTGGCGATGGCGCGGCGCTGGGTCGATGCCGGCGGCCGTCGTCTGCACCTGGTCGACCTCAACGGTGCCTTCGAGGGCAAGCCGGTCAATGGGGACATCGTGCGGGCGATCGCGCGCGCCTTCCCGGCCATGCCGATCCAGATCGGCGGCGGCATCCGTTCGCTCGACACCATCCAGGCGTATCTCGATGCCGGCGTGACCTACGCGATCATCGGCACCAAGGCGGTGAAAGAGCCGCAGTTCGTCAAGGACGCCTGCAAGGCATTCCCGGGGCACGTGATCGTCGGCATCGATGCGAAGAACGGCATGGTCGCCACCGACGACTGGGCCGACGTCAGCAGCGTGCGCGCGGTGGACCTGGCAAAGCAGTTCCGCAGCGACGGCGTTGTCGCCATCGTCTACACCGACATCGCCCGCGACGGCATGATGCAGGGCGTCAACGTCGAGGAAACGGCGCGCCTGGCGCGTGATTCCGGCCTGCCGGTGATCGCCTCCGGCGGCATCACCAACCTGGATGACATTCACCGCCTGAAAGCGGCGGCACACGACGGCATCGTCGGTGCCATCACCGGCCGCGCGATCTACGAGGGCACGCTCGACCTGCGTGCCGCGCAGCAGTTGGCGGACGCAACGGCCTGACGATCGGCCTGACCGCATGGCCCGTCCGGCGGGCCGTGCACAACGCAAAGCCGGCGCGCTGCGCCGGAAGCTGGAGGAGCATCGCGATGGGCCTGGCAAAACGCTTGATTCCCTGCCTCGACGTCGACAAGGGCCGCGTGGTCAAGGGCGTGCAGTTCGAGAACATCCGTGATGCCGGCGACCCGGTGGAGATCTCGCGCCGCTACGACGAGGCCGGTGCCGATGAAATCACCTTCCTCGACATCACCGCCTCGCACGAGGGCCGTGACACCACGCTGCACACGGTCGAGCGCATGGCCAGCCAGGTGTTCATCCCGCTCACCGTTGGCGGCGGCATCCGCAAGATCGAGGACATCCGCAACCTGCTCAACGCCGGTGCCGACAAGGTGTCCATCAACTCCGCCGCCGTGGCGCGGCCGGAGTTTGTCGGTGAAGCCGCCTCGCGCTTCGGCTCGCAGTGCATCGTGGTGGCCATCGATGCCAAGAAGGTCAGCGGCCCGCAGGAAAGCGACCGCTGGGAAATCTTCACCCACGGCGGCCGCAAGCCCACGGGCATCAATGCCGTCGAATGGGCCAGGCGCATGGAGGAGCTCGGCGCCGGCGAGATCCTGCTGACCAGCATGGACCGCGACGGCATGAAGACCGGCTTCGACAACGCGCTGGTGCGCGCGGTGAGCGAGGCGACGAACATCCCGGTGATCGCTTCCGGTGGCGTCGGCAACCTGCAGCACCTCGCCGACGGCGTGCGCATCGGCAAGGCCGACGCGGTGCTGGCTGCGAGCATCTTCCACTTCGGCGAGTACACCGTGCGCCAGGCCAAGGAGTACATGGCGGCGCAGGGCATCGAGATGCGGCTGGACTAGGTTCCCTAGGGCTTCGTCGCCGGCGCGGCGGCCTTGTTCTCCACCGGTGTCACCGGCGCGCGCGCGATCGCCATGCCCTGCAGGATGTTCAGCGCCTCGTAGAGCTGGTAGTCCTCGTCGGCGAGCGCCTTCGGTTTCTCCGCTTCCGGTTTCCCGGCGGTGTTGTCCTTGCCCTTGCGCTCCGGTGCGCCGTTGTTGTTCGCGAGGTGTCCGGGCAGGTCCGCCTCGCGGAATGCGCCTTCTTCCTCGCGCTGCGTCAGGCGCGCGTCATTGATGCGGATGTCCGGCACGATACCCTGCGCCTGGATCGAACGGCCGGACGGCGTGAAATAGCGCGCGGTGGTGAGTTTCAGGCCGCGGTCGTTCATCAGCGGGAACACCGTCTGCACCGAGCCCTTGCCGAAAGTCGGCGTGCCGACGATCACCGCGCGGCGGTGGTCCTGCAGCGCGCCGGCAACGATTTCCGAGGCGGAGGCGGTGCCCGCGTTCACCAGCACGACGATCGGCAGGCCGTTGAGCACGTCGCCGGCGGTGGCATCCATGCGGTGTTGCGCGGAGCCCTCGCGCCCTTCGGTGTAGACGATGTTGCCGCTGTCGAGGAACAGGTCGGCCACCTGCTGTGCGCCACCGAGCACGCCGCCCGGGTTGTTGCGCATGTCGAGCACGATGCCGCGCAGCGGTTGTGCGCCGTTCTGCAGTGCCTTCAGTGCCTTGGCGGTGTCGGCGCCGGTGTTCACCTGGAACTGGCCGATGCGGACCCAGGCGTAGCCGGGCGCCAGTTCGCGCGTGCGCACGCTCGTCATCTTGATCTTCTCGCGCACCAGCTTGACGTCGAAGGGCTTGTCGCGCCCCTCGCGCATGATGGTCAGCTCGATGCGGCTGCCGATCTCGCCGCGCATGCGCTCCACCGCTTCCGACAGGCTCATGCCCTTCACGCTGTCGCCGTCGATGCGGATGACGAGGTCCCCGGGCTTGATGCCGGCACGGCTCGCCGGCGTGTCGTCGATCGGCGAGATCACGCGCAGGAAGTTGTCGCCCATGCCGATCTCGACACCGACGCCGCCGAACTCGCCGCTGGTGCTCACCTGCAGGTCGGAGAAATCCTTCGGGTCGAGGTAGGAGGAGTGCGGGTCGAGACGGAACAGCAGGCCGTGGATGGCGGCCTCGAGCAGTTCCTGGTCGCTGACCGGCTCGACGTAGGCGTCGCGCACCTGCTGCAGCACCTGCGCGAACAGGCGCAATTCATCCAGCGGCAGGGTGCCGGTGGTAACGGGCGTTTCCTCTGCCCCGGGGGTGACCGGCGTTTCGGACGCCGCCTGCACGGCATGGCCGGACAGCAGGCCGGCCAGTGCAAGGCCGGCGGCCATCCGCGCACGCGAAAACGGTGTCATCGGCAATCACTCCGGGTGTGGGCGAGGGGCGTTTATACCGCGCAGGAGAAGACGGCAACCACGGTCGCGGCGTGAACGGGCCAGCCGGGCGATCAGCGCAGCCAGCGCGCCGGATCCTGGGGTTCACCGCCGAGCCGCAACTCGAAATAGAGGCCGGGCTGGCCATGGCCGCCGGACGCACCCACGGTGGCGAGCGTGTCGCCTTCCTGCACCCAGTCACCGACGCCGCGCAACAGCGACTGGTTGTAACCGTAAGCGCTGAGGTAACCGGCGCCGTGGTCGACGATCAGCAACTGCCCGTAGCCGCGCAGCCAGTCGGCGTAGACCACGCGGCCTTCGTGCACGGCGCGCACCTCGCTGCCTTCGCTGGCGGCGATGACGACGCCGTTGAGCGTCAGCTTGCCTTCGGCGATCGCGGAACCGAACTTCGCCGCCAGGCGGCCGGCGACCGGCCAGCGCAACTTGCCCTTGCGCTGCTTCAGCGGCGAGGCGACGGCTTCCGGTGCGTTGTTGGCAGGTGCGGCACGGCCCGCAGCGGGCGGCGGCGTGGCGCGCCGCGGGGGCGGCACCTTGCGGAAAGCCTCGCGCACCTGGCTGAACAGGCGGCCGAGCGCGGCGGCATCCGCCTTGCGGTTCGCCAGTTCCTCTTTCTGTGAGCGCAATTCGCCGGCCAGCGCGGCAACCGCCTGGCGTCGCTCCTTGCGCGCCTCGGCAAGTTGCCGCTCGCGGGCGGACAGTTCCGTGCGGGCCTGGTCCAGTTGCTCCTGCTCGCTGGCCACGCGTTGCTCCAGCGCCGCCAGTTCCTCGCTGGCGCTGCGGAACGCCGCGAGCCGCTGCGCGCGGTCGCGTTCGACGTAGGCGTAGTAGCGGGCGATGCGCGCCACCGCCTGCGGGTCATCGGCGTTGAGCCACAGGCGCAATTGCTGCTCGCGCCCGAGCAGCCAGGCCTGGCGGGCATCGCGCGCCAGCGCCGCCTTCTGGCGCTCGATGCGCGCCGCGAGTGCGCTGCGTTCGGCCTGCACGCGCGCCAGCGTGCGCGCGAGTTCTCGTTCGCGCAGCGTCATCTGGCGCAAGGCGACGGCGATCCCGCCGAGTTCGCGTTCGGCCTTGCGCAACCGCTGCTGGCCGGCGCTCAGCGCCTGGCGGGAGGATTCAACCTGCTTCTGGATTTCGGCGACACGCTGTTGCGCACGCTGCAGGTCGGCGCGCGTCACCTCGTCATCCGCAGGCGAGCGCACCGGCAGCCACAGCAGCACCAGCAGGGCGACGGCGCAGGGCAGCGGCAACCGCGCAGGCGCGCGCGCGGCGTGCATCAGGAAGCGCGCGTCACCAGCGCGCGGCCGGTCATTTCCGGCGGCACCGGCAGGCCCATCAGCGTCAGCATCGTCGGCGCGATGTCGGAAAGGATGCCGCCGGTGGCCTGCACCTTCGCCGCGCGGTCGCCGACGTAGACCAGCGGCACGAGTTCGCAGGTGTGCGCGGTGTGTGCCTGCCCGGTGTCGTTGTCGTGCATCTGTTCGATGTTGCCGTGGTCGGCGGTGATCAGCATCTGGCCGCCGACGCTTTCCACGGCCGCCACCAGGCGCGCCAGCGCCGCATCGAGCGCTTCCGCGGCCTTCACCGCCGCCGCGAACACGCCGGTGTGGCCCACCATGTCGCCATTGGCGTAGTTGCAGACGATGACGTCGTACTTGCCGGAGGTGATGGCGGCGACGAGGTTGTCGGTCACCTCCGGGGCGCTCATTTCCGGCTGCAGGTCATAGGTGGCGACTTGCGGGCTCGGCACCAGGATGCGGTCCTCGCCCGGGAACGGGTCTTCGCGGCCACCGCTGAAGAAAAAGGTGACGTGCGCGTACTTTTCCGTTTCCGCGATGCGCAACTGCGTCTTGCCGAGTGCCGCGAGGTATTCGCCGAGCACGTTGGTCAGCGGTGTCGGCGGGTAGGCGCAGGCAGCCCTGATGTCGGAGGCGTATTCCGTGAGCATCACGAACGCGGCGAGCGTCGGGGCAATGCGGCGCGCGAAGCCGCTGAAATCCGCCTGCACGAAGGCGCGGCTGATCTCGCGTGCGCGGTCGGCGCGGAAATTCATGAACACCAGGGCGTCGCCGTCGGCGATCACCGCCGGCGCATCACCGACCACCGTCGGCTTGACGAACTCGTCGTTCTCGCCACGCGCGTAGGCGTCCTGCAGCGCCTGCACCGGGTCGGCGGCGCGGAAATCGGCCGCGCCCTCGGTGAGCAGGCGGTAGGCGGCCTCGACGCGGTCCCAGCGGTTGTCGCGGTCCATCGCGTAATAGCGGCCGACGATGCTGGCGACCCGGCCCTTGCCGGTCCGGGCGAGGTGGTCGCGCATCGCCGCCAGCGACGGCTCCGCGCTGCGCGGCGGCATGTCGCGGCCGTCGAGGAAAGCGTGCACGTAGACGGCCTTCGCGCCGCGCTGCACCGCGAGGTCGACCATCGCGTGGATGTGGTCTTCGTGCGAGTGCACGCCACCGGGCGACAGCAGGCCCATGATGTGCACGGCGCCGCCGGCGGCGTTCGCCTTGTCCACGGCGGCGGTGAGCGCCGGGTTGCTGAAGAAATCGCCGTCGCGGATCGACTTGGTGACGCGGGTGAAGTCCTGGTAGACCACGCGCCCGGCGCCGAGGTTCATGTGGCCGACCTCGGAGTTGCCCATCTGGCCGTCGGGCAGGCCGACATCCTCGCCGGAGCCGGAGACCAGCCCGTGCGGGTACTCGCGCCAGAGGCGGTCCCAGGTGGGCAGTTTCGCGGCGAGGATGGCGTTGTGCTCGCGTTCCTCGCGATGGCCCCAGCCATCGAGGACGATCAG
>Ga0073934_10006604_pt1 | contig 16752 bp, 18 predicted proteins | sample LarsenN4metaG_FD_76834 | JGI IMG/M metagenome (GOLD analysis project Ga0073934, IMG submission 76834) | Hot spring sediment bacterial and archeal communities from British Columbia, Canada, to study Microbial Dark Matter (Phase II) - Larsen... ... | reverse complement strand
TTGATAAACAAATCTAACTATCACAGCCGTCTCAAACTATAGGTTAGATAGATAAATATTTGGTAGAGTTTTAGAGCGCTACTTCTTGCACGGCAGTGTGCAGAACCGGGAAAATGTAGTTTTTCTTTACAAACGAGAAGCATGGCATTGTTGAGCGGACGAGATTTATTAAGTCTGGCAGACCTCAGTTCCCAGGAAGTTCAAGAACTCCTGCAAATGGCAATCCATTTGAAATCTCAACAGTTAAATTTACGATGTAATAAAGTTTTGGGGCTGTTATTTTCCAAAGCTTCCACTCGCACACGGGTGAGTTTTTCCGTGGCGATGTATCAACTGGGTGGACAGGTAATAGATTTAAATCCAAATGTGACGCAAGTGAGTCGCGGCGAACCTGTGCAAGATACTGCTAGGGTTTTGGATAGATATTTGGATATTTTAGCAATTCGCACTTTTGCACAGCAGGAATTAGATATTTTTGCCCATTATGCCAAAATTCCTGTTATTAATGCTTTGACTGACTTGGAACATCCATGTCAGGTTTTAGCAGATTTATTAACAATTCAAGAGTGTTTTGGCAGTTTATCTGGGCTAACCTTGACTTATGTCGGTGACGGTAATAATGTCGCCAATTCTTTAATGCTAGGTTGTGCTTTGGTAGGGATGAATGTAAAAGTTGCCACACCAAATGGATTTGAACCAAATGCAACAATTATTGAAAAAGCACGAGCGATCGCTAATAATAAAACTCAAGTAATTATCACCAACGATCCTGAAACAGCAACCAAAGGAGCTCATATACTTTACACTGATGTATGGGCAAGCATGGGTCAAGAATCAGAAGCAAATGACCGTCTGCCCATTTTTCAACCCTACCAAATCAACGAGCAGCTATTGAGCCTTGCCGATCCACAAGCGATCGTTTTACACTGTTTACCAGCCCATCGTGGCGAAGAAATTACTAATGCAGTGATTGAAGGTTCACAATCAAGAGTTTGGGATCAAGCGGAAAATCGTATGCACGTACAAAAAGCTTTGCTTGCTAGTATTTTAGGAGCAGAGTCAGAATAAATGATGAATTGTGAATAGGAAATGATAAAGTTTAAGTAAAAATACTGTCTCCTAATTTCATAATTTATAATTAATAATTCATAACTGTGACATAGGGGGTTTTTTTGTAGTACTAATGTTCTAAGGAACATTTATTTTTACCTCCCTACAAATTTATGGAAAGACTAACGGAAGCGCAACAAGAACTTTACGATTGGTTAGCAGAATTTATCCGAGAACATCAGCATTCTCCTTCGATTCGACAGATGATGGAAGCGATGAATTTAAAATCGCCAGCACCAATTCAAAGTCGTTTAGAACATCTGCGCGCCAAAGGATACATTGAATGGAGTGAAGGTAAGGCAAGAACAATTAGAATTTTACATCCATTAAAGCAAGGTGTACCGATTTTAGGCACAATTGCTGCTGGCGGTTTAATAGAACCCTTCACCGATGCTGTCGAACATTTCGACTTTTCAAATATGCCTTTACCACCCCAAACCTATGCTTTGCGGGTAGCAGGCGACAGCATGATCGAAGATTCAATTGTTGATGGAGATTTGGTTTTTTTGCGTCCCGTACCAGAACCAGACCAACTTAAAAATGGCACAATTATCGCTGCTAGAGTAGACGGATACGGTACGACATTAAAACGATTTTACAGAAACGGCGATCGCATTATTCTCAAACCTGCCAATCCTAAATACAACCCCATCGAAGTACCAGCCATGCAGGTACAAGTACAAGGTTCCCTTGTTGGTATCTGGCGTATTTATAGTTAGAGGGAAAAGGGAAAACTTGATGGTGGGGAGATTGGGAGAAAGATTTCACCCCATCACCCCACCACCCCATCGCCCCACCCCACCACCTCCTAATCCCCAATCCCCAATCCCCCATCAATGTATCTGACACAGCAAAAAGTCCGCCCAATACCCAGTTTTTCAACCACAGTTAGTAAACCTTCGGGAAACTATCGCCTGAAATTACCATTTGCAGGTGAAAGTAAGGGTAATTATCAAACTCAGCCATCATTACCAGGATGTCCGCAAATGCCAGCATCTTTGCAATTGCGGCAATATCAGCGTCAAGCCATCAATAACTGGTTTGCCAACAACGGCAGAGGTACACTAAAAATGGCAACGGGTAGTGGTAAAACAATTACTGCACTTGCTGTTGCTTGCGAGTTATATAAACAAATTCACTTACAAGCATTATTGGTAGTGTGTCCTTACCGTCATCTTGTCGCTCAATGGGCAAGAGAATGTGAAAAATTTAATTTGCAACCCATTTTGGCTTTTGAGAATTTACGCAGTTGGCAGAGTCAACTGTCTAGTCAACTCTACAACGTACATTCTGGATCACAACCATTCATCACAGTAATCACCACCAATTCCACCTTAATTGGTGATGGTTTCCAATCTCAACTGAAATATTTTCCTGAGAAAACTTTAATTATTGGTGATGAAGCCCATAATTTAGGCGCGCCTAAATTGGAAGAAAGTTTGCCACGTCGTGTAGGTTTGCGCTTAGCTTTATCTGCAACACCAGAAAGATATTTTGACGAAACTGGGACTCAATCTATTTTTAATTATTTTGGTTCGGTTCTCCAACCAGAATTTACTTTAAAAGATGCTATTCATCAAGGTGCTTTAGTACATTATCTTTATTATCCAATTTTAGTCGAATTAACTGAAGCAGAAAGCCGTGCCTATGCAAAAATTACCCAAAAAATTGGTAAGGCTTTACTATACAAGGAAAAAGAAATTGGAGAATCAAATTATTTTGAAGATATTGAAGATTTAAAACCATTATTAATGCAAAGAGCCAGATTAATTGGTGCAGCAGCAAATAAACTAAAAGCGTTGCGTGAATTAATGGCAACTCGTCGTGAAACAAGTCACACGCTTTTTTATTGTGGTGATGGTTCTCAAGAAGTAGGACGGGGTTATAATTTACATCAACTTAAAGAAGTTGCCAAAATATTAGGAGTAGAATTAGGTTACAGAATTAATACCTACACTGCCCAGACTTCTTTAGAAGAAAGAGAGATTTTACGGCGCCAATTTGAAAGTGGTGAATTACAAGGTTTAGTAGCAATTCGCTGTTTAGACGAAGGTGTAGATATCCCTGCAATTCAAACAGCTGTAATTTTGGCAAGTTCTGGTAATCCTCGGCAATTTATCCAGAGACGTGGACGAGTTTTGCGTCCTCATCCAGGCAAAGAAAGGGCAACAATTTTTGACATGATTGTTTTACCACCAGATTTAGACAGAAAAACTTTAGAAGTAGAACGCAATTTATTAAGAAAAGAATTACGGCGCTTTGTAGAATTTGCTGATTTAGCAGACAATGCTGGTGAAGCAAGAATTAAGTTGCTTGATTTGCAAAAGCGATATGGGTTATTGGATGTTTGAAGGAAGAGATGGGGAGACAAGGGGGACACAGGAAACACGGGGGACAAGGAGGACAAGGAAGAAATTACCTATTTCCTGTTAAGAGTTTCCTCTTACCTAGAACCAACTACTCACCACTTTACAGACGTGCCATGGTACGTCTCTACAACTACTAACAATCAACAACCACTAACAATGATGTAAAAGAGACAGTACCTCTACGGATGCGATCGCAATCTTATCCGTGATTAAAATATAAAAAATCACATTCTTATCTAAATAAGCAAGTAATGAATCATCAGCCCAACATAGATGATGTTCAAGAACCAATAGTAACTGCTCCTCCAGAAGTACGGCAAATCATCGAACAAGTATGGCAATTAGAAAAAAGCAGGTTAGATAAAAAAAGTAACAGCCATATCAATGATGATATTTTAAGGATTGTGAAGGATGCTGTGCGATGAAGCTCATTTCCATTAAGCTGTGTAACTTTCGCTCCTTCTATGGAAAAACCCCAGAAATTATATTTGCTCATGGAGATATTCGCAACACGACAGTAATTCATGGTAATAACGGCACAGGTAAAACTAATTTTTTGAACGCATTTACTTGGGTATTGTACGAGAAATTTAGTGCTGCTTTTGCCTCAGCAGAACAGTTAGTAAATAAGCGGGTGATCGCTGAAGCAAAAATTGGGCAACCTATAGAATGTTGGGTAGAAATTGTCTGGGAGCATGATAATAAACGCTACCGCATTAAACGTGCTTGTCGGGTTTATAAAAATGAAAGTTACTTTGAACCCGGAAAAACAGAATTGAGTATGTGGGTAGGTAGAGATGATGGTTCTTGGTATTTTGTCCCACCCAATCAAAACTTAGAAGATATTATTAATCAAATTTTACCTAGTAGCTTACACCAGTATTTCTTCTTTGATGGAGAGCGTATAGAACATATTGTCCGTTCTGATAAAAAAGCTGAAATTGCTGAAGCTACAAAAATTTTGTTGGGAGTTGAAGTAATTAATCGCTCTATTAGACATTTGAGCGAAGCTAAAAAAACGCTAGAAAATGAGTTAAAAATTATTGGTGATTCCGAAACTAAACAGCTTCTCAAACAACAAGCCAAAATTGAGCAAGAAATTGAGCGAATTAACAAACGGCAAACGGAGATTAAGCAAGAATTAGAATATCAACAAACTATTAAAAAAGAAACTAATAATCGTTTGCGAGAACTCAGTGCTGCCAAAGAATTACAAGAAAGACGACAGGATTTAGAATCACAAAAATCTTTAAATCAAGAAGAACTAAAAAAAAAGTGGAATGCGCTGAAAAAAACGATTTCCACACGTGGTTATACAGTCTTTCTTTCAGAAACTACAGTTCAATTTCGAGACATCATTGCAGATTTCAAGCAACGAGGTGAATTAACCTCTGGAATCTCGCGGGAATTTATACATAATTTACTTGATTCTCAACGTTGCATTTGTGGTACTCCCTTACATGAAGGAACCCATGCACACACAAATATTAAAAGCTTGTTAGAAAAAGCAGGCTCATCAATAGTAGAAGAAACTGCTATTCGGATGAATGCTCAAGTTGATGAAATTGATAAACAAGCAACAGGATTTTGGGAAGAAGTTGATCGAGAACAAGCAGGAATTAATCAGTTACGACAAAGCATATCTCAAATTGAAGCAGATTTAGATAACATCCAAGAAAGGTTACGAAAAGACCCTAGTGAAGAAATTCGCAACTTACAAAAACGCTTGGATGAGATAGAAGAAAAAATTACTGATTTAACCTTAGAACAAGGTGCAAATCAACAGCAAATAGCCAACAATAAAACCGAAATTGAAAGCTTAAATAAACAAATTACTAGACAAAAATTTAATGAAGAACGCCAAGCACTAGCACAACGCCGAATTGTTGCTACCCAAGATGCAATTGATAGATTAAATTTAGTCAAAGCACGCCAAGAAAAACAATTTCGCTTGCAACTCGAAAAGCGAGTCCAAGAAATATTTAGCGAAATCTCATTTACGCCTTACATTCCTAAAATCAGCGACAAATACGAACTGATGCTAATAGAAAAGACAGCGGGTACAGAAGCACCAGTCGCTGCTTCCACTGGCGAAAATCAAATTCTCAGTTTATCTTTTATTGGCGGAATTATAGATAGGGTAAGGGAGTGGAGTCAAAGAAAAATGTTAATGGTTCCAGATACTAGCACCTTACCAATAGTAATGGATTCACCTTTTGGTAGTTTGGATGTAATTAATCGCCGCCAGATTGCGAAGATAATTCCTAAATTAGCAAATCAATTAGTTGTGTTAGTAACTAAAACCCAATGGCGAGGTGAAGTAGAAGCAGAAATAGCTGAGAGAATTGGTAGAGAATATATCTTAGTTTACTATTCTTCTAAACCTGATTGTGAACAAGATTATATAGAGTTAGGAGGAGAAAAATATCCTCTTGTTAAACAAAGCCCCAATGAATTTGAGTATACAGAAGTGATTGAGGTGATTGGTAACAGTGTTGCATCACCCTGAACTAAACAACAGGTATATGATATTTTTAAACGCAGAGGAACGCTAAGTCAACGCAGAGGAACGCAGAGTGTTTGCTAAAGAGAAGTCGATATGAATTATGAATTAAGTAAATGTAAATCTGTGTTCATCGCCTTGCACGGTGTTCGATTTTTAAAATTTAAGACTCACGCTTTACTAGTTGCTGGAAAAATAGCTGAATAGCCAACGCTACTAAACCAATAGCAACAATGGCAAATACTCCAGAACCCAAAGCAGCTATACCCAAAACTAAAGTACGCACAGCAGAGGAAATTCTCAGCACAATTACATTATCAGAATGAAGCGGCTTGGCAGCAAAACTAGTAGCGATCGCACTCATCAGAAAATAAGCAGCAAATGCTAAACTTCCGGAAATCACAGCGCCGATTAAACTACGTAAGGGGGTGGCTTTAGCTTGCGTTTGAGTCTCTTCTGGTTCACTCATAAAAATTACCCGACTGATAACTGTTAAGATGCTATCTTAATGCCGTGTGTGACAAACTCAGTCACAAACAATTCTAAATCTTCATCAGGTATTGCTTCCCTGACACGCTGCTTAACTTGTTCTGCTTGCTGCTTTGACTCGCACAGTGCAAACACACTCGGTCCAGAACCAGACATCATTGTACCTAAAACATTCTCCTGACTAGCAAATATCTCACGTAGTTGCATAACTTGCGGATAAGCTGGTAGTACTACCTTTTCTAAATCATTGTGCAATCTCTCGGCGATTTCTTTGACATCTTGATGCAAAATCGCTTTCACCATTCCCCCAGAATGTACAGCATCAGCACGCGCAGCCAAACTTTCTTTATCCTTGATATACGAACTACCAAATGAGGCGCGGTAGGCTTTATAAGCCCAAGCAGTCGATACTTCTAAACTACGGTACTTTGCCAATACTATATATATATTGTTTAAACCAGCTAGAGTAGAAAGTTGCTCACCTCTACCTGTAGCGATCGCAGTACCACCAGCTACACAAAACGGTACATCGGAACCTAAAATCGCTCCCAGTTCTTCTAATTCCGATTGAGTGAGTCCTAAGTTCCACAACAAGTCTATACCTACCAAAACCGCTGCTGCATTTGTTGAACCTCCAGCCAACCCAGCAGCAACAGGAATACGTTTGGTAATGGTAATATCTATACCACCATACTTAGCATAAGCATCGGGAAATTCTGCTGCCATGAGTTCAGCAGCACGGTATGCTAAATTACTTTTATCTGTCGGTACTTGCGGATGATTGCAGCGAACGCGAAGGTTGTCAGTGCTACCTGCATGGATCTCAATTTGGTCAGCAAGGCTAATACTTTGCAGTATCATTGCTAACTCGTGGTAACCGTCAGGGCGATCGCCTATGATTTCCAAATATAAGTTGATTTTTGCAGGAGCAATCAGGGTGTAAGAACGCATTTTTGGATATGGGGAGATGGAAAGAGTATGGCGAGTGTGATAAATAGAATCATAACTACTAACTACTAACCATCAACAACCAACTACTAACCACTAACTATTAACCTCTAATTGATTACTTAAGGCAACCCATTGCCCGATGCTAAGTTCTTCAGCACGAGCCTGAGGATTTACTTCTAATTGTTCCAGTAATTGGGTCAAGCGATCGCGTTTTACTACCGATTGCAAATTATTTCGTAACATTTTACGCTTTGCTCCAAAACCCAATTTTACCAGAGTCTCTAGTTTCCGAGGATCTTGGGCTGCGGGTTCGATTTTTCGGGGTATTAATCGCACTACCGCAGAGTCTACCTTAGGCGGTGGGTAAAATGCTTTTGCTGGCACAATACTGATTAATTCACACTCGGCTAAATATTGTACCCGCACTGTCAATGCCCCACATGCTTTTGACCCTGGTTTTGCTACAAGTCTTTCTGCTACTTCTTTTTGTACCAACAGCACAATTAAATCATATAGTTCTGGGTTAGGGTTAGCAATTGTACCCAGGATTTTTTCGATAATTGGCCCGGTGATATTGTAGGGAATATTAGCAACAACTTTATTGGGGTTTTGGAAAGCTGGATAACCTTCTAGCAAAGATGGTACATCCAACTCTAAAAAATCTCCCTGTAGAAGTAAGAAATTTTCGCGCTTACCCAATTCTTTAGCCAAATGCTCGCACAAGTCGCGGTCAATTTCAACTGCAACTAAAGATTGTACTAAGGGTAATATACGGCGAGTCAAAATGCCAGTGCCAGGTCCTATTTCTAAGATACGATCGCCCTGTTCCAATTTTGCAGCTTGAATAATTTCTGCAAGTGCCTTTTCACTTTTGAGCCAATGCTGAGCAAATACTTTGCGCGGTCGTACCATTTATTTTACTCTTTCTACCGTATTTTTGATTCGATAGGTGGTTAGCAACAGCGTCACGCACCTACACCAATTATGCTTAGCGATCGCACTTGTAGCAAAAGCCATTAGTGATTTGCCAGGATTGTTTCAGTCACACATAACCATCAGCACAACCAATCACTAGATGGTTGCTGTTCTCTTCACAATTTGTTACAAAAATACAAAGAACTTCTAGAGACATCAACCCAATGTTCGGCGGACTTACTGGTTTAACAAATCCAAAAGGCACAGACTGGGGAGAACAGATACTCAACACTGTTGTTACCCAAACAATTCGCCACCTGTTCACCAAAAGCGAGTCAGTAGAAGTCTTTGTCCGCTGTCACCCTTCCAGCAAGCTATTGCAAGGCAGCATTGATAGTTTCACAATGAAAGGCCGTGGCTTGGTTATCCGTAGAGATTTTGCTGCTGAAGAAATTTTTATAGAAACCGATGCTGTCGCCATTGACTTTAGCTCTGTTTTAAGTGGCAAACTGCGTCTGAGACAACCGACACAAGCGATCGCTCAAGTTGTATTGACAGAAGATGGTATCAACCAGGCATTTAAAGCAGAGCTAGTCACCAAGCGATTGTTGAACCAATCCTTACCTGCTTTGACTGTATTCTCTGGTGGTAAGCCAGTCTCTTTCAATGACGTTCAAGTAGAACTATTGCCGGAAAATCGCCTACGAATTTTGGCAAAAGCAGATTTAAATAACGGTGAACTCGTGCCAATGAGTATGACTGTAGCTGTGGGTATTGAAAGGCGACGGCGTATTTCTTTTACCAATCCAGAAATTGACCTTGAACAAGTACCAGAAGCACAACGAGAACTTTCCCAAAACTTGAGTTTGGCCTTAGTCGAAATTCTAGATAACATGGTTGATTTGGATCGCTTTGACTTGGATGGAGTCAAGATGCGGCTGAATCGTTTAGAAACCGAAGGAAAACGATTAATTTTCAGTGGATATGCGGAGATTGAGCGTATACCCCGGAGTGGGTAATATGATTTTGGATTTTGGGATAATTTGCTACCCAATATCTTTAAATGAACAAAATATGCAAGGCCTATTTGGATATAATATTGACTCGATTCTTTGTTTTTTGACTGGAGAAGCTAATGGGTCGCGCCAAAAAGGTTGTCCTGGCATATTCTGGCGGAGTAGATACATCGGTGTGCATTCCCTACCTCAAGAATGAGTGGGGTGTAGAAGAAGTAATTGCCCTAGCAGCAGACTTGGGACAGGGAGATGAATTAGAACCAGTCCGAGAGAAAGCCCTAAAATCAGGTGCGAGTAAGTCATTAGTGGCAGATGTCAAAGACACGTTTGTCAAAGATTATGCATTTCCTGCCATTCAAGCCAACGCGCTTTACGAAAATCGTTATCCTCTGGCAACAGCCTTAGCCCGTCCCTTGATTGCTAAGGTTTTGGTAGAAACAGCAGAAATATACGGTGCTGATGCGATCGCTCACGGCTGCACTGGTAAAGGTAACGATCAGGTGCGTTTTGATGTATCTGTTGCAGCCCTGAACCCAAATCTGAAAATTCTCGCACCTGCACGGGAATGGGGTATGAGTCGTGAGGAAACAATTGCTTACGGAGAAAAGTTTGGCATTCCTGCACCCGTGAAAAAGTCTTCTCCTTACAGTATTGACCGCAATTTACTTGGTCGGAGTATCGAAGCAGGTATTCTGGAAGATCCCACAGTGGAACCACCAGAAGAAATTTATTTATTGACAAAAGCGATCGCTGACACTCCCAACGAACCAGAATACATTGAAATTGGTTTTACTAGAGGTATTCCTACCAGCCTCAACGGTGAAACAAAAAGGCCCATTGAGTTAATCGAACAACTTAACCAAGTTGCAGGAAATCACGGTGTTGGGCGCATCGACATGATCGAAAATCGTTTGGTGGGGATTAAATCGCGGGAAATTTACGAATCTCCCGCAATGGTGATATTAATTCAAGCCCATCGTGATTTAGAAAGCCTGACTCTCACAGCAGATGTTACCCATTACAAGCGGGGTATTGAAGAAACTTACAGCCAAATGATTTACAACGGCTTGTGGTACAGTCCCCTGAAAGCAGCCCTAGATGCTTTTATTCAAAAAACCCAAGAGCAAGTCTCTGGAACAATTCGGGTGAAGTTATTTAAGGGTAACGCTACCATCGTTGGGCGTCATTCGGAAAATTCTTTGTACACTCCTGACTTGGCAACCTACGGAGCTGATGACAAATTTGATCATAAAGCAGCGGAAGGCTTCATTTACGTTTGGGGTCTACCGACTCGGATTTGGGCAGAGCATAGAAGGGGATAGGGGATCAGAGATCGGAAAAAGAAAGGGGACAAAGAGGACAAGGAAGACAATATAGAGAGTATTATTACTCCTCACACTCCCCATCACCCCCCAACCCCACAAAGTGGGGACCCCTAGCCCCCCATCACCCCATCTCCCTATCACTCTCCTGCTGGGTTATTAGCTTGTCTAGCCTCTAACCACAAGGGAATAATGATAAAAGCTGCAAGGATTAGTAACGCAGCGATCGCGAATTTACTTACCCAAGCAACTAACTGCTCCAGAGAGACGATTGTGCCAGCAAAGAATGATAGTGTCACCATCACACTAGCCCACACAGTTGCACCTAATATGTTATAAAAACAGAATTTTCCAAAAGGCATTTCAGCTATACCAGCCATAGGGGCGGCAAAAATTCTCAACAGGGCAAAGAAACGCCCAAAAAATACTGCTTTTGCCGCATTTTCGCTAAATTGCTCTTTTATACTCAACAGCCGGGCTTCAGAGAATCTAAACAGGCTGCCAAATCGCACTAACATTGACCAACCGCCAGTTCTACCAATCCAATAACCGCAAATACCACCAATCACTGCTCCCGTAACAGCATCACCTAGAACTAGCCAGTAATTTAATTCATGACTACCAGCTAGGAACCCACCGACTAGGGTTACGGTTTCACCAGGAATGGGAATGCCCAAGTTCTCTAACAATATTCCGAAAAAAATTGCCCAGTATCCATATTCATGGGCAATCCTTTGGATATTTTCTAACGAGATAAATTCCAAAGACATTCAGCACCGCAGCCTTTACAAATGTTTACCTTCACTATATCTTGGCTTGTTCTCTGATGGTGTGTCAATCAAGCCTTTGAGAGAAACATGAACCAAAGTCAGACAATTTTGTTTGGATTGACCCTACCGATCAATCCGCCGGATTTTGGATTTTCGATTTATTCCACGGATAAATCCGCTTTCTTGCAGCATCAAGGGATAGTTGGTCAAGTATCTGTAAGAACTTAAAAAAAACTTTATCAAAATCATCAGTTTAGACGCATATAATATCCAAATGTTAACTAAATCACAGAGTAGAAATGTTACAAAGTAACGACGACATTTTTTGAAAGAGTCTGCTTCAACTCATTAATTAGTCGGAGTTTTTGGAATATTTATCCTTTACCTAAGAATATATTTAGTATCATTTTTGACGCAAATTGACACAATTTCTGTAGATTAACTATATACCACATCGGAACACCTACTGATATTAAGCAAAATTTTTTTATTAAAAGTTTATAAACATCTGGGATAAATATAAAAATTTTGTAAAAGATACGGATACTACTGAAATTCTCAGATGCTTATGCCTATATTGGGGAAAGTTAAGACAAATTATACGGCATGAATACTGAAAATATTCGTCTCAACCGTACTACTGTAAGTTACCAGCTTTTAGGATAAATCAGTATTTTTACGGTTGTACATGAAGCAGTTTTTATGCTCATTTTTTGTTTTTTATCGATTCAATTACCCCAAGAAAATTTATGACTCTCATATCAGAACGCCAAATTATCCTGTTTAAGCCTCAAGGACGCATGGACTTAGAGGGTGGTGTGGCTTTAAGCAAAAAGATGGCTGAAATATTACCTAAACGTGATCAACTCTGGGTAATTGACTTAGCTGAGGTGGATTTTATGGATAGTTCCGGCTTAGTAGCTTTAGTTAATGGTTTTAAGGCTGCACGACAAAATGGTTGTCGTCTAGTGCTGTGCAATGTACAAACACCTGTGAGGTTAGTTTTGGAACTCACTCAACTGGATTCAGTATTTGAAATTGTTCACAATCCAGAGGAAAATCGGGTTTTGTGAACAAAAGTAGTTTGCAGCCGATATGTTAAAAGTGCCATTTCACAAATGAAAACTCATGGTTAGGTCAATCAATTTTCGATTTTAGATTGGCGATTTAAAATTCTAGATTGACTGCACCGATAAGGAAATGCAGCTTGAAGATTTTAGATTTGGGAATTTAGATTTGTACAACCCTTGTTAAAACGCGGTATTAACCGAAAAACCTCAATCCAAAATCCAAAATCCAAAATCTAAAATTGGCACGGTCAAGCAGTGGCTTTGCAGTATGGCTTTCGCACTTCATAAACTACCCGAAATAGCTAGCGTGGGAACAAATTTTCCTATAATCTTTTTGGCTAGAGCTGTTAATTCTCTAAACAACTGGTGTTTTGGCTGTGAGTACTAATAAATCATAAAGGCTGCCCTGCCACATGCTGACGTAGCCAAAATAAAAATTTAGGCATTTTGCACAGTAGAAATATTGCTTGCGTCGGATGCCATCGGCGGGAAATTTGGTAAATCTATACCACTGTGAGAAGTGGTACGAGTTTTCAGCGCCAAACGATAACTCACACTTTGCAGCTCAGCCTGTAACCGGCGATTTTCTCGTTGTAGCATTGCTACTTTTTCTCTGACAGGAGCCATACGCTCTTCAAACTTACGACGATAAATTTGTGGTAACTCCTGTACTACTTGCTCTAACATCCGGCTGCGATCGGTTAGTTCTTGCACCGACTGACGCAACTGATAAATTTCGGCGTCTCGAGTTGCAATTTGTTCTTGATAAAAAGTTACTTGTTGTTCAACTGCTTGTAGTTGTTCTCGCAAAGTTTGAAGCTGACTTTGATAACGCTCAGACATATCTGGCTGGGGCATAAAGTTAGTGTTACCCTTGACCAGTCGGAACAGTTCTTGAGACAGCTGTTGCACTAATTGATCGCGAAGTTGCAATTCTTGACGCAACTTCGATACTTCTGTAGAGAGAGCTTGAATATTGGAGTGATCAGTTTGGCTCACAGTGGCAACTAGCTCCGGTGAATAATCTTTCCCCTTTTAGGTATAAACGCGGTTGTACTGCTTTTAGCTAGTACTTCCAAGTACTAGTTAATTTAGCATTCCCGGAGAAATTGGCAAGTGGAAAAACGATTTTTTTTTACTTTTTTTGAAATATAAATTTTTAGTTGTTAGTTGTTAGTTGTTAACACTAACTACTAACCACTAACTACTATCTAACTATGCTGCTTCTGTAGAAGCTTTTGGCTCTTTTACTTGTTGGTTAATTGTTAGGTAGCGAATCACTTCCTCGCTCAGACGCATGGCGCGTTCTAGCACCGCAATCACTTTGCCTGGACCAGTATAGTTGAGTTGGATATAGATGCCATCTCTTTGCTTTTTAATTTCATAAGCTAAACGACGCTTGCCTCGATTCTGACTTTGGATGTTGTCAGCTCCTTGTTCCCGCAATAAGTTCTCATACTTAGAAATAATTTGCTCTACCTGTTCATCCCCTAAATCAGGACGCAGGATGTACATTGTTTCATAAACTGTTTGCATGGTTTTGATCTCCTTTTGGACTATGTGGCTGCTGATGTCAATAGGAATTAATTGTAAAAATTTATACAAAAACCTATTTATATATACAGCAACAAGGAATTATGATCATACAGGAAAGTTGTACAGTGTGAAATCCCATTTGTCAATATTTAGGAGTTTTACACAATTTCTGAGTGTAGCGTTTTTAAGACTGAAATTAAAATATGATTCAACAAGGAGGTGAGTAGTAACAATTTTGGATTTTGCGTGCGAGAAGCCCTACTCTTGGAAAAACCATCTCCTGTCCACGCGTCTTTTGGGTTCAACTGCTTATACCTAGTTGGTGTTCAGTTGACATGCATTGGCAAAACGAGCAAGCTGGAACTGCATACAGCTTCAACCCACTTTATGTTTGCCCTTGCTAATTAGGTAATTAGGTGATTCGGCACACCACTTCTGATACTGGTAAAGTTAGTCATGAGTTTATAGACTTTGGACTGTAGACAATTGACTCGAGAAGCGATTTGATTACAAATAGAGGTATTCATCAAGGTTATGGCGCAGCGCTTTGTGCGAGTTCAAAATCCAGAAGGGCAGATTTACTATGGTTTGCTACAACTTTCCATGAAAGTGCAGGTGCTGGATGCTCCACCCTGGTTACAAGGTCAACCTACGGATTTGATTTTAGAGCCAGATGATTATGAAATTTTAGCTCCCTGTGCGCCTTCAAAAATCATAGCTGTTGGCAAAAATTATGCGGAACATGCGGCGGAAATGGGAACTGAGGTGCCTGCTGAACCACTGATTTTTCTCAAACCACCCACATCTGTAATTGCTTCGTTAGGAAAAATTCATTATCCACCACAGTCACAACGAGTAGACTATGAAGGAGAACTGGCATTAGTTATTGGCGATCGCGCTTTTAATTGCACACCTAAAGAAGCCCAAATGAAAATTTGGGGTTACACAATCGCCAATGATGTCACGGCGCGGGACTTACAAAAAAAAGATAGTCAATGGACACGAGCAAAAGGTTTTGATTCGTTCTGTCCCCTTGGCCCGTGGATTGTCCGGGAATTAAGCCCAGGAGCTAGATTACAGACTTTCTTAAATGAAGAGCCGACTCCTGTACAATCTGCCACTATAGATCAAATGGTTTTTCCTCCAGACTACCTTGTGTCCTACATCAGTCAGATCATGACACTATTACCGGGGGATATTATACTGACAGGTACACCTGTGGGAGTTGGGCCTCTGAATGTAGGCGATCGCGTCCGTATAGAAATCGAAGGCATTGGTCGTCTGGAAAACACAGTAGCGGTAGTTGATACCTAGCGTGGCAGTTGCATGTATACTGCATCAGAAATGGCGGGAATTTCTGCGTAACGCCCTAACAGCGACTGGATCATAGAATATACACATGCTGCCACTATGCCTAGAAAAACAGTAGTGTATAAGGTCTGGACAGCAAAACCTCCAGCTGGAAGCAGTCCAACAACATCAGTGAGGACACCAAACAAGAAAACTATAATGTCCAGTAGAATTGCCTGCATAGTGTTGAAACGAATAAAATGACTGATTTTTTCGTTTCGCACCACAAAGATAAATAAAGCAAAGAAAATAATCAATCCAGCATAGCGAACGCCATAGTAAATTCTCAATAATGGCAGCAAGGGCAAAAATAAATATTGCACGGGTGGAAACTGGGTGAGAAAAAATTGACCAAATGCAAAAACTTCAACAACAGGAAGCAAATAAGGCAAGCAAGCAAAAATCCTGTCTTTAACTGTTGTAGACCCACGCCAAGTCATACTGCGCTCTCCTATGGTTAAAATTCAATAGTCACATGAACCTAGAATAACGCAGTTGATCTGTTGATTATTTCCACTAAATTAGCTTTATTCAATATTAACAATGCGGAAACCCATCATACACTCATACTGAACTGGTTGACGCTCAGACATTTTACTAACTGTATGACCACAGCGTAGCTGACCTTGGCGCCAACGAGGTTGACCACTACTATCAGCGAGCAAACAAGACTGACAAACTTGCTGAGGGGCAAGGATCTGATCTTCCATTAAAATTACTAGCATCCAATCCCTCCTATAACTCCTCAATAGTTCCCTGTATTTCCTCTAAGGTTGATATTTCGGATTGTAGATTCTAATTTAGTAGCAGTTGTACTTAACTATCGACCCCTACACTTGCGAGCTAACTTATCTGTTAAATCGCTCAGAAATCTATTGCTCAGTTTTCAAACCAATTTGAAAATATGCAGTTGATAACAATCCAGTAAAACTAGTTTTAGTAGGATTTAAGTTTATTGTATGTTGGATAATCTTTTTTGTAGTAAAAACTAATACATAAATTCATGAGAACCAATAAATACCAGCAATGGTTCATACTTGATAAATAGGTTGGCGTAAATAAACATGTTACTCGTGGTGGGTGGTGAGTGGTTAGTAGATAGTGGTTAGTGGTCAACTACTAACTACTAACTATTAACTACTAACTATTAACTACCAACAACCAACTTAGATACAAATTGCCATTAAGGATAGCTAAAAGTGACTCTGACTAATTCAGATTTTTTGACCTCCTGTGATCCTGTTGTTGCGGATTTGATCAACAAAGAACTACAGCGTCAACGTGACCATTTGGAGTTGATTGCAAGCGAAAACTTTACCTCTGCGGCTGTACTAGCTGCGCAGGGTTCAGT
>Ga0073934_10006603_pt1 | contig 16753 bp, 8 predicted proteins | sample LarsenN4metaG_FD_76834 | JGI IMG/M metagenome (GOLD analysis project Ga0073934, IMG submission 76834) | Hot spring sediment bacterial and archeal communities from British Columbia, Canada, to study Microbial Dark Matter (Phase II) - Larsen... ... | reverse complement strand
TTCGCGATAGAGCAGCTCGTAGCCCATCATCATGTTCAGGAACGCCGCCAGCTGCCGCTCCGAGCCTTGCTCCGTTTCGCGTTCTACCCGGATGTGCATCCAGTCCGGAGCCGCCTCCAGCCAACGCACCACGTCGGCCAGGGTGAATCGGCCCCCTTCGAAGGTGGCGATGACGGTGCCGGAGGTCCTGAAGCGGATCGGATAGCGCACTGCCGCTTGAGCTCGTTCCAGGCCGGTCGAGGTGAGCGTCAAGCGGCGCCGTTCGGCCAGCTCTCGCATATGGAGCGAGTCGAGGCGCTCCGCTACCAGAGGCTCCACCTCGGTGCGGAACTCCTCGCGGACCTCGCCGAGCGGTGGGCGGCGCGCGATGTGGAACCCGTACGACGACGTGACGACCGGGGAGATCTCCCCCGGTGCCAGGGCAAACGCCGCCTGCTCGAACTCCGGCTCGGTCTGACCGCGGGTGATCACGCCCACGCTGCCGCTTCGCGGTCGGGAGGTCGCATCCTCGTTCTCTCGTTGGCCGGCCTCCCACGACAGACCGCGGGCCAAACGCCGTCTCAGGGCCTCGGCTCGCCGTCGTGCTCGCTCGCGCGCTTCCGCCGGCCCGCGGACGGGAGCCTGGAACAGAACGTGTTGAATCAGCCGCAAGTTGCCTGCGTGGTAGACGCTGTCGAGCGAGGCGGAATCCAGCGGGAGCCGGGACGCGAAGAGCTGCGAGCGCCAGCGAGCCAGGACGTACGCCCGGGCCGCTGGCCAGAGCACTTCCCGCACGGTGGCGGAGTCGAGCAGGGAATCGCCGGACGCGGTTCGTTGTGCGAAGAGTTGATACTCGACCCACCAATTGGCCACCTGCCGCGCCAGGCTGGTGTCCGCATCGGCGTCGCGCCACCTGCCGAGGATCTCGGCCAGGCGCTCGGCGGTGAGCACTCGCTCGCCCGCGCGCGCCGCCATACCGCCGCCCGGCGGGCATGCGCCCAGGGATCCGGCTAGCAGCGCCACGCCCAACGCGCGGGCGACCCGGTGGCTACGGGGTGTCATGGGGTTCGTGGAGGGTCATGGAGCCGAGGTAACAGTAATCCGCTGTCCGATCCGGTGCGACCCCCAAGGCGGCTAGGGAATCGGTCTTGGACCATGAACAACGCGACCGTTTGCTTGCCTGGGTGAGCGTACCTACATTGTACACATCCGGACCGTAGTGGTCGGCGTTCAGACCACCGGCGGGCCCGGAACGTGGTGGCCCGGATGACTGAGCGGCGTGTCTGGCAGAGTGCGGTGCTCCTTCTGGTGCTGGTCGGTGCGGGCCAGCATCGGCTGGACGCCCAGCACCGAGGCAGCGTGCGGGGCGTGGTGCTGGATGCCGCCACGGGCGAGGCGGTCCCGCTGGCGATCGTGTCGATCGTGGGCCGGGGGCTGTACGACACGACCGACGCCGCAGGCCGCTATCAGATCCGGGGCGTTCCTGCTGGTTCCGTGTTGGTTAACGCCAGGCGCATCGGCTTTCAGCCGGCTACCTCTCCCCCCTACACGCTGCTTCCAGATTCGGTGCTCCTGGTGCAATTCGAGCTCACGCCTCAGCCCGTCAACTTGGAACGCGTGGAAGTCCGGGGCAAGGCTCCGGAGCCCAGAGCCGCCATCGGAGCCCGGATCCTGCGGCGGGACCACCTGCCCGGCCGGGGCAACCTGCTGGACGCCCTCCAGGGCGTGGTGGCGGGGGTGCAGACCACCGGCCGACGCGAGGACACGCGGCTCACGATCCGCGGTTCCCATGCCGACGTGCTGTATGTCATTGACGGCACCGTGGTCAGGCCTCCGCTCACCTTTTACATCGACACGCAGGACGTGCAATGCGTCGAGGTGCGGCGGGGGTATCGCGCCGCGCAGGAGTTCCGGCCCAGCATCAGCGGTCAGCTTTACAGCGGCGTGATCTTGATCTGGACCCGAGGCAGCCTCGAGCCGCAGCCCAGGGAGTGCACTGGGGAAGTGCGATAGCGGCGCGGCGGGGAGCGGGCGACAAGCCCCTTCGCCCGCTCCCTACGCCGCCTGCGGCGTCTAGTGAAGCGTTACCGCCAGACCCACCTGCACGAACGTCACTTTCATGTCGCTGAGCAGGGGCAGCTTGAAGCGGGTGGCCTTGTCCACTCGCGTCGGGTTGCTGAACCCCGAGGTAGCCCAGAGCGCGAACGGCTCCAGCGAGAGCGAGGCGCTCAACGGAATATCGTAGCCGGCGCCGACATGAAACGCGAGTCCCTGCGTGCTCACCTCGGCCACAGCATCCTCTTCGACATACCAGTAACCCCCCACGCCTGAGCGGAGGTGCAGGCCCGGGGTCGGCGCCGGGTAAAAGGTGCCGAGCGCCGTGATCATGACCAGGGAACGGTCGGTCTGGCCGCTTCCCTTGACCCAGCCGGTCGCCTCGACCCCGGCCAGGAGCCGGGGCGACATGGTTCCCCCCAGCCGCACCTGCGCCGCGGGGCCCGATTCTTGGGTCAGGCAAATACTGCACGTAGCCTCTCCCCAGGCGTATCCCAGCCCCGCCCCGGCCCACAATCCCCGACGCCGGTCGGACTGCTGTGCCGCGGCGGCGGAAACGACCCCGGCAACGAGCGCCAGCGTCGCCAGGGTCGCTCTCGATGTAGCGCCGCGTGCGGACCCGCCGCACCAGCGGCGCAGAGGTCTAGTAGACACGGATGCCCGTGAGGAGCTCGGTCTTGAGCTCGTCCGCCAGCTTGTCCACGTAGTCCTTGAACATCGGCGTCATGAGCCCGCGCCACTCGGTCGAATCGCGCTGGCGCACCCGGTTTTCCGCCGTGAGCTCGACGACCCGGACGTCGGCCGTACCGCCGGTCCGCGCCCTGGCCCGGGCCGTGAGAATCAGCCGGGTCATGGCTTCGGTCACGCCCTGGGCGATCTCATCTTCGAGCGGGTATCGCCCGTTCCAGCGGGTGTAGATGGCCAGCAGCGCCGGAGACTCATCCTGCCGCTCGACCTCATACTGGTAACGGGAGAGTATCTTGGGGACCTTGTTCTGGATGTCGATCAGCCCCGCCGTTCCCACGGATTGCTTGTAGCTGGTCGGGCCGGCGTCACCGGCGCCTCCGGACCCTGACGCGGCGCAGCCCACCAATGCCACCGCGACGGCGAGTGGGAGGCCACGGATCGGGAGTCGCATAACGCACCACCTTCGGATGTCAGTCGCAAGCCACACACAAGAAAGGCCACCACGAACGTTACGTGGTGGCCTGTTCCTGCGCTAACCGCCTACCGCGTTACCAGTACCGCCGCTCAGCGAGCGCGGCGGCGCCGGGTGAGAACTCCCCGCCGAAGCGCCGGGCCGCCGGGACGTACACCGCCGACGCTGGTGCCTTGGTGCCGGCGGAACTCAGGTGCAGCGCCGGCGCGCCACTCGGCTGCAGCGTGCCGCCTTCGTTGCCCACGCCGCCATAAGTGTAGAGCGGCTTCTGAAGGACATTCAACTCCAGGCCAGGGGGCGCGAAGTGCGCCGGTGTGCCTTCCACCGGGCCCTGATGGAATGCCGGGCCGGTCGGGGCCGGGGGCCCAAACCCTCGGCGGTCGAAGTAGGCGCACCCGCTGCACAGCAGGTAGCCCTCGATCCGCTTCTCGTAAATGAGCTTGTCCATCAGGTCCGCGTCCGTAGCCAGGGCTGGCGGCAGCTGGCCCCGTGTCACCCGCGTGGCATTGATGATGTCGGCCACGGCCTGCGTGGGGCCGCCGGTGCGGAGCAGGCCCTCGGCCTTGATGTGCTGCATCTCGACCGTGGTCATCCACCGGGCCGGCGCCGTGCCGTTGCTGGCTGGGTAGTTGGCGTACCGGCTCCCGCCGTAGAACGAATAGTGGTACGTGCCCCGGGCCGACGGGAAGCGGGAGGGCCCCATGTACTTGAAGTCCGTCCCATCGGTCTTGTTTCCGCCGGCTCCGATGATCCTCCGGTCCGGCGTATCCAGCAAGAACTCGTTGCGGTTGGCCACCGGAGTCGCCAGCCAGGTGGCGAACCGGCCCGAGGTGTCCAGCCAGCCGATGGTCTTGTAGTCGGCCCGGGCCCAGGTGGTGTTGGTAACCTGGTAGCCGTACCACTGGAGGGACTTCCAGAACCGGTCGGTGTTACTGACGATTTCGATGTCGCTGGTAATCCCGGCGTCCACGTGACCGATGATCGTGTTCCAGTTGAGCGCCGCTCGCTCGGCGGGCGAGCGCGGCATCTGGCTCATGAACCGGGCCAGCAGCGAGTGGGCGAACCGGGCCAACTGGGTGTTGGTCATCGGGTTGCCGTCAAACCACTCGTTGGGGATGGTGAAGCTGTTGGCGTTCGCGATGGTGATCGCTTCCTGGAGCTCGGCGTACGCCGCCGCCGCCACGTCGGGATAGGGCTTGAGCGTCAAGACGTCGGTCTCCAAGTTCACCTGCTCATCGAACACGAACGCCGAGTCGTAGAACAGCGCCAGGTAGCCATGGGACATCCCCTGGACCAGCTTGGCAAAGGCCTTGGCTCGGTTGACGTCGATCTCGCCCGCCGCCGTGGGGTTGGTCGCGATGGACGTGAGCCCGTCGTAGACCGCCGAGAGCGCCCCGTAGTTCCCGTACCACGGCGTCTCGGTCATTGCCCGGTAGGTCCACGCCGGATCGTTGGGCCAGGCGACCCGGGGCTCCGAGGATAGCTGCTGCATCCCGAAGTTCCCCCAGGACATGGTGCCTTCGTCCGCCGCCGTGGAGAGGGCCCAGGACGGGCTGCTGTATTGCGAGCCTCCCCACCAGATCAGCAGGGCCCCCCCGATCACGCCCTCGATGTCCGTGGCCTGGGCCAGGACCCGCTCGCGGTCGGGGTTGTTCTCATTCGGTACCTGAAGATCGGTCAGCTCGTCGAGGGTGCTGCACGCCGCGAGCCCGACCAGGAGCAGCGCGTGGGCCGCAATTCGGAACCGCTTCATGAGCAGAGCCCTCCTAGAACTCGAGTTCGATGCTGCCAGTGACGGTGCGGAACGGCGGGTAGTCGAACGCGTCGTACCGCTTCCACACCGACGATCCCGCGCCGATGGTCACTTCGGGGTCGTACCCGCTGAAGTCAGTCCAGGTCTTGAGGTTGCGCCCAATGAGCGACAGCCGTACGCCCTGGACTAACCCGCCGAGGAAGCTGCGTCCTCGGAGATCGAACGAGTACCGCAACTGCAGCTCGCGGAACTTCACGAACCAGCCGGGTTCCACGAAGTGGCTGTTGTCTGCGTTGACATCGTACAGCCGGGTGTAGTAATCGATCGACTTCCGCTGGTTGGGGGGCTTGGCGGACTGGTCGGTCTCCCAGGCGTTGTGCTCCCGGTGTGGCCACTGGCGGGTATTGTTGTAGATCTGGCCACCCAGAGAGCCGTCGAACAGCACGTGAAGGGAGAAGCCCTTCAGGCTGAATGTGTTGGTGAATCCCAGATTGACGTCCGGGAAGGTATTCCCGATCGGCAAGAAGTCCGTCGTATCCAGCTGCCCGGTCTGCGGGTCAGTGACGATCTCCTGGGCTCGGAACGGGAGGCCCCAGGCGTAGGTAACGCCGCCGATGGTGATGGTGCTACCGTAGAGATTCTTGTCGATGCCATCGGTCCAAACGTTTCCGGTGCCCACCGGTACCAAGTAGCCGTCGTCGTTGAGCTGAAATTGGTCGCAGTTCTGGCCGAAGCCGAGCGTGGGGTCGAAGATTTCGGCGCAGGTCTTGGCCCAACGGTGGCCGTACATGGTGCCCAGCTTCTCGCCCTTCCTGATGTAATAGATGCCGTCCTGGAGCTGAGCCGGGAGGTTGAATTCGGTGATCACCTGTCGGGTCCGGTCCGCCACCAGGGTCAGGTTCCAGTTGAAGTTGCGGCCCTGGATCACGGAGGCCTCGAGGCTCCCTTCCCAGGTCTTGCTCTCCAACGTGCCCGCGTTCCGCCACTGGGTGCCGAACCCGGTGTACCCGGGCAGCGGAACCTGCAGGAGCTGGTCTTCCACCACCGACCTGGCATAGGTGAGGCCCAGCGACAGGCGGCCCCACGCCATCAAGTCCGCGCCGAGCTCGGTCTCGGTGGAGAACTCGGGCTTGAGCTCCTTGTTGCCCAGGGTGGCCTTGCTGACCGTGCCCCCGCTGACGTTGTAGGTTTCGTATTGGGCCGAGAACTGCGGACGGCCACCGGCCGTCCCCTGCGAGGCGCGCAGCTTGAACTCGTTCAGGAAACCCCCGAAGGGCCACCAGGGCTCTTCCGAGAGCCGGTAGGCGCCGCTCAGCCGGTAGTACCACTGCCACCGTTGGTCCGAGCCGAACAGTGAGCTGCCGTCGCGCCGAATCAGCGCGTCCACGATGTAGCGGTCCTTGAAGTCCACCTGGGTGCTGAAGAAGTACCCCAGCGAGCGGATGTGCTCGGTGGACGATGAAATCTGGTTCAGCGCCGGGTTGCCGGCGTCGAGGTCCTTGACGTCGCCCACCACGAACTCGTTCGCCTCGGCGCTGAAGAACTCTTCGTCCGCCCGTTCCAGCAAGGCGCGGGCCTTGGTAACCGAGTTGAACGAGCCGAACGACTTGGTGAGCGCCGCCGTGATGCTGGCGTTGATCGCCTGGTCGAGTGTGTTGTTCTTCACCAGCAAACCCGGGTCTTCGAACGGCGCATCGGTCAACCGGAAGCCCTTGAAGCGGTACACCGTGTTGTTCCGGTCCGACCGGTCGAAGCTGAAGTCGGCCTCCACGTCGAAGATCGTGGTGGGCCGCCAGCGCACCCGCATGTTCCCCAGGAAGCGGCTCCGGCGCGCCTGCTCGTCGTTGTTGCGCGCCGAGTAGACGGGGTTGGATTCCACTACCTGGGCGTCGGGATTGATCAGAAAGTCGTTCTCGTCCCGAGGGTTGGGGTTGAGTTCCAGCAGGTCGACGTCAATCGGGTAGAAGTTCAACCCGTAGAACGCGTTCTCGCCGCCCTGGGGGTCGTCCGCTATGGACTGGGAGTAGAACGCGCTGGCCGAGAAGTCCAGCTGTCCGGCGATGCGGTGATCCACGTTGACCCGGCCGCCCCGCCGCTTGTAGCCATCCAGCCCCTCCACCACGCCCTGTTCCCGGGTTTCGCTGAAGCTGGCCAGGAAGTTGGTGTTCCCGGTGCGGTGGGCGATGGTCGCCGAGTTGGTGTAGAACGAACCCGGATCAAAGAAGCGATCCAGGTTGTCGTACGTGATGCCCGGGAACGGCTTGTCGGCGACGAAGTAGTAATTCCCGGCCGGGCCGCGGACGGTATCCTCTTTGGCCTTCCACCCCTTCCGCGTCGCCTTAGCGCGATCGTTGGGCGACACGATGGTGTCTGGGAAACCGGGCTTCTGCATGATCCAGTTGCCGTTGGCGTCGAGCCGGTACCAGTGGCTTTGAGCCTGCGGGATGGTCTTTTCGAGGTTGTTGATCCCGAACTCGCTGCGGAACGTGACCCGGGTCTGGCCTTCGGGCTCCTGGCGCCCGCGGTTGGTCTGAATGACGATGACACCGTTGCCGGCACGGGCGCCGTAGAGAGCGGCCCCGGCGGCCCCCTTCACCACCTCGATGCTGGCGATGTCCAGCGCGTCGACGTCGATCGTGGACGAACCCAGAATGACGCCGTCCACCACGTAGAGCGGCTCGGTGGAGCGGCCTTCCGTGTTGATGCTGGAAGCCCCGCGCAGCTGCACGCTGAAGCCAGCGCCCGGCGTGCCGTTCCCCCGGACTATGCGGACGCCCGCCATCTTGCCCTGGAGCGATTCCACCGCGTTGCGGTTGGGGACCGGGATATCCTCCATGGACACCTTCTCCACCACGAACGGCAGCTTCACCGCGCGGGTCTGCTCCGCCACGCCCGTCACCACGATGTCGTCCATGCGGAAGATGCTCCGCTGGAGCTCGAAGTTGACGGTGGTCGCCACCCCGGGGGCCACGGACTGGTTGGTGATGATCACCTGCTGGTAGCCCACGGCCTGGACGCGCAGGCTGTAGGTCCCGACCGGTACCGCGCCGATGCTGTACATCCCACGCTCGTCGCTCGTGGCATTCAGCGCCGTGCCCACGATCGAAACGCGCGCGCCGCCGACGGGCGTGCCGCCTTCCGTAGATCGGACCGCGCCCTCGACGCGGCCGGTTTGGGCCGCCGCCGCGCCGGCCCACAGCAGCAGGCCGAACGTGGCTGGTGCCACCCTCCTGCTGAGACCAGACAAGAAGGAATAGACCATGACGAACCTCCTGAGAGGATGGAGTGTCGTTGTGGTTACCTCGCGTCCTTGTTCATTAATATGGGCTCGGCCATGACGGGAAAGCCGGCCACCGCACAGACGCGCGACGCCGCCCGTGTGTATCCCAACGGGGTATACCGGCGCTATGGTATGGCCTGTCTCTAATTGTGTCAAGGAGAAACCCTCGTCAGGTTGTGTCAAGGAGATACCGTCATCAGGACCTAGCGAACCCAGCCCTGCCGCCGTTACGGGGAAACCCCCACGCTCCATTGACCGGTCCAGACCCGGGCCTGTAGGTTGGCCCGCTCCTTTTGGGGGAATGGCGAAGAAACCCCGAATCATGGGCTCGCCCTGCGCGGGACTGTCGCGGACGTTCTGGCGACCTGCCATCCTGGGGCTGGTAACGTGGTCTTGCATGTTACGGTCCGCCCCACCCGGTCCGTGGCACGACGCAGAAACGTACCGATGGCGCGACCTCGCCCCGCCAGGCCGTGGCCGCGCGGGCTTCACCCAGCTCCCTCCCTCAGTCACCGGGATCGAGTTCTCCAACTCGGTCAGTCAGGCGCTCATGCGCCAGAACCGGCATCTGGCTCACGGATCAGGCGTGGCGCTGGGCGACTTTGATGGTGACGGGCTGGTGGACATCTACCTGGCCCGAATCGAAGGGCCCAACGCCCTGTACCGCAACCTGGGCAACTGGCGGTTCCTGGACGTGGCGACCGAGCGCGGCGTCGCCGCCCCCGAGCGCTTCTCCACCGGCGCCGCCTTCGCCGACGTGGATGGAGACCGCGATCTCGACCTGCTGGTGACCGCACTGGGCGGGCCTAACGCACTGTTCGTGAACGACGGCTTGGGCTACTTCACCGAGCGAGGGGCGGAGGCGGGCCTCACGTCGGATCGCGGCAGCACCACCATGACGCTGGCCGACGTGGACGGGGACGGCGATCTCGACCTCTACGTCGCCAACTACAAGGTCCTGACAGCGCTGGATGTGTTCGCTCCCAGGGACCGCTCGTTCGACCGGGTAGTGGAGCGCGTAGGTGGCCGATACCGCGTGGCTGCCAGATTCCAGCGGGATTACCGCGTCCAGGTCCGGGAAGACCTGGGAATCGTGGTGCGCATGCAGCGGGCGGACCCGGACTGGTTCTACCTCAACGATGGGCGCGGTCGCTTTGAGCGCATCCCGCTCACTTCCGGGCGGTTTCTCACGCAAGACGGACGGGCACTGGCCGAGGAGCCGGAGCTGTTCAGCCTGGTGGCGGCCTTTCGCGACGTGGACGGCGACGGCGATCCGGACCTCTACGTGTGCAACGACTTCGAGGACCCGGACGAGCTGTGGATCAACGACGGCACGGGCCGCTTCCGCGCGGCGCCGGCCCTGGCGCTGCGGAACACCAGCAATTCCTCGATGGCCGCGGATTTCTCGGACGTGGATCGGAATGGGGACCTGGACATTTTCGTGGCCGACATGCTGAGCCGGGATCCGGTGCGGCGGAAGACCCAGACCCCCACCCACACTCCGCTGCCCAAGCTCATCGGCCGGATTCAGGATCGGCCGCAGCTGCAGCGCAACACCCTCCAGTTGAACCGGGGCGACGGGACCTTCGCCGAGGTCGCGAGCTTCGCCGGGGTCGAAGCCTCGGACTGGTCGTGGAGCACGCTGTTCCTGGACGTGGACCTCGACGGCTATGAGGACATCCTGGTGGCCACGGGTCACGTCTGGGATGTCATGGATGCCGATACCGAGGAGCGCCTAGGGGTGGTCCGGGGCAGGATGGATTGGCGGGACGAGCGGTTCCTATTCCCGGCGCTCGAGACCCGAAACGTGGCGTTCCGGAACAATGGAGACCTCACCTTCCGGGACGCGAGCGCGGAGTGGGGTTGGGCCGGCGAGGAGGATGTCTCGCATGGGATGGCGGCCGGCGATCTCGACCACGACGGCGATCTCGATCTGGTAGTCAACCGCCTAGGGACGCCGGCCGCGGTGTTCCGCAATCGCGCGGCGGCCCCACGAGTGGCGGTGCGGCTGGTGGGGAGAAGCCCCAACACCCAAGGCGTGGGGGCCAAGATCCGTCTGTCGGGGGGCCCGGTGCCGGAGCAGGAGAAGGAAGTGACCTTAGGGGGACTCTACCTCTCCAGCTCGGAGCCCACCTACGTGTTCGCGGCGAGCGAGCAAGAAACGATGCATCTCGAGGTGGTCTGGCGAAACGGCCGCCGGTCGGTGGTGCCGGAGGTTCGGGCCAACCGCCTCTATGAGATTCGGGAGGACTCCGACGTCTCGGCGCCACCACAGAGCGCCGCCCCATCGGAGGGAAGGGAACCCTACTTCACCGACGTGTCGGAGGAGCTGCGCCACGTCCACGTAGAGACCCCGTTCGACGATTTCCGCCGCCAGCCCCTGTTGCCGCACAGCTTCAGTCAGTTGGGCCCCGGGGTCGCGTGGTATGATCTGGATGCCGACGGCGACGAAGACCTGATCGTGGCGACGGGACGGGGCGGCCGCGTCGCCTACTTTCGAAACGACGGCGGTCGCCTCTCGGCCATCGGCCCTCGCCCCTCGGCCATCGCCTCCAGTCCTCTGGACCAAACCACCGTGCTGGGCCTGCCGGACCGGCGCGGGGGCTCCGTGATCCTGGTGGGACAGGCGAACTACGAAGCGGGGACGCTGCATGACGCGGTGGCCGTGCCGTCAGTGGTTCAGCTGCGTCTGGGGCCAAGGAATCAGTGGGGGACGCCGTCGCCCGCTGTGGCTGGAGATACCAGTACGACCGGCCCCCTGGCGCTCGCCGACTACGATGGTGACGGAGACCTCGATCTCTTTGTGGGCGGGCGAGTGATCCCGACGGCGTATCCCTACGCCGCCCGCTCGCGCCTGTTCAAGAACCAGAACGGCAGGTTCGAGCTTGACGCCGCCAATGACCCACCCCTTCGGCAGATCGGGTTGGTCTCCGCGGCGGTCTTTTCGGACGTGGATGGCGACGGCGATCCGGACCTGGTGCTGGCGCTCGACCTCGGGCCCCTAAGGCTCCTGACGAATGACGGGGGGCGGTTCTCCGACGCGACCACCCGCTACGGGCTGAAGGCTTACTCCAGTCGCTGGAACGGGATCACCACCGGGGACCTGGACGGAGATGGCCGACTGGACATCGTTGCCACCAGCTGGGGGCGGAATACCCGGTATCATCCCAGCGCTCGCGCGCCGCTACAAGTCTACTACGGCGACTTCGACCGCAACGGCTGGGTGGACGTGCTGGAAGCGCAGTATGACGTGGAGCGACGCGGTGTGTATCCGCTGGAGCCCCTCTCACGCATGGCCCTCGCCATCCCTTCCACCCGGCGGCGTACGCCCAGCCATGCCAGCTACGCCCGGGCGACGCTGGAGGAAGTGACGGGCTCGGACCTCCGCCGCGCGGAGCGGCTGGAGGTCAACACGCTCGACCACGTGGTGTTCTTCAACCGTGGACACCGTTTCGAGGCGGTCCCCCTTCCGGCGGAAGCCCAGTTCGCGCCCGCCTTCTACGCCGGCGTGGCGGACTTCGACGGCGACGGCCACGAGGACGTGTTTCTGAGCCAGAACTTCTTCCCCACCGAGATGGGTACGCGTCGCTACGACGCGGGGCGGGGCCTGTGGCTCAGGGGAAATGGCTCGGGCGCGTTGCGGCCGGTCCCGGGACAGGAGTCGGGCGTTCTGGTGTACGGCGACCAGCGCGGTGCGGCCCTGGCCGACTACAACGCGGACGGGCGGGTAGACCTGGTGGTCTCGCAAAACGGTGCGGAGACCAAGCTGTACCGCAACCACCGCGGGCGCCCCGGGCTGCGGGTCCGTGTGGTGGGACCCCAGGAGAACCCTCATGGGATCGGCTCCGTGCTCCGATTGGTGTACGCCGCCGGTCCAGGTCCGGCGCGTGAGATTCACGCGGGGTCCGGTTACTGGTCGCAGGACGGTGCGGTCCAGGTATTGGGCCAACGGGAGCCGCCGGTCGCCGTGTGGGTGCGCTGGCCCGACGGTACCGTGTTCGAGGCGCCAGTAAAGCCGGGTGAGCGCGAGGTGACCGTCCGGTGGAGCGCGACGAAGCCGTGAGATTACCTCGTTCCCTCTCGCTGCTGGGAGCAGCGTGCGTTCTGAGCTGCACCTCCCTCCCGCCGCCATGGCACCAGGAGACCGGCTACCGCTGGCGCGAACTGGCACTGCCCCGGCGCGGCCAGGACGGCTTCCGCGACATGGCGGCTTGGAGGACCGGAATAAGGTTCACCAATCGCGTGACCGAGGCCCAGGTTCTCGAGAACGAGCACGTCCTCAACGGGTCCGGGGTGGCCATCGGGGATGTGGACGGAGACGGGCTGGCCGACGTGTACCTGGCGCGCCTTGAGGGCCCGAATGCGCTCTACCTCAATCGGGGCGGCTGGCGGTTCGAGGAGGTAGCCGAGCGCGCCGGTGTGGCGGCGGCAGACCGGCTCTCCACCGGGGCCGCCTTCGCCGACGTGGACGGGGATGGCGACCTCGATCTGCTGGTCACATCCCTGGGCGGTCCCAATTCCCTCTTCGTCAACCACGGCGCCGGACGGTTCCAGGAACGGCCCGACGCCGGGTTAGTCTCTCACCTCGGCAGCACCACCATGACCCTGGCGGACGTGGATGGCGATGGGGACCTCGATCTCTACGTTGCCAACTACAAGCTCAAGTCGGTGCGCGACCTGTATCCGCCCGCGCAAATCGCGTTCGACGCAGTGGTTCAGCCGGTAGGCGGTCGCTACCTGGTGCGGCCGGAGTTCCGGGAGCACTACGGCGTGGTCCTGCAGCGCGATCGATTGGCGCGGTTCGAGCTCGGGGAGCCCGACCACCTCTACCTCAACGACGGCGCGGGGCGGTTTACCGAGGTGCCGTTCACGGGCGGCCGGTTCCTGGACGCGGCAGGACGGCCGCTCACGGCGGCGCCCGTCGACTGGGGCCTCACCGCCCGCTTCCACGACGCGGACGGCGACGGGGACCCAGACCTCTACGTCTGTAACGACTTCGAGAGCCCCGACCGGTTCTGGATCAACGACGGCGCCGGCCGGTTTCGCCTGGCGGACGGCGTGAGTCTCCGCACCACCAGCCAATCCAGCATGACGGTGGATTTCTCCGATATCGATCGCGACGGGGACGTGGACTTCTTCGTGGCCGACATGCTGGATCCCAATACCCGGCGCCAGAAAACGCAGATGCCGCCCACCGCGCCGGAGCAGCTCGAGGTGGGAGACGTCGAGACTCGCGTGCAGCAGCCCCGGAACACGCTGTTCATGAGCCGCGGCGACGGGACCTTCGCGGAAACGGCGTACGCAGCCGGCGTCGCGGCTTCCGGCTGGACCTTCTCGGCCCTGTTTCTGGACGTGGACCTGGACGGCTATGAGGACCTCCTCCTCGGCACCGGGCACGCCTACGACTTCCTGGATTCCGACACCCAGCGACGAGTGCAGGCGGCACAGTTGGACACCGGCTGGCGCAGGACCCGGCTGCTGTTTCCTCCCCTTCAGCTCCCCAACCTGGCCTTCCGGAACCGCGGCGATTTCACCTTCGAGGCGGCGGGCGAGCGATGGGGCTTCGGCCTCCAAGCCGATGTCTCGCACGGCATGGCCCCCGGAGATCTGGATGGCGACGGGGATCTCGATCTCGTCATCAATCGCCTGGGACTTCCCGCGGCGGTGCTCCGAAACGAGAGCCGGCGGCCGCGCGTGGCGGTGCGGCTCAAAGGGCGACCTCCGAACACGCGGGGAGTGGGGGCCAAGATCCGCCTGCGCGGAGGCCCGGTGGCGCAGCAGGAGAAGGAGGTGACCGCGGGCGGGATGTACCTGTCGAGCGCAGAGCCGCTCTACACCTTCGCCGCCGGCGCCGGCCAAGATCTGGCCATCACCGTCCAGTGGCGGAACGGCACGCGTACCACTGTGCGGGGCATCCAACCCAACCGTCTGTACGAAATCGAGGAGCCGCTTGAATCCTCAAGCCCCGTGCCGGATTCGGTCCGCCGGCCTGAGCCGATCTTCGTGGATGCCTCCGGGATGCTCAGCCACCGACACCATGAGGAGTCCTACGACGACTTCGGTCGCCAGCCGCTCTTGCTCAATCGCCTGAGCGAGCTCGGTCCCGGCGTCACCTCGAGCGACGTGGACCGGGACGGCGACGAGGACCTCTTGATCGGCACCGGGCGTGGAGGACGACTGGCCTACTACCGGAACGACCGGGGGAGGCTGGTGAGCATGCCGCTCCGGCTGAACCCGGCGGCCTTCGACCAAACCGCGATCCTGCCCCTGCCGGATGCAGCCGGGGGCGTGTCGTTGCTGGTCGGTCAGATGAACTACGAGGCCGAGAGCCCGGCCGCCGCGCTGGCAGCCGCCGCGGTGCTCCGCCTCGACCCGCGCGAGAGCGCCCCACCAGCGGCGACGGCGGTCCAGGGAGCGGAAACCGCCACGGGTCCATTGGCGCTGGCGGACTACGACGGAGACGGGGACCTGGACCTCTTCGTCGGAGGAAGAGTGCTGCCCGCTCGGTATCCGGCGCCGGCGACTTCGCGGCTGTTGCACAACGAGGGAGGCCGGTTCTCGCCGGATTCTGCCAACGCTCGCCTGCTCGAACGGGTGGGGCTGGTGTCCGCGGCTCTGTTCTCCGACGTGGACGGCGACCGCGACCCGGACCTGCTGCTGGCGCTGGAGTGGGGACCGATCAAGCTCCTCCTCAACGACGGCGGCCGGTTCTCGGACGCGACGCGCGCCTACGGGCTCGACCGATTCTCCAGCCGCTGGAACGGAATCACCACGGGCGACTTCAACGAAGACGGCCTGCCGGACCTGGTGGCGACCAGTTGGGGGCGCAACGGGAGCGCCCGGGCTGACAGCGCGCATCCCCTCGTGGTCTACTTCGGCGATTTCGACCTGAATGGGCGACTCGACCTCGTGCCGGCGCAGTACGACCCGCGACTCAGGGCCATGGCTCCGACCAGCGGGTTCCTGGCGCTGGTGCGGGGCATGCCCGCCCTCGGGCGTCGGCTGGGCAGCTTTGGCGCCTATGCCGATGCCGCAGTGCAGGACGTGCTCGGCCCCGAGTTCGGCCGAGCCGGACGGCTGGAAGCGACCGGTTTCGATCACCTCTTGTTCTTGAACCGCGCAGGTCGGTTCGAAGCGGTCCCGCTTCCGGCGGAGGCTCAGCTCGCGCCGGCATTTTACGCGGGCGTGGCCGACTTCGACGGCGACGGCCACGATGACCTGTTCCTGGCGCAGAACTTCCTGGGGGGCGAGCCACCGGCACCCCGCTACGACGCCGGCCGAGGCTGTGGCTCGAGGGAGACGGGACCGGCCGGTTGACTCCGGTGCCGGCCGAGGTGACCGGCGTCAAGGTCTACGGCGACCAGCGGGGAGCTGCCCTGGCCGACTTTGACCAGGATGGCCGGGTGGACCTCGTGGTCTCCCAGAACGCCAACCAGACCAAACTCTACCGAAACCGCGCCGGGAAACCGGGATTGCGGGTGAGACTCGTGGGCCCGGCCGCGAACCCCGACGCCTTCGGTGCCACCGTCCGCCTGGTGTACGCCCACGGTCGCGGCCCGAGTCGAGAGGTCAAGGCCGGCTCTGGGTACTGGTCGGTAGACGGGGCGGTGCAGGTGCTTGGCATGCGGGATGCGCCCAAAGCCCTCTGGGTTCGGTGGCCGGATGGATCTGAATCCACGACGCCGACTCCGCCAGGGAGCCGGGAGGTCACCGTGGGGAGCGGTCGGCCGCGCGCGCCGGCAGGTAGTCACTGACCACAGAGCCCGGCCTATCGGGACGTTCATCAGCAAATCACCGGTGCTTTAGTCGCTGGGGTGAAGCATCGGCTGCACAGCGAACCTCCTCGCAGCGCGGAGCGTTGGGCCATGTGCAGCCAGTGGCGAAGCGCCCTGTTGGTCCTGGCATTCGTCGGGTGTGGCGCCGCAGTTGACCCGCGAGCCCCAGCGACGCTGCGGATGGTTCGGCGCCTCGAGGAGTTAGCAGCCAGCGTTGATCTGGAGACCACCCCCGCCGCCAACGCGGCGCGAGTCCGCGTCCTTAAGGCCGCTCCGGTGCCGAGCGATACGGCCGGCCGGGTCCGGTTCGAGAGCAAATTGGGCCAGGAGCTGCTCTACGCCGGCCGGACCGGCGAAGCGACCGCGATTTTCCAGCGCTTGTTCCGCGAGGTCCAAGGATACGGCAGCGACGTGCCCGCCGAGGTCGGACGGGTCCTGCTCGACTGGCTGGCGCTGACCCATGTGACCGAGGCGGTATCGGATTGGTGCCGCGCTTCCGCTTCGTCCGGCCAGCCCTGCGCGATCCCGCCAATGGAGACCGGTACGCCCGATGCTCGACGCCGCGCCACGGTGGCGGCACGCGGGTACCAGTGGCTGGTGCAGTCCGATCCCTCCAACCTGGCGGCGCGCTGGCTGCTCAATGTGGCGTACATGACCTGGGGCGGGTACCCCGCCGAAGTGCCGGCCCAGTGGCTGATTCCGCCTGAGGCGTTCGCCTCGGAATACCAGCTGCCGCGCTTCCGGGAGATCGC
>Ga0073934_10006602_pt1 | contig 16754 bp, 15 predicted proteins | sample LarsenN4metaG_FD_76834 | JGI IMG/M metagenome (GOLD analysis project Ga0073934, IMG submission 76834) | Hot spring sediment bacterial and archeal communities from British Columbia, Canada, to study Microbial Dark Matter (Phase II) - Larsen... ... | reverse complement strand
CCGCCCCTTCCTGCTGTCGCGTGCCCCCGACCGCGAACTCGCCCGGCTGGAGGAGGATCTGCTGCGCGTCTGGCGCTCTCGCGGTTGGCCCGCCGACCCGTTCTGGGACGCTCTGGCTGCCGGGGACGCGCCCACTCCTCGCCAGCGGGCCCTGCTGTTCGTCGGGGCGCTCGCCGGGTGCACCTGGGGCGAATTGCACAAAAACCTTCCCGACCCGAAGGCTTGCCTGCGCACGACCCTCGATGTGACGGAGGCCGAAGCCCGCTTCCTCGCCCAGTTCCTCATCGATCCGTACGCAGCGAGCCTCGACCGCGCCCGCCTGGTGCGCGGCGTCGAAGATTACGCCCCCCGCGAGCTGGCCCTCGGCCTCGTCGAACTGCTCTTCTGCCTGGCCGCCCTCGACGGCTCGGTGGGCGACGAGGAAACCGAGACGATTCGAGGCGTCTCCCTCGGCCTCAAAGTCACCCACCGCATGTTCATGGAGCGCCGCCTGCGCTATCTGGAGCAGCGCGATTGAATCCACTCACGGTCGGGTAGCGACATCTTTGAGCCAGCGGTACCCGGCCACCCCGCCCGCCGCCGCAAGCAACAGAATGCTGAGCGGCACCGTCACCGTCGCCACCAGCGGGGGCAGTCCGAACGGTCGCAATGAAAAGACAAATCCGAGGGCGAGCAGGCCAAGACCGGCCACCGCCAGCTGCTTTGGCAGGACACTCGGGTCGGACATAGCAGCCACCTCAGACGCACCGACGCCCACCACGGTAGTGCAGACTATTGCGTATTATACTTGTAGTATACCGAAGTGATTCGGCAGCAGCGTGAGGTAACAGGCGATGTTGATCGACACGATCCGCTCAGACAGTATCGAAGCGCGCAAGCGCAACAGCCGCGAGCCGGGGGTGCACACCCTGCGGGCGAACCTGCTGAACACGCTCTACGCGGAGGCGAGCCGGGTCGGCAAGGACGCGGGCAACCGGCCGAGCACCGACGAAGAGGTGATCGCCGTCGTACGCAAGTTCCTCAAGAACCTCGACGAGGCGATCGCGGCCCTCGAACGGGCGGGCAAGGACGCCCGGGCGCAGCGCGAGGAAAAGGCGATTCTGGAGGGTTACCTGCCCCGGCAGATGGATGGGGCCGAGTTGACGGCGGCCATCGAGCAGATCGTCTCCGAACTTGCGGATCGTTCGCCGCGGGCGATGGGCGAAGTGATGAAGCGCCTCAAAGAGCGACACGGTGGCCGCTACGACGGCAGAGTGGCGAGCGACGCGGCCCGGATGGTGCTTCAATCGGGCGGATAGGCGCCACTGCCGCTACTGCAGCCAGCCTTCGCGCAGGGCGCGCACGGCGGCCTGCACCCGGTCGTTGACGCCCAGTTTGCTGATGATGTTGCTCACGTGCACGCGCACGGTGCCCGGCGAGATGTAGAGCGCCTGGCCGATCTCCTGGTTGCTGAGGCCGTCGGCGACCAGTTTGAGCACTTCCATCTCCCGTTCGGAGAGCGGGTTGGGGGTGCCGCGGGAGCCGACCCGGCCGAGGTCTCTCAGCACCCGGTCGGCCACCTCCGGGTCGAGCCAGGCGACGCCGTCGCGCACAGCAGTGAGGGCGGCCAGGAAGCGCTCCGGGGTGCGCAGGATGCCCTTGAGGCAGTAGCCGTCGGCCCCGGCGGCGAGGGCGCCGAAGACGCTCTCGTCTTCGTCGTGGGAGGTGAGGGCGAGCACGCGGGTGTGCGCGAGGGACTGCTTGATGAGGCGAGTCGCCTCGATGCCGCCCAGCACCGGCAGACCCAGATCCATCAGCACCAGATCGGGGCGCAGCTGCTGGGCGAGGGCGACCGCCTCCTCGCCGTCGCGGGCTTCGCCGATCACGGAGAACTCCGTGTGGCGGGCGAGCATCTGACGCAGATTGAGGCGCATCAGGGTGTGGTCTTCGACGATGAGCAGGGTAGTCATCGAGGATCAGCCTCTTTGCCGTAGTCGGGGAACTGGGCGTGGGAACGGGCGGCGGTGTCGCCGGGGTCGAGGGTGCAGGCGGCGACGGGCAGCGTGAAGCGGAAGGTGCTTCCCAGGCCCGGCTGGCTCTCGGCCCAGATTCGACCGCCGTGGGCTTCGACGATCTGTCGGCACAGGTAGAGCCCGAGGCCGGTGCCGGTGCCGTAGCCGCTGCCCTGGGCGAAGCGCGAGAACAGCTCGGCGCGCCGCTCCGGGGGAATCCCCCGGCCCGTATCGTGCACCGCCACCTCGACCGTCGGCCCACTGCTGTGCAACTCCACCCGGATACGGCCGCCGGTTGGGGTGAACTTGACAGCGTTGTCGGCCAGGTTGAGGAGCACCCGCCGCAACTGCTGGCGGTCGACGGCGACGACCGGCAGGGGAGAGTCGGGCTGCGCGACGGTGAGCGATTGGGCGCGGGCGGCGGCCAGGGGCTGGATATCGCCCAGGCACTGCTCGACGAAGGCGGCAAGGTCGGTGGGTTCGGGGCGCAGTTGCACCCGCCCCGCCTCGTAGCGGTAGATGGCGAGCAGACTCTCGATGAGGGAGAGCACTTCGCGCTGGCTCTCGGCGAGGGCCAGGAAGATCGCCTGCTGGTCGTCGCTCAGTGGGCCGTACTGCCCTTCGAGGGCGAAGTTCAGCGTCTGCACCGCCGCGAGCAGAGGGGTGCGCAGGTCGTGGGTGAGCGTGGCAACGAAATCTTCGCGCAGACGTTCGGTTTCTTTCTGGGCGGTGACGTCGCGCACGATCGCAACACCGCCCGCCCGCCCGCCCGCTCCGTCGTCGAGCGGGGCGGCGGTGATCTGCAAAATGCGCGGTCCCTCGGCCTCCTCCAGCCGGTAGAGGGCGCTGAGCACCCCGCCCGCGGCGGCGCGCGCGAAAATACTTTTCTCAGCAGAAATAGGGTTTCCGAGGACGTCGCGCAGCGGCAGGTCCTGCCAGCTCTGGGCAGTGCGGCCGATGAGCAGTTGCAGGGCCGGGTTGGCGCCGAGCAGGCGGCCGTCGGCGGCGTAGACGAGCACCCCCTCGGCGATCGCCTCGATGATCCGCTCGAGCTTGTTCTTCTCGGCAGCGAGACTGTCGAGCAGGCGCCGGTTGGCGGCGGTCTCCTCGACGATGCGCGTGCGCATCGCCTGGAACGAATCGACGAGCACCTGCAGCTCGAGGATATCGACCCGTCGCGGTAACTCTGCGGTGGCGACGAGCGGCGCGTCGGCCATCTGTTGCATCTGAGCACTCAGGCGGCTCAGGGGGCCACTGATCCGCTCGGAGAGCCAGTAGGCAAATCCGAAGGCGGCGAGGGCGGTGATGGCGAGGCTCACCCCGAAGCCCTGCACGCTCGCCAGCGGACCGGCGAGCACTGCGGCCCGCGCCGAGGTGACCACCACCCCCCAGCCGGTGCCGGGGATTGGGGCGTAGCTGCTCAACTGGGTGACCGACTCCCCGGCGACCACGTCGTCGAAGCGCAGGGTGCCGCGCCCGCCAGCGAGCACCGAGCGCACCGGCGGCAGGCGCTTGAGGTCGACCCCGAGGGCGCGCAGGTTGGGGTGGGCCAGCGGACGGCCGGTCTGGTCGACGACCATCACCTGACGGTGGACGGTCGACTGCTCTTCCACCTGCGACTGCAGGGCGCTCAGATCGAGCAGGCTGACCAGGGCCCCTTTCTCGAAGGTCGGAAAGGCGACGGCGATCGCAGCGAGGGGCGCAGCGTCGTAGATCGAGCGGAAGCCCGGCGAGTAGTACACCGGCCCCTGGGCGCTCCGCTGGGGAAAGACCGGGGCGGGCAACTGCTGGCCGCGCCAGAGCGATGGGCGGGCGGAGGCCAGCACCCGCCGCTGAGGGTCGACCACGAACAGGTGGCGAAAGAGTGGCGTGGTACTCACCAGACGGGCGAGGGCGTCGTCGCGGTCGCCCCCCTGGCGCTCGGCGAGGCCGAAGGCCGGGTCGGTCGCCTTTTGCACCGGTTCGAGGACCAGATTGAGTTCGTAGCGCAGGTTGCTGCTCACCAGATCGGCGAGGTGAAGGTTGTCCTGCAACTCCTCCTGCTCGCGGGCAGGGAGCACCCGGTTGACCAGATTCAGCTCGACGATGCCGAGTGCTGCCACCGGCACCACCGATGCCAGGGCGAAGATACACAGGTACTGAGTGCGCAGGCGGATGCTCAAGGGCGGACTCACCGTGGGCCTGGATCTGCTCCCAGGGTAGCCCCGCCCAATCTTCCGGTGGGATGGAGCACAGTTCCAGGGCCATCCCTCGCTACAATCAGACGCAGTACGCCGCAGCGAGCCGACAGTGATTTCGATTTCTGACATCCTGCAGGGGGCGCAACTCATCGTTCAGCTTGCGACTGGTCGCCGCCGCGATGTGGTCATCCAGCAGCCCGGCCAGCCCCGACCGCCCATGGACATCCGGGTGGCCGCTACCGCCTTTATCTGGGTCTGCACGACCACGATCCTGCTCATCTATATGGCGGGCATCTCCGTGGTGCTCCTCGCGGGAAGCACCAGCCACGACCCGATCTGGGCCGAAACCCTCAGCGACGCCGTCGGCGGATCGGTGGTCATTCCGATTCTGGCCCTCGCCTTTGCGGGCGTCGCTACCGGCAACATCTGGAAGTCGGCACCGCCCCCGCAGGAGGCGGCACCCACCCCCTCGCCGTCGGCGCTTCCCGCCCAGCCAAGCGCCCAGGAATTCGAGCAGCGCCTGCGCAATCTGGAGACGATCGTCACCCGCGAGGCCACCAAACCCGAACAGCCGCCCCGCGACCTGTAGCGACTTGTGATCGCGGTTCGCCGGGCAGGACGATGATTTATGCTCGTAAAAGCTTACGAGCCTGCCATGACCACCGAGACTGCCGAACCGTTCGTCTACCTGCGCGGCCAATTTCTGCCCCTGAGCGCCGCCACCCTCGATGTGCGCACCCACGCCTTTCTGTACGGCACCGCCGTCTTCGAAGGCATCAAGGCCTACTGGGCACCCGAGCGCGAAGCGATGTTCATCTTCCGGGCCGAAGAACACTTCCGCCGCCTGCAGCAGAGCTGTCGCATCGTGCGGCTCCACTGCCCGCTTTCGGTGGCGCGCATGGTCGAGCTGAGCGCCGAACTCATCGCCCGCAACGGCTGCCGCGAGGACACCTACCTGCGCCCGATCGTCTACAAGGCCGACACCCGCATCGGACCGATTCTCGAAATTCCGGGGACGAAGGATGACTTTCTGCTCTTTACAGTGCCGATGAGCGGCTACCTCGACACCCAGAAAGGGCTGCACCTGTGCGTCTCGTCGTGGCGGCGGCTCGACGACAACATGATCCCGGCGCGCGCCAAGGTCAACGGCGCCTACGTCAACACCGCCCTCGCCAAGACCGACGCCGCCCTCGCCGGGTTCGACGATGCGATCGTGCTCACCGAAGACGGCCATGTCGCCGAGGGCAGCGCGATGAATCTCTTCCTGGTGCGCGACGGCAAACTGATTACCCCGACCACCACCAGCAACATCCTCGAAGGGATCACCCGCGCCACGGTGATCGAGCTTGCCCAGAAAGAACTCGGCCTCACCGTCGAGGCGCGCACCGTCGACCGCACCGAACTCTACATTGCCGACGAAGTCTTCCTGTGCGGCACGGCCACCGAACTGGCCCCGGTCACCCGCATCGACCACCGGCCGATCGGCGAGGGCACCATTGGCCCGATTACCCGTCAACTCTACGAGCTATTTGGCCGGGCGATCCGCGCCCAGTTGCCCGACTATCTGCACTGGCTGACGCCGGTGCCCTCGGCGGTGGCGAGCCGCTGAACTGCGCACACAAGGAGAACACAAGGAGAACCGACAATGATTCGCAAGCCGCTCTCCACGGCCTGCGCCCTCGCTGCTGCCCTTCTGCTCACCTGGGGGGCGGTGCCGACTCTGGCCGCCCCTGTGGCTCCGGCGGGGGTGCAGTTCGTCGCCGAGGCCGAGGGCATCGCAGAGTACCGCCTCGCCAATGGCATGAAGGTGCTCCTGGTCGAAAACCGGGTGGCCCCCGTGGCGACCTTCCTGGTCGTCTACCGGGTCGGTTCGCGCGACGAGGCGGTCGGTTACACCGGCGCCACGCACCTGCTCGAACACCTGCTCTTCAAGGGCACCCCGACCTTCAACCGCGAGAAGGGCACCCAGATCGCCGCCACCCTCCAGCGCATCGGCGCCCGCTTCAACGCCACCACCTGGCTCGACCGCACCACCTACTTCGAGACGGTGCCCTCCGACCAGCTCGAACTGGCCATTCGCCTGGAGGCCGACCGCATGCGCAACGCCTTTATCGCCGACGCCGACCGCCGCTCGGAGATGACCGTGGTGCGCAACGAACTGGAGCGCGGCGAAAACAGCCCCGCCCAGGTGCTGGAGCAGGCCCTCTACGCCACCGCCTTCAAAGCCCACCCCTACCACCATCCGACCATCGGCTGGCGCTCCGACGTCGAAAACGTGCCGACCGCCCGCCTCAAGCAGTTCTACGACGACTTCTACTGGCCCGCCAACGCCACGGCGATCGTCGTCGGCGACTTCGAGCGCACCAACGTCCTCGGCCTCATCGCCCGCTACTTCGGAGCGATCGGCAGACCTCCCGAACCGATCCCGCCCATGTACACCGAGGAGCCGCCCCAGGAGGGCGAACGGCGGGTGGTCGTTCGCCGGGCGGGCGAGTTGCCGATCGTCAAGATCGGCTTCCATGCCCCCGCCGCCCTCGGTCAGACCTCGGTGCTCTCAGGCCCGCAGCTTGCCGAACGGGCCGCCACTTCACCGGCGCGCAACGACCTCTACGCCCTCGACGTGCTCTCGCTCGCCCTTTCCGAGGGGATCACCAGTCGCCTCTACCAGGCACTGGTCGAAAAGCAGCTCGCGGTCGACGTCGACGCCGGTTCTGACACCCACCGCGACCCGGGGCTGTTCACGCTCTCCGCCACGGTGCGCCCCGGGGTCGACCCGGCAAAGGTCGAGCAGGTGCTGCTCGCCGAGGTCGAGAAGGTCGTGCGGGCGGGCCTCACCCCCGCCGAGGTCGAGAAGGCCCGCACCCAGTTGCTCGCCCAGCTCGCCTACGGCCGCGACGGCACGTTCAACATCGCCGCCCAACTCGCCGAGGCCGAGGCGGTGGCCGACTGGAACTACTACCGCACCTACGACGACAACATCGGCAAAGTCACGCCCGCCGACGTGCAACGCGCCGCAGCCACCTACTTCACCGCCAAAAACCGCACCGTCGCCACGTTCCTCCCGGAAGGACGGGGTGGTTCTGCCCCGCCCGCCGCTGCCCCCAGGGGTCTGCAGCACTGGCGCACCCCGGACGCCCAGCAGCCCACACTCCTTGCCCAGACTCCAGCACCGCCACCGGCTCCCCCTTCGACAGCCCCTGCCCAGACGCCACCGGCTTCCCGGCCTGCCTCCCAGCCGGTGAGCTTCGTGGGTCGCACCGAGCGCACCCGCCTCCCCAACGGTGCGACGCTGCTCGTCATCGAAAACCGCGCCACCCCCAGCGTCGCCCTGCGCGGTTCGTTGCTTGCCGGCAGTGCCTTCGAGCCCCCGACGAAGCCCGGACTCGCCTCACTCACCGCCGCCATGCTCGAACGGGGTACCCGCAGACGCACCAAGCTGCAGCTCGCCCAGACCCTCGAATCGGTGGGTGCCGATCTGAGTTTTTCCGGCGACACGTTTGCGCTCAACTTCACCGGCCGCGCCCTCAGCAAGGACGTGCCGCGCCTGCTCGAAGTACTCGCCGAAGAGTTGAAGGAACCGGCGTTCCCGGCCGATGAGTTGCAGAAGCTCAAGCAGCAGGCGATCGCCTCGCTGCGCGAGCGCCAGAACAACACCGGCTACCGCAGCTACCAGCGCTTCACGACGCTGGTCTACGACCCGGCCAATCCTTACTACGTGGCCGACGTCGACAAGCTCGCCGCAAGCATCGCCTCGATCACTCCCGAAGACCTGCGCCGCTTCTGGCAGCAGCACTACAGCGGCCGGTCGCTGATCCTCTCGGTGGCGGGCGATGTCGACAGCGACGCCGTGCGCCGCCTGTTCGCCGACGCCTTTGCCCGCTTCGACGGCCCGGAGGTGCAAGTACCCGCCGCCCCGGCCGCCGCCCCGATCCCGAAGCGCGACGCGGTCGCGATTCCCGACAAGGCCAACGTCGACATCGTGCTCGGCCTGCCCGCCTCGCTCAAGCGCTCCTCGCCGGACTTCCACGCGGCCACCCTCGCCAACAACGCCCTCGGCCAATCGACCCTGTCGAGCCGTCTGGGGCTGGTGGTGCGCGACCGCGAAGGGCTCACCTACGGCATCAGTTCGCGCTTCGGCTCACCCACCCTGGAGCCCGGCCCCTGGTTCGTCACCGTCTCGGTCAACCCCCAGAACGTGCAAAAGGCGATCGATACGACAGTTGCCGTGGTCCGCGACTACGTCGAGAAAGGCATCCGCCCCGAGGAACTGGCCGACGAGAAGTCGGCAGCGATCGGCAGCTTCAAAGTCGCCCTGTCGACCAACAGCGGACTCGCCCAGGCTCTCTGGAACACCGAGTTCTACAAGCTGGGGATCGACTACCTCGACCGCTACCCCGAGATCGTCAACGCCGTCACCCGTGAGCAGGTCAACGGGGCGATCCGCAAATACTTCCGTCCCGACCAATTCACGGTCGTCACGGCGGGCAACGTGACCCCGGCGACCCAACCGGCGGGGAACAAGTAAGTCGGCGGGCACGCACTTCCGATACAAAGTGCGCAAACAATCTGTGGTATTTTTCTCGCAGGGTTGCTCTCCGGTGGCCCTGCCTTTTTTGCCCCTTCTTTTGCTGGAGGTCCGATGAGTCGCATTGCCCGCTGGTCTTCGTTGCTCGTCTGCTGTCTGTTCATCGGCGTGGCGTTTCCGGTCGGGGCCGTGCCCGTAGTACCTCCGGCGCGCTTCTCGATCGGTGTGGATGAGCAGATCGAGGGGCGGGTCGTCTTTCCAGGTAGCCTGGAGCGACTGGCTGCGGCGGACGCACGACCGGCCGATCCCTCCGCCCCCATGCAGGACTTTCTGATTCAGCTCAAGGAGCCCACGGTCGAGCATTACACCAGTATCAAAGCCTGGCTCGAAGCGCAGGGTTTGCGGGTCGGCGAGTTCCGGGCGCAATTGCCGGTGAGTGTCGGCGGCACGGTCGACCAGATTTCGCGGACATTTCAGGTGGAGATCGTCGAGACTTTCAGCGCCGGAAAGCTGGTGCGCTGGGCACGCACGGCGGCGAGTCTACCCGGCAGGATTGCCGCTCTGGTGCAGTCGATCTTTGGCCTGCAGCCCCTGCCATTCCAGGGAAGCTGCCAGGGAGGAGTCGCCAGGATTGGGAGGCGTTTTGCTGCGGGTCCTCTCGTGAGTAGTCCGGGTGCCTCCAACTTCGATCGAGCTTCCACCGAAGAGCCTGTTTCTGCCCAACTGGTGCGAGTGCCGCAGCAAGCCACATTTGTGCCCCTTTCCTCCCCGGCCGAGCAGCCGGTCGCCTGTCTGCAACAACCTGCTCTACTGTTCAGACCAGCCTCCCCGTAGCTTTGGGCAAGTTCAAGAAGAAAAGCTCACTGGCGATGAGTTATTGGCGTTGATCCTTCAGACCATTCGGACAGCAACCTGATCTTGCGCGCTATTGTGAAGTGCAAAACAATTGATTTTTGGGCGAGCTTTAATTCAGTCAGCCAGGCAAACTGTCCAGGATTTCTCGATCCAGGACAATGCCGTTCTCACTCAGCATTGGCCAGTAGTAAATATCATCTTTCTGATCGTCGGACAGTTCCCATCTTCCTCCATACTCCAAGGTTAGTTCCTTAACTCTACGAAGAAACCGATTCAGTCTTGGTGTATGGCGTAGGGCAAGCTCGCTGTTGTCATACCATTGCCATGGCTCACTAGGAAAACCACGCACCTTTGGAAACCATATGTTTGTATGAATACATATTGTTAAAGAGGTTCTGTACGGGGTACCGTCTTCAGACCATCCCCCTTGCTGACCGTATAGAATTAGAGGAAAGAAAGCAGCCATATGGTTTCTGGCGTGACGTATCTTATCTCGCCTAAGCTGCATAAGCAATTTACCAATGTCTCCAATTTCAGATTCAGCGATTTCTCCTGTTTCAAGGAAATAGCTTAACCTCGAAGTTGCTAGAAAGCCCTCGTTTTCTATGTCTCTCCTGGGACCACTTGAGAAATCCTTAAAACCAATGAATTCACCTGTTTTATCTAACACCTTTTGTAAATGTTGGATATAACTAAGCTCTGAGTTTTCTCGATAGGAGCTGGCCCCTTCCGTTCTATGCACTCGGTAGACTGCAGTTGCCTCTCCCATCTCATAAACCTGCTTCATAAATTGCAAGATTTCCCAAGGAGATACCATTTTTTCTTCTGAAAAAGCGGCACGCCACTCAGCAAAACTGTCATTTCGATGACATATCCAATGGTTCTTCTTAGTTTCGTTTTCCATCGCCAATTTCTTGCAATCCTTAACTTGATAATGATTAGTCTTCAAAAATTCATGGATTGTGTCAGCTTAACAACTGAACAACACCCGGACTTCCAGCTCGGATCTGAAACTCCATAATGTTTTCACCAATCCTAATACGTAGTAAGCCGCTAAAACCATATAACTGACCATGCAACTGAATGCGTTCACTAAGCTTGCCAAGAAGGATTCTGCCATTGAGTTTGTTGAGTTCGCTTGATTCCATCACATCAAGTCGAATCTCAATAATTTTTTTGAACTCTCTTCCCCTGGAATCAAGGGGAGGAAATTCCCCATACCTACCCATGGATTGAGCTGCCGCTTTATTAATGTTTTCAAAAAAGGTTTCTTCGCTTTTTGTGGTTAAATCTTTTGACTGTATTACTTCTCTAGCTGTGAAGTCAACTACATCTCCTCCTACATCTCGGCCCAAACGATAGTCATACACTACCCCAAGCTGGACATCATGACCCTGGCGAACACGCTCCAGAGCTATTTCCAGTTCTCGGATGTGCCCAGATCTACTATTTCTCCTGAGTCCAGGTGTAGCATCTTCCAGAATATTTTTCAGTCCTTGAGGATTATTCAGACGTCCACTCGTCTCCAGCTCGTTCATCATCTCCAGCATCCTTTCTACCTCCTTGAATCCCTTCTGCCCCCTTTTTGCCGTCGCCTGCAACAACTCCTTCGCTTCTCTTGCCGTCTGACCGTACTTGCCCAGATCATTCAGCATCTCCGCCAACTGTCCCCCATCCGCCACACCACTGTGCGGATACTCCCGCTGGAAACTCTGCACGAACTCTGCCAACTCCTCCGCTGACATTCCCCGCTCAGCAAGCTCCCTCACCGTCTTCGGGGCGACCTGCTCGTACTCCAGCCGCTTGCGCACTTTCGGCTCAAGCTGCAACTCCTCCCACAACGGGCCGTCTCTATTGACAGGAACACCGTCAGAGCCGCCACCGCCGTCGATCGCCCGCAACAGATCATCGCGCAGATTCTCCCCTGCCCGCTGTGCGACCATCCCGTCGTGGCCCATCTCCGCTAAGCCCGCAGCCGTCACAGCCCCACCCAGGGCAATCGCCGGACCGGCTCCCAGCCCATCGCTGATGACCGCCCCGCCCGTGGCAATCGCGACTCCGCCCGCCGCCGTGCCCCCGCCATCTAGAAACTCGTAGACCCCTTGCAGCAACGCCCCCGCTTCCCCAAGCAACTTGCCGCCCGCAAACAGCCAGTTGTCGTGCTCCTGCTCGAAGCCTTCGTCAGCAGGCACGAAGTTGCTGGTCAGGTAGCCGTAGCCCACCCCCGTCTGGAACTCGTTGAAACCGCGCAGAAACTCGACGACCCCCGCCTGCAGGTCCGACGCACTCTCTGTGGCCTGCTCCCAGAACTCGGTCATCCATTCGGGAGCCTGGTCGACCACGGCCTGCAGGCCGTCGGACACTTCGGTGCGCAGCGTCTCAAGCCAGGCGGACGACTCTTCCGCCTGCGCCCCGCCGAACAGCACCCCGGCGCCCGAAGGAACGAGGGGATCGCAGGCAAAGGGCAGGTCCAGCGATGCAGCGGCATCCTCTATACGGAACGAAGACAGCCCATAGGACTGGACCTCGCGGACTTCCAGGTCGAAGTGGGCCGACGCCGGATCCGTCGCAATGGACGAGGAGGCGGGACTGTCCAACTCGGCAGGTTCACCGGGAGATTGCTCCTCCTCTAATTCCTCCTGGTGCTCGGCCTCGCCGCTGAAAACCTGCCGCAGGCGGGCGAGGGTCGGACCATCGATCTGGCCGGGTTGCACACCGTCTTGCTGAATGAGGCCGTGGCTCTGCTGAAACTCGGCGACCAGGTGCTCAAGAGCCGGGGTGAACAGTCCATCCGCTTCCAGGCCGAACCACTGCTGCACTTCGGCAACAGCCGCGCCCCGGTGTCCAACCGCAAGGGTGACGGCCTCGTGCTCCAGTTGGGCAAGTTCGGGGGCCTCCTGCCAGGCGATGGCGTCTGCCGCGTCCATGCTGTGTGCCGTGAACAGGGCTGCCTCGCCCGGGGCTGCCGCATCCATCTCGAAGGCCGCAGGCTCGCGGACCTGCCGCAGAACGAGGTCAGTCTCGTTGTCGAAGTGTCCGGGGTAGGGTGCCCATCCGGAGTGCGCTGTGGTGCCAGGCTCCGGCTCCGTGGGGGATTCATCGCTCTGCCAGGGGTGCCCCTGGGTGCAATCCTCCAGCAGTGCAGAACCTGGCTGTTCTGAACCTGGCTGCTCTTGCGGTTGTTCGCCTGGTTCCGGCCAGACCCAGCCGTCGCGGATCTCCGAGCCATCGAGCAACTCATCTGGCAGTTGTACATCCGGTTGTGCAGCCAGTTGCCAGTAGAAGCCGGAGAGGCCGGAGTCGATGCAGAGGCTGAGTCCGTGACCGGAATCTTCGCTGTCCTCCTGTGCCCAGGGAGAAAGTGGGGTGTACTCGTCCGCCTCAGCATCGGCCCAGGAATCGAACATGGAAGGGAAGATGTGTTGCTCTCTTTGAAAGAGAATAAAGACTTGTTGACGGCGATGCAAGCTGTGGGATACGCAAAATTGATGAGGTTTGCAGACCCTGCGATCCACTCTCCCACGGGCAGCCGAAATCAATAGCGTTGACGCCCCACGCCATCAGAGATCATCTGAGTGACAGGAAGCGCAGGAAAAATTCGCTCTATTCTGTGAAAGCTCCTGTATTCCTTGCCCAGGCTCGACGATAGAAAGAAGCCGGGAAGGGAGTTCCACTCTCTCCTGACACCCTGCCACCCGGAAGCACCGCCAGGGAACATGCCTTGCTGGTCGGATAGCACTGCTGCTCCGACATCGCCTCACGGAAACGGACACCCATGAACGCACGCAAAAAATTCGCTCTTGCAATCTCGGCCATTCCACTCCTGGCTCTGGTGAGCGGCTGCAACGACAGCGTCGATCTGCAGGCTGTCAGGGCATTCACCGCCAAAGCCTCGGAGGCATCGGACAGATTTCCCCTGATTGCCGATGATTTCTACGCTTCCTGTGTGAGAGGGGCAGATTATGTTCCCATCGGACAATTTTCTCAATCAGATATCGACGCCGCCGTGGAGCGGGTGAGCAAAATTCCGGACGAGGCTTTGAGAACTCAACTGCAAGGCCAGTTGCAGGCCCTGAAACCGAACGACGCTTCCCCATTTGCCTACCGGGATCTGCGCCGCCAGGAATGCGAGCAGTATGCCAGCCTGGGTCGGGCCCTCAACGACCGCCACCAGTTTCTGTTTACCTATCTGAAAACCCTCGGCGACCTGGCCAGCGATCAACTGGTCGACTACTCCGCCGCAGTGGATACCCTGGGCGGCTCCGTGCAGCAGGCCGCCGTCACCCTCGGGACCAAACCGGCCGACGCCGAGGCCCAGGCGGGTATTTTCAAGTTCATTGCCACCAAGATATTCACTGCTATTGCCGACAACTACCGCCGCGACAGACTCAAGGAATACCTGGTCGGCAACAGCGGCGCGGTCGACAAATATATTCAGTTTCTTCAGCCGGATGTCGTCGCTTACCTGACCGCTCTGCAGTCCGAGGACACGTTGCTTTCGTCGTATTACCGATTCTCTATTCTCAGTGAGTACCAGGCGCGGCAGCGGCAGCTCGCATCGGTGGGTTCGAGTCAACCCGGGCAGCCGCTGCGGATTTCTAGCCGCGGGTTGACCGAACCGGCGATGAACATGGATCGGCGGCTTGCCGATGCGAAAGCGCAACTGCAACGGCGCACCGAGGCGGGGAAAAGCTACCTCACAATGTTGAAAATCCTGCAGGCGGCCAACGTCGAATTTGCCTGCAAACTCGCGGATCAGCCTGCGCAACTCGAATTCGTAGAGCGCTGCCCGAAAGCTTCGCCCGTCGTGGAAGCAAACACGAAAGCCGCCGCGAAGCTTCCCCTCGACAGAACCCTGCAAACACTCGCAGTCAAGTATTACCTGCAACTCAAACCAGAAATCATCCGCCTCAACAACTTTCAGGAGTGAATGGAAAGAACCATGAGCGAATCATTGTCCAAAGAGTCGCTGATCGAGATCGCCGAGTCCATCATCGAACTGGCAAGGAAGCTGGGCATCTTTCTGGAAACGAATTTCGGCAACCTTACTGACACTGAATTTACAACGTTGCATTTTCTGCAGGCACGGCTTGCCAGTACGGCCGGAGACCTCGCCCGTCAGGCAGCCACCATCGAGCAAACGGGGATCAAAGACCTGCAAGATCAGCTGGAAAAAGCAACCGCAGAAGCCCTGCGTGCCATCCAGAAGATCGAGCAGTCCAAACAGATGCTCACCTTCGCCGCCGCCGTGCTCGACTTTGCAGTCAGTCTGTCCATGGGCGTCACCACGGGCAAGTGGACAGGAGTCGTGACCGCCGGGAGTAAGGTCGTGCAGCTGGCCGCCACCATCTGAACATTGCCGTGTGCGGAGCCAGAGGGGACGAACGGGCAGGCGGTCCCAGAGGAAGCAACGTCGAGCGCCCACCTGATGACGGGTAAGGAAGTTGTACAATCGGTCGTCCTGCGCCCAAGACCATGCAGATCTACGGCCTCGACTTCACCAGTGCCCCCGGCAAGCGCAAGCCGATTACCTGCGCCGAGTGCACCTTCGACGGTGAACGGCTACGGCTCCACGCGATCGAGGAATTTTTCGACTTCGCCGCCTTCGAAGCGTTTCTCACACGGCCCGGCCCCTGGGTGGCCGGCATGGATTTTCCCTTCGGCCAGCCGCGCACGCTCATCGATAACCTGCGGTGGGGCGACACCTGGGAGCAGGTGATCGGCTCGATCACCGCCCTCGGCGACGTCAACGCCTTTGCCCGGACCCTCGCTGCCTACCGCGCCACCCGCGCCCCCGGCGACAAACACCACCTGCGGCCCATCGACAGCCTGGCAAAGTCGTGCAGCCCGATGATGATGTTCGGCGTGCCCGTCGGACGGATGTTTTTTCAAGGCGCGCCGCGGCTTGAGCGCTCGGCGGTGAGCATCGTTCCCAATCGGCCGAACGACGACAGCCGCACCGTTCTCGAAGCTTATCCGGCCCTCGTCGCCCGCCGCTGGACCGCAGGCAAGGGCTACAAGAGCGACGAGCGCGAAAAACAATCCGAGCTGCACCGGGTGCGCCGCGAGGCGATCGTCGTCGGCCTCTTCACCGACTGCGCACGGCACTATGGCTTCGAGGCGTCGATGGACCGCAGCGCCGCCGAGAACTTCGTCGCCGATCCGACCGGTGACCGGCTCGACGCGTTCCTGTGCGCCGTGCAGACCGCCTGGGCCACCACCCGGCGGGCGGCGGGCTGGGGCGTGCCCGCCGACTGCGACCGCCGCGAGGGCTGGATCGTCGATCCGGCGATGTTCGACCCGTTCACCGGCAACCGCTCGCTGGCCGAGCCGTCCCGCTGATCACCGGGGAGAACGGGGACGGTAGAGCGAGGGAGGATGGGCGACGGGTGCCGATGCATCTTGACCGGCCGGGGCCGGGGCGGGCGTCGGCGCGGAGGCGACGGCAGGCGGAACGGACGCCCGGGCAAGATCGTTCAGGTCGAATCGCCGCAGCGATTCGTTGCGCTCGCGCACCAGTTCGCGGCGCAGGCGGGCGAGAAATTCCAGGTGCGGCCCGACCGGGTTTGCCATGTGCTCGAACTGATTGGCCGTGTCGAGGTGGTGGGAAATGCGGGTACCACCGGCCAGGGACTCGAAGTCGTGCTCCTCTTTCGGACTCATCAATAAATGCTCGGACAGTTGGTCTTGCTTCTTACGATGCCATTTCCCCGTCCGCTTCACCAACTCCTCCCCACTTTTTTCCGCGGCCGGTCATCGACGACTGCGCACAAGCCATCGAGGCGATCGACCGGGAAAATCTGTCGATGCCGCCAGGAGCGTTGGCAAATTGATCAGCAACCATCCGGCTTCTATCTCTTAAGTTTTAAGGCGGAATCCGCCCGGGGATCGCCGATGTTCTAGAGTGGAGATGTCCTCTCGCAGAGAGGGAGTTCCCATGGAACTTGATGCACTGGTAGGCGCACTGATCGCATTACTTTTCATCGTGCCGCTCCTGATCACGCTGGTGCCTTTGCTCATCGAACTGAGCGGTCCCGTCATCCTCGTTCTTTTCATTGGAGTGGCCGCAGCCCTTGGTCTTGGACAGCCGATGCTGCTGGCAATCACCCTGTGCGTCTGCCTGGCGATGATGAGTGTCATCGTTGATCCCGAACATTGGACGCCCCGCTAAGTTTTCGTCGGCAGCCGACTGCCGAACCCTTT
>Ga0073934_10006599_pt1 | contig 16757 bp, 20 predicted proteins | sample LarsenN4metaG_FD_76834 | JGI IMG/M metagenome (GOLD analysis project Ga0073934, IMG submission 76834) | Hot spring sediment bacterial and archeal communities from British Columbia, Canada, to study Microbial Dark Matter (Phase II) - Larsen... ... | reverse complement strand
AGCGAGCACCAGCAAGCGTTATGCCAATCGGGGCCGGTCCGCAACTCCAGGCAAGTCGCGCGGCAGCGCTAAAGCCGGCGCTGCTTGATTGATTCGTCCAAGGCCAACTTGGTCAACCCGTGGCTTCCGACGTGGCCGAGTTGGTTGCGATCGGCAGACGCACTACGAATTCACTTCCCTGACCGGCGCCCGCGCTAAACGCGCTAACGTTGCCGCCGTGCAACTCCACCAGCTTCGACACGAGCGCCAGGCCGATGCCCAGGCCGCCCGAACTCCGCGCTGGTCCCGATTCGGCCTGCACGAACAACTTGAAGATTTCGGGCAACGTCTCCGGCGCGATGCCAATGCCTTCGTCGCGTACGCGCGCCACGGCCTCCTTGCCTTCCTCGCGAAGCTGCAAGTAAATCGATCGTCCCTGCGGAGAATACTTGCAGGCATTGTGCAGGAGGTTGACCAACACCTGGGTCAGCCGGAAAGCATCGCCGGAAATGACAAGCGGCGTGTTCGGCAAATCGACGTGGAGCCGCTGGCCGCGTTCCGTGATCGTCGCCCGGGTGATTTCCACCGCCCGCTGGGCGATTTCAAGCAGATCCACGGGTCCGCGTTCAATGACCAATTTGCCGGCGGCGGCGCGGGAAACGTCCAGCAGGTCGCCGACGAGGCGGGTCAAATGCTCGGTGCTTCGGCGGATGATGCCGTGCATTTCGGAGCCAGCGAGGTCCGGCTGCTGCAGTTCCTGCACGTCTAGGGCCGAGGTCAGCGGCGCCAGGAAATTACGCAGCTCGTGGGACAGGACGCTCAAAAACTCGTTCATTCGTTGATGGGCCGTGTGCATCGCCTGATCGCGATGGCGCACGTAAGCGGCGATGCTCGCGCCGATCGCCTCGTCGATCCCCAAGCCAACCGCCATGCACTCCCGCGTTTGCAGCGGCTGCGGCAGCGTGGCGTCCAGGAAGTCCAGAATCACCAGCCGCAGCATCTGGTAGTCGCGCACGACCTCGCCCAGCTTCCAGCCCACGTGCCAGCGCTGTTCGCCATGCTCGAGCGCGAGGACGCGATGATCGCTGGCGGCGGCGGGCGACGACTTCGCCAGCGCCCGTCCCAACGCCCGCAGCCACTCCGGCAGGCTATCGCGCAACTCCGCGCGAAACACGTCGTCGGCGGTCGGTTGCTCGATCAAAGCTCGTTCCGACCATCGTTCGACCAACGTGTCAGCGTGGGTTTCAATCAGGGCGCCGATTTCGCGGAAGCGTTCCAACCAAAGTTGCGCGGGGTCGATGGACATCGAGGTGCCAAAACCGAACTGTGTGATGGGAGCAATCTCCATCATACCGGCAACGCGGTCGCACACCAGTTCACGTGGACGTTCCACTCCCGTCTTTCCGTGCCGAGGCGCCGCGCCACCAAGCGCCATTACGGTGGCGCGGAACGATTGACATCCACGTCCACGGCCGGCCCGCCCGGCGCCGGATCGACGTCCACGTTCACGTCCACGCCGCCGGGGCGCCCGGTTTCAATTCGGACATCGGCGCCATCCGCCGGCGCCTCCGCCGGTGGAGGAGTCTGAGGCTTGGGGCTGTCGCAGCCGAGAAAGGGCGCCAAGAACATCGCGGAAAGAAATAAAATGCTGCGCATGGTGGCATTCGTTCCTGGTCCTTGCATGGCTGAAACAGGCGTCGCGAACCGCACTTGACGCGTGCGCCACGGAAAGCGGCGCCGACGGCAGTTCGATCGCTGGAACCGGCCGACCACAAGCAAGCATGTCCGAGGGGAGACTCCGTCTCCCCTCGGACGAGGCGTGTCGGCGTAGCACGCCTTTGATTGCGCGGCCTGTGCTAGGCACTGTTGCAAGTCGATGCGAATTCGTCCACTTGCCGCTCCGCCTCATCCTTCGCCAGGCCGTATTTTTTCTGGATCATTCCGGCGAGCTGGTCGCGTTTGCCGGCGATCACGTCCAAGTCATCATCGGTGAGTTTTCCCCACTGCTCGCGAACCTTGCCCCGGAATTGCTTCCATTGGCCTTCGATCGTGTCCCAGTTCATGGTGGCGCTCCTGCTGTTCGAACGTGTCGGATGACTTCGCCACTGATTTGCAAGAAGCGTGCCAACGCGAATTTCTCGGCGCGATTCGCATTTTGTGGGCGGTTCGCCGCGCCGATCGCGAACTCGGTCCGATCAACTTGGCTTCGTCGCGCCCAATGCGAACGGCCGCATGCGCGGAATCGTTTGCTCGTCGTCGCCGCGAGCCTCACGATGTCCCGCGGGCGGACCTATGGCACAGGCTTTGCGTTCGACCTTGTCGATCAGGTCGTGCATGCGATGGCGTCAATACCATTGCTCCGCGAGTTATCGATCCACTGAACGCCAATTCTGGAGTTACCACGATGCGTCACTTTGGCTTAGCCATGCTCACCTCCGCGTCGATGATGTTATGCGGCGCGGGATGTCAAAAGAGTCTGGAACAAGAGCGGCAGGATGTGCAGGAAGCTCAGCAAGTAGCCGCCGAAAACGTGGCGGAAGCACAGGAAGACGTGAATCAGGCGCAACATGAGGGACAGGACGCCGTCGTTGAAGAACAACGCGATGTCCAAGACGCCGCCACCGAAGGCGCCCAGCAGATTCAAGACGAACAACGCGACGTCGAGGATGCGGCGCGGGACCAAGCGCCGTAGTCGGCGCGTCGGCCGGCGAAATCGCGCGAACGGGCGATCCGGCCGGTCGCAATCCGCCGCGAGCGGATCGCGCCCGGTGGCGCCGTTCGCGTTGCGCATAATCGACAATAAGTGGACGTCGGCCGAGGCCGGAGTCTTGGCCGACGTCCGGGCAGCGATACCGCGGTCATTCGGCTGGACCTTGGTCAACTCCGCCCGTTGCCGAGGTGCGGGTGTTCCAGTTCACCGTCCCCCTGGGGCGCCGTCTGCACGATCTGGCTGACGCTGATCCCGAGCGCCCGGAGCTTCGTGCGCAGGCTGCCGCGCGTGATGCCGAGGATCTTCGCCGCGGTGGACTGGTTGCCGTGCGTATGCTCCAGCACGGCCGGCAACAACGCGCGTTCCATCCGTTCGACGGCTTCCGCGAACAAATCGCTGGAACCGTCGCGGAGCCGCTCCTGAATAAACTGGCCGAGCGAATCCACCAACTTGGGCGCGGCGATTTCGCGCTGCGGCCGTGCCGGGGCTTCGGTCACGCATTCCGGGATGTGCTCCGGCAGCAGCACCGGCCCCTGCGCCTGCAGCAACGCTTGGCGCACGACGCTCTGTAGCTCGCGCACGTTGCCTGGCCATGCGTAGGTTTGGAGCAGCTCCATGGCTTGCGTCGAGACGCTATACACTTGCTTGCGCATGGCTTCTGAATAACGCGCGACTGCGTTTTCCACCAACAGCGGGATGTCCTCGAGCCGTTCGCGCAGCGGCGGAATGCGAATGGTGAATCCGTTCAAGCGGTACAGCAAGTCCTCGCGAAAGTGCCTGGTGGCGACCAAAGCGTCCAGGTCGCGATTCGTGGCGGCGATGACGCGCGTGTCAACCGTGATGGTCGTGTTGCCGCCAATCCGCTCGAACTGCTGCTGCTGCAACACGCGCAATAATTTCACCTGCACGGCAAGCGACGTGTCGCCGACTTCGTCGAGGAAGATCGTGCCGTTGTGGCAATGCTCGAACTTGCCGATGCGCTGCCGATCGGCGCCTGTGAAGGATCCTTTTTCATGGCCGAACAACTCGCTTTCCAGCAGCGTCTCGTGCAGGGCGCCGCAGTTGACGGCCAGGAACGGACCCTTCGCGCGCCGGCTGTGCTGGTAGATGGCGCGGGCGACGAGTTCCTTCCCCGTGCCGCTTTCCCCCAAGATCAGCACGGTGACCTCCTGGTCCGCCACGCGCCCGATCGACTTGTAGACTTCGAGCATCTTGGGGCTGCGTCCCAACAACACGTCGGCCTGGGGCGCCGCTGAGGGGAGCGTAGGCAGATCGACCGGCGTGGTCATCAGTCGGCGGATTTCCCAGGCGCTCTCCACCACGCGCCCAAGCGTTTCCACGTCGAGCGGCTTGTGGAGGTAGTCATAGGCGCCCCCTTTGACCGCCTCGATCGCCGCGTCGCTGCCGCCGTGGGCCGTGATGAAGATCACCGGCAACTTGGGGTCGCGCTGTTGAATTTCGCGGAATAGGTCCAAGCCGTTGCTGTCGGGCAGCAATAAATCAAGCAGCACGACGTCCGGCGGCGCTTCGTCGAACGCCGCCCGCATCCCTGCTTCGTTGGCGGCGACGCTCACCGTCCAGCCGTGGCCTTCCAGCACGTGCCGAGCCAGGTGTTGTACGGCCCGATCATCGTCCACAACGAGCGCTCGAGGCATAAACCGTCGTCCGCTAAAACCCTCATGGAGTGCCCGCTCCTCGATTGTCGTCATAGCATGGTCCCGGAAACAAGTGGCCCAATGGGCATTTCGCGGCAATTCGAGCAAGTCGCAAGTCGGCGAACACCGGCGCGGATGGCGCGCGACTTGGTCGAGCGTCCGCCACCCTGCTGAAAGACCGGTCAACCATATGCACTTCGCGTGCCCGACGCCGATCAGGGGCTCGAATGCGGGGATCGCGGCGTTTAGCGGAGATTCAGACGAAAACCATCCGCGCGAAGCGCCCGAGGCTGTCTGCTCAGCGGCCAAAGTGGTCGGCAATCGACCAATGGCCATTGCAAAAAAGCGGGGAGCCGCGCGCCGATCGAATCGGCAGCGCGGCCCCCCTGCACCACACGCACTCCGCATCCAGGGCCGAGTGTTCCTAGCGATTCGTGGTGCCGCTGGTCGCAGGCGCATCAGCCTGGTGCTGTCCCTCCAGCGACTTCAGGATTTCCTTTGCGTGCTGGAGATGTTGCCGCGTCGTTTGGGAAGCCTGGGCCAGCGCGTCTTTCATTTCGGGCGAGGCGTGCCGCTCCAGAACCGTCAGCCCGTCCAACATATGCTGGTGCGCGAAGACCTGAGCCGCCATATAGCACCGATCAATCTGATCCGCCGGCTTCGACGCGAGTTCCTCTTGCGCGGTCTGCACGCATTGCTGGGCGATTTCCCGCTTGATCGCGACAAAATCGACTTCATCCCCCGCGCGTCGTTCGACGCGGGCCTCACGCCGTTCGTTCCGGCGTTGCTCGCCATTGCGTTCCTCCACCTGAACATTCACATCCGCCTGGCCGGCGTTTCCAGCGCGGACGGTGACATCGGCGGACTGTTCGGTCGCCGGTCGAGCCTGCAAGCTGACCTCCTGGGCTCCGAACTGCCGCAGTTTCTCCAGCAGGGCCTGGTGATCGCGGATCATCTGTTGCGCGAACTGCTTGGCCCGGTCGTCTTTGAGACGCTGGGCCGCGAACTGGGCGATTTCCACTTCCGCCGCATTGTCAATCGCCAAGCAGCTCGCGAACAATTGATCCTTTTCGCTCAGATTGCGGCGCCCTTCGCGTTGAGGGCGGCCCTGTTCCCCGGCTGGCCGCTCCGTGGCGGTCGGCTGGCGGCGCTCCGGCTGTTCGGTATCGGTCTGCTGGGCCAAGGCCAGGCCGCTGCTTAAGACCATCGAACTCAAGGTCATCGCGGACATCCATCTCATGGCTGACTCCTTCTCGTCGCTGTGTTGGCGACTTGGGTTTTCCTGTGGTCGGCTGTCACCGATCGCGGCATCTTTAGTGCCATTCGTGATCTTTTATGTCGAACGCGATCATTCCGCGCCGATGCGCCATGGAACGCCGTTCTTCCGCACCAGATCACGGCGCCCGCCACGGCCGCGCCGGCGCGTAATCGACCGGCTTGGATGACCGCGGGCCAAAGCGAACGGCGCTACCAGGGCTTGAGTTTCCAGCCCAAGATGAACCCCACGGCCAGGCAAACCAGCGCCGCATGGCCGGGATTCCGCCCCGCGTAGCAGGTGACGTATTCCACCAAATCATGTTTCAGGTCGACCGCCCGCACGTCGGGCGCGAGGGACTCTCGACGGGCCGGATCGAACGCCGCCGGCCCGGGCGTGTTGTGTGTCGCTGCCATGTTGAATTGCTCCTCGAAATGTCGTTCGCGATTCAAGTCAGTCGGGGAAACACTCGTCGTCGACCGCCTCTCCAGCGCGTGGGATCGGCTTCCAACTCATTATGACGCTGCGAAGATTGCACGCGGCCTGGCGACGCGAACGCGGGAACCAAAAATGGCGCTCCCAAGATCGCTTGGCTGCGACGCCGACGGCGGCCCCCGTGGCCGCGAGCAGTGTTCCGCCGATGGCCAGCGTTGGCGCCAGCGGCCATTCCAGCCATTGGGCGAGCACGGCCATGCCGGCGACAGTCGCCAACGGGAAGCCGACGCCAAATACGCCAGCGGCGATGACAAACAGCAGCAGGCCGCTGCGTAATTCGGCCGACAACTCCGCCAACTCGAGTTGCAACAGTTGCCATTGCAGCGACGCCAGTTCCTCCGCGTCGTCAGCCCAGTCGCGAGCGCGATCCAGCCATCGTTGAGTCGGCCCGGTGCTCATTGCCGCCACCCCCATTTCACCAATAGGCCAATCGCGACTCCGACTCCCACGGCAATGCCCAGCATCACGTCGGGCCGCTCCAGCAGCTTGGGCCTGGCGGCCTGCTTCTCTGTTGCTCGTGCCGATCGCGGCGCGAGCCGGCGATGGTTTTCGGTCGACCAGCGTGCGCTAATCATGGACCTGCTCCGCCGGGCTGGTTCGCGATGCGCCGATGGCGGACGGTTGATCGTGATCGCCATGCCTAGCCATGGAGGCCGCCCGCAATTGGCCCAACGCCCAGGCCGCGCCTAGTCCCAACGCTTGCTGAGCGGCGCGGTGCGCGACCGCCCGCATCAGCCTGCTGAAAAGGCCTGACGAACTCCGTACAGCCGGCGGAACGGGATGCGCAATGTCCTGGGCAGCGCTCCCACTCAGCGTATGCCGTCGCGGCGGCACAATCGCATATCCTAGGGCCGCAGCAGCGCCGCACACGAGCCACGGATGTGCGCGGACGTGCGCGCGCCAATCCGTCCAACGCTCCCGCGCTTGCTGGCAGGCCTGCGCGTCGCGCAGCAGTCGCCCTCGCAGCGCCTCCATGCGATCCTCGACGGCGCTCGGGGCGCCGAGGTGGTATGGTGCCGTTGCCATCGCCGCGTCCTCCAGCTCAACTGGCGCAAAACATGGGATACAGGATCGTCACGATGGGTAGCGGAATGCCGATCCCCCGTCGTGCGGCCCGAACGAGTCGACTTTTCATGTGCACTTTCTCGTGTTTGTGTCGGCGCGCGTGATCCGGAAAAACGGAGCGCCCGGACCGCCGTGTCCCGGGCGCTCGCCGGCCTGCCGCAGTGCGTCAGGCCTCCGTTCCCACGGCTTCGACGTTGACTTCCGATTCCGCCAACTCCGTCAACGAGCTATCCGCGTTCTTTTCCTCTTCCAATGTTTCGCCCAGCAGCGCGGCGATCTGATCGTGGCCCAGCAGCTTGGCGAAGGTCGCGGCCGTGCCGTAGCCGGCGATCTCGTAGTGCTCGACGCGCTGCGCCGCGGAGATGATCGCCGCGTCCAACACCGCGTCCGCCGCCTTCCCCTTCTGCTTGACGATCCCAGCCCCTTCCTCCAACAGCCCCTCCATGGCCGCGCACTTGTGTCCTTTCGGATTGAGCCCGATTCGCTCGCAGGCTTGTTGCAAGCGTTCGACTTGACGCTCGGTCTCGCCGAGATGTTCTTTCAACGCGGCCTGCAGTTTCTGCGACGAGGCTGCCTTGATCATGTCCGGCAGCGCTTTGACGATCTGCTGTTCCGCGCTGAACAAGTCCTTCAGTTCGAGCGCCAACAGGTCCTCCAACGTGGTCAGTGTCTTGGTGGCCATAAGATTGCTCCTGGCATGGCGTGATGAAAACGTCTTTGACGAAGCGTTCGATTGCCGATACGGGCGAACGAATGCAAGCGGTATGCCGAAACGGCGGAAGTTCCGGCGGCAAATGCGAAGCAAGTGAATTGCGCCGGTCCAGATGAGTCGCAACGACGAACTGCAATTGACCAGTAAGTCGGCGTGAACGAAGCGGCGCGCCATGACCGGCAGCTTGCCGCCTTGGTCTGTTTCCGACCAAGTGTTCAAGCGATTGAAGCCAGGCGAGCAGCCGCTCAACGGCCGACTCGGAGGAGCGCCACCGGAAAATCGCCGCTTTCACGTCCAGTGAAGTCGATTCGTCGCTTTATTCGCGCTCCGGCACGCCTTATGCATTTCCCGCGATCGTGGAGACAATCGACGCTTCATCCCTCGAGATTCACCTTCGCGCTTCGCAGGAAAGGGTGCTTCCATGTTGCAATGGGCATTGGTCTTTTTGGTCGTGGCCTTGGTGGCCGCCTTATTCGGATTCACCGGCATCTACGCGGCCGCGTCTGGAATCGCGCAGATTCTGTTCTTCCTGTTTCTCGTGTTGTTCATCGTGAGCTTGATCAGCGGCGCGGTTTCGCGGCGCGCCCCGTAGCGGCGTCCCGCTGTCATGCATGCCAGTCACCGGGCAGCACCCGGCGATTTCTTGTTTGTCACCCTGTGTGTCCCGGCTCCGGGTGCTGCCTCGGCTGGCCCAGCTTCGAACGAACGACTTGATCCATTGCATCACTGTCCGGCACCGCGAACGCAAATCACTTCAGGAGGACGATTATGATCGACGAGGCCACGCTTCAGGGACGTTGGAATCAGGTGCGCGGCAAACTGCGCGAGAAATGGGGGCAACTCACCGACGACGACGTCGCCCGGTTCGACGGCAATGTGGAGCAGCTCGTCGGGCGCATACAGCGCAAGACCGGCGAGGCCCGGCAAAGCGTCGAACACTTTCTCGAGGAACTGACCAGCGATGGCGCGTCGCTGATGCAACGCGCCGAATCCTACGCGCACCAGGCGGCGGACCAAGTCCGCGAGACGACTCAGCGAATGCGGGAAAGTGTTGAAAACAGCTATGCCCGCGCCGAAGGGATGGTACAAGCCCGGCCGGGACAGAGTGTCGCCATGGCATTCGGGTGCGGGCTGGTCGTCGGCGTGGGGCTGGCCTTGCTGGCTGGCAGGGATCGGCACGCGGACACCTTCTGGAGCCGCTCGCGCGAAACGGCTGACGGCCTGGCGCGACGTCTGGTGGACGCCCTCGCATCGCGAAACGCTTGACTCCATCGGCGCTGATCGGAGGTCAACCAGGCGGCGGCGCGACGAGGAGCGTCGCCGCTTGTCGTCCAGCGCATGCAGCGAGGCGTCGCTGGCTTGGTCGCGCATTCAGCGGTAAACTGGCGATCGAATCGCTGTTCCCGTGCGTTGGCCGCTAGCGTCGAGGGCTCCGTATGTTCGACGGGAGACCGTCAGCCAAGGGCGACCTCTTGCGTCGTTATGCGGTGGCTGTCGTCGCCGTGGTCCTGGCCATTCTCGTGCGGCTTTCGCTCGATCCCTTGCTGAACTCGCGTTTCCCGTTCGCCACGCTGTTTTTCGCCGTGTTGTTTTCGGCCTGGTATGGGGGCCTTGGTCCGGCCTTGTTCGCCACGGCAATCGGTGGATTGGGAGGCGCCTGGTACTTGCTCCCCCCGCGGCGCGCATTCGCTTTCTCGGACACGGAAAGCGTGGGGGGGATGGCGCTTTATCTCGCGGTCGGCTTGGGCATTTCCTTGATCGGCGGAGTCATGCGCCGTGCACAACTTCAGTCGCGTGCCGCGGCGATGGATGCCGACAAACAGCGAGAGGAGTTGGGCGTCACGCTGCGCAGCATCGGCGACGGCGTCATCGCCACGGACGCGGAAGGGCGCGTTACGGCCATCAACGCCGTCGCCGAGAGCCTCACTGGCTGGACGATCGAGCAAGCCCAGGGACGCCGGCTCGACGAAGTCTTCCGCATCGTCAACGAAGCAACGCGCCGATCCGTCCCCAATCCGGTGGCAAAGTTCTTTCCGAGGGACGCATCGTCGGCCTGGCCAACCACACCATCCTGATCTCCAAGGACGAACGCGAGACGCCGATCGACGATAGCGCGGCGCCGATTCGGGACGGGGCCGGCAACGTGACCGGCGTGGTGCTCGTGTTCCGCGACGTCACCGAGCGGCGGCGCGCCGAAGAGGAGCTGCGCCGCAGCGAGCAATTGCTCAGTGACTTCTTCGAAAACGCAAACATTGGCTTGCACTGGGTTTCGCCCGACGGGGTCATCCTGCGCGCGAACCAAGCGGAATTGGACCTGTTGGGCTACCAACGAGAGGAGTGCGTCGGTCGCCCCTTCGCCTACTTTCACACGGATCCCGAGACGATCGACGAAATTCAGACGGCGCTACGAACAGGCGCCACGCTGACGAATCGCCCCGCGCGCCTGCGAGCCAAGGACGGCGCGATCAAGGACGTGTTAATCAATTCCAGCGTCTATCGCGAGCATGGCCGAATCGTACATACACGCTGCTTTACGCTGGACATCACGGATCGCACGCGCGCCCGCGAGGTCGAGACGTTGCTGGCCGAGGTCGTCAAGTCGTCACACGACGCCATCCTCACTAAGACGCTGGAGGGCGTGATCACTTCATGGAATCTCGCGGCGGAGCGAATGTTCGGCTACACGGCCGCTGAGGCGGTCGGTAAGCCGATCGCCATGATGATTCCGCCGGAGCTGTGGCGCGAGGAAACGACTTTTCAGCAGCGGCTTCGCCGGGGCGAGCGGATTGAGAACGTGGAAACCTGTCGCGTAACCAAGGACGGCGCGTGCATCTATGTTTCGCTGACGATCTCCCCGGTACGCGACGCGCAGGGCATGATCGTCGGCGCATCGACGGTGGCCCGTGATATCACGGAACGCAAACGCATGGAGGAAGCGTTGCGGGAAAGCGAGGAGCGCTTCCGTACCTTAGCCGATAACATCGTCCAATTCGCCTGGATGGCCGACGCGGAGGGCTGGGTCGAGTGGTACAACCGCCGCTGGTTCGAATACACCGGCGCGACGCTCGAGGAGACACAGGGCTGGGGTTGGACGAAGGTTCATCACCCCGAGCACGTCGATCGCGTGGTCGCGCGCGTCCGGCACTGCTGGGAGACCGGCGAGATCTGGGAGGACTTGTTTCCCTTGCGTGGCGCGGATGGCCAGTACCGCTGGTTCCTCTCGCGAGCGATTCCCATTCGCGACGAGAACGGCAAGGTGCTGCGTTGGTTCGGCACCAATACGGACGTGACCGAGCTGCGCGAGGCGCAAGAGGCCCTTCGCCTGGCCGACGCGCGCAAGGATGAATTCCTCGCCACCTTGGCGCACGAACTGCGCAACCCCTTGGCCCCCGTGCGCAGCGCGCTCGAAATCATGCAGCGCGCCGGCGGCGATGCGGCGCTCGTCGAGCAGGCCCGCTCCACAATCGACCGGCAAATGTCGCATTTCGAGCGTCTCGTCGACGACCTGCTCGACGTCTCGCGCATCACACGCGGCAAGCTTGAATTGCGCAAGCAACGCGTCGAACTGGCGACCGTGGTACGCCAAGCCGTCGAGGCGTGCCGGCCGCTCGTCGAACAGATGGGGCACACGCTCAGGGTCGAGTTGCCCGAGCAGCCCCTTTTCCTGGACGTGGACGCCGTCCGCCTGGCGCAGGTGCTCAGCAACTTGCTCAACAATGCCTGCAAGTTCACGGAACGCGGCGGACACATTGGCTTGGCGGCGTGGACCGGCGACGGGCAGGCGGTGATCTCCGTGCGAGACGACGGCCAAGGCATCGCCGCCGAGTTGCTCCCCAGCGTATTCGAAATGTTTACGCAACTCGTTCGTCCCAACGTTGCATCGCACGGAGGCCTCGGCATCGGGCTCACGCTGGTCAAACGCTTTGTAGAGATGCATGGCGGCTCGGTTGAGGCGCTCAGCGCAGGCCCCGGCCAGGGGAGTGAGTTCCGCGTGCGACTGCCGCTGCCGGCGAAAAGCACCGCGCCGAAATCGCCCGACGCGTCGCCGACGTCCGGCGATCCCCCGCCGACGGCGCAGACGCGCAAGCGCATCCTGGTCGTGGACGACAATCGCGACGCCGCGCACACCTTGGCCATGTTGCTGAAACTCTCCGGCCATGAGACGCGCGTCGCGTTTGACGGTCTGGCGGCGCTGGAATTGGCCGAGGAATTCCGGCCGCAATTGGCATTCCTGGATATCGGACTGCCCAAGTTGAGCGGCCACGAGGTCGCACGGCGGATTCGCGTCGAGTCGTGGGGCCGGTCGATATGCCTCGTCGCGCTCACCGGCTGGGGGCAGGAAGACGACCGCCGCAAATCGAGCGAGGCTGGCTTCGACCATCACCTCGTCAAGCCGGTGCATCACAATGATCTGGTGACGTTGCTGTCGTCCCTCAACGCGAAGTAGCCGATTGCGCGGGGTGTTAGATCGCGAAGCGCGGCGTGTGTTGTACGACTTGCAGCAATTCGTCCTTGCCGACCGGCTTTGTCAAGTGATAGTCGAAGCCGACTGCTTGGGCTAGTTGCCGATCTTCAACTTGACCGTACCCGGTGATCGCCACGAGGTAGACGTTCGCCAAACGAGCGTCGCCGCGCATGGCCCGAGCGACCTCGTAGCCGTCCATCCCGGCGGGCAAGCCGATGTCGCAGAGGACGATTTCGGGCGCGAATGAGCGCGCCAGTTCCAGCCCGGCCGGTCCGTCGGCGGCGATGCGGACCTGATGACCCTTGAGCTGGAGAATCTTCTCGAGCGGCATCACCGCATCGCGGCGATCGTCGATGATCAGCACGCGGCGAGGTTCCGTCGAGTCGATCGCGGCGACAGGATGTTCCGGCATAGGACGCAACGAGAGCGGCAAACGAATCGTGAAGCGGCACCCCTGGCCCAGTCCTTCACTATGGGCGAAGACCTGCCCATCGTGCAACGTCACCAGCGCATGAACCAGCGCTAATCCCAATCCGAGACCGCCGCGGCTCCGTTCGACGCTGTTGTCCGCTTGCATAAAGGGCTGAAAGACGCGGGCCAGCGTCTCGCGATCCATGCCGATTCCCTGGTCGGTCACGGAAATCTCCGCCACGTTGGCGGCGCTATCGATGCGCAACGCCACGCAGACCTTGTTCGGGCCGTCGCCGAATTTGCAGCTATTGTGGATTAAATTCGCGATCGCCTGCGCCAGACGAGTACGGTCGCCCCAAACCCACGCTTCCTCGTCCGGCAGATCGCAAGTGAGCTCGCAATCCTCAGTCAATTGGCTGTTGCCGTAATCGTCGACGGTCTCCCGCACGACCTCCCGCAGATCGAGATGCTCGCGACGCAGCACGAGCTTGCCGCAGGCGAATCTCGATGTATCCAGCAGATCGTCGACCATCCGGGCCATATGGGCCGCCTGGCGTTCGATTACTGCCTGCATCTTGGCGGCGTCCCCCTCCGGCCGCAACACGCGCAACACTTGCACGCCGGTAAGGATGCCCGCCAACGGATTCCGCAGCTCGTGCGCGAGCATCGCCAGAAACTCGTCCTTGCGGCGTTGGCTTTCCAGCAACGTCGACTGGGCCTGCCGCTGAGCGGTCACGTCGCGAAACACCAGGACGGCGCCCAGGAGTTGTCCATCCGCGCTGCGGATGGGCGCGGCGCTATCGTCGATGGCCCGCTCGGTTCCGTCCCGGGCGACCAAGATCGCGTGGTTGGTCAGTCCCACGGTTTTCGCGTCGCGCAGCGCCTTCGTCGCCGGGTTTTCCACGCGTTGGCGATCCGCCTCTTGGACCAGTTCGAACACCGCTTCCAGCGGCCGACCTTCGGCGTCCTGATTGGACCAGCCGGTGAGCTGCTCCGCCATGCCGTTCAATGATTGAACACGGCCCGACGCGTCGGTGGTGATGACCCCGTCGCCGATGCTGAACAGCGTGACCCGCAACTCCTCGCGCTGGCGGTGCAGGTCGTCCAACAGCGCCTGCCGAGCGGTTAGTTCGCTTCGCATGCGGTAAAATGAGACGCCGATGATCCCCAAGCCCAGCAGCGCGGCGCCCGTTCCCATCAAGGCCGTTCGCTCCAGCGCCGCCACGATCGCGTCGCGCACTAGCCGCAATCGGCCGAGGTCGCGCGACTGTCGCTCGGCCACCGCGCCGCGGATCGCGTTCATGTACTGGCGACCATTCCCTTGTAGAATCGTCGCCAAGGCTTCCTCGTGCTGTCCGGCGTTCATCAACTGCACGGTCTCGCGCAACTCGCGCTCTCGTTTCTCGACGAGGTCGGAGAACTCGCGGAACCAGGCTCCATGATCCAACTCGCTGCCGTCACGTTCCTTCAATTCCGCGAGCGCCGCTGACAATTGTTCCGACGCCGTGAGATACTGATCCAAATAGTCCCCTTGTTGCGTTACTACGTACCCCCGCTGACCGGTTTCCATTTCCTGGATCAAAGAGTAAGTGTCCCGGAGCGTGCCCATGAACTCCACGAGGTTGCTCGCCTCGGCCCCTTTGGAGCGAAGCGTGCGCGTGCCTTGAATCGCCGTCCAAGCCGTCGCGACGAACATGAGCGTCGCCAACAGGTAGCCGAGTTTGACATAGCGCGACACGGACGCGCGCGATCCGCCCGGGCCTGGCGCGACGGGGTCGTCGGAGTGCTGCGCAAACATCGAAGATTCCCAGTGCGGCCGGCCTTTTCATCCAGTACGCCCTAGTTCGGCGCAACCAGTTCGTCGACGAGCTTCAATAGTTCCTCGGAGTCGAACGGCTTGGCCAACACCCGCTCAGCCCCGGCCTCGACCGCGGGAAACACGGTATCGATTCGCGTGAAGGCGGTCACAAAGATCGCCGGGAATTCAGGCCGCGTCGACCGCACGCCGCGCAGCAGTTCAGCGCCGGTCATGTCGGGCAATTGGTAGTCCAGGATCGCCAGCGCGTAGTCATTGCACGACGCTAGTTCAAGCGCCTCGCGGCCATTTTCAGCCGTATCGACGGCCAGATCGCGGAGTCGCAGCACGGCGGAGAGGGCTTCTCGAGCATAGCGATCGTCGTCCACAACGAGCAAACGAGGTTGCGACATAACGCGGTTCACGAAAGGGCGGCTGGCGAGCGAGCAGCGGCAAACAACCAGCAAACATGATGCCGCTGCCGCTGAAGAGCGCCGGCCCCCCTTCCCAAGTCGAATTCAATGCTTCCCAGTGCCGGCCCAAGCAACAGACTGGTCAAGAAGCGACCAGCCCGGACAAATTTGCGTCAGCCCCCGGCGGCTACTCATCGGAGGTTGGATCGGCATCGCGAGTCGCGTATGGCAGGAGTTCCCGCTTGAGGCGGTCCGCCTCCTCCATCAGCTCCGGCAACACGGCCCGCGACCGGGACAGATTGGCCTGGCGGCCTGACTCTTCGATGCTTTGAGCTCTCGTCACCACGGCAAACGCGCTAAACGTCGCCGCGAGTCCTTTTAAGCTGTGGGCGGCCCGCTCGACCCTGTGGGCGTCGCTCCGGTCAATTCCCTCGGCAATTTCGCGCAATAGTCCTTCGGCGTCCTCGACAAAACAACGGGCCATCGCGCAAAACAGCGCCTGGTCGTCTCCTAACCGCTTGAGCGATTCGACATAGTCAAAGCATGACGCACTCATTCGATCCACTCTCGCGTCAAAACCGCTCATTCAAGGTCCAAAGGGTACTCGACGTCCCGTCTTCTGGCAACTTCACTCCGCGCGCTGCTTGATCGCTTCAAGTCACATGCACCGTGTCCGGCTCGACGCCCCACTCCGCCAACTTGGTGCTTAGCTCCAACATACACTCCGTCGCGACGATCAAATGCAAGGCATGTCCATCACCTCGCGCCTCGGACAGTCGCTGCACTTCGCACCGCACATCGGGATCGGTCAAGTCCTCCGGCGAATCGATAATCCGTACGCGGATGCAATGCCCGTCGCGCGACGCTTCGATATCCGGACGCGCGCCATTGATCGGCGTCGGCGCCAGGTAACCGGGGACGTTCACCGCGCGGACGTCAAATCCTTCGTCAGCGTAGGTCTGAGCCCAGCGCTGCACCAACTCCTCGTGGGATGCGCGCATGTTGCATGTGCCTCGTTGTTCGCGGCGCCTTGGCTGGCGCCCTCTGCCAGTTGTCACTTGAAACGGCCGAATAGCACACCGCGTGCCACGGCCAAACAATCGCTCCAGGCAGGAACTTGCTTGAACGGACGTCGAGTTCTGGTCGTCGATCCGCCAAGTTGGCCGCTAGCGTGGCTGTGAGTGACGTGGCGCCACACTCGACTGAGTCGCAATATCGATACTCATGCGTGATGGTGCTTGGCACAGTGTTTGCGTAACCTCGTTATCGACAAGCTGCCCTGAAACGAACACAACAAACAAACCAATCACAACTACGGAGCGAAGAAGTCAACTATGTCCCACGCCACGTTGCGGCAGCGGATGCAGGAAGTAAGGAAGCGTTGGACAGTCGCCGAGCGCAAGCGCCGTTCGCAAGCGGCCCGTCGCCGGTGCGCCGCGTTGCTGGCGCGTTTCGATGCCACGCCCCAGGATCCGAACACGTTTTGGGCCGCGGGGGCCATGTCCCTCTCGGATGTGGCGCGCATTGCCGGCTAGACGCCTTTCAACTCAACGCGGTGCCAAGATGCGCCCACTTGATGCGACACGGATGTCGGGTGGCGATGCGCCGTTGCCGGTCGATGAGGAATTGCCGCCTGACCCGCCAACACGCGCTCCAACGTCCAAACCGGACTGCGATGCGAATCTAAGGCGACTGCGGGAACTCTTCGCTTCGTTGGGGAGCGGCGACGCCAGCGACGGTTTGTTAGCAATGCTGAATCCACCCAATGTATACAAAGCCGGCGTTGTTTCGCGGGCCTTGTT
>Ga0073934_10006598_pt1 | contig 16758 bp, 17 predicted proteins | sample LarsenN4metaG_FD_76834 | JGI IMG/M metagenome (GOLD analysis project Ga0073934, IMG submission 76834) | Hot spring sediment bacterial and archeal communities from British Columbia, Canada, to study Microbial Dark Matter (Phase II) - Larsen... ... | reverse complement strand
TCTGGCCGTCGGTGATCGAGATCACGTTGGTCGGGATGTACGCCGAGACTTCCCCTTCCAGCGTTTCAATGATCGGCAGGGCCGTCATCGAACCGCCGCCGAGCTCGTCGCTGAGCTTGGCCGCCCGTTCGAGCAGCCGGCTGTGGCAGTAGAACACGTCGCCGGGATACGCCTCGCGACCGGGGGGCCGCCGCATCAGCAGGGACAACTGCCGGTACGCCACGGCCTGCTTCGACAGGTCGTCATACACGACCAGGGTGTGCTTGCCCTGATACATGAAGTGTTCGGCGATGGCGGCGCCGGCGTAGGGGGCGATGTATTGCAGCGGGGCGGGATCGGACGACGTCGCCGAGACCACGACGGTGTAGTCCATCGCGCCCGCCTTGGTGAGGGCTTCCACGACCTGGGCAGTGTTGCTCGACCGTTGACCGCAGGCGACGTACACGCAGATGACGTCGCCCCCCTTCTGATTGATGATGGCGTCCAGCGCGACGGCGGTCTTGCCGGTCTTGCGGTCGCCGATGATCAGCTCGCGCTGGCCGCGACCGATGGGGGTCATGGCGTCCACCGCCTTGACGCCGGTCTGCAGCGGCTGCTTGACGGGCTGCCGCTGCGAAATGCTGGGGGCAATCGTTTCCAGCGGCCGATACGCGGAGGTCAGGATCGGCCCCCGGCCGTCCAGCGGGTTGCCCACGGGGTCAACCACGCGGCCGATCAGCGCATCGCCGACGGGGACTGACAGCAGCGCGCCGGTGGTTTTGACTTCCATCCCTTCAGCGATTTCAAGGTAGTCGCCGAGGATGATCACGCCTACGGAATTCTCTTCCAGGTTGAACACCTGGCCGCGAATGCCGTTGGCGAACTCGACCATTTCGCCCGACATGGCGGACGACAGGCCGTAGACCCTGGCGATTCCGTCGCCGACCTCGACCACCCGACCGACTTCGGAGGTCTCGATCTGGCCGCGGAAATCCTCAATTTCCTGCTGAATGACTGAAGCGATCTCGCCCGCGTTGAACTTCATTCAAGCACCTCTCGCGGAGCTTTCCGCGCAATTGCTTCAAGCGATTTCGGACCGAGCCGTCGTACACCGTGTCACCCACGCGGATGACCAGGCCGCCCACCAGTTGCGAATCGACCGCCGTTTCCACGATGGGATTCGCCGCCAGCGCCTGCCGGAGTCGCTCGGTCAGATGGTTGAGCGCCGTCTCCGACAGGGGCCGCGCGGACGTCACCCGCACACGCACCCGGCCGGTCCGGCTTTCCTGTTCCCTCTGCGCCGCCTGCCACACCCCCTGCACCAGATCCATCCGCCCGTGCCTGGCCAGCACCTTCAGGAAGTTGACGAATAGCGGCGTGCCGCGGCCCCCCAGCACCTTGTCGATCAGCCGCAGCTTGTCGTCCACCGACGTCATCGCCCCGCACAACAGCCGCTCAAACTGCGGCTGCGGCCCCAAGACATCCGCGACGAACGACCCGAACTCCTCCAGCACGGCGTCGACGCCCCCCTCTTTGGCGGCGGCGTCGAGCAATGCCACCGCGTAGACCTTCGCGACCGACTGGACGCTGGGGTCTTCGAGGACGCTTTGCACTTTGGAGGATACGTCGGGCATGGGGATCGTCTCTAGCGACGCCCACGGGTTGCAACCCGTGGGCTTCTACCACGGGACATCAGTTCCGCCGCAGGTTCATCTCGGACAGCGCCTGCGTCACCAGACGCTCCTGGTCCTCGCCGGACAGGCTCCGCTGCAGCACCTGTTCGGTGGCCTGCACGACGTTCGTCGAGACGAAGTCGAACAACTCGGCGATGGCGACGTTCTTGGCCCGGTCGATGTCCTCGACGGCCCGCTGACGGGTCGCCTCGGCTTCGCGCTGGGCGGTGGCCACAATGTCCTGCTTGGTGTGCTCGGCGTCGCGACGGGCCTCGGCGAGGATGCCCTTCACTTCCTCCTGCACGGCCGCCAGCTTGGCCTCATGCTCGCGGAGCAATGCGGCCGCCTTGGCGTTGGCCGCCTGGGCGTCGGCAATTTCCTTGCGGATCGCCGCCTCGCGCTTGCCCAACCCGTCCTGCAGCGGACCCCAGGCAATCTTGCTCAGCACGAAGAAGAACACCACAAACGTCACCAGCGACCACAGGGCCAGGTCACTCTTGAAGTCCACCGGCAAGCTGGGCTTTTCGCCGTGACCGTGATCGCCCCCCGCGGGCGCATGCGATTCACCCGCCGCCGGCGGATGGGCCCAATCCTTCGGCGCCTCGTCCGCGCGGCTGGTCGCCGCACCAAACGCCAGCATCGCCAGGAACAGCGCGCAGACGCTGAAATGACGCAGCACAGTACGAGTCATGGCTGAACCCACAGACGCAAGGAAATCACGCGAGCGGCCGACAACAGCGCTGCCGGAATCAGGCGCCGCCGATGATGCAGACGATCAGCGCGAAGAACGTGGCCCCTTCGATCAGGGCCGCCGCCAGCAGCAGGGCGCCGCGGATGTCGCCGGCGACTTCCGGCTGCCGGGCCATGCTCTCGACAGCCGACGAACCGATCCGGCCGATGCCGTAGGCGGCCCCGATGATCGTCAACGCGGCGCCGAACGCGCCGGAGAAGGCGATCAGCGGCGCTGCGGCTTCGTCTTGAGCCATCGCGGGCACAGTCATGGTGAGCAGCACGACCGAGGTCAGCGCAACCCGTTGCAGAATTCGATTCACTTCAAGTCTCCTGTTTCCACCCGAGCAGTCACAACAGTTTCGCCCGGCCCCCAGTCGGCCGGAGCCGGAATTTCTAGTGCGGATGCGACCCCATCCCAATGAAGATGGTCGCCAGAAACGCGAACACGTACGCCTGCAGAAACGCCACGAACAACTCCAGCAGCCCGATCCCCACCTGCCCGGCGATGCTCGCCGGCGTGACGATCCACCACAGGTTGGGATAGGGGCTGGCCAGGATGCCGGCGATGAAGCTGAGCATCACGCCGATGACCGTGTGCCCCCCCATGATGTTGGCGAACAACCGGACGGCAAGCACCCCGTGCTTGATGAACAGACCGAGGATTTCGATCGCGAACATCATCGGCACGAGAAAGATCTTCATCGCCGGCGGAGCGTCGAGCGGCGGGACCAGATTCTTGAAGAACCCGGCCACCCCCAGCGACTGCGACCCCACCACGAACGTCATCCCGAACGCACACAAGGCGAGCGCGCCGGTGACGTTGATGTTCCCCGTCGGCGAACCCAGGAAGGGAATCATCCCCAGCAGGTTGCAGAACAGGATGTAGAAGAAGCAGGTCCACACGAACGGGAGGTGCTTGTCCTCCGGGTGCGGATCGTGATCGTGGGAGAGTTCCCCCAGCCGTTGGGCATGCGGCGAGTCGTCGTGGTGGGCATGGTGAGCGTCGCCGTGGGCAGCGTCATGGGCGGCATGGCCGTCGCGATGCCCGCCGAGCGTGGGCCGGACGACGTTGTCCCGAATGAACAGGGCAATGCTTTCCCAGAAGTTAGCAAACAGGCCTGACGCCGGCTTGCCCTCGGCGATATTCTTGGCCAGGCTGCGGAACACCAGCAGGGTGAGCAAACCGGCGACGACCTGCAGCACCATGAACTTGGTGAGCTGGAGTTCGTAGCCCAGCAGATTCAGCTTCGGCAGCCAGAGCTTGCCGTCCGACAGACCGAGCGCCTGCGAGACAAACCCCGGCAACTCGAGGTAGCCGAAGTCCCGCACGTGATGGAACGGATCGTTATGTCCGGCGGCCATCAGGACCCACCCTGCTCAACGCGACCTACGTTCAACACTCTCTGCGCTCAACCCAACCGACTGACGCCGCCCGACTCATGCCGGCGACCGGGACGCCTTGGCCGGCCGCAGGGGCAAGCCCCGCAGCAGCACCAGCGTCTCGAACGTCAACGCCCCCAGGTACAGCACCGCCAGGCAGGCGATCAGCGGAATCTTTGGCAACTCCGGCCTGACGGTCACCGCCAGCAACGCGCCCCCGGCCACCACCGCCATGCGGACCCCGGTTCCGACCAGCGAACCGTACAGGGCATTGCGGGGAGAACGATACAGAGGCTCCAGCGAAAACACCAGCCAACCGGGGGGCAAACAGAGCGCCGTCGCCCAGACCGCGCACTCCGCGCCCAACCAACCGGCCGCGAGATAACTCACAACGCCGCACGCCAGCCCCAACCCGCCCACCAGGGCGGTGAAGCACAGCAATCGGCCAGGCAGGGAGGTCAGCATCAAGGCAGCTCGGTCGGATGAGGTGATCGGCGGTCGCGGGTCGTTGGTAGGCAGACAGAAGCCACGGCCACTTTTCGCTGCCGACCAACGACCAACGATCACCCACCCCCTTTTGGCTTCGACAATCGCACCACTTCGTACATCAACAGCGCGAACCCCAGTGCGCCGCCGACGATCACCAACCACGGCGACGTGCCCCAGTGGCTGTCGGCCCAGTACCCCAGTACCGCCGGCACGACGGCTTCCCCGGCCAGCGTGCTGACACGGGAAGCCCAGACGTACGCTTGGGCAGGATGAGGCCCGTCCTGTCGCGGGCTGGTCACGAGGGGATTCCTTCGCAGTGAAGCGACGCATCCCACACGGTTCGGGGACGTTCGCCACTGACTCAGGCCGGGAAAGTCTAATCACCCCTCTCCGCGAACGCAAAGCAGCCCCCCGGACGGCTGGGGAATTCTCAGTTTTGGGGAGTGACCGGCCTTTGTAACGCTGTCGTCTCCGGGGGCCGGGCCGCAGCCGCCTGGGCGTGACCCCGCGGCGGCGGGGTGACGGGGGTCAAGAAGGACTCAGGTCCCCCCATGGTTTGTCGGACCCGACCGGCATTTTCTGCCGGATCGGCCTTTACGCGGCTCCCGGAATCACTAAAACACGGCGCGCCGCCAGAGGCCGGGGCGAGGTCCGTCCCGACCAGCCCGTGCTGACCCTGGCGACGTCGAGGAAACCCGTATGACGATCCGGTGGCGAGAAATCCTGGCGGGCACGAGCGGTTTGCTGCTGCTCGCCGGCTGTCACATGCAGCCCTACGGACCGGGCTACTACAACTACGGGCCCACTTACGGACCGTCGTACAGCACCCCGCCGGGCTACATGACGCCGGGACCGGTTTACACGCCCCAGAATCTCAGCCCCACGCCGATCACCCCGGGAACCGGCTCCCCGACGCCGATCAGCCCGACCCCCAACCAGAATACGCCGACCTGGCGGCCCGACAGCACCCCCAGCAATAACCTGCAGGACGCCCCACCGTATCGGCCGAATAACAACAACTCCAACGGTGTCGTGCCCGACCCGCTGGATCTTGACCCCGGATTCGGCGCGCCTCCCGGCGCCGCCGCCACAGTCCCCCGGGCGGTGCCCCTGACCGACGCCCCGCCGTTTCAGCCGGTGGAAACCGCGAGCGGCACCGCGCAGCCGCCGGGGCGTTTCCCCGCCGATGACCCTGACCCTTTCGAGGCCCCCACGCAGGTCACACCGGCCGCCCTGAAACCGGTTGGCATCAGCACGACCGCCTCGTCCGCCCCAGCCCCCTATGGACATGACGCACAACAGTACACCTGGCTCCGTGGCATCGTCGATTACGACAGCGACTCGAAAACCTGGTCGATCATTTACAACCTCACCCCCGACGTCGGAGACAAGTTCGGGGGAAGCTTTATCTTCGCCCCGCATCCGCAGTTACAGAACCTGCAACCGGGCGCCCAGGTGCTCGTCAAGGGCCGCGTCGATCCCGGCCGCACCGATGGCCGCAACAAACCGCTCTACGAAATCTCGCAACTGGTTCCATTGCCCCCCCGCGATGCCGGGCCATAACGGAGCGAATTCGCGTCTTGACCCTGACCGCGCTTCGGGCCTACCATTCAGCGTCGTGATTCGGCGCGACGTTGGTCCGTCTGGAAGTCACTTTCTCCGGTCTCGGACATCCCAAGAGTCATGCGATCCTGGATTGCGACCGCCGTGCTGGCTTGGGTGACGTCGACCCTGGTGACGTCGCCGCTGCTGGCGGCCCGGAACTGCCTCGACTGCTGCAGCCGACGCCTGATGACGGTCGCAGCCTCCCCTTCGACGGTCGTCTGCGACCACTGCCGCCCGCAGGGAGCCGAACAGCCGGCGTGTTGCGCGGCGACAGCTCCGACAACCGGCGATTCCTGTGACGGCTGCCCGCGGTGTGAATCGAGCCGCCCGTCCCCAATGACGCCGGTCGTCCCCGTTGCGCCGTGGCAGGCGATGGACCTCCCCATTGCCACAGTGGCAGCGCTCCCGCGGCCGGTGTTGTCGGCCGCGGATCGAGCCTGGTTGCCGGAGACCGCTGCCGGCAGAGTTCCCCATCCGCCGCTGCAGATACTTCATTGCAGCTGGCTGAATTGATCTTCGCGCGGCCGCGGGCCATCCGCGGCAAGGAACGAGGCCGTTCCGACTTCTGGAACGGTTGTGGTCTGCAATCCCGAGATTGCGATCGGATGTGTGCCGCAGGCGGCCTGGCAAATGCCGAGCGCTTGCGGCAACGAACACTCACCAACAGCGAAGGATCAAGATCATGTCCAAGTTGTTTGCCTTGCTGGCGTTGACCGGCGTGTCGACGTTCGGATTGTTGCTGTCAGCCGGTGGTGTGTCCAGCGGGTCCAAGCTGGCCAGCCAATGTTGCTCCGGCGGTTCCTCGTGCACGCTGTGTGCCAACTGCGACTGCGAGTGTGCTCCCGGTTGTCAGTGCTGCGACGGGGGCCCCTGCACCTGCGACGATTGCGCCTGCCCCTGTTGTGCGGGAGCGGAAGAGGCCGTTGCCGCGCAATCATCGTCCTGCTGCACGAAGACGTCGGCGGTGTCCGCCTGCGGTGACAAATCGTCCGGGACATCCGGTGAGGCGGCCCTGCTGGCGGCGTCGAACGTGGTCATCGCCACGATCGCCGACGCCACCCGTCCCTCGAACCTGAACGCGGGCTGCTGCTCCGGCGGACAGTGCGAGCTGTGCACCGACTGCGCCTGCGATTGCGCGGACGGCTGCCAGTGCTGCACCACGGGCGCCTGCTCGTGCGCGGGCTGCGACTGCGCCTGTTGCGCCGCCGGGAAGTAGTGCGAATCCGAGCCGGATGTGCCGCACGAGGTGATCGTCGCGGCACATCCGGCTGTACTTCAGTGGAGTTCCATCACATGTTGCGACGATCGTTTTTGTCCCTGCTGGGACTGGGGCTGTTCGCCGGGCCGTTCGTGCGGACGGCGCGGGCGGCGGACGGCAAGCCGGCGTGCATCGCCGACTGCAGGAAATGCGCGAAGGAATGTGCGAGCTGTGCCGAGTGCTGCACCAAGGAAGGCCGCACCGGCTGTGTCGAAATGTGCCACACCTGCGAACGGATGTGCCTGGTGTGCGCCTCGCTGTGCGAGATGGAGGCCGCATCGTGGAAGGACGCCTGCAAGCTGTGCGAGCAGGTCTGCCTGATGTGCGCGAAGAAGTGCCGCGAGCAGAACGCCGACTGTTGCAAGGTCTGCGCCGAGCGGTGCGAGAAATGCGCGGCGGCGTGCAAGGCGTCGTACTCGGCTTGATCTGAAAGCGACGAGGTTCGGTTAGGGACCAGAAGCCCAGGGATTGCAATCCCTGGGCTTCTTTTCATGATGAGGCATCATGTCCACCGCCGCGCCGCCCCTCGACGATCCCACTGCGCTGGCCCAGTTCGGCCGGCTGGAGGTCGTGGCCCGGCTGCTCGTCGAGGGCTATCTGCTCGGCCAGCACAAAAGCCCGTTCAAAGGCACCAGCGTCGAGTTCGTCGAACACCGGCAATACACCCCCGGCGACGAGCTCCGGCACATCGACTGGCGGGCCTATGCCAAAACCGGCGAGTACTACGTCAAGCAGTTCGAGGAAGAGACCAACCTGCGGGCCTACCTGCTGGTGGACGTCTCCGGCAGCATGGCGTACGCCGGCAGCACGCTGAGCAAACTCAATTACGCGAAAACCGCCGCCGCGGCCCTGGCCTATCTGCTTCTCACCCAGCGCGACGCCTGCGGCCTGGTGACGTTCGCCGATCGGGTGCTCGACCGCCGCGAACCGAAATCGCAACAGGCGACGTTCCCCGAACTGGCGCAACTGCTGGAGGCCCGTCCGGCCAGTCGCGAGGGCCGCATCGGAGCCGTGTTGTCCGAGTTGCTCCCGTCACTGAAACGCCGCAGCCTGGTCTGGCTGCTGACGGACGGCTTCGACGATCCGAACGCCCTCGCCGAGACGCTCAAGCAGTTCCGGGCCCACGGCCACGATCTGGTATTCCTGCAGATCAGTGCCCCGGAAGAAGAGACGTTCCCCTTCCGCCGGCCGACGTTGTTCCGCGACCTGGAAGCGCCGGTCCAGCACCGCCCGGTCGACCCGCTGCAACTCCGGCGAAGCTACCTGGAACGGTACCAGTCGTTCTGCGAAACGCTGCAACGAAACTGCACCGCCGCGGGGGTGGACCACGTCAAACTGGTGACGAACGAACCCTACCACCGGGCGCTGGGAACCTATTTGGCGTACCGGACCCAGCGGGCGGGGCGGTGACGACATCCGAAAAGGCATTCAGGCACTGGTTTTCCCCTGCCTTGACACTCTTTCGGACGCCGCCGTACACTTTGGCATTCGGCAAGACGGGTCTGAACAGGCGTCCGCTGAGGGCGGGGCGGGCGCTCGCAGTATCGACTTCCTCCGCAGCAAAGTAGTGAGTTTCCCATGGCCGTGCCTGATCGTCGTCAATCGAAGTCCCGCTCCCGGAAACGGCGGAGCCACGACTTCCTCAAGCCGTTGCAACTGACCAACTGCCCGCAGTGCCAGACCCGCGTCCCCACGCACGTCGTCTGCCCCAACTGCGGTTTCTACCAGGGCCGTACCCTGGTCCAGACCGAGGAATAGCGTCGTATGCGGATCGCCCTGGATGCGATGGGCGGCGACGTCTTCCCGGCCCCCAACGTCGATGGAGCGATTGCCGCGCTGCGCGAATTCCCGCAACTCGAGGTGCTGCTCGTCGGCGACGTGCCGCAGCTCGAGCCCCTGGTCGCCGCAGCCGGCCCGGTCCGCGACCGGCTGCATCTGCATCCGGCCGAGGGCTGGATCGAGATGTCGGACAAGCCGACCGACGCGCTCCGCAAAAAGCCCAACTGCTCGATGGCGGTCTGCTGGCAGCTCATGGCCGCCAAGCAAGCGGACGCGGTGGTCTCCGCCGGGCACACCGGCGCGATGGTCGCCGCGGGGCTCCGAACCCGGCTGTTCCTGCCCGGCGTGAAGCGGCCCGGCATCGCGGTCCCCATGCCCACGCTGAAGGGGAAGGCCGTGCTGATGGACGTCGGCGCCAACCCCGCCGCCCGGCCGGAGCACCTCCTGCAGTACGGCGTGATGGGCTCCATCTATGCCCGCGAGATCCTGGGAATCGACCGACCCTCCGTCGGACTGATGAACATCGGCAGCGAGGACGGCAAGGGGAACGACCTCGTCCGCGACACGCATCATCTGCTCGACAAGAGCGCCTTCAAGGACCGTTACGTCGGCAACGTCGAAGGCCGCGACCTTTATCATGGCTCGGCCGACGTGGTGATTTGCGAGGGATTCGTCGGCAACGTGCTGCTCAAGGCCGCCGAGGGGATGGCCGACATGTTCCTGCGGACCATTTCCCAGGAACTGTTCACGCTGTTGCAGAACGAAAAGCACCTCGCCCAGCAGGCGTTCGCCAATCTCAACAAGCGTTACCAGTACCATGAGGCCGGCGGCGCGCCGCTGTTGGGGATCGACGGCATTTGCATCATCTGTCACGGCGCCAGCAATGATCGCACAATCTTCAATGCCCTGCGCGTGGCGATGACCCACAAGGACCGCCGCATCAACGAACAGATCGTCGAGGAACTGGCCCGCGAAGAGACGGCTATCGCCGGATAGGCATGAGGCGTCAGGCGCTAGGCCTTGGGAAAGGCCGGGCAGGCGGCGCACTCTCTTTTCTAACGCCTAATGCCTAACACCTAACGCCTTCTTGGATTCCACCATGTCCCACACCGCGTGTCTGTTTCCGGGCCAGGGGGCGCAGTTCGTCGGCATGGGCCGCAGCGTGGTCGAGCAGTGCCCGGCGACGAAACGACTGTTCGACGAGGCCCGCGAAATCCTGGGCTACGACCTCGCCGACGTCTGCTTCAGCAATCCCGCCGGGCAACTCGACAAGACCAACTTCAGCCAGCCCGCGCTCTACGTGTGCAGCCTGGCGGCGATGGAGATGCTCCGCGCGCAATCCCCCGACGTCGTCGCCGGGTTCGGTTACGCCGCCGGACTGAGCCTGGGCGAATACACGGCCTTGGCCTTTGCAGGGACGCTGTCCTTCGCGGACGGTCTGCAGGTGGTGAACGTCCGCGGCAACGCCATGCAGGCCGCGGCGGAGGCCAATCCGTCCGGCATGGTCAGCGCGCTGATGCTGAACGCCGAGCAGGTCGAGCAGGTCCGCACGACGGCGTCATCGGCCGGGCGGTTGTGGATCGCGAACTACCTCTGCCCCGGCAACACGGTGCTGTCCGGCGAGAAGCCGGCGTGCGAGGCCGCGGTGACGGCAATCGAACAGGCCGGCGGCAAGCCGGTGCCGCTGACGGTCGCCGGGGCCTTCCACACGCCGCTGATGGAATCGGCGTGTGCGAAGCTGGAGGCCGCGCTGCGCGACGTGCCGATGCAGCCGCCGCGGATTCCGGTGGTCTCCAACGTCGACGCCCTGCCGCACAGCGACCCGGAAGAGATCCGCCAACTGCTGGTCCGCCAGGTCGTGCAGCCGGTCCGCTGGGAAGAGTCGATGCGGTACCTCATCGCCCAGGGAGTGACGGCGTTCTCCGAAGTCGGCCCCGGCAAGGTGCTCAAGGGGCTGCTCAAGCGGATCGACCGCAAACTGGAGTGCACCTCCGTCGGCGAGGCGTAGCAGAGAGCCGGGGCGTGCCGCCCCGGACTTTCTTCATCACCATCGCTCCGGAGCCGAGCTCCCGGCGGCTCAAGAGTTTGAGATCGAACGACTTCGGGAGCCCCGCGAACATCGTTGGCCCGTGACCTGCCAGCCGGGGGTGCACGACGAGTTCGTACACTTCGATCAACGCCCAGTTCCGCGAGCGACCCAGCGTGACGTTGATGCAATACCGCAGGGGATGCATGACGGGGTTTCTGAAACCATAGTCGCCTTTCGCTCCGCGAAAGGGTGCTTTCCTTTCGCGGAGCGAAAGGCGACTATCCCGCATACCGCCGATACAAATACTCGCCGCTCCTCAGGCCTGCCTTCTGCGGATTCTCGGCGATGTATCGTCGCAGATAGTCGTACTGCTCGGGACTGCGGACAAGGTGATCGAACGGCTCCTGCTGCCAGAACTTTCCCTTCTCGCCGATTGTGTGGTTGATCCGAAACGCCGTGTAATGCAGCCAGGAATCGCATTGCTCCGTCATCGCATCTGCAGTTGCAAAGGCCGCGAGTAGATGCACGTGATTCGGCATCACGATGAAATCCCCGAGCCGATACCGCTCGCCGTCGAAGTGCAACAGCGACTCGGCGACGATCTTTGCTAACTCCGGCCTTCTCAAGAGACATCGGCCCTGACAGGAATCCAGAAAGACTTCCCGGCACCGGTTGAACGTCTGGTGAAACTCATCCCGATCTTTGTCGGGAATCTGAGGAAGAATATCGCACCACTCCTCGCCTTCGTCCCAACCGCGCTGCCTGAGCCATGCAAGCTTCTCCCGATCCCAACGCTGGACGACTTCGCGGGGGATGGAATCGGCAGTTCGGAACGTGATGAACACAACCGCCCCGGCTTGCGACCAGTGCGGCCGGCAATGTTCGCGAATGAGCAACTCGCCATGAGGATCAAAGAGCTCGCCCAGCATCACGCGACCTCCGAGAGTCAAACAGGGTTGCCTTCTCATAGTCGCCTTTCGCTCCGCGAAAGGAAAGCACCCTTTCGCGGAGCGAAAGGCGACTATGGACCGACCCGCCGTTTAGTGTGACGGTGGTGGAATACCACAGCGGTCGCATGGCGGGTTCGTGAAGCCTAGGGTGGCGATGAACGCCCTCTCGCTCACCCCGTTCGGCACTTGTGGTAATACCCCTGCACGGCCGACAGGCAGGACCGGCCGTTCGGGGCCAGCGTCTGGCAGCGGGCTTCGGGCGATTGGGCTTTGAGGACCACGGCCTTCGTTCGTTCGACCGTCCCTTCGGCGACGTCCGCCTCGACGTCTTCGCGCGTCAGGCCGAAGCACGGGCACAACGGGGCCTCGATGTCCTTCCCCGAAATCGGTCCCGCAAACACGTCCCGCGGCACCACGCTGCCGAAGTCATCGAAGTAGACGACGGGACACGCCGGGTCGCTGCAGAAATCCGCGGAGTCGGCGATCCGCTGCCGCACGGGCAGCGGCAGATGCGCGGCGAGCGTTTCCGCCCCCACCGGCAGCCCCACCGTCCCGCACTGCGGACAGCGATGCGGCCCGTCATCGGCTTCGCGAATGAAGGCTTTGTTCATTGGAGTTTTGTAGGGTGTGCCGAGTCTTCGAGGCGCACCACATCAATGGTGAGGGGTATCCCAGGTTGCCGTTCAGGCTACCTGGGTCGCGTCGCGACACGAGGCCGCCGAGGAGTGCTGATCATGATAGACCTCCGGCCGCTGCGCGGCACCGTACCCGGTTCGAGGCGCACCACATCGATGGTGAGTCGTTGGTGCCTGCTACGTCGTTACCTGCCTTGATTAGGTTAACGCCCCGAGACAGCCGACAGCAATCGGCACGCCGATACCTACAAGACCGGTTATGATCGCCGGCATGCCACCTCCAAAGAGGAAGGCAGCAATGGTGCTTGGCGGGTGGCCCAGACGTGGCTTAGCACGTCTGGGTTCACAAGAGGAACGTCGCTCGTCACGAATTCACAACGAAACCAGACCTCTTGTAAACCCAGACGCCGAAGCGGCGTCTGGGCCACCCCTCCGAATCACAGGGGGCTTACGCCCCCCCGCTCGCCATTCATCGTTACTTCAGCGTCCCACCATACTTCGCTTCGCCGCCGAGGATTTCTTCGATCCGCAGCAACTGGTTGTACTTGCAGATGCGGTCGGTCCGGCTGGCGGAACCGGTCTTGATCTGGCCGGTGTTGAGGGCCACGGCGAGGTCGGCGATCGTCGTGTCTTCCGTTTCGCCCGAGCGGTGGCTCATGATCGCCGTGTAGCCGTGGCGGTAGGCGGTCTGCACGGCGTCGATGGTCTCGGTCAGCGTGCCGATCTGGTTCACCTTCACCAGAATACTGTTGCCGACCCCCTGCGCGATGCCGTCCTTCAGCCGCTTGGTGTTGGTCACGAACAGGTCGTCGCCGACGAGCTGGCACTTCGAGCCGATGGCGTCGGTCAGCTTCTTCCAGGTGCCCCAGTCGTCCTCGGCACAGCCGTCCTCGATCGAGCAGATCGGGTACTTGCTGATCCATTGCGACAGAATCTGCATCACGCCGTCGCCGTCGACCTTTTTGCCGTCGAGGTCGTACAGGTTGGTCTTGGCGTCGAAGTATTCGGTCGCGGCACAGTCGAGGGCGATCCTGATCTGCTCGCCCGGCTTGTAGCCGGCCTTCTCGATGGCCGTCATGATGACGCCGAGCGCCGCTTCGTTGGTCTCCAGCGCCGGGGCGAACCCGCCTTCATCGCCGACGGCGGTGGCCAGCTTCTTGTCGCTGAGCACCTTCTTGAGGTTGTGGAACACTTCCACGCCGGCCCGCAGGCCGTCGCTGAACGTGCTGAAGCCGACCGGGACGATCATGAACTCCTGCATGTCCAGGCCGTTGTCGGCATGGGCCCCGCCGTTGATGATGTTCATCAGCGGCACCGGCAGCGTGTTCGCCCCGACACCTCCCAGATACCGGAACAGCGGCAGGAAGCTCACCCGGGCCGCGGCGTGCGCGGCGGCGAGCGAGCAGGCCAGGATCGCATTGGCCCCCAGCCGCGACTTGTTCGGCGTGCCGTCGGCTTCGATCATCGTCTTGTCGATCGTCGCCTGATCGGTGACGTTCAGGTCGATCAGCACGTCGGCGAGGTGCTCGTTGACGTTTTCGACGGCCTTGCGGACCCCCTTGCCGAGGAACCGCTTCTTGTCGTCGGCGTCGCGCAGTTCGCAGGCCTCATGCGCCCCGGTGCTGGCCCCCGAGGGGACGGCGGCCCGGCCGATGGTGCCGTCTTCCAGTTCGATGTCCACTTCGACCGTCGGGTTGCCCCGGCTGTCCAGAATTTCCCGGGCCCGGACCCCCGCAATCGCCACGCTCATCGTCAATTTCCTTTGGTCGCCTTGCGAACAGTAATTCGATCATCGCCGGTCGGCGGCCGGGCCACCACGGCCGCGCACCGTCCCCGGCGGAGCACCGTGGAAAAGCGGCTATGTCTTACCAGAAATGAGGGCGGCCGACCAATCGGTTCGACTCGACCGGCCTCATGGGGCGATAAACCCCATTGAAGGCATCAGCGCCGCGTTATATAAGACATGCGTTCCCCATCCGTCACGCCCCGCTGTGATCGTCCTTCAGGATCAATGGCCATGCTGCATCGTCGCGACGCCATGCTGCGATTGGGTCAGGTCGGCCTTGGGGCGCTGACGCTGCCGACGCTGCTGCAGGCGGAAGTGTTCACCGTGCGGGCTGCCGAGCCGGCATCGCGACCGCTGGGCCGGGCGAAGTCCTGCATTCTCGTTTATCTCTGGGGTGGTCCGCCGCAGCAGGATATGTGGGACCTCAAGCCGCTCGCGCCACTGGGGATTCGCAGCGCCTTCGCCCCCATCGCCACGGTTGTGCCCGGGATCGACGTCTCCGAAGCCCTGCCGCTGTTCGCCCGGCACACCGACAAGACGGCAATCATTCGCTCGCTGACGCACGACAGCAACAACCACGAACCCTCCGTCTATCGCACGCTCACGGGACGGGTCAACAACACGCTGGTGGTTCCGCGCAATCAGCGGAACCGAAATGATGCGCCAAACCTGGGCTCGGTCATCTCGGCCTGTTCGCCGTCCGGTCCGTTGCCCGCGGCGATCACGATTCCCCGGCCCATCGGTCACAGCGGCGTGACCTATTCCGGGACGCATGCCGGCTGGTTGGGGGCCCGGCACGATCCGTTCGAGACCGCTGCCGCCGCGGACACTCCGGAACAGGCGACGCATTCGATGGATTTGCCCCCCGACCTGGCCAGCACGCGGTTGCTCGGTCGCCGGGGCTTGTTGCGGGTGCTGGAAGACGTCGATCGCCGGTTTGACGATCTGTCGGCGACCCGCAGCCTGGCGGCCTGTCGCGAGCAGGCGCTGAGCCTGCTCACGTCGTCCGCCGCCAAACAGGCGTTTCAGCTCGATCAAGAGTCCCCCGAGACACGCGACCGTTACGGCCGCAACGAATGGGGCGAATGCTTCCTGATGGCCCGCCGGCTGGTCGAAGCCGGCACGCGGCTGGTGACCATCTCGTGGATGTACATCAAGGCCGACGGCAAGGTGGCCAACGTGTGGGACAACCACGGCGGCACGCCGGGGCTGAATCCCAGCGGCTTCGGGATGCTGAAGGAGCCGTACTGCATCCCCTCGCTGGACCGGGGCTTTGCCGCGCTGATGGACGACCTGTCGCAGCGGGGCCTGCTGGACGACACGCTGGTGGCGATGTTCGGCGAGTTCGGCCGCACGCCGCTGATCAACAAGACCGACGGCCGCGACCACTGGGGGGCGGTGCAGTCCGCCGTGCTGGCCGGCGGCGGCATCCGCGGCGGTCAGGTGTACGGCAGCAGCGACAAAGACGCCGCGTATCCAGCGTCCAACCCGGTCTCCCCGGAGGACATGCTGGCCACGATCTACTGGGCGCTGGGAGTCGATCCCGCCCGCGAGTTGCTGGATGCCCAGGGGCGTCCGTCGCGGATCATCGACGGCGAACCGCTGACGATGCTGTTCTGACCGACGTCAGTCCGATTAGAACACCCGCGGTTCCACGAGTTCGGCCGGGCCGATTGTGACCACGGTGTACGGGTCCGGCGGGTGGGTGCGGACGAAGTCCACGACGCCCGCGGTCGTCAGTCGCTCGATCTTCTGCTGCACCTCTTCCGGCGTGGTCACGCGGCCCAGATGATACCAGTCGCGGGCCAACGACCCGGCTCGTGCAGAGGACGATTCCTGCTGCATCACCAGCGACGTCTTCGCCAGCGCTTTTGCGCGGTGCAGTTCTTCCTCGGCAATGCCGTCGGCCAGGCGATGCAACTCGGCGACCAGCACGTCGAGCGTTTCCTGGGCGCGGTCGTTGGTCGAACCGGCATAGCACAGCACGCTCCCCTGGTCTTTCAGCGTGCTGAGCGTGGCGTAGACCGAGTAACACAGCCCGCGCTTTTCGCGGACCTCGGTGAACAGCCGCGAGCTCATCCCGCCGCTGAGCACGCTGACAGCCGCCCACGCGGCGAAGTAGTCGGGATCGCGATAGGGCACCGTCGGGTACGCCACGCCGATGTGCGTCTGCGTCGACTCCGCCGTCAGATGATCCCGCAGCACGCCCCGATGGCCCAGCGGCGGCGGCGCGGCGGCGCCGGCTTTCCAGGTTCCAAACGCCGTGTGCACGGCGGGCAGGATCTCGGCCAGCGTGATGCGACCGGCCAGGCCCAGTATCGCCCGGTCGGGCCGCACCGTGGTCTCGAACTGGAGCCGGACCCCCTGCGGCGTCAGATTCTCCAGGTCGGCCAACGTCCCCTCCGGGGGCTGACCCCACGGGGAGGGATAGCACCGCCGCACCAGTTCCAGCATCACCTTCTG
>Ga0073934_10006597_pt1 | contig 16759 bp, 11 predicted proteins | sample LarsenN4metaG_FD_76834 | JGI IMG/M metagenome (GOLD analysis project Ga0073934, IMG submission 76834) | Hot spring sediment bacterial and archeal communities from British Columbia, Canada, to study Microbial Dark Matter (Phase II) - Larsen... ... | reverse complement strand
TGGCACCACTTCGTGATCGCCGCCGTCAGCGTCGTCTTCCCGTGGTCGATGTGCCCCATCGTCCCCACATTCATGTGCGGCTTCGTCCGTTCGTACTTCTGCTTCGACATCGCTTCTCTCCTCGGCAGACATCACAAACCCGTTGGGGCTGCGCCCCAACGGGTTTGTCGGCTAACGGGCGCCTTCGAGCACGGCCTTGGCCGCCGTCTCCGAGACGGCGGCGTAGTGATCGAACTCCATCGTGAAGGCCCCGCGCCCCTGGGTCATCGAGCGCAGGTCGGTGGCGTAACCGAACATCTCGGCCAGCGGGACGTGGGCCGAGATGGCCTGAGCGTTGCCCGGCCGGATCTCGATGCCGGTGATCTCGGCCCGCCGGCCGGCCAGGTCGCCAGTCACGTCGCCGACGAACTCCGCGGGCACGACGGTCTCGACGCGCATGATCGGCTCGAGCAGCACCGGGCCGCCCTGCTGCACGGCCTGCTTGAAGCCCATCGAGCCGGCCATCTTGAACGCCATCTCACTCGAGTCGACCTCGTGGAACGAGCCGTCGATCAGCTCGACCGAGACGTCGGTCACCGGGTAGCCGGCCAGCACGCCCGCCTCGGCCGCCTCGCGCACGCCCTTCTCGACCGCCGGGACGTACTCCTTGGGAATGGCCCCGCCGACGATCGAGTTCTCGAAGGCGATGCCCGAACCGGGCTCGCCCGGCTCGAGCCGCAGCACGACGTGGCCGTACTGGCCGCGCCCGCCGGTCTGCTTGACGTAGCGAAAATCCGACTTGGGCACCGGCCGCGAGATCGACTCGCGATAGGCGACCCGCGGGCGCCCGATCTTGGCCTGCACCTTGAACTCACGCAGCATGCGATCGACGAGCACCTCCAGATGCAGCTCGCCCATGCCCGAGATGACCGTCTGGCCGGTGTTCTCGTCCGAGGAGACGCGGAACGTCGGGTCCTCTTCCGACAGCTTGCGCAGCGCCTCGCCCATCCGGTCCTGATCGGCGGTCGACTTGGGTTCGATCGCCAGGAAGACGACCGGCTCGGGGAATGAGATCGTCTCGAGGACGATCGGATGCGCCGGATCGCACAGCGTATCGCCGGTGAACGTTTCCTTCATGCCGAGAACGGCGGCGATGTCGCCCGCCAGGACCTCGCTGATGTCCTCGCGGCGGTCGGCGTACATGCGGATCAGGCGTCCGACGCGCTCGCGCTTGCCCTTGGTCGAGTTGTAGGTCATCGAGCCCTGGGTGATCTTGCCCGAGTAGACCCGGAAGTAGGCCAGGCGGCCGACGTAGGGGTCGGAGACGATCTTGAAGACCAGGGCGCTCAGCGGGGCGTCATCCTGCGACGGACGCTCGACGATCGTCTCCGGCTCGCCCGGCTTCGCCCCACGGACGGCCGGGATGTCGGCCGGCGACGGGAGGTAGTCGACGACGGCGTCGAGCAGCGGCTGGACGCCCTTGTTGCGCAGCGACGACCCGCACAGAACGGGCGTTGCCTTGCCGGCGATGGTCGCGGCGCGCAGCGCCGCCCGCAGCTCCTCCACCAGGATCGGCTGGCCTTCGAGGTACTTGTGGGTCAGCCGCTCGTCGGTCTCGCAGATCTGTTCGACCATGCGCGCTCGCCGATCGGCGGCCTCGCGCTGCAGGTCGGCCGGGATGGCGACCGACTCCGGCGCCGCGCCCAGCTCGTCGGTCCAGATCATCGCTCGCTCTTCGAGCAGGTCGACGACGCCCATGAAGTCGGATTCGGTGCCGATCGGCATCTGGACCGGGATCGGGTGGGCACCGAGGCGCTGGCGGATCATGTCGATCGTCCGGTCGTAGGAGGCGCCGACGCGGTCCATCTTGTTGACGAAGCAGATGCGCGGCACCCGGTAGCGGTCGGCCTGCCGCCAGACGGTCTCCGACTGCGGCTCGACGCCCTGCACGGCGTCGAACACGACCACACCGCCGTCGAGCACTCGCAGGCAGCGCTGGACCTCGGCGGTGAAGTCGATGTGGCCCGGGGTATCGATGATGTTGATGACGTGGTCGCGCCAGGCGGCCTGGACCGCGGCCGAGACGATGGTGATGCCGCGCTCGCGCTCCTGCTCCATCCAGTCGGTGACGGTCGTGCCCTCGTCGACCGACCCAAGACGATGCGTCCGACCGGTGTAGAACAGCACCCGCTCGGTGGTCGTCGTCTTACCGGCATCGATATGAGCGATGATGCCGATATTGCGATACAGGTTCAGCGGCGTTTCGCGAGCCATTCCTGCTGCACTGACCTTCCCACACTTCTCCTAACGACCAGCGGCCTGGGTCGAGAGCCCCGGTCGTTCGCTGGCCTGCGGCCGCCGGCCACGGGCCGCCGCCTCGAGGCTCCGCTCCGTCACCATCGGTAATGCGCAAAGGCGCGATTCGCCTCGGCCGTCTTGTGCACTTCCTCGCGCTTCTTGATCGCCGCCCCGGTGTTGCCGGCGGCGTCCATCAGTTCCCCGGCCAGGCGCTCGGCCATGGACTTGCCGCCGCGGGCGCGCGCCGCGATCAGAATCCAGCGCATCGCCAGCGACACCCGCCGCTCGGCACCGACTTCGACCGGCACCTGGTACGTCGCCCCGCCGACACGCCGCGGCTTGACTTCCAGCATCGGGCTGACGTTGCGAATCGCCTGCTCGAAGATCTCGAGCGGATTGCGCTTGGCCCGCATCTCGACCATCTCGAAGGCGTCGTAGACGATGCGCGTCGCCGTGCTCTTCTTGCCGCGGCGCATCAGCCGATTGATGAACCCCTGGACGAGTTCGCTGTTGTAGCGCACGTCGCCGGGGGTGCGGCGCTTCTCGGGGCGTGTCCTACGCATCCGTCACTCCATCCTCACGCGCCGGGTCAGGCGGCTTCCTTCGGGCGCTTGCCGCCGTATTTCGAACGCGCCTGGCGCCGCCCCTCGACGCCGGTCGTGTCGAGCGTGCCGCGCACGATGTGGTAGCGCACACCCGGCAGGTCCTTGACCCGGCCGCCGCGCACCAGCACCACCGAGTGTTCCTGCAGCGAATGCCCCTCGCCCGGGATGTAGGCCGTGACCTCGATCCCGTTCGTCAGCCGGACGCGGGCCACCTTGCGCAGCGCCGAGTTCGGTTTCTTCGGCGTCTGCGTGCGGACCTGGGTGCAGACCCCGCGCTTTTGCGGCGCACCCTTCGGCACCGCCGAGCGGCGCTGCTTCTTCGAATTCAGGATGAACTGCAACGCCGGCGCCTTGGTCTTGGCCCGCTTCGCCTTGCGGCCTCGCCGCACCAGCTGGTTGATCGTCGGCACGCCTACCTCCTGCCTCGCGCCCCGGCTCCTCGCGTGAGGAAGGCCATCGATCTTGCACGATGGCCTCGCCTCGATAACCCGCGGCCCCCATCAGGACTTCAATGAAGGCCGCAGGGTCAACCCCTATTCGGCTCGGGCCGGCGCTTCCGCGACAGGCGCCCGGTCAGGGGCGTCTCGCCAACCCGCGCTGGGCACTAGACGGACACTTATTCTAGCACGCCCTCCGCAAACCCGTCAAGGCATTTGTGCGGGGAGGAACATGAAAAAGCCCGACTCTACCTATGGCCCTGCCGGGGACTTGGAGTCAGGCCCGGCGAAGGCCAGTGGCCATCGGGCGCCCAGGTGGCCTCGTCGCGACTCTTGGGGAAGGACCCTCGTCCCCCGCAGTCGTTGGCCAAGGCACAACGTGCGCCCCGCTCCAGACGCCCCGGAACCTCCCTGGCACCCGATCGCCGCCGCGGCTATCGGGCCTGGACTCAGCTCCCGGACGGCGTGCTTCGCGTTCCCCCGCAGAGCAATGGGTTTCTTCCGGTCAGTGGCGCGGCTCCATGTCGAGCAGACCCAGACCGAGCCGCGGCGGCCGGGCGCGCTCGTCGTCCTTGCCGAAGCGCAGCACCTCGCCCTCGTCGCTGAACGCCTCGACCGCCAGCCCCAGACTCTGGAGCTCCTTGACCAGCACGCGGAACGACGCCGGGATTCCCGGCTCCTCCACCGGATCGCCCTTGACGATGGCCTCGTAGGTCTTGACCCGGCCCTGGACGTCGTCCGACTTGACGGTCAGCATCTCCTGGAGGGTGTGCGCCGCGCCATAGGCTTCGAGCGCCCAGACTTCCATTTCGCCGAAGCGCTGACCGCCGAACTGCGCCTTGCCGCCGAGAGGCTGCTGCGTGACGAGCGAGTACGGGCCGGTCGAGCGCGCGTGAACCTTGTCTTCGACCAGATGGTGCAGCTTCATCATCAGCACCATGCCGACCGTCACCGGCTGGTCGTACGGCTCGCCGGTCTTGCCGTCGAACAGGCGCTGCTTGCCAAGGATCGGCGGAGGCGAGCCCGTCGTCAGCAGGACTTGCTCGGCCTGCTTGCGCAGCTCGTCGATCGAGTTGCCCTTCGGCGTCTCTCCCTGCTCCGTGAGCCACAGGCGGAGGCAGGCCTCGATGGCAGCGTCGTCGAGCGGGCGGCGGGCGGCGACCATCACCGGGCTGTCGTCGAAGACCAGGATCTTCTCGGGATCGTAGCCCTTCTCACGCAGCCATGCGGCGGCCGTGGCGCGGCGGGCGTAGGTCCGATCCGTCGCCAGCCGATCCGGCGCGTGCCCGCGCGGGCCGAGCCAACTCTCGAGATACAGCAGACGCACCTCGTCGTCGTCCTCGAAGGCTTCTTCCTGGTAGTAGCCGTGCTCGCGCGCCCACGGCCAGGCGCGATCGACGGCCTCGCGCCAGGCACGATCGACGATCCACGCCCGGGCCAGCTCGGCCTCGATCTCCTGTTCGTCGGCGCCGTCGAAGACCGGCGTCACGGCGCGGAAGCCGAGCCGCTCGGCCGCCCACCCCAAGTGCGCCTCGAGGATCTGGCCGATGTTCATGCGGCCGGGCACACCGAGCGGGTTGAGGATCAGGTCGATCGGCGTGCCGTCCTCGAGGAAGGGCATGTCCTCGACCGGAACGACCTTGGAGATCACGCCCTTGTTGCCGTGGCGGCCGGCCATCTTGTCGCCCTCGGTCGCCTTGCGCTTCTGGGCGACCGAGACGCGCACCATCTTCTCCACGCCCGGCGGCAGGTCGCGATGCTCCTCGCGGGTGAAGACCTTGACGTCGACCACCTTGCCGCGCTCGCCGTGGGGCAGGCGCAGCGAGGTGTCCTTGACCTCGCGCGCCTTCTCGCCGAAGATCGCCCGCAGCAGTTTCTCCTCCGGCGTCAGCTCCTTCTCGCCCTTGGGCGTGATCTTGCCGACCAGGATGTCGTTCGGCCCGACTTCGGCGCCGACGCGGATGATGCCGTCCTCGTTCAGGTCGCGCAGCGCCTCGTCCCCGACGTTGGGGATGTCGTAGGTGATCTCTTCCGGCCCGAGCTTGGTGTCGCGAGCCTCGACCTCGTGCTTCTCGATGTGGACCGAGGTGAAGCGGTCCTCCTGCACCAGGCGCTCCGAGATCAGAATGGCGTCCTCGAAGTTGCCGCCCTCCCACGACAGGAAGGCGCACAGCACGTTCTGCCCGAGGGCCAGTTCGCCCTGGGCGGTGGACGACGAGTCGGCGATGACATCGCCGCGGCGCACGCGCTGACCCTTGATGACCGCCGGGCGCTGGTCGATGCAGGTGCTCTGGTTGGACCGGTTGTACTTGCGCAGCCGGAAGACGCGCCGGTCGCGGCCGTGCCGGACGACGACCTCGCTGCCGGTGACCGAGACGACCTCGCCTTCGACGTCGGACAGGATGACCTGGCCGGAGTCGATCGCCGCCTGGCGCTCCATCCCGGTCGAGACGAGCGGCACTTCCTGGCGGATGAGCGGGACGGCCTGGGTCTGCATGTTCGAGCCCATCAGGGCCCGGTTGGCGTCGTCGTGCTCGAGGAACGGAATCAACGAGGCGCTGACCCCGACGATTTGCCGCGGGGCGACGTCCATGTAGTCGATCTGGTCCGGCGTCGAGAACCGGAAGTCGCCGTGGTGGCGGCACGAGGCGCGCGGCCGGACGAACTCCATGCGCTCGTTGAGCGGCGCATTGGCCTGGGCGATGACCCACTTGTCCTCTTCGTCGGCCGTCAGGTAGTGCGTCTCCTCGGAGACGAAGGGGACGATGGGGATCGGGCGCCCGGCCTTGGCCAGCGCCCGGGCGAGCTGTGGCGTGACCTCCTGGCCGTCCTCGGCCAGCACCTTGGCGCCCTTGGCGTCCGTCACCTGGCCGCGCACTTTCCGTCCGAGCAGGCGCGGGTCGTCGGCCGGCAGCTCGCGAACGACCTTGCGGTACGGGGTCTCGATGAAACCGAAGCGGTTGACCTTGGCGTACGACGCCAGCCGGCCGATCAGGCCGATGTTCGGGCCCTCGGGGGTCTCGATCGGGCAGATGCGGCCGTAGTGCGAGTGGTGGACGTCGCGCACGTCGAAGCCGGCGCGCTCGCGGCGCAGGCCGCCCGGGCCGAGCGCCGACAGGGTGCGCTTGTGGCGCAGCTCGGCCAGCGGGTTGGTCTGGTCCATGAACTGCGAGAGCTGGCTCGAGCCGAAGAACTCGCGGATGGCGGCCACCACCGGGCGGATGTTGACCAGGGTGATCGGGGTGAGCTGCTCCTGGTCGCGGATCGACATGCGCTCGACGATGACGCGCTCGGCGCGGCGCAGCCCGACGCGTAGCTTGGCCTGAATCAGTTCGCCGACGGTCTTCACCCGGCGGTTGCCGAGGTGGTCGATGTCGTCGGGCTCGTCGAGGTGGTTGTTGATGCGGATCAGTCGTTCGACGAGCTTGACGATGTCCCACGCCGTGACCTGGCGGTGCTCGAGCGGGATCAGGTCGTGCAGCGAGAGCTTCTGGTTGAGCTTGTAGCGGCCGACCCGTTCCAGGTCGTAGCGGCGCGGGTCGAAGAGCTGGTCGATCAGGTACTCGCGGGCGTTGTCGAGAGTCGGCGGATCCCCGGGGCGCATGCGCCGGTAGAACTCGATCAGCGCCTCCTCCGGCAGGGAATGCTTGTTCTTCAGCTCCCAGGTCGGCTCCTGGCGGATGGTCGTGGCGATGTAGGGATGGTCGGGGTTGGTGTCGGAGGCGGCGAAGAGCTCGAGCAGCTCCTCGTCCGAGCCGTGCCGGATCGGGGCGTGCTTCGTCCCATCGCTGACGGCCGCCAGGGCGCGCAGCAGAATCGTCACCGGGACGGTGCGCTTGCGGTTGAACTTGAGCGTCAGGTAGTCGCTCTTCCGGGTCTCGAACTCCATCCAGGCGCCGCGGTCGGGGATGAGCTTGGCCGCCGCCAGGCGACGGCCGGTGAGGCGGTCCTCGCCGGCTTCGAAGTAGACGCCCGGGCTGCGGATGAGCTGCGAAACGACGACGCGCTCCGTGCCGTTGACGATGAACGTCCCCTTCTCGGTCATCATCGGGAAGTCGCCGAGGAAGATCTCGTTCTTCACCGGGTGCGGGACTTCCGGGCCGGCCAGCAGGACCGAGACGTAGAGCGGGCGGGCGTAGGTCAGGTCGCGCTCGACGCACTCGTCGATGTCGTGCTTGGGATCCTCGAACCAGAACTTCAGGCCGAACTCGCGCGCCTCGCGGCTCTTGCTCGGGAAGTAGAGCTTCATCCCGCCGTTGTACGACTCGATCGGCGAGATTTCGTCGAACAACTCGGCCAGACCTTCCTTGAGCAGCCACTCGAAGGAATCGACTTGGACCTGGATGAGACTGGGGAGGGAGTAGATATCGGGGATGCGGGAGTACAGCTTGCGGCCAATGGTTGTCGCCATTCGTTTCTCCGAGGAACCGCGCCCGCCGGCGGGAGACAGCAAGAACGCGGGGGCACCTGGCGCGCCGCCCGCTCAAGCCTACCGTGCAATCGGATGTCTGCGACAGGCGATACTACCACCGGGCACGCCGCCCGTCAACCCCTGGAATTGCCTCGGCTGGAGTCCTAATGAAAGTGTCACCCCTACCTCTCACTCCCCCGAGGCGTACAGCTTGCGGTAGATCGAGTAGACCTCGTAGATCGTCCGCAGGTAGGTGCGCGTCTCCTCGAAGCCGACGACCTCGACGAAGAGCTCGCCGTCGCCGCCCGCCCGCTCGAGCCAGATGGCAGCGTTGCCCGGGCCGCCGTTGTAGGCGGCCAGGGCCGCCATCAGGTCGCCGCCGAATCGGTCGCGCTGCTGACGCAGATAGTGCGTACCGAAGCGGATCGAGACGATCGGCCGGTGCAGGTCGGCCTCGCTGTACCCGGGCGGCCAGCCGAGCTCGGTGGCGATCGCCGCCCCGGTGGTCGGGATGACCTGCATCAGCCCACGGGCGCTGGCGCTCGACGTGGCACTGCCCTGGAACAGGCTCTCCTGGCGCACGACGGCGAACAGGAACAGGCTGTCGAACCCGGCCGCCATCGCCTCGGGCAGGATCAGGTCGCCGAAGTACGGCCCGAATCGAATCAGGTTGAAGTAGCGCGGGGCGGCCAGCGTGCCGGCATCGTCGAAGCCCGCCAGGTCGAGAATCTGCCGCGAGGCGCGGATCGCCAGGTCGTACAGACCAAGGTCGAGGAACGCGTGCATCAGGCGGTAAGTCGCCTCGGCGTCGCCGGCGTAGTCCACCCGCAGATCGTCGAATTCGAGGCGCGCTTCGTCGTACAGGCCGAGCGCCAGGAGCTCGGTGCCTCGAATCACGCGCGGATCCGAAGACAATGTCGGACCGAGGTCGGTCAGAGGCTCCGGCCCGGCGATCGGGAAGGTGGCGCGGAGCCAGGCTTCCGCCTCGACGCGGTCCGGTCCCAGGTCGGCAGGGAAGATGGGAAGGCCCGACGAGTGGAATGGTTCACGGCCGAGGAGGAGGTCCTGGGCGCGTTCCGAGTAGTAGCCGCTGGGGTCGCTGGCGGCGGCGCTCGACCAGGCCTGCTTGGCCTCCGACGTCAGTCCCTGCCTGGCGAGAGCGTTGCCGGCCCAGAACGCCGCCGCTGCGCGATCTTCCCCCGTGCGCGCGAGATCACCGGCGCGTTGGAAGGCGCCCGCGGCGGCCAGAGGGTCTCCCAACCGGTAGTGCCCGAGGCCGGCGCGCAGGGCGGCCCGACTGGCGAGATCGCTCCCGGGATACGAGTCGGCCAGGCGCTGGTACAGGTCGATCGCCCCCGGCAGGTCGCCGCTGATTTCCGCCGCCCGCCCCGCCGACAGCAAAGCCTGTGGCGCGCTCGGGCTTTGCGGTATGGCCTCGACGAACTGGAGATAGGTCTGAATGGCCTGCCGAGGGTCGCCGAGATCGAACCACGCGATCTCCGCGGCTTCGAGCCACGCCGGTTCGCGCTCGGGCGCCTCGGCGTAGCCGGCGTAGACCTGGATCAGGTCGTCGAGGGCGCCCACCGGATCGCCCGCCGACCTGCGCGCCAGGGCGCGGTAGTAGTAGGCGGTGCTGCTGGGTCGCGTGGCCAGCAGCCGCGTGAACGCCGCCACGGCCGGCTCGTACGCGCCGGCGATCAGATCGATCCGGCCGCGGGCGAACTCGTCGACCGGCACGTCGGCATTGACGAGCTCGACCAGCGCCAGGTAGGTCTCCGGCGCCTCGGGGTAGTTGGCCACGTTTTCGAGGTAGCGGGCGTAGGCGGCGCCGGGGTCGCCCATTGCTTCGAGCGCCTGGCCGGCGTACCAGTTGGCGGCGGCGCGGATGGCAGGGTCGATCGTGCCCTGGTCGATCTGGTCATAGATCGCCAGCGCCGCAGCCGGGTCGTCCGCGTCGACCAGGGCGCGAGCGGCGTTGAAGCGCATCCCCGTGCCGTCGTCGAGGCGCGCCAGTCCGGCGGCCAGCAGGTACCGCTCGGAGGCGGCTCGGGGCTGACCGGCGTTCCACAGGATTCCGGCGATCCATTCCTGAACGTAGCCGTCGATGCGGCCGGGCCGGCGCGCCAGATACGCCTCGAGGTCGGCGACGGCCTCGCCGGCGGCGCCCGCCTCGCGGTTCAACAGACCGCGCAGGAGATAGGCCTCCGCCGCCAGGTCGCCATTCGGGTAGGTGATCAGGAAGAAGTCGAGCGCGCTCCGTGCCTCATCGGCGCGCCCGGCTTCGACCAGGACGCGCGCCCGGCCGAGCGCGGCGGCCTCGGCGGCGGCCGCGTCGCCCGTGGCGGCGGCCTGCTCGAACGCGGCCAGCGCCGCGTCCCAGTCGCCGTTGAACAGCGCCGCCTCGCCGCGCGCCAGATGGTCTGCCGGCGACGGAGTCGGCGTCGGGGTCGGCGGGGGAGTCGCGGTGGCCGTCGGGACGAGGCTTGGCGTCGCGACGAGCGGCTCGGCCGAGCCGGTACACGACAACAGGCCGAGCATGAGCGCCAGCAGCGCCAGTCCGCAACGCATCCGCCCCTCCGGCACCGCACGATGATACCCCGAGGTCCCCTGCGGCGGGCGTGCACCGCCCACCGCCCGAGCGCCAGGGCCGGAGGCCGCAACACGTCGTCCGCCCTTTGCACCTCTTCCTCTCCGTGCTACACTCCCGATGGCCGGCGCGCGCTCCCACGAGCGCGCGTTTTGCCGTCGCCATGAACATCGTCCTGACCGGTTCGATCGCCTTCGACTACCTGATGTCGTTCCCCGGGCGGTTCCGGGACCACATCCTGGCCGACCGCCTGGATCGGCTCAGCCTGTCGTTCCTCGTCGACACGCTCATCCGCCGTCGCGGCGGGATCGCCGCCAACATCGCCTACACCATGGCGCTGCTCGGCGAGCGTCCCCTGGTCATGGCGACCGCCGGGGAGGACTTCGACGAGTACCGCGCCTGGCTCGAGTCGCACGGCGTCGACACCAGCGGCATCCGCGTCGTCCCGGGGCTACTGACGGCGTCGTTCTTCGTCAACACCGACCAGGTCAACGCGCAGATCGCCTCCTTCTACACCGGCGCCATGGCGCGCGCCGCCGACCTCCATTTCGCCGACCTGCCGCGCCGGCCGGATCTCGCCGTGATCTCGCCCAACGACCCGGGCGCCATGGCGTCGTACGTCGAGGAATGCCGTCGCCTGGGGATCCCGTACATCTACGACCCCAGCCAGCAGATCGTGCGACTCGGCGCCGACGACCTGCGCCGGGGGATCGCCTATGCCCGGGCCCTGTTCTGCAACGACTACGAGTTCGGGCTGATCTCGGAGAAGACGGACCTGAGTCTGGATGCCATCGTCGACCAGGTGATGTTTCTGGTCATCACGCGCGGCGAGCACGGCGCCGACGTGTCTCGCGCCGGCGAGACCCACCACATCCCGGCCGTGCCGCCGCTCCGCCTGGCCGACCCGACCGGCGTCGGCGACGCATTCCGCGCCGGCTTCCTGAAGGGCTACGCCCACGACCTGCCGCTCGAACGTTGCGGGCAGATGGGGGCACTGGCCGCCACGTACTGCCTCGAGCAGGAAGGAACCCAGGGGCACCACTTCACGCTGCCCGAGTTCCTCGATCGCTTTCGCCGCACGTTCGACGGCGGGCCCGAACTCGAACGCCTGTGAGCCGGCGGTGCGCCCGCCCCGGCGACCTCGGGGCGATGGCGCCTCACGCAGCGTGCCCGACGGCGCGCGTTGTCCTGCGGCGTCGGCCTGCGCCGCGCCGCACCGGGTTCTCCGCTGTCGCCGGCCGACACGAATTGGAGGAGACCGGTCTGTGACATCCTCCACTCGCCCGGCCGAAGAGCACGTCCGTTCCCTGCTCGAACGGGACCGTGTCTGGTGCGCCTACGCGCTCGCCGATCTCGAGCCGCGGCTGGCGCCGCTCGCCACCTGGATCCTCGGCGCGGAAGCCGTACTGCTTGTCTTCCGCGGCCTCACGCCGCCGCTGCTCTTCGCTCACGGCGATCCGGCCGAAGTCGAGGCTCTGGCCGACGGCGTGCCACCCGGGCGCTACCAGTACGGACTGCTGGCGACCCATCGGGCGCGCCTGGCTCCACGGCTGCGTTTCTCACGCGAAGTCCAGATGTGGCGAATGGTCCTGCGCCCCGAGAGGTTCCCGGTTGGGGAGGCCGAGGCCGGGATCGAGCGTCTCGGCACCGGCGACCTCGCCGCGCTGTACGAGTTGTTCGACGACCATCCAGACCGACCCGATTCGTTCGAACCGTCTCAGCTCGAAGACGGCGTGTTCTTTGGCGTGCGTCAGGAGGGGAAACTCGTCGCGGTCGCGGGAACGCACGTCGTCGCTCCGGGCGCCGGTGTCGCGGCCGTCGGGAACGTCTTCACTCGGCCGTCCTTCCGCGGCCGCGGGCTGGCGCGCCGGGCGACGAACGCCGTGGTCGCCGAGCTGCTGCGTCGGCAGCTGCGCACAATCGTCCTCAACGTGGCGAGGGACAACGCCGCGGCTCTCACCCTGTATCGCCGCCTAGGCTTTCTCCCGTTCTGCGGGTACTATGAAGGGGTGGCGGAGCTGTCCGGCTCCCGCCCGCAAGCACCACAGGCACCCTGAGCCTGTCGAAGGGCCTGAGCCTGTCGAAGGGCCTGAGCCTATCGAAGGGTGCCGTTGACGCCGTGGGCGGCGCGCCTCGACAGGCCCAGCGCGCCACTCGTTCCTCATGGAGACATCCATGCCCGACGCCTTTGACATCCGTGACCCTGCGCTGGCCGAGCCCGGACGACGGCGCATCGACTGGGCCGATCAGGAGATGCCGGTCCTGCGTCAGATCCGCGAGCGGTTCGCCCGCGAGCGCCCGCTGGCCGGCACGCGCGTCGCCGCCTGCCTGCACGTGACCACCGAGACGGCGAACCTGATGCGCACGCTCCAGCTCGGCGGGGCCGACGTCGTCCTGTGCGCCTCCAACCCGCTCTCGACGCAGGACGATGCCGCGGCCTCGCTCGTCACGCACTTCGAGATCCCGGTCTTCGCCATCAAGGGCGAAGACTCGGCGACCTACTACCGTCACATCCACGCCGCGCTCGACCACAAGCCGCACGTGACGATGGACGACGGCGCCGACTTGGTCAGCACCCTCCACAAGGAGCGGCGCGACCTGCTGCCCGAGGTGCGTGGCGGAACCGAGGAGACGACGACCGGCGTCATCCGCCTGCGCGCCATGGCCGCCGACGGCGCCCTGGGGTACCCGGTCATCGCCGTCAACGACGCCAAGACCAAGCATTTCTTCGACAACCGCTACGGCACGGGCCAGTCGACGGTCGACGGGATCGTGCGCGCCACCAATGTTCTGCTGGCCGGCAAGACGTTCGTCGTCGCCGGCTACGGCTGGTGCGGCCGCGGACTGGCGTCCCGGGCGCGGGGGTTGGGAGCCAACGTGATCGTCACCGAGGTGGATCCGCTGGCGGCGCTCGAGGCGGTGATGGACGGTTTCCGGGTGCTGCCGATGGCCGAAGCGGCCCGGTTGGGAGATATCTTCTGCACCGTCACCGGCGACATCAACGTCCTCGACCGCTCGCACTTCGAAGTCATGAAGGACGGGGCGATCGTCGCCAACTCGGGCCACTTCAACGTCGAGGTCAACATCCCGGCCCTCGAAGCGCTGGCGACCGAGAAGCAGCGGGTGCGCGAGTACGTCGAGCAGTACCTCCTCCCCGACGGCCGCCGCATCAACCTTCTCGGCGAGGGCCGCCTGATTAACTTGGCGGCAGCCGAGGGCCATCCGGCGAGCGTGATGGACATGTCCTTCGCCAACCAGGCTCTGTCGTTGGAGTACCTGCTGCGTAACGCCGAGCGCCTGGACAAGAAGGTCTACACTATCCCCGAAGAGATCGACCGGGAGATCGCCCGTCTCAAACTCGAAGCGATGGGCGTGCGCATCGACCGGCTGACGCCCGAGCAGCAGAAGTACCTCGCCTCGTGGGAAGAAGGCACCTAGCCCCCGCGCCGCGACCCGCCTGGGGAACGAACCGGTCGCCTGCCGCGGCCGGTTCCCCTTTGCGGCTCCTCACGATAGCCTCGGGCTAGAATCGCCGGGCTATGCCCTACCGCAGCCGCCTCGCCCTCGCCGCGTTGCTCTCCCTCTCCTGCTCGCTGGCGCGCGTCGCTCTGCCGCGCCCGACGCCGACGCTTTCGCCGCCGACCTCGACCCCGAAGCCGACCCCGATCCCTCCCGTGTACCTCCCGCCGCAATGCGCCGGCACGCCCGTGGCGACGATCCCGGCCGCCACAACAATGGCCCTGCCGACGATCGGGGTCGCCGGCAACCCGGAGATCGACGCAGAAACCCAGCTCGCTGTCCTCGAGGACCTTCGGTCCGCTGTCGAAACGAACTACGTGGTTCCGGAGGCCGTTTCCGAGGATTGGCGGGCACGGGTCGACGCCACCCGGGCGGCGATCGAAGCCGGCCTCGCCACCGACGCGTTCTACACCCGCATGCGCGAGCTGGTGTCGGCCCTGGGGGACGATCATTCGTACTTCCAGACCCCGGCCTAGGTGCTGGCCGATGAGGCCGAGGTCAACCGGGGGGTCGATTTCGTCGGCATCGGCGTCTCGGCGGTGCCTCAGCCGGAGAAGGGCACGGCCGTGACTGTGAATGTGCTTCCCGGGACGCCCGCCGAGGTCTCCGGGCTGCGCCCCCACGACAGTCTCCTGGCGGCCGACGGGCTGCCCATCGTCGGCGGCGAGCGGATCTTCCTGGAACGACTGCGCGGGCCGGAGTGCACGGCGGTGGTGGTCACGGTGCAGTCGCCCGGCCAGCCGCCGCGCGACCTGACGATCGTGCGCGCCCGCTACTCGGGCCCGCAGCCGATCATCGCCGAGCTGGTGGCGACGGCGGACGGCGCACGCGTCGGCTATCTCTTCCTGCCGACATTCCTCGATGAGTCGATCGACGATCAGGTGCGGGAGGCGCTCGAGACCTGGGGACCGCTTCACGGGCTGATCGTCGACAACCGCATGAACGGCGGCGGCCTCGGAACGATCGCCGAGGCGCTCCTCGGGTTCTTCACCGCCGGCACCGTCGGCGACTTCGTCACAGTGGACGGTCGCGAACCCTGGGACATCCTCGCCGACCCCATCCACAACTCGCAGGAGGTCCCGCTCGTCGTCCTCGTCGGCGAGGAGACCACAAGCTATGCCGAGATCTTCACCGGCGTGCTCCAGAGCCTCGGCCGTGCGTCAGTCGTCGGCCAGCGGACGACCGGCAACGTCGAACAACTCCACTTGTTCGAGTTCGAAGACGGTTCGCGTGTCTGGCTGGCCGCGGCGACCTTCTCGCCGGCGCTCTCCGAGGCCGACTGGGAAACCGATGGCATCGTGCCCGACCTGGAAGTCGTCGCCGCGTGGGATAGCTTCACCTACGAAACGGATCCCGGCATCGCGGCCGCGCTCACCCTGCTCGGGCACTGACCCCCGGCCTGGGCCGACGGGGCGTCGCACAACTCGCTAAGGGGTGGGAAGAGGTGTCGGGCTCGGGGTGGCTGTCGGCGCAGCGACGAAGATCAGCACGAAGACCTCGTCGCCGAACAACGTCCCGTCCGGGGCACGTGCCCGCCAGCGACCGAGGTACTCCCCAGGCTCGTACGGCGCCTGAAGCGCGATCTGCCACTCGCCGATCGTGCCCGCCGCGGCCGGGAACAGGGCCACCTCGACCGGAGCCCCCAGCCGGTTCTCGCTGACGGCCACCAGGCGGTAGTCGGGTCCCCAGTCGCACGTCCCGTCGTTGCGCACTTGCCAGATCTTATCGAACGCCTCGCCGGGCGCGAAGACGGTGCCATCCGGGATGGTCACGTCTTCGAGGAACTCGGCATCGTTGACGCAGCCGCCGGGCGGCGCAGGTGTCGGAGGCGGAGGCTGCGGCGCTGACGGCGGAAGAGGCGTCGCCGCCGGGCGGGAACCTCCGGTTGCGGCGGCGGTCGGCGAAGGCAGGGGCATTGCGGCCCACGTGGGCCCGGCATGCCCGACCGGTCGGTTGCAGGCGGCCAGCAAGACCAGCGGAAGAACGAAACCGCTTCGCGCAACGCGTGGCACGCAAGGGATTATAGCGGCCGGGCCCGCGGGCGCCGCGCGGCGACCAGGAGAAACCTACCTGGTCGGACCGGGCGCTGCCGCCGCATCTGCTGACTTCATCTCTAGATCGTAAGGCGATGCACGATCAACCGCAGCGCGACGCGGGGCGGAAGTCTGCGCCGTGCTAGACCTTGCCGCCGGTGTCATCTCCAGAGGCGGGAGACGATGGAAAGGCCCAGTCGCCTGCCCTCTTCTCGAGGGCCAAGCCTCGTTAGGGACCGGGACGATTGGAGAGATTGAAGGCCCCCGGTTCAAGGGGCTCGACGTCCGCCTCTTCCGTCTGCCGCTCCCGATCGGCGCAGCGCTTGTCAACGAGGATCCCCCAATCGGTCATCACCAATCCGGCGTCAGGAGTCACCTCGCCGTCGTGCGCGACGAGGAACATACCGCCCCACAATGGCTGGGCGCGAAGGTCTGCGACCCGGGAGGAGATGCCCCCGATAAGCCGGCGAACCTCTCCCCGCTGAAGTGGCGCAGGACTCGATTTGGCGCATTCCCCTGGTGCCGCCCGGCCCCGATTCAAGCCTCCCCTTCGATGGCCTCCAGCGCCGGATCGAACTCGACGCCGATCGCCTGCCCGGTCTGCGATCGAATCTGGGCTTCCACCTCGGTGGCGGTTTCGGGGTTCTGGCGTAGGAATTCCTTGGCGTTCTCCCGCCCCTGCCCGATCCGCTCCTCGCGGTAGGTGTAGAACGACCCGCGCTTCTCGATCAGCCCCAGCTCCACCCCCAGGTCCAACACGTCTCCCGCCTTCGAGATCCCCTCGTTGTACAGGATGTCGAACTCCGCCACCCGGAACGGCGGCGCCACCTTGTTCTTCACCACACGCACCCGCGCCCGCGTCCCCACCACCTCCTGCCCCACCTTGATAC
>Ga0073934_10006595_pt1 | contig 16761 bp, 14 predicted proteins | sample LarsenN4metaG_FD_76834 | JGI IMG/M metagenome (GOLD analysis project Ga0073934, IMG submission 76834) | Hot spring sediment bacterial and archeal communities from British Columbia, Canada, to study Microbial Dark Matter (Phase II) - Larsen... ... | reverse complement strand
CGGGGCATCGCCACGACCACGCTGCGCGCGGTGGTCGGGGACATCAGCCTGGACGACGTCCTGGCCAAGCGCGAGCAGATCAACCAGGTGCTGCGGGCCAAGCTGGACGAGGTCACCGAGCGCTGGGGCGTCAAGGTGACGACGGTGGAGATCCGCGAGATCCTGCCCCCGCGCGAGGTCCAGGAGGCGATGACCCGGCAGATGTCCGCGGAGCGCAGCCGGCGCGCCGTGGTCACCGAGGCGGACGGCAAGCGCGAGGCGGCGATCAAAGTGGCGGAGGGCGAGAAGCAGGCCGCGATCCTGAAGGCCGAAGGCGACCGTCAGGCCGCGATCCTGCGGGCTGAGGGCTTCTCTCTGGCCCTGGACAAGATCTTCTCCGTCGCCAAGAACATCGACAGCAAGACGCTGACCCTGCAGTACTTCGAGGCGCTGAAGGCCATCGGGCAGGGGGAAAGCACGAAGTTCATCTTCCCCATGGAGTTCACGAAGCTGCTGGAGCCCCTGACCGCGCTGATCGGGGACAAAGGGGAGAAGACGTAAGCCCGGCGTAGACGCAAGCTCGGGTTAGATGATCGCGGCCTGGGTCTGCGGGTCGAAGAGGTGCATCTTCCGCATATCGAAGACCACCTCGATCGCCTGCCCCATCCGGGCCTGCGTGTGGGCGTCCACCCGCGCCACGATGGAGTGGGCGCCGACCGTCAGGTAGAGGATCACGTCCGAGCCCAGCGGCTCGTGGACATCCACCATGGCCCGGATCGTCCAGGCCGGATTCGCGGAGGCGACCAGCGCCTTGTCCTGGATGTCCTCCGGCCGGATGCCGAAGACCACCAGTCTCCCCACCCAGGGCCGGACCTCTGCCGCCAGCTCGTGGGGTACCTCCACCTGGAAGCCGTCCGCACTGATCCGGTAGGCACCGGCGGACTCGCCGATCGAGGCCTCGACGAAGTTCATCGCCGGGCTGCCGATGAACCCCGCCACGAACTGGTTCGCCGGCTTCTCGTAGAGGTTAATCGGCGTGTCCACCTGCTGGACGATTCCGTCCTTCATCACCACAATACGGTCGCCCATCGTCATCGCCTCGACCTGGTCGTGGGTGACGTAGACCGTGGTGGTCTGCAGCCGGGCGTGGAGCTTCTTGATCTCCGCCCGCGTCTGCACCCGCAGCTTCGCATCGAGGTTGCTGAGCGGCTCATCCATCAGGAAGACCTGGGGCTCGCGTACGATGGCGCGGCCCAGGGCCACGCGCTGGCGCTGCCCGCCGCTGAGCTGCTTGGGCTTGCGGTCCAGCAGCCCCTCGATGCCGAGCATCCCCGCCGCTTCCTTCACCCGCCGGTCGATCTCGCTTCTCGGGTACTTGCGCAGGCGCAACCCGAAGGCCATGTTGTCGTAGACGCTCATGTGCGGGTAGAGCGCGTAGTTCTGGAAGACCATGGCGATGTCGCGGTCTTTGGGCGGGACATCGTTCACACGGCGCTCCCCGATGACGATGTCCCCCGCCGTGGCTTCCTCCAGCCCGGCGATGAGCCGCAGCGCGGTCGTCTTCCCGCACCCCGAGGGGCCGACCAACACCGTGAACTGCTTGTCGGGGATCTCCAGCGACACGTTGTTGACTGCGGTCACCGCGCCGAACTTCTTGGTGACGCCCTCCAGCTGTACCCTGGCCACGCCTGTCCCTCCCCGACCTTCTTCTTACCAGATACAATCCCGCCGGGCATCAGGCGGCGACCCTATCGCCGTCCGCCGGGCCCTTCGGCCAGCCGCCGCTTCAGTTCCTCGATCACGGCGACTGGCGTCGGATCCACTCCCCGCAGCAGCGCCAGGTACCAGCTCACCAGGTCGCCGCAGGCGACAAGAGAGAGGAGTCGGCTCAACTTGCCTTCGCCTTCGCTGCCGATCTCGTCCAGCCCTGCGGCCCGCTCGAACGCCAGGCCCTTCGTGATCGCCACGCGCTGCCCCAGCCGTGCCGGCTCGAGGGAATCGCGGAGAAGAATGACGTGGATCCCCCGGGCCAGGGCCGGGTCCAGCCCCCAGCCGACCGTCTCGTTGTGGTTGAGCTCGGGGAAGGTGTTCCAGACCGCAAAGGTCTTCGCGTTCTCGTTGAACTGGTCTTTCCAGCGCTGGGCCGCCGGCTCCAGGAACGGCGAGGAACTGTAGATGACCGGGATCCGGCCCAGCAGGCGCTCGGCGAGGGCCCGGGCGGACGGATCAGCGCCATCGGGCCCGAGTCGCGGCAGGATTCTCCGCAGCACCCCCACCGCCTCGCCCAGCTCGGCCTCGAACGATCGGATGATCCCGGCTCGGCCGAGCAGCGCGAGCATCGGAAGGAACAGGTAGGGAAGCGCGGCCCGCGGCGGCAGGCCCGGTGGGACGATGACCGCGGGATGACGCCGCTCCCGCGCGCGCCGCAGCAATTCGCCGCCCGAGGTGATCACGACGCACTGCGCACCTTTCGTGGAGGCTTCGTCGTAGGCGGTAAGCGTCTCCTCGGTATCTCCAGAATAACTGCAGGCGAAGATGAGCGAGCTGGGACCGACAAAGGACGGCGCGCGGCATGCTTTCGCCGAGGTCACCGGGACGGAAGCTTCATCGTAGAGTACCGCGCGCAGCAGGTCGCCGCCGATCCCCGACCCGCCCATGCCGAGGGTCACGATCTGCGCGGGCCGGGGAGTGGGCCCGGCCGGCTGCACGGGTAGCGTCCAGGCCTCGGCGCACATCTCGGGAAGGCGCAGGATGAGCTCGAGCATCCCGGAGGGATCGGCTCGGCGCCGGGTCTGCGGATCGGCGAACTCCATGGGAGTCATGTCTTCTTCGCCGGAGGGCGGCGCACCCTGCCGCATCCGGCAGGGTGCGCTTCGGCCGGGCCGAAGTTGAAGTCCAGCATGGAGCCGACGAAGCCCACGCGCCCGATGAGACTGAGCGGCAGCGAAGTCCGGCGACTGCTCGAGTTGCGGGAGCGCATCAAGGTCGAGTCGTTTCGCCTGCCCACCGGCCGGCAGCGGCAGTTGCTGGATCTCCTCGAGCGCTCCCGTCCCTGGCCGGCCGCGCCCCCGCCGCTGCCGGAGATGTCGCGGGGAGAACTGGCCCGCGCGATCCGCTGGCGGCTGGGCACCATCTCCTTGCCCACCGCCGTCGCCGCGGCCAGGCTGCTCGAGCCTCGCCGGCGGCCGCGGCAGTAAGCGGCCCCGACCCTGCGCGCGCTTCTCGGCAATCCCCGGCTGCTCGTCCTGGCTGAGGCCTGGCCTCCGTCGTCGTTATCCTGATCGCCGCCGCGGTCACGATCCAGCTGGCTACCGCGCTGGCCCGCCGGCCCTGGCCCCTCGCGGCGATCGGTTCCTCGACGAGACCCGGGCCCGCACGCTGCAGCCGCTCGTGGAGTCGCTGGTGCGCTACGTCGTGTACTTCATCGCGCTCGTCATGGTCCTGCGGAAGGTGGGCGTTGACGCCGCGGCGATCCCGGCCAGCGCCGGCGTGGTCGGGTTGGCCGTGGGGTTCGGCGCCCAGCTCATCGTGAGCGCCTGATCGTCAGCACGCTCTGCGGCGTGATCGCCGTGCCCGAGTAGTTGCGGACGGTCACCGCCACCCCCGACGTGGTGGCGCCGTCGCTAATCACGACCCCGTTCGTCTGACCGAAGTAGTCTCCAGTGTTCAACACGCCGTCCCCGTTGAAATCCTGCCAGGCGAAGACGCTCCGGATCCCCGCGTGGGCATTGGTGATCAGGAAGCTCCCGCTGGCGGCCACCTCCACGATGTCGCTGCGGATCGTCAGGGTTGACCCGATCAGGTCCCCGGAGAACGCGCGCAGCCTCGAGGCGGCAGATCCACCGCCCACGGCCGAGGCCGCGTTGATCAGGCCGTACCCGAAGAGATCATCCCGCCCGGCGGCGCCGAGGTCGGTGGCCGTGCTCTGCAACGTGGCCTGAATACTGGCCGGCGTGGTGATCCCCCGAGAGATCATCAGCGCAGCGACACCCGCGACGTGGGGGGCGGCCATGGATGTCCCCTGCAAGCCAAAGTAGGCGTTGCCGACGCTCGGACTCCAGCTCGGAGACCACACCACCTCGGTATCGGGATCCATGCCGCAGGTCACCGTGACATCGCCGCCCGGGGCGGCGACATCGACCTGAGGCCCGGAGTTCGAGTAGACCGCCTTGGCATTGTTGCAGGCCGTGGCGGCGACGGCGATGACGTTACCGTAGGCCGCAGGGTAGCCGACCGGGCCGTTGTCGTTGCCGACGGCGGCGACCAGCGTGACACCCCGGGCATAGGCGTAGTTGACCGCATCCTCCAGGGCCGTGGAGCCCACACTGGCCCCCAGGCTCAGGTTGATCACCTTTGCGCCGTGATCGGCGGCATAGATGATCCCGTCGGCGACATCAGTCAGGGTCCCCGTCCCGCACATGCCGCTCATTTCGCCGAGCGCGCGGATGGCCATGATCCTGGTTCCCGCCACCCCGCCCCAGTTCACGCCGGCGACCCCGATGCCGTTGTTGGTCAGCGCGGCGATGGTCCCGGTGACGTGCATGCCATGACTGGGGAGTGAGGAATCGAGCGAACACCCCGGATCGGTGGGATCGTTGTCGTCGCTGAAGGTGTCCCGTCCCTGGACGGTAATGCCGTTGAGATCCGGATGGGATCGGATCCCGCTGTCCACGACGGCGACGATCACGGCGGCCGATCCGGTTGTAGTGTCCCAGGCCGCGGGCAGGTTGATCGCCGGATAGTGCCACTGGATGTTGTAGTACTGGTCATTGGGCGTGGCCAGAGCGTAGGCGTAGCCGTCCTGCTCGACGTACTGCACGAGGCCGGAGCTGCGGTAGGCGGTCAAGGCAGAGAGCGCGGAGACGCCGGGCGCCAGATCGACGACGTGGACATTCAGCGGCCCGATCACCTTTCGCAGACGCGCGCCCGCGTTCTGGTGGAGCGCCTGCACCCCCGCCACCGTCGCGCCAGCCCTGAATCTGACGGCCAGACGGTCGGGGACATACACGGGAAGGCTCCGGATGGAGCGCACGCCGCGCTGAACAGGGCCGGGTGATCCCTTCCCCAGCACGGCGGCAGCGGTCGGCGCGGCCGCGATCGTCCCGGATACATTGCCGACCTGCCTGGCCATCGCGTAGTCGACGGTCGTCGTGCTCCCGCCCGAGACGGTCAGGCTCGTGCTGAAGGTCCGGTAGGTCGCGGCCGACACGCTCCAGGTGACCGTGGCCGTGCTCGTCGACAGATTCAGCAGCGCGTAGTCCCCCGACGCGTTGGTGGAGGTGGTTCCGAGCACGCTGCTGCCGGCGGCCACCGCCACCGAGGCGCCGGCGATGGGTGCCGAAGACGTCGCATCGGTGATGCGGCCGGTCACGCTGAACTGGAAGGCCACACCCGACACGCCGGCCCCGCCGCCGCACCCGCCTATGAACAGGACCGCCCCGGCGATGAAGGCTACACCCTGCGTTGCCCTATGCATCCGCGTCCCCCGATGCGTGCCCTTACGTCAACAGCTTCTGGCGATGTTCGATGAGCACCAGTCAACTCCTTTTGAGACCCTCGCCGCGAGCATCCCGCACCCTCCTCTGGCACCGACCAGGAAATGGCCATGGGCCGGCCCAGTACCAAGCCGGCCCATGCTGGCATCCTCAGAGACGACCTTACCGCCTGTCCCTTGCCGCACCCTCACGCGTGATGATGGCTCCGGCGGTGTGCGGCCCACAGTCCGTCGTCGGATCGGCCCCATTGCCGACGCGCACCGACATGTTCGTCTGGCCGTCGTCACCACCGATGACCGACAACGCGGTGTCGACGGTGAGGACGTTGCCCGATACCGAGACCGTGGCCTCACCGACGGCCGCACCCGTGCTATCGACGACCTGATAGTTCCCGTTGGCCTGCCGGCCGGTAGTCCCGGATGGCGGCGCATCCGCCGCGGTGGTCCCGTCCACGATGTACTCCGTGCCGCCGCTGGTGTTGCCGCACATCCCGTTCTGCCAGGTACCTGTCGCAAGGCTTTGATCCGTATCGAAATAGACGCGGAATGCCAGCTCTGTGCCGAGCGATGGGAAGGTCCCCGCGGCCGGCAAGACGGGGGGCGTCGCGCCATCAAAAGTGATCTCCGTGCGAAGCGTATCGTACGATCCAAACGGTGAGTTGTCGAGGCGCCGGCTCACCACCTTGGTCACATCGTAGGCGGTCCCCGACGTTGTCTGCGCCGCCGCGTCCCCTGTCGGGTCGAGGTAACTGCTCAGGATCGCGGCCAGCTGCGCCGTAGTGACCGCGCCGGTAGTGCCACAGGCGGTGGCGGCCAGTGCAATCACGAGCAAGAGCAGAAAGAACCCGTATCGCATCTCATCCCTCCCAGAGAATCTCTGGCAAGAGCATCGTCTCGCCTTTGTTGCGGCTTGACGGCCGCCGACACCTCACCTCCCTCCACCGCGCACGACGCATCGTTCCGCGCGGCTCTTCGCGGTTCGACAACAGAACTTGTCTCGGACATACCCAGGGGGTGCGCATCTCGCAGAGTTCGTGACACCGTCGGCGAGTCCTGCCCCTGCGGAGTGGTGCGGCCGGCCGACTCACCGCGATGCCACATTCCCGGCGAAGGTCCGGGGTGCGGTACCGAGGGGCACTTCCGTGACGGCGACGTTCACCCCGGCGGTCATGCCCCCTGCCTGGACCAACACCCCGGGGGCCGCCCCATAGAGATCGCCCCCATCGATCATCCCGTTCCCGTTCGTGTCCTGCCAGGCGAAGACCGTCCAGGTACCGGGGGCGACCCCGGCCAGGAAGTAGGTCCCCGATGGAGCCACGGTGGTCATGCCGCTCCGCGCGGTAATCGTGGTCCCGGCGATGGTGCCGGCAAAGACCCGCACCAGATGGGTCGCCGCGGGTGCGCCCAACGCGGATGCGGCGTCGACCAGCCCGGCGCCGAAGGTGCTGTCGAATCCGGGAGATCCCAGATCGATGGCCGTGCTTTGCATCACGTTCTGGATCGCCGCGGGACCGGTGACGCCCCTGGCGATCAGGAGCGCGGCCAGACCGGCCACGTGCGGCGCTGCCGCAGAGGTCCCCGTCAGGAAGAGATAGTCGTTGGGATTCGCCACGCTGCCGAACGTGCTCAACACGCCGTCGATGTTCCCGTCGCCGTTGAGATCCGTGCTCTCGCCCCCCGGGGCGGCGAGGTCGACGCACCCCCCAACGTTCGAGTAGGAGGCCTTCGCATTCGTGATCGTGGTCGCCGCCACCCCCAGGACGTTGGCATAGGCAGCCGGATAGCGCTGCGAGCAGTCCCCGTTGCTGTTCCCCACGGAGGCGACGAGGAGGACGCCTGTGTTGTACGCGTAGTTCACCGCGTCCTGCTCGGCCTGGCTGAACGCGCCGGCGAGCGGCCCGCCGAAGCTCATGTTGATCACACGGGCGCTGTGGTCGGCGGCGTACTCGATGGCATCGATGATCCTGGCGGAGGTCGTGGCGCAGACGGAGGGCGAACCGGTGGGCCCGAAGATCCGCAGCGGCATGATCTTCGTTCTCCCCGCCCCTCCCCAGTTCACCCCCGCCACCCCCGCGCTGTTGTTGGTGAGGGCGGCGATGACGCCGGCGACATGCGTCCCGTGGCCGACGTCACCGGGATCGGAGCACGTCGGCGTGGGATCGGCATCGTTGTCGACGAAGTCGAAGCCGCCGACCGTCACGCCCGACAGATCAGGATGCGGAAGAATCCCCTTGTCGAGGACGGCCACCACGACGAGCGCGCTTCCGGCGGTCACGGCCCAGGCTCCCGGAAGGTTGATGTTGGCGTAGTGCCACTGCAGCGGGTAGAGTGGATCGTTCGGCGTAGTCTGGGCCGGGGTGACCGGCGCGGCATCGCCATAGCGGTAGTAGTTCGGCTCCGCGTAGGCGACGCGCGGATCCGATCGATACCTGGCCAGGACGGTGGCCAGCGGCTCGCCCGAGCTGACCCGGACGAGGCTGACGCCCGTTCGGAGCGACCGCTTCACTTCGATGGCCCCGGCCTGGCGATGGATCTCCGCGGCCTGGACAGAGGCGCCGGGCCGGACCTTGACCAGAACCTCATCCAGTACGGCCAGCGGTGCTCCCGCCGGCGCGGCTCGAACGGTCGAGAGCGCCCTGATCCGCGGCGCCGCTGCCTGCGCACTGGCCAGCGCGACGGATACGCTCACCGTGCCGGAGATGCTCCCCGTGGCTGCCCCGGTTCCCCCGGCTCCGCATGCGGCGGCCACAAGGGCCGCCACAACCAGGACGGTCGTCTGCCGCAGGGCGGCGACCCCTGCCCGTCCCTGGACCGGCACAGCGTGTTCCCCTTGGTGAGTGCTCATGTGGCGGATTCACACAATTTCGTTTGAGTCTCAGTGGACTCCTCTCGGAGGCAGGCTGGGGGAAATCCCGGCGGACGCGCAGAATCCTCCCGACACCGCCATGAAGACGCTGCGGGCCCAGGTGCTCCTGCTCGTGGGCACCATCGTCGTGTTATCCGGATGCGGCACGACCGGCAGCCTGACCGGCACGACGCCCGTGGGCGACACCACACCACCGACGGTCACATCCGTTCTCCCTGCCGCCGACACGACCGTACCCGCCGAAGCGCAGATCTCGGTCACATTCAGCAAGCCCATGAGCATCCGGTCGGTGGCCGTCTCGGCCCAGCCCCAGGTCGCCTTCGGCCCCGGCGAATGGTCGGCGGATGAACGTACCGTCTCCTTCCGACCCCAGGCGCCCCTCAGCGCCGGAACGCGGTACACGATCACTGTGACCGGTCAGGACAAGTCCGGCAATGCGCTCGCCCCACAGGCGTGGTCGTTCACGGCCAGCGCGCCCGGCGGTCGGGCGGGGGCGGGAGCGGCGCGCCTGGCGCAGCGGGTCGAAGCCCGCGCCGATCCGCGCGTGTTCACACTCTTCACGGCACTCAACGCCGCCGGGTACGAGCGCGGAGCGGCTGAGTCGGGCCCGGTGCGCGAGGCCGTGCGCGCTGCCTCCGGAGACCTCCCCCTCAAGACCGTCGAGCCGTTTCGCAAGTACTGGATCGAGCATCCCCAGCCGCTCGAGGCCTACGTCCGGTACATCCTCCATGTCGGCGAGCCACCCGAGTTTGCGGAGCAGCGGGCTCCGCAGGGACTCGAGCGCTTGAACCGCGTCCTGGCCGGCTTCTACGAGGCAGCGAACGTCGGCACGTTGTGGACTGCCCACCGCGCCGCTCATGACGCGGCAGCCGCGGCCCTGGCCGCGAACGGCCCCGCGGTGATCGGGCGGGTGCTCGACTACACGCGCACCACGGATTCACTCCCCACACGGATCGTGCTCATCCCGAACCTGCTCGACGATCCCGCCGCAGCCTACCTCCTGCGCCAACCGCAGGGCGCCGTCTTCGTGGTCGGCTGGCGGGACCAGGGGGACGCGATCGCCGTGACGTATCTCGCTGCGCGGCTTGTCCTGGACCGGCTGCCCGACACCGCGGCAGCAGAGCTCCGGCGAACGGAGGTCCTCTTTCCGCTGGTCAGGGAGCAGGCGCGCAAGGAAGGCCTGATCTCTTGGGAGCAGGTCGTCCGGGAAAGCCTGGCCATCGCGGTGACGGCGCGCCTTGCCCTACCGGCCGAGCGCCGGGCCGGGTACCTGCAGCAGCCGTACACGCGTGGGCTCATCCTGGTGGAGCACTTCGCCCGGGAACTGGATCGCTACGAGCGGAGTACGGCGGTGCTGCTGGACTTCGTGCCCGACCTGTTGCGCACCGTCGACCTGAACGAGGAGCAGCGCGTCTTCTCGACCCGCAAGCCTTAGGGCACGGTCACCTGCACGTCGCCGCCGGTGATGTCGAAGGACGGGTCGGCGGCATCACCGGTGCGGTCCTCAGCGGCGACGTACGTATCGCGCAGCAGATCCACCGTCAGAAAGCCAAAACGGGCGTCGGCACCTTCGCCCAGCGCGTCCCGCGGCCTGAGGCGCTCATCGACCGTGACGAAGTTGACCTTCACGCGCCGGGGGGGCGTCGGACCGGTCTGCAGGTCGGAGAGCGCGACGCGCACCCGGAGGCCCCGCCCGCCGGCCAGCACCTGACCAAACAGGTAGGGCTGGGGCGGGCGCACGGCGACGAACTCGAACGGCCGGAAGGCCCCCGGCGGGATGCGCCCGAAGAAGAAGCGCCCATCCCGATAGAGCACATAGTGGGACCAGTTGCTGCTGTCGCTCTGCGGCCCGACCAGGAGTGAATCGTCGACGGTGAAGGCGATGAAATACGCGCCCCCCGCCGGCCGCACGGGCCCCGCGAGCTGCATCGTCGCCACGAGCTGCCGGCCCGCCTGCGCCTGAGCGAGCGCAGCCGTGATGAGCACCAGGACGATCGCTGCCGCGATTCTGTGCATCCGCGTACTCCTTCCTCAGGGACGCGTCCCGATCTGGTACGGCTGGTCAAAGAGCAGACCTCCTCGGCCGCCGATGCCGATCCGCCCGCGTCCCCACGGCACCGCCGTCAGCCACACCTCCAGCCAGGTCTCGCCCCGCGCGCCGAGGTGCGTCACGCTCAGGGCCAGGCAATCACAGAGGACCCGGCTGATGGAGACGCGATCGTGCACGACCTGGCCGCTGGCTCCATCGTAATATCCGATGTACTGCACGCGCCAGTCCTTGCCGAGCGGGAGATCGAGGTTGGCCTCCACCCGGTTGATCCGACCCAGGTTCACATCGTATGTGGCCGCCGCACCCACGCTTCCGCCTCCCCACGGCTGGTAGAAGGCGCGGCCGGTCACGAGTCCGGGGGCGTGCGTCAAGACGTCGTAGGTCGCCTCCGCGCTGAGGAAGAGCCGGGGGGCCCGGTAGGAGACCGAAAGATCCGCGAAGCTGACCGTTCCTGCGATCCGATCGAACACGAATGGGCTCGTCCCCGAGAGCACCTGGCCCGTGTAGCTGGCGCGGGTATCGAGCCGCTCGGTCAGGCGGTGGGTGTATTCCAGCCGGCCGCCGGCGAAGACGCGGCCGTCGCCGGTGCTGTACCAGTCCCCCCTGGCGAAGGCCCGTACACCGAGCGTCCCTCGCTCGCTGAGACGCAGCGGTCCGGAGACCGTGGCCAGCAGGTCGGTCCGCACGACATCGAGCGTGGTGACTCCGACGTCCACGGTCGTCTCGCGAAAACGGCCGGCCCCGCCTTCGAGCTGCGCGATCAACGACGTGGTACCCAGGCGTAGCGGGGCGAGGGCGACCGTGAGCTCGGGCAGCCGCTCGATCGCGTATCGCGCATCGCCGGCAAACCGGTCGGCGTCGAGATCCCAACGTGTCTCGGTGACGAGGAACGCGCTGGCGCGCGGGCCCAGGTAGGCCAGGGCCACCCGGGGCATGAGCTCATCATCCTGGCCAAGGGCGGACCGGATGCGGCTGAAGGGAAGGACGGTCTCCACGATCCACCGGTCGGCGATCCGCTGGCTGTGGCTGAGCGTTGTGGTGAGGAAGGTGTCGACCGCGTCGGGGACAGGAATGCTCTGGCTGTAGGTGCCGAAGAGCGAGGTGGTGGCCTGCGGCTGGCGATGGCTCAGGTCAAAGGCCGTAAAGACGCTGCTCGTCGGCGGCTGGTCGCTGAACGACCGGCTGAAGTAGTCGGCGAAGACGCTCGCCCGCACCGACGGGGTGACCTGCTGATCGTGGGCGACCACACCGCGCAGGTCCACGCCGCCTGTCTGCCGGTTCGCCAAGCGGTACAGCAGCGCCGATCCCCCACCCCCACCCACCCGGTACACATGCTCGACGCCCGCGCCGACCCCCAGGCGTTCCATCCAGTCGGCGAGGACGGAGCCATAGTGGGACGGGCTGAGGTAGTAGCTGTAGGCCGTTTTCACGAACCAGCCTTCGGCCTCACTGTACCCGACCACCGGTGCGAGGCGCGATTCGCGCCGCTCCTGGAGGAAGATGATGAAGTACGGCAGGGTAAAGAGCCGGCGATCGCCGAGCCACACCGACACCTGCCGGCCGACGATCTTGTCCCCGACGATGATGCCGATCTCCCGGGCCGTGAACGAGACCAGGGGATCATCCGGATCGCAGGTCGTCGCAAACGCCTCGCTGGCGGTGGCGAACCGAGGGGGATCTCCCTCCAGCCGGGCGGCGCGCAGCGTGACCGATCCCAGGACCATGGGACCGGTGTAGGTCGTGGCCGCATCGTACAGCGTGCCGAGGCGCGTGTTGAGATTGTAGGTTAGCACATCGCCGGTGACCGTCTGCCCGGCGACCTCGAGGCTCACCCCGCCCTCGGCGGTGACGTCTCCGGTGGCCAGGTTGGCCACGACGACGTCGGCTCGGATGATGATGTCGGCCGCGGTGAGCACCACGTGACCCGTGGCGGTGAGCATCCGCGTTCGCCGGTCATAACGGAACACGTCGGCGGTGACGCGGACGGGCAGGTCTTCCTCCTGGAGGGCCTGGGCGGGCATCGGCAGCAGGATGAGGAGGACGAGCAGGACGACGGCGCTTCTCACTTCCCTCGCTTCACGGAGAACTCGGTCTCCACGTTGCCCACCGCCTCGAACGTCTCGTCGGCCAGGGAGATGAGGACCTTGTCGGCGCGCAGCCAGCTGCCGTCGGCCTCCCGGATGCGGACTCGCCCGGTGACGATGAGAAGCCGATCCCGGCTCGTGTACTGGGCGTGATCACCCGTGGCCAGGCGGCCCTCCTGCTCCACCCGAACCGAGCCATCGGCGGTGAGGTCCCGCGAGCGCAGCTTGATCACCACGCGGTCGCAGGTCAGGATGGTGCGAGACGTCAGCGCCGTCGCCGCGTCCGGCTCCTCCGTGGCCAGCCACGCGCCGCTGCGCTGATCGATGACGACGCTCCCCGTGAGCTCGAGGACGTCCCCGGCCTCGGAGTACACCAGCTTCTGGGCCCGCGCAGTCTTGTCCGGTTGCCTCACGGTCACCGCGCCCTCGGCCTCCGCTTCGTTGGCCTCCCATCGGAACCGCAGCCGTTCGGCGGTGATCGTCATCTCCTGATCGGCAACGGCCTGCGCCGCCGTCTCCTCGCTCCCGGGTCGTTCCCGGGCGGCGCGGATCAACGATGCGTGCCCGGTGACCTCGGCGTCCTTCGTCTTCATGTCGGCGACCAGCGCCTGGCCTGTGAGCGTGCTGTTCTCGCGGTCGAGGCGGACCTCCCCGCGCGCGCGCGCGATCTGGCCGACGAGGTCGAAGGTGATCTCTGCGGCACCGACCGTCGTTCCCTCGTGGCGGAGGACGACCTTCCCGGAGGCGCGGGCCGTGCGGGACTGGACCTCGTAGGTCACTTCCTCGGCTCGCAGCAGCGTGGCCCGCTGCCGCACGACGACCCCGCCCGTGGCGACGACGACCTGCCGGACCTGGTCCAGCCGGAGGCGCGGGGCCTGCACCTCGGTGTCTCCGAGCGTCAGCCGGACGTGCCCTTCGGCGTGAAACACCTTCGCCTGCGCGTCGTAGCGGACGCGATCGGCGCGCAGCCGCCCCTGGTCCACCTCCGGGATCTGGAGCTGGCCCGCGGCCATCCCCGGCAACAGCAGCAGCGCCACCAGCGCTCCCAGGACGAGGAACCTCATCGCTGCGCTCCCCCCAGCCGGAAGGCGATGTCCACCCCGCCGGCCAGGTCGAACGTCTGCAGGGTGCTGTCGATGACCAGGGAACCGGCGTGGATCTCGTCGTGGCCCAGCGTGATGTAGACACCTCGTGGAAACACGATCTGCCGCACGGCATGGCGCCACAGCGCCGTGGGGGCCGCCAGGCGGTACCCGCGGGGGGAGGTGACGACGAGCGGCCCGCGGATCTCCAGGTCGTTGGTCCGGCGGTCCATGACGATCTCCTGCGCGTCGAGTTCGAGGGCCGCCTCCCCTCGATCGAAGATCGTCGCCCGCGTGATGCCGCTGAGCCGCGCCGAGGAGAGATCGGCGCTCACCGTCACGCGGCGGGCGTGGATCTCCGCCTGCCGGACACCCTCGTGGCGCAGGATGATACTCCCCTCGCGCAAGCCGAGGGATACGGAAGGCGGAGGCTGGCTCGCCGAGGGGGAAGGCGCCGTCGAACGCATCGACCAGCCCGCCGCCACCAGGGCGAGCAGGAGCGGAAGCCCCAGGAGCATCCGCCTGTTCATACCCGGCCCCGCGCCACCCGCAGCGACGCCGCCGCGGCCCGCAACCAGCCTTCCTCCGACGACCAGACCAGCGCCGCTCCGGCGGCGAAGAGCAGGTTTGGCATCCAGGCGGAGAGGAACGGGACGACCATGCCGACGCTCCCCATGGCGCGCCCCACGGACATGACCACGTAGTAGATGAACAGCAGGGCGATGCTCAACCCGATGCCCACGAAGCGCCCACCCTGGGCGGTGCGGACGCTGAGCGGCGCGGCCAGGGCCGCAAAGATGACGCTGGCGAACGGGATGGCGAACTTGCGATGGTATTCCACCGAGAACCGGGTGGCCGCCTGACCCTGCCCGAACACCAGCAGATACTGGCGCAGCTCGCGCGCCGTCATCTCCTCCGGGGTCTTCTGCCCGGCGTAGAACGTCCCGGCCTGGAGGCCGACGGCGATCTCCAGGTCCGCGAAGGCGGCCTCGTACCGGGTGAACCCCTGCTCGTCGAACTCCCGGATCACCCCGTCGTGCAGGAGCCAGCGGCGCTCCTCCCACTCCGCCTGCCGGGCGGTGATCAGCTTCGGGTAGGGTGCGCGCCCTTCGAAGACCATCACGTCCCGCAGGATCCGGCGGCCGTCGTCGGCGTCACCGATGTAGAAGATCCGATCATCGGCTGCGCGAAAGAAGATCTGCTCGCGGATCTGCGGGAACGCCACGCCAAACGCCGCCTGGCGGATGAGGTCGTTGGCCCGGTGGTTGGCCCAGGGGGAGATAAATTCATTGGTCAGGAAGGTGGCGACCGTCATCGCGCCCCCGAAGACGACGACCGAGAGGAAGATGCGGGCCAGGCTCATCCCGGCCAGGCGCATCGCCTGCACCTCGCTGTCCTTGACCAGGCGGCCGAGCCCCAGGAGCACGCCGATCAGGGTGGAGACGGGGAACGTGATCACCAGGATCGCGGGCATCTTGTAGAACAGCAACCGCAGGACCGTTTCGATGGTCACCCGGCGGGTGGCGAGAAACTCCGCGAGCGTGTAGAGGATGTCCCCGATGAGGATGACGACGAATGCGCCCACGCCGAGGAGGAAAGGGGCAAACACTTCCCTGACGATATAGCGATCGGCAAGAGAGCCCATGAGGGATGATGTGGACTTCGCTGGGACGTGCGGCTTCCCTCCGGCTCCATCCCGGCAGTCAGGCACCACAGGGTACCGCCGGGTGCGCATGCAATACAATAGGTGTTCCATGAGAGTCCTGGTCAGCGGCGGCGCCGGGTTCATCGGGTCCCACGTGGTCGACGCGTATGTGGCGGAGGGCTACGACGTCGTGATCGTAGACAGCCTCGTCACCGGTCGGCGCGACTACCTCAACCCGCGCGCCCGATTCTACGAGATGGACATCCGCGACTCCGCGCTGGGCGACATCTTTGAGCGCGAACGGCCCGAGGTGGTCAACCATCACGCCGCTCAGGCCTCGGTCCCGGTCTCCGTCGCGGACCCCAGCCACGACGCCGACGTGAACGTGATGGGCACCCTGAACCTCCTCGAGCTGGCCCGTGAGTTCGGGACGCGCCGGATCATCTTCGCCTCGACGGGCGGGGCGATCTACGGCGAGCCGGAGCACATTCCGGCCGATGAATCCCACCCCACCCGTCCGCTCTCGCCTTACGGCATCGGCAAGATGGCTGGCGAGTCCTACGTGCGCTTCTTCGGCAGCTTGGGGATGTCGTGGGCGATTCTGCGCTACTCGAACGTGTACGGGCCCCGGCAGGATCCGCACGGCGAGGCCGGCGTGGTGGCTATCTTCGCCAACGCGATGCTCTCCGGCAACCAGCCGACGATCTTCGGAGACGGGACGCAGACGCGCGACTTCGTCTACGTCGAGGATGTCGCCCGGGCCAACCTCCTGGCCACGGAGTCCGAGGAGCCGGGGCTGGCGAACATCGCCACCGGCGTGGAGACGACGGTGAACGACGTCTACCGCCTGCTCGCCGAGGCCACGCGGTTCCGCGATTCACCGGTGTACGCTCCGGCCCGCACGGGAGAGGTCTACCGCATCGCGCTCGATATCCGGCAGGCCAATGAGTGGCTGGGGTGGATCCCGGAGGTGACCCTGGCCGACGGGCTCCGGCGCACCGTCGAGTGGTTCCGCCGCTAGGGCGGCGTGCCGGCGGTCGGCGCCATCGCCGCCGTCTTTGACGGGCGGCGGCGCATCCTCCTGGTCAAGCGAAACCGTGGTCCCCGGAACTGGACGCTGCCTGGCGGGCGCTTGAGTGAGGAGAGTGGACGCGAGGGCTGGGGCTGCCGATCCTGTCGCTCACAGGGCGCCACGCACCTGCAGAGTCCGCGGCGCGGGACCGGCGAACTCGCTTCTGGAGTAGGTAGAGATGACCCAAAGAGGTCAGGTGACACCTCTCCGCTGTCCTGTTTTCGGCCCTCACCGCATGACACGCAGAAACGTCTCCACGCAGGCCAGGATACTGGGGTCCCAATCGGTGATTGGCCGTCGCGAATCGGCCCCCTGGTCGGCGAAGTGATTCTTGCGCGCGAAGTATTGTATGCTTTACACAAGAGGGATTCCCATGGCTCAGGCTCCGGTCGGGTACTTCGCGCTCGTCCTGCACACGCATCTGCCCTTCGTCCTGGGGCACGGCCGGTGGCCGCACGGCAGCGACTGGCTCAGCGAGGTCACCGTGGG
>Ga0073934_10006594_pt1 | contig 16761 bp, 16 predicted proteins | sample LarsenN4metaG_FD_76834 | JGI IMG/M metagenome (GOLD analysis project Ga0073934, IMG submission 76834) | Hot spring sediment bacterial and archeal communities from British Columbia, Canada, to study Microbial Dark Matter (Phase II) - Larsen... ... | reverse complement strand
CGGCCCGGTCGGCAACGATCGCTACCGGCAATATCTCAAGGACATCCATGCCTCTGGTGGGCACCTGATCTCGCTGATCAACGACCTGCTCGACCTGTCCAAGATCGAGGCCGGCAAGCTCGAACTGACGTTCGCCGGCGTATCGATCAACGATCTCACCCAGCAATGTGTGGCCATCATGCAGCCGCAGGCCAATCGCGAGCGCATCATCATCCGCACCTCGCTGTCGCCGAAGCTGCCACCGGTGGTGGCGGACGCGCGCTCGGTACGCCAGATCGTGCTCAATCTTCTTTCGAATTCAATCAAGTTCACGGTCGCGGGCGGACAGGTGATCGTGTCGACGGCGACCACGGACGCCGGCGAGGTGGTATTGCGCGTGCGCGACACCGGCATCGGGATGACCGAGCAGGACATCGCGACCGCGCTCGAACCGTTCCGCCAGGTCGCGACCGCGCTGCGCGGGCGCTCGGGCGGCACCGGGCTCGGCCTGCCGCTGACCAAGGCGCTGGCCGAGGCCAACCAGGCGGCGTTCCACATCAGGAGCGCGCCGAATGCCGGTACGCTAGTGGAGATCACGTTCCCGCCGACGCGGGTGCTGGCGGGCGCTGGTTAAGACACCCTAATCCTCGCCGCGCCTCGCCACCTCCGGATTGCGCCAGAGATAGACCGCAAGCCCGATCATCACCACGCTCACGAGCGCACCCACCACGTAGAACGACCTCTCCAGCCCGACCGCCTCCGCGATGGCGCCCATGGCGAGCGGCGAGAGGATCGAGGCCACGCGGTTGGCGGTGCCGCGCAGCCCGATGGCCTTGCCCTGGTTCTCGGCGCCGGCGCCGCGCAGCACCAGCGTGATGACGAGCGGCTGCGCAAGCCCGTTGGCGCCCGAGCGCAGGAACATCGCCATCTGAAGCAGCAGGTAGCTGCCCAGGAGCGGCGTGATGCAGATCAGGATGATGGCCGCCCACAGCGACAGCAGCGCGATCCACAAGCCGCCGACGTAGCGCAGAAGCCGCGACGTCAGCAGCGAGAACAGCGCGGCGCCGATGGCGGCGGCGGGACCCAGCAGGCCGATGGCAGTGCCGGTGAGGCCCATGTCGTTCAGCCATGCCACGTAGAACGAGCCCTGCACGGCGTTGCCGACGTGCATCAGCGAGCCGAGCACCACGATGATGGTGACGGCTGGAACGCCGAGCAGCCGGAACGCCGTCAGGTAATCCGACGCGTTGGGAAGCAGCGCGCGCACCCGGGCACGCCGTCCCTCCGGCGCCGGCGCCGCAGGATCGACGGGTTGCGGCGGGATCAGCAGCGAACAGGCCACCGAGCCCAGGCCCCACAGCGACATCAGCGCGAACCCGCCCCACGGGCCAGCAAGGTCCCAGGCCACGCCGGCCAGCGGCGCGACCACGAGCTGCCCGATGCGGATGATGAAGCTCATGCGGCCGGCATAGACGGTCTTGCCGTACATATACTGGCCGATCATGGTCTGGGCACCGAGCCAACCCATCGACTCGGTCAGCCCGAACAGCATCTGGAGCATGATCAGCGCCCAGATCCAGGGCGCGACCGGATAGAACAGCGGCACGATCGCGCCGATGATCGTGCAGACCAGCATGACGCGGCGCGCGCCCAGGCGGTCCATCAGCGCCCCGGTGTGGATCGACAGGAACAGCGGCAGGAGGTGCCCGGCGCTGAAGACGAGGCCGAACATCAGCGGCGACGAGGTCATCGTCGCGGCGTAGAGGGGGATGATCACGGCCCCGATATGGAAGATCGAGGTCGAGAACAGGCCGATGCCGTAGACGGCGACCTGAATCCGGACGGGGACTTCGCTCTGCGGGGGAACGCTCATGCTTCGGGGGCGAAGCATGTCATTGCCGGGATCGACCCGGCAATGAATCTTTTTGTGCAGGACAACAGGCGCCGGGCGCTCGTTCCGGGGACTACGACGCGATCTTGCCGCCGCCACGGCGAGTGATGGCGACCACCGACGGCCGCGGCGGCATGTCGGGCTTGAAGTCGGGCCAGCGCGTGACCGGCTCCTCGAAGGTGGAGGCTTCACCCGTGGATGAAGCCTCGCCCGGATGCTGGACGGCGACGAACAGCGTCTCGTCGTCGGGCGTGAAGCAGGGCCCGCACAGTTCGGCCCCCACCGGCACGCGAAAGAAATGACGTGACGTGCCGCGGCCGGGCCCTTCGGTTTCGACGCCCCACAGCCCGTCGGCGCGGCCGGTGCGCCTGCGGGAATTACCGTCGGTTGCGACCCACAGGCGGCCCCGGCTGTCGAAGGCGATATTGTCGGGCATGCCGAACCAGCCATTGCGGGAGGTATCGGCGGAGTACATCGCGCCCACGGCAGCAACCGAAGGATCGCCGCACCTGAGCAGCATCTCCCACCGGAACTGCGCTGCCGCGTGGTCGCCGCCGGGCGGGACCATCTCGATGATGTGTCCGAACGGATTGGGTCCGCGCGGATTGGCGGCATCGACCTGGTCGGGCTTGCGGCTCGAATTGTTGGTCATGATCACATAGACCTTCTGCGTGACCGGATTCGCCTCGACGTCCTCCGGACGGTCCATTTTGGTCGCGCCGAGCAGATCGGCGGCGATGCGCCGCTCGATCAGCACGTCGGCCTGGCTCATGAAGCCGTTGGCGGCGGTGAGCGGCCCCTGGCCATGGATCAGCGGCAGCCAGTCGACGCTGCCGTCGGCATTGTAGCGCGCGACCGACAGGACGCCGTCGTCGAGGATGTCGCGATTGGCCTGCGGGTTCGCCACGTCCACGCGCGCCGTCGTCACGAAGCGGTAGACATAGTCGAAGCGCTCGTCGTCACCGGAATAGACCACGTAGCGACCGTCCTTGTTGACGATGCCGGCCGCGCCCTCGTGCTTTCCGCGGCCGAGCGCCGTGCGCTTTTTGGGGACGGAATTCGGATCGAACGGGTCGATTTCGACGATCCAGCCGTGGCGGTTCGGCTCATTGGGCTCTTTGGTGATGTCGAAGCGGTCGTAGAAGCGGCCCCACGAATAGAAGTTGCCGGGGACGCCGTAACGCCGGTGATTGCGCGTCTCCGGATGCCCGTCCAGGAGCTTGCCGGAGAAGTAGCCGTGGAAATTCTCCTCGCAGGTCAGCCACGTGCCCCACGGCGTCATACCGCCGGCACAGTTGTTGAATGTGCCGAGCGCACGACGGCCGGTGGGATCGGCCGACGTGCGCAGCCGCGCATGGGCCGCCGCCGGTCCCGTGATCTGCATCGCGGTGGTGGCGTCGATGCGGCGGCCGTATTTCGAATCGGGCACCACCTGCCATTTGCCATCCGCTCGCCGGACCTCAATCACGGTGCCGCCATGGGCCGCCATTTCGATGTCGACCATGTCGCGGGTCATTTCGGCGAATGCGACGTTCCTGACATCCCGCCGGCGCAGGCCCGGGAACATCAGCTCTTGGTTGGTGTATTCCTGGTTCACCACCAGGAGGCCGTGATGCGACGGGTTGGCCGCGCCCGGCATCGGAAAATAGCCGATGAAATCGCAGTTGTAGCCGAACTGCATGCGCTGCGCTGCCGCCGTCTGCCTCTTCGGATCGAACGCGGGCGCGCCGCGAACCACCGGGTCGCCCCAGCGGATCAGCACATCGGCATCGTAGCCGGATGCCACATGGTGATTGGCATCGACCCCGGCTTCGACCTCGTCGAAGCGAAAGCGCGACCCGGCCTGTGCGCTCGCCCGGCCTGCCGCGGCGAGCGCGAGCGGGCTGACCGCCGCCGCCATGGCGGTGACGCCGAGCACACCCTTGATAAGGTCGCGGCGACCGAGCCGAGCGGCGATGACATCGCCAATCGTCGGATTGTCGGTCGGGTTGCGGCCGACATTTTCGGATTCCTGATAAGCGCCTGCCCGCGTGAACGTGTCCCGCACGGCAACCTCCTCCAATAACGGTAAGATAGGTTCAGTTTGACTGGATTCCAGGCTATCGCCGATGTGTGACACCGCGGCGACACCGGCATGCCGGAGCTGGAACGCATCCGACTGCGACCTAGAACGTCCTGGCCGCGACGGGCGTGTCCATCGAGGCGAGCGTGCAACACTTCGGCTCGATCGGCTTCGACCACAGCGTCCGGTCGTTGACGTCCTTCAGCGTCACCGTCATCACCCCGGTCTCGCCGTCGATGGCGACGAGACCGAAAAACTGAAGCCCGAAACACGGGGCGAGATTGTCGGGCTGGCCTTTGCCGCATCCCTGCGCGAACACCGCGCGCGGACCGAAGGTGTTGTCGAGCGTCCCCGGCGCCCAGGTCCCGGCATGGATCGGGCCGGAGACGAACTCCCAGAACGGGTCGAAGTCCTGGAACACCGCGGCGTTCGGGTCGTAGTAATGTGCGGCGGTGTAGTGCATGTCGGCGGTAATCCACACCGTGTTGGCGATGCCGGCATGCTTGATGAAGGAGAGTAGCCCGGCGACCTCCACTTCGCGGCCGAGCGGGGGGCCGTTGCCCTGTGCGACGGCGTCGGCGGCAACGATCCCGAGCGGCAGGTCGGCGGCAATGATTTTCCAGGTCGCCTTCGAGCGGACGAGTTCGCGCTTGAGCCAGGCAAGCTGAGTGGGGCCGAGCAGGTAGGCATCCGGCCCGTAGCTTGCCGTCTCGCGCGCGTTCGAACCGCGGTAGGAGCGCATGTCGAGCATGAACACATCGAGCAGCGGCCCATATGAGATCTTCCGGTAGATGCGGCCGGCCTCCGCGGGCGTCTGCCGCAGCGGCTTGTATTCGTGGAAGGCGCGGCAGCCGCGCGCCACCAGGTTGAGCAGGCTCGTCTCGCGGTAGCCTTCGCCGCGCACACTGCCGCCGGGAATCCAGTCGTCGGTGACCTCGTGATCGTCCCATTGCGCGAAGATCGGCACCTCGGCATTGAACGTGCGCATGTTGGCGTCGGCCAGATTGTACTTGTAGTTGCCGCGGAACTCGGCGAGCGTCTCGGCAACCTTGGACTTCTCCTCGGTGACGAGGTTGCGCCAGACCTCGCCGTTCGGCAGCTCGCACTGCGCCTCGATCGGGCAATCGGCATAGATGCTGTCGCCCGCGACAATGGGATGAAACCCCGCCCGGTACCCTCCGTAAACGCCATCAATTCCGCGTAAATTCTGCGCGACGCGACCCTCTTTTTGCCATTCCGACCGCTGCGGAATCGGCTACGCTGCGGCTGCCGGACTGAAATGATCGGTCGCGTGGCTGCCGCGGCCGCTTCCACCCGCAGCCTCGACCATGACGATGTCGACACTCATCCGAACCTGGCTGGTCCTCCTTGCAGCAGTCGTGGCGCCGGTGGCGCCGCCAGCTGCGCGCGCCGAACCGGTAGACCTGCTGCTGGTCCTTGCAGCCGACGTTTCGCGCAGCGTCGACCATCAGAAGTTCATGCTGCAGCGAGAGGGCTATGCCGCCGCCATCTCGGATCCGCAGGTGCTCGATGCGGTGCGCTCCGGCGTGCACGGCAAGATCGCGGTCACCTTCATCGAATGGTCGGGCGTCGGCGCCCAGAAGGTCGTGATCGACTGGACGCGCATCGACGGACCGGCGGCGGCGCGTCGCTTCGGCGACCAGCTGGTGGAAGCGCCGCGTTCGTTCGCGGACCGCACCTCGATCAGCGGCGGCATCGAGTTCTCGGTCGTGCAGTTCAAGCGGTCGCCATTCCAGTCCTCGCGCCGGACCATCGATATCTCCGGCGACGGCACCAACAATGCCGGGCGCGATGTCCGCGCCGCGCGCGACGAGGCGGTGGCGCAAGGCATCACGATCAACGGCCTCGTCATCCTGAGCGAGCGCCAGGTGCCCTGGAACCCCGAGCACACCAATCCGCCGGGCGGGCTCGAGAAGTACTATCGCGACCACGTGATCGGCGGCCCCGGCTCGTTCGTGGTGGCGGCAGAGGGCTTCGAGTCGTTCGGCCGCGCCATCGTCAAGAAGATGATCGCCGAGATCGCTTTGCTGCATCCCGTCGCAGGCGCGCGCCCGCGCTGACATCCCCGGCGGATTGGAAAGCCCGATCAAGGGGCAAGTCCGCTTTTTCGAACGCTTCTAGACAAGCATTACCCTGGAATAGTTCCAAGTAGTTGAATTCATTGCATTTTCTGGATTGACGAGGACCGCCCCGCCTCTTACTCAGTCGCATCAGGCGCAGATCGCGGCGGCCGTGGCGCCCGACGCAAACCGTCGTATTGAGGAGACCGATGATGCAGGGGATTTGCAGGCGACACCTTTCCCGCCTGGTGCTGGCCGCTGCTGCGAGCGCGGCCGCGAGTGCGGCATTCGCCCAGGCCGGCGAGGTCAACGTCTATACCTATCGCGAGACCAAGCTGATCCAGCCGTTGTTCGAAGCCTTCAGCAAGGACAGCGGCATCAAGGTGAACGTGGTGTCCGCCTCCAGCGGCCTCGAGCAGCGCATTCAGACCGAAGGCGCCAACAGCCCGGCGGACGTTCTGCTGACCGTCGATATCAGCCGGCTCGAGAATGCGGTTCGCCTGGGCATCACGCAGACCATCAAGTCGGACGTGCTCGACAAGGTAATCGCGCCCCGCTATCGCGATCCGGAAGGTCACTGGTACGCGGTCTCCATGCGCGCGCGCGTGGTCTATGCCTCGAAAGACCGCGTCAAGCAGACCGCATTGAACTATGAGGACCTCGGCAGCCCGGCGTGGAAAGGCAAAATCTGCATCCGCTCCGGCCAGCACTATTACAATATCGCCCTGTTCGCGGCCCACATCGTCAAGCACGGCGAAGCCAGGACCGAAGAATGGCTGCGCGGCCTGAAGGCCAATCTCGGGCAGCGGCCGTCCGGGGGCGACCGCGAGACCGCGCGCGATGTTGCGGCCGGCAAGTGCGACCTCGGCATCGGCAACACCTATTATTACGGGCTGATGCAGGCCAATCCGAAGCAGCGGCCGTGGGCGGACGCCACCCGCGTGATCCTGCCGACCTTCCGGGGCGGCGGAACGCATGTGAACGTCTCCGGCGTCGTGCTCGCCCGCCACGCCCCCAACAGGGCCAATGCGATGAAGTTCATCGAATGGATGACCGGCGAAAGGGCGCAGCAGATGCACGCCAATCTGAACTACGAGTACCCGATCCGCGCCGGCGTCCCGATCAATCCGACGATCGCGAGTTTCGGCCCGCTCAATCCCGATGCGATGCCGATCTCGTCGATCGCCGACCAGGCTAAGGCGGCAGCCAATCTCGTCGACAAGGTCGGATTCAACAATTGATCCGCCTCAATTTGGCACCGCGTCCGGTCCGGTAAAATCGATCACGATTTCGAACGCGGCAGGACCATGATCGCTGCAAAAGTCGCGGGCTGGCCTTCGCTGCCACAGGTGCCGGCACGCGCTTCGGAACGGCGGCGGCGCTTGGGCGCCATCGCCGCTGCCGGCATCGCGGTTGGCGCGGCACTGCTGGCGCTGGCACCGCTGGCGACCCTGGCGATCTCCGCCTTCGGCAACACCGGCGACCTCTGGCTGCACCTGATCCGCTACGTGGTTCCGGTGGCGCTGTTTCAGACCGCGCTGCTGCTCGCCGGCGTCGCGGCGGTGACCGTCGTGCTCGGCGTCGGTTCCGCCTGGGTGGTAAGCACCTTCCAGTTCCCGGGCCGCGATTCGTTCTGCTGGCTGCTCGCGCTGCCGCTCGCGATTCCCACCTACATCGTCGCCTATGTGTATGTCGACCTGCTGGACGCCTGGGGACCGGTGCAGTCGGCGCTGCGGGCGGCCTTCGGATTCGCGTCCGCCGGCGAGTACTGGTTTCCGAGCGTGCGCTCGCTTCCCGGCGCAGTCCTGCTGATGGGGTTCGTGCTCTATCCGTACGTCTATCTCGCCGCGCGCGCGATGTTCCAGACCCAGGCGGCGCAACTGGCGGAAGCGGCCCGGGTGCTCGGTGCGCGGCCGTTTCGGCTGGCGTGGCAGATTTCGCTGCCGCTGGCGCGTCCCGCCATCGCCGTCGGCGTGGCGCTCGCGCTGCTCGAAACCCTGAACGACATCGGCGCCAGCGAGTATCTCGGCGTGCAGACGCTGACCCTGTCGATCTTCTCGACCTGGCTCAACCGCGGCAGCCTCGCCGGCGCGGCCCAGATCGCCTGCGTCATGCTTCTGATCGTCGCCGGCCTGATCGCGCTCGAACGCTACGGCCGGCGCGGCCGCGCCTTCGCGGCCCTGACGCAGCAGGGCGCGCGGTTCAGTTCGCGTATCGTGCTGCGCGGTCCGGCGCGATGGATTGCCGTGCTGGCGTGCTTCGTGCCGGTCCTGCTCGGCTTCCTGCTGCCGGCGGGATACCTCCTGTACGAGGTCATCGCGCGCGGACTCCTCGCCGGCTTCGATCCCGACCTGGTCCGCCCTGCGATCACCACCGTTGCGCTCGCCGGTGGCGCGACCGCGATCGTGCTGATCGTCGGGTTCTCGGCCGCCGTCGTGGCGCGCCATCAGCAGCACGCGTTCATCGGCACCTGCGTCAATGTCGCCGGCATCGGCTACGCCATCCCGGGCACGGTGCTGGCGCTCGGGCTGCTGACGCCGCTGGTCCTGATCGACGAGGGCATCAATGCGGTCGTGCGCGGACTTGGCGGCGCGGTGGTCGGACTCGTTCTGGCCGGATCGGTGGCCGCGGTGGTCATCGCCTACGTCATCCGTTTCCTCGCCATCGCACTCGGCTTCGCGCAGGCCGGCCTCGCCCGCATTTCCACCGACTTCGACGACAGCGCGCGCATGCTGGGCGCCGGGCCGGCGACGCTCGCCCGCACCATCCACCTGCCGCTGATGCGGCCGGCCATCCTGGGGGCGGCCCTGCTGGTCTTTGTCGATTGCCTGAAGGAACTGCCGGCCACGCTGGTGCTCCGCCCGATGAACGTCGAGACGCTGTCGACCTACATCTACCAGTTCGCCACCCGCGGCAGCTTCGAGGACGGTTCCTTGGCGGCGCTGATCATCGTCGCAGTCGGCATCCCGGCGGTGCTGCTGATCAGCCGGCAGGCGGATGTCCGTCTCGTCCCGCGCCGGCGCCAGTCTCCTACTGCGCCCTTGCCGCCGGGAATTTGACCGTCCGTTCCAGCGCGAGCCGCCCGGCCTCGGTATCGAGATCGAATTGGGTATTGGTGCGGCAGCGCCGGCCCGGAGTCGTGAGGAAAGAACAGGCTGTCGACCGCAACCCCAACCTTGGCGGAGGCGCCGGGGGAGGCCACCATCGTTGCCTGCCGCGTCCGCGCGCGCAAGTACTGGCGGGCAGCGCGCCGGTCAACGATCAGGTTTCGGGGTCTTGTCCCGGCTCTTGCGTTTATATGAGCGCTGGCGCTCCCCGCACAGCCATTCGTCGTCGTGCGCCAGCGACTTGTAGGACGCCGCCGTGCTGAAATGCGCGTCGCGATCGTGGCCGGCCTCGGCCTTGCGGCCGGCACGCAGCGCGTCGGCGGCCATCTTGCGAAATGTCTTCGACCTGCTGGCTGGCACGGTCAGGTCATTCAGCGACTGCGTGATCTTGTATGAAGACCGGCGCCCATTTTTCGGGATCATGCTCACCGGAAAAACTAGATCGTGGTTTCGTTCGGCCCCGGCAGCACCGCTGCATGCGGTTCCTCGGTGATTGCCACCAGCCGGGCAGTGTCGATGCCGCGGCTCGGACACCGGACATGGGTCGCATTGGGGTCGATATCGGGCACAACAAAGCTTGTATCACAATATTTGGCGGAACTCTAAAATATTTCTCTGGCACTCCTCTTGCAACAATCGTTTTCGAGCACACTTTATAAGTCTTCCCGGAAATATTTCCGAGTTGAAATGCGAAAGATAATCCTATGACCAACGTCAATATTACTGCCTCCGAGCCGAACAAGCCCGCGAATCCCGCCCAGCCCAGCCAGACCCCCCAGCAGACCCAACAGCCCGGTCAGCAGAACCAGCAGGGCGGCGAGTCCAACAAGGACAAGCCGGCGCAGCAGAAGTAACACGATGCGCCCTTCGAAAGGCCCGGCCCGGCGCCGGGCCTTTCGTCACGCTGGAGGAACAATGCACAACGACCCTGCCCTGGTGCAAGCCCCGCCACCGATCGCCACCGTGACGTCCGCCTCGACGGTGATCTACACCCCGCCGAGCGACGGATTTCCGTTCATGGCGGTGGTGTTCAGCCCGGACGGCGCGATCCAGGCCTTCCGCGCGTTCTCATCGCGCCGCGACGCCGAACGTTTCCTGCAGGCGTTCATGCAGGAGGGCGCGGGCGAATACGGCCTCACCTGACATCAAGGATATCTGCCATGACCGATCCGACCACGCCACGCCTCCTGGTGCCTGCGCCGAAGGTTTCGATCAATGACAACCTGCCAACAACCAGCCCAAGCCCCAAGAGCACGCTGATCGGGATCGCTTGTGCCCTGGGGATCATCGCACTCTTTGCGCTGTACTGGAATGTCATCGGGTTCTGAACGTCGGCCTTGCCGATGCGCGCGAGAGCAAGCGACCTACGCCCTGAAACACCCGGAGCACAACCTCTTGGGACACGCTTCGTCGAACGTCTGGGACGTCCGTATCAAAATCAGAAAACCAATGATGGCTCGGCTGGGCACACGATGACCGCTTTCAACTACGACACTATCGCCGAGTTGTTTCCGACCAAAGACGATGTGGCGTTGTTTCCCGCCGGGTCTCGACGGCTCAAGCGACGACCCATCGGGTATGGAAGGTTTGCGCGCGCGGCCTACGCGATCCGATTCGCAGTCGAAGAACTGCCGACCGAGCTTCTTTCGGCCACGTGCCTGAAAGTCGATGAGCATGTATTCGACGGCAACGGAATTCAGCGGTTGTACGACAGCGAGGACTATCCTCTGGTCCGGCGGGCAAGCGGTTTGAAACCGGCGAATATCCAACACCTTTCCTGACAGCAGGTACTTGTTTGCGTCTTGCCGTCGCCGAGTAACCGAATTCCACCCTGTCCAAAGGAACGTCCATGCAGGTTTTCGTCCGCGACAACAACGTCGATCAAGCTCTGAAGGCGCTGAAGAAGAAAATGCAGCGCGAAGGCGTGTTCCGTGAAATGAAGCTCCGCGGGCATTATGAGAAGCCCTCCGAGCGCAGGGTCCGGGAGAGACAGGAAGCGATTCGCCGCGCCCGCAAGCTCGCCCGCAAGAAATTGCAGCGCGAAGGCCTGCTGCCGATGAAACCAAAGGTCGCCCGAGCCCCGGGGAGCCGGCCCGGTCCGCCGCGATTCTGATCCGCCGGAGTCTGACAAGGCCAGGCGCGTCAGATATGCCCGGGCCCTCGCTTGTCGAACAAGCCCAAGTGCCTCTGACTGGCTTCCGGCATGTCCGGAACGCTGATGGAGCGACCCATGAAAGTGACCCATGGCTTTTCGGCAAGCGGCTGCGCGGTGGCAAACTTCCAGAACTGTCGCTCGGTCATGACAATTTCGGTCACGCCGTGGTCCAGCACCCAGCTGCTCAGTGCAGAGAGTCGAACCTGTTCACGATCGGTGAACATCGTATCGGGTATCAGCTTTTTCATTCGTCTGTCTCCTGCATCGCCGATCAACACCCCCGCGATCTGCTCAACAACGAGGAGACCGGGTCAGGGTCGCCGCGGGAGTGCGGCCAGGGGTTCGTGCCGCAGGCGACCTGGCGTTCCAGGGACAGATTTTGACTGGGTGTCAGCTCTCTCTTTCTCTCTTAAGCTTCATGTCTTAACAAGGTGTGAGGTCTTACAATGAAATGTGTATCGATGATCCATGCAGTTGTGACGGGTTCCTCCGAAGCCTCTATCTTGACTGCGCGTGGGAAATCCAGTTGTCGAGGCAAACCGATCGCCGGGCGCTGCATCTGCATCGTGGCTTGGTGACGCGGCGAATTGGCAAACTCTGCACGAGCGTCTTCGCGTGCCACGGCCTAAGGAGTGACCATGAACGGTGGCCGGATCAAGAACAGGAATACTCGCCATGCGAGACCGACCTCGGCCTATGCAAACCGCTCACATCGGGGGTCATCGAATTCCGCCCGCCCCCAGCCGCAAGACTTCCACAACGCGCAAAGAAACTATGAGCGGTATGTGACCTTGGCCCAGGCTGAAGCCCTGAGCGGCAATGCGATCGGAGCAGAAAACTATTACCAGCACGCCGAGCATCATTATCGAATAATGTCTTCGGACAAGGTGACCACATAGGCTCGCTGCCATGACGGTCAAAACGATGCGCGGCCTCCGCGACTTGTGTACGGTGCATGAGTTCGGAATTGGCCTCAAGCCGAAGCGCTTGAATGTCCGCTCTTGCGTCGCTGTCGAGGCACCGGCGGACATCGGACGCGCCCGGTCTGGACTACCTCAGTTTATGCGTACACGCCCTTAGCTCTGAAGCTCCGGCAGGTCCTTGTAGAGGGCGAGCGCCTCCGGATTGGCGAGCGCCTCGGTGTTTTTCACCGGACGGCCGTGCACCACGTCGCGCACCGCAAGCTCGGTGATCTTGCCGGAGCGCGTGCGCGGGATGTCGGCGACCGCGACGATCTTTGCCGGCACGTGGCGCGGGCTCAAGCCCGTGCGGATGGTGCGGCGAATGTTCTCGCGCAGGCCCTCGTCGAGCGCCACGCCGTCCCTGAGCCGCACGAACAGTACGATCCGCACGTCGCCCTGCCAGTCCTGGCCGACACAGATGGCCTCGAGTACCTCCGGAATCTGCTCGACCGCCGCATAGATCTCCGCCGTGCCGATGCGCACCCCGCCGGGGTTGAGCGTGGCGTCCGAGCGGCCGTGGATGATCATGCCACCGTGCGGCGTCCATTCGGCGAAGTCGCCATGATGCCAGACGCCGGGGAAGCGCTCGAAATAGGCGGCGCTGTACTTCTTGCCGTCAGGATCGTTCCAGAATTTCACCGGCATGGAGGCGAACGGCACGGTGCAGACGAGTTCGCCCTTGCCTTCGGCAAGCGGCTTGCCGTCCGGCGAATAGACGTCCATCGCCATGCCGAGCCCGGGCGCCTGGATCTCGCCCTTCCACACCGGCGAGGTCGGATCGCCGAGCACGAAGCAGGAGACGATGTCGGTGCCGCCCGAGATCGAAGCGAGATGCACGTCGGATTTGATCGACCGATAGACATAGTCGAAGCTCTCCGGCGCCAGCGGCGAACCGGTAGACGCGATCATCCGCAGCGCGGACAGGTCGTGTGTGCGCGCGGGCTCGAGTCCCGCCTTGGCGCAGGCGTCGATGTACTTCGCCGAGGTTCCGAACACGCTGATGCGTTCGTCCTCCGCATAGTCCCAGAGCGACGCCGGCGTGGGCGCGAACGGCGAACCGTCGTACAGCATCAGCGTGGCGCCGGTCGCAAGTCCGGACACCAGCCAGTTCCACATCATCCAGCCGAGCGTGGTGAAGTAGAACAGGCGCTCGTCCGGACGCAGGTCGGATTGCAGGCGGTGCTCCTTCAGGTGTTGCAGCAGCGTCCCGCCGGCGCCGTGCACGATGCATTTCGGCACGCCGGTGGTGCCGGACGAAAACAGGATGTAGACCGGATGATGGAACGGCAGCCGTTCGAAGACGAGCGGCCGCGCCGAAAACGGCGCCAGGAACGCCGCGGGCGTGGTGGCGCGCGGCACCTGTTTTGCCACCATCTCGGCCTCACCAAGATAGTCAACGACCACCACCCGACCGGCCGACGGGAGCTGCGCAACGATCGGCTTGAGCCTGTCGAGGAGCCGGATCGGCTTGCCGTTGTACCAGTAGCCGTCGACCGTCACGAACACCTTCGGCTCGATCTGCCCGAACCGGTCGAGCACACCGCGCTCGCCGAAATCGGGCGAGCAGGACGACCAGATCGCGCCGATCGCGGTGGTCGCCAGCACGTACGCGATGGCTTCGGGCGCATTCGGCAGCATGGCGGCGACGCGGTCGCCGACGCCGACGCCGGCGGCGCGCAGCGCCTGCTGGGCGCGCGAGACCTGTGCGTTCAACTCGGCCCAGGTCAGGCGGGCCTTGGCCTTGTCCTCCCCGCGGAACACCAGCGCGTCGCCGGTGTCGGACCGGCGGAGCATGTTTTCCGCGAAGTTCAGGGTCGCATCGGGCAGGAACCGCGCGCCCGGCATCCTGCCGGCGTCGGCGACCAGACGTTCGCCCTTGTCGCCGATGACGGCACAGAAGTCCCACACCAGGCTCCAGAACAGGTCGGGATGCGCCACCGTCCAGGCGTGCAGCTCGCGATAGTCGGACAGACGCGTGCCGTGGCGCCGGTTCACCTCGGCCATGAAGGCGCTCACCTGGGCCGCCGCAACGCGGTCGTTTGACGGCGCCCACAAAGGCAGGTCGCTCATTGCAGTCCTCACTCCCTGGCCAGCGCGCGGCGGCCGGACCATCGGCCGTGGCCGGCGGGTTGGCCCGGAAACACCCGCAAACCGGCCACGAAAGGGTCACAGACCCCCACAATATTGCGCCACCGACCTCCATCGCTATAGTTCACTGGCTCCGTCGCCAAAACCGGATATTTTGCTTCGTGTCCGCGGCTACCAGCATCAAACGTGTTGGACTCGCCGTCGTCGGCGTGCTCGCAGCGGGCCTGTGTCTGCTTTTGGTCCTCTCGCTGGTCATTTCCGCAGACACGGTCCGAGAATCCGTCAAATCCCAGATCCGGGCGGTGACCGGCCTCGAGCCGGTGCTGCGAGGCGACGTAGCCGTCTCGCTGTTTCCGACCGGCAGCGTCCGCTTCAACGATGTCAGCCTGGGCGACAACCGCACCGGAGCGTCAGCGCTCTCCGCGCAACAACTGCTGGTACGGTTGCGGTTCTTCCCCTTTCTGATCGGGCGCATTGAAATCGCCAGCGTAACGCTGGTCCGCCCGACGATCCTGATCGCCTTTGCATCGGATGGCAGCTCGAACTGGGCCGGCCATATCGAGACTCTCGCCCGAGTGCTCAAGCCGAACCAGGACCGTGTCAGATCCTTTTCCGAAATTCACATCAACGACGGGACGCTCATCCTTCGCGATGAAGCTTACAAGATCGTCGAAACCTTGACGAATGTCGAATTCGCGCTGGCCTGGCCAGCGATCTCGCGGACCTTTGCGGCCACCGGCCGTTTCAACTGGCACGATCAACCGTTCGACGGAACCCTGAGCCTCACCGATTTCCTGGCTGCACTCACCGGCGACCGTTCCGGACTCAAGCTCCGGCTCACGGGTGCCCCGTTCAAGGTGGCGTTCGACGGCAGCATGAGTCACCGCCCGACGCTCAAGGTCGAGGGCGCGCTGGCCGCCGACACCGGCTCGCTGCGCGAAACGATGCGCTGGGCGACCGATCGGACCGTCTCGGCCAGCGGGTTCCAGCGTTTTGCAATCAAGTCCCACGTGGACGTTGTGGGACGCAATATCGCGCTGTCCAAGGTCAGTCTCGAGCTTGATGGCAATACCGGCGAAGGTGTCCTGACCTATGTCGCTGACGGCCGGCAGACCTTGCAGGGAACGCTTGCGGTCGAGAACCTCAATCTGACGCCGTATGTTTCCGCGTTCCGCTTTCTGACAGCCGACCGCAACTGGAGCCAGATTCCGCTCGAACTCGATGCGCTCAGCGGGCTTGACGTCGACGTCAGGATCTCGGCCGCACGCGTCACGCTCGACGACGTCAGTCTCGGTCGGACCGCGGTCGCCGCCAATCTGCGCGCGGGAAATCTGACGCTTGCGATCGGCGAGTCCCAGGCGTTCGGCGGCGTGCTGAAGGGTTCGCTGGCACTTGCCAAGTCGACCGCCGGCGCCGACCTGCACGCGCAGCTTCAGTTCAACGACGTCATGCTCGACCAGACCCTCGGCGCTTTCCTGGGCGTCCGCCGGGTCGAAGGCCGGGGCAATATCAGCCTCGCCATTCGCGGCACCGGCAGCAATGTCTATGAGTTGACCAAGGCACTGAACGGCTCCGTCACGATGACAAGCCGCAAGGGTGCCATTGCGGGGCTCAACGTCGAGCAGTCGCTTAAGCGGCTGGAACGGAACCCGCTGGCCGTGCGGGGGAGCGACTTCCGGGGCGGCCGTACCGTCTATGACGAGCTGGCCGTCAACTTGAAGGTCACCGACGGCACCGCGCACGCCCAGGACCTGCGCATCGAAGCGCCTGCCATGCGCGTCGGCATGGCGGGTACCACGTCGATCCCGGCCCGTAATTTCGATCTGAAGGGCACTGCGAGCCTGCTCGCGGGCAGCGCCTCCGACGCGCCGCCGGCCTTTCAACTGCCGTTTGTGGTGATGGGGAGCTGGGACGACCCCCTGTTCTGGCCGGACATCCAGCTGCTGATCCGGCGTTCCGGGGCGGCGGCACCCCTGCTTGACGCCGTTCGCGGGCGGTTGCTGCGCGACCAGGCCCCCGCGCTGGCGGGCGAGTCGGCCCCGCCCGCGCCCGCGCTGCAACCGGCCGTCCCGATCCGGTGATGGATAACGGGCTGCTAACGGCTTTGCCCTAGGCTTGAGCGGCCGCCGGTCGCAACCGTTGAAAATCGGGGATATCACGCACGGCCGGCGGCGGGGTCCGGATGGTTCACGGTTTGCTGCGCACGCTGATCAAGCTCACGGTCGCTTCGCTGATCGTGGGTACGATCATGGCGCATTTCGGCATCACGCCGGACCAGTTGATGCGGGAGTTCGGCCTCTCGCAGGAGCGCGTGTTCGAGATCGCGCAGGCGGGCATGACCTGGGCGCTGCCGAACCTGCTGCTCGGCTCGCTGGTTATCGTCCCGGTGTGGTTCATCATCTACCTGTTCCGGCCGCCGCGCGCGCACAGCGACTG
>Ga0073934_10006592_pt1 | contig 16769 bp, 14 predicted proteins | sample LarsenN4metaG_FD_76834 | JGI IMG/M metagenome (GOLD analysis project Ga0073934, IMG submission 76834) | Hot spring sediment bacterial and archeal communities from British Columbia, Canada, to study Microbial Dark Matter (Phase II) - Larsen... ... | reverse complement strand
GGCAGGTCGAAGGCCACCGAGAGGCCGGTCTGGCCTTCCGCGAGCAGGTAGCGGAAGCGCTGGTTGGATTCCTGCGCGGTGCCGTAGCCGGCGTACTGCCGCATCGTCCACAGCCGGCTGCGGTACATCGTGGGATAAATGCCGCGGGTGTAGGGGAACTGGCCGGGGAAACCGAGATCGCGCTCGGGGTCGAGCCGGCGGGTGTCCTCCGGCCCGTAGCAGAGCTTGGCCTCACTCCCCGAGCGCCGTTCGGCGTTCTGAATGGTGGGCGTCGGTTTTTCTGTTTTCTTTGTCATGGCGAACTGGATGTGACTATCTTAGCGGTGCGCTTGGAGGTGGAGCAAGTGTTGCTTGACAGCGTTGTGCAGCGCTCCCTAGAATGCGCTTGAGTACCGCAGGCAGGCCTCGCCTGTGGCGGGCAGGGCGCGAGAGGAGAGACGGTGCAGCTCGACAACCACATGAAGCAGTTGCTGCGGGAACTGGGGCGGGCCATCAACGAAGCGGTGTCGGATTCCGACCGCATCGCCGACGCCATTGCCGCCATCAAGGCCAACGGCTACGACGTCTTCCTGATGCTGGACGCGGTGGTGGGGCTCAACCGCCGCGGGGAAGCCAGCGCCGATACCGTCGCCATCACCACGCAGGACCGTCGCTTCCTCAAGTCGCTCAAGATCCGCCTGGACGAAGAGCGGCCCGCGGCTGCATCTACGCCGAACGGAAACGGGCGGCTGGAAATCACTCCCCAGGACGTCAAATTCCTCAAATCGCTCCGGATCAACGTTGACGACCTCGAATAGGCGCGTCGCGCTTCTCTTGGGTGTCTCTATCGTGCTGGCACCCGTCTGTGTCTGGGCGCAGGTGCGGGACACGGGAGCGATTCGCCAGAAAGTTCGCGCCGAGAAGCCGAAGCTGGAAAAATTCCAGGGGGAAGTGCTGCAGATGACGCGCCTGGCCATCACCGTGCGCCAGCGCGGCCAGCCGGCGGTGGTGCGCACGTTCACCTTTGACGAGAAGCTGGCCGGGGAGATGGCGGCGCTGGTGGACCGCAACCACGCCTTCCAGCACGGCGACCGCGTGGAGATCCACTTCCGCGCCGGCAGCGATACCGCCGTCCGCATCAAGGGCAAGCCCAGCCCGCCCCGCGGCGGCATCCGCTAGTGCCGTTCCAACTAATTGGAGTTATCTTACTAGAGCCCGCGGGTGCGGAGTCACTTGAAGTGTGGATGCAAGGACTTAGGCGGAAAAAGTTGGAACGGCACTAGGTGTGCAGCGGCGAGCGTTCCTGCTCGGCTTGACCTCTTCGCTTCTCGGCTCTAGGATTCCTACGGGGAGAGCCATGCTGCGACGTGCGCCGGCGGTGGCCGGCCGCTTCTATCCGGCGCATCCGGCCGCGCTGACGCAGGACCTCAGCCGCTACCTCGAGCCGGCCGGGGAGAAAACTGCGGCGCTCGGCTGTGTGGTGCCGCACGCCGGGATCATGTACTCGGGGCACGTGGCCGGGGCCGTCTACGCGCGGCTCGCGCTTCCCCGGCGGTTCATCATTCTTTGCCCCAATCACACGGGTCAGGGGGCGCCGCTGGCGATTATGTCGGAGGGGGTGTGGGAGACGCCGCTGGGCGACGCGGCGATTGATGCCGAGCTGGCGGCCGCGCTGCGGCGAGCCGATCCCCGGCTCGAGGAAGACATCGAGGCCCATCGCTTTGAGCATTCGCTCGAAGTGCAGCTTCCCTTTCTCCAACATCTGCTCGCGGACTTCCGCTTCGTGCCGATTGCCGTCGGGCTAGGACGGCTACCGCCGCTGGAAGAGCTGGGCCGCGCCGTTGCCGACGTGGTGAGAGACGCGAAGGAAAAGGTGCTGGTGGTGGCTTCTTCGGATATGAGCCATTATGAGCCGGACGCCCGCACGCGGGTGAAAGACCAGAAAGCCATTGAGCGCATCTTGGCGCGCGATGCGCGCGGGCTGTTCGAGACTGTGCAGCGCGAAGACATCTCGATGTGCGGCTATGCGCCCACCGTGGCCATGCTGACGGCGGCCAACGCACTGGGCGCGCAAGAGGCGGAGTTGATTCGCTACGCCACTTCCGGCGACATCACCGGCGACCGCAGCGCGGTGGTGGGCTACGCCGGCCTCATCATCCGCTGAAAGTCTTCAGTTTTCGGTCATCAGTTATCAGCCAGTGAAAGATCTCCAGAAGAGAGGCAGGTATCTGTTCAGCCCACGGGCTTCTGCCCGTGGGATCTATTGCTGTCGTGAAGAAGCCGGCGGGTCGGGGCGCGGCGGCGGAGGCGGTTTTTCGCGCGGGGGCGGTGGAGGCGGAGGTGAAGGCCGCGGAGGCTGTACCGAGGGCGCCGGTCGCGGCGGGGGCGCGGGGCGCGAAGCGCCGGGGTCGCCACTCGGACGGGGAGAAGTATCGCGCCTGCCCGATTCGGGGACGCGGCCTTCGGGACGCGCGCGTGCGGGGGCTTGGCGCTCGCTGCCGGCACTTTCACCCACGCGCGGCGGCGCAGCCGGAATCCGCGGCGCCGGCAGGCGTTCGGTACGCCCGCGGGTTTCGCCCGCAGCGTCGCGCGCAGAGACCGGTCGCTCGGTTCGGCTCGGGGCAAGCGTGCGGCGTGGAACTGACGTCGAGCCTTCGGCTTCAGGTGCCGGGGCCGTGCGGGCAGCGCCGGCGGCCTGGCGCTGGCGCGCGCGCTCGATTACGTCCGCAAGGCGGCTGGGTGGCTCAGATTGGATGGACCACGACTCCCCTTCGCGTCCCAGGACTTCGCGCACCGGGCGCGCGACTTCTCCACGCGTGAATCCTTCTTCGCTCACAACAAGCGTGGCTGAGGGCGGCACATCCCGCCGGGGTGCAGGTTCACCGCGACTCCCGCCACCCGATGGGAGCGAACTTCCTCCGGAAGCTGTTCCGACGGGTTGATCGTCGGGTCCGAGCGGCCCCCAGCCGACCCAGCCGCCGCGGCGTACCCAGTAGCAGCGGGCAGGCGACCAGGCGTTGAAAGTTCCCGGTACCCAGACCCAGCCCCAGAAGGGATCGTAGTACCAGCCGCCGTAGTGATAGGGCAGCCACCCCCAGGGCTCGTAGGAAACCCAGGTCCAGCCGAAGCCCGGATAGAGAGACCAGCGGCCATAGCTGAAGGGCAGCCAGCCGGGGGCGACCCAGGGCCGCCAGACGTGGCCAAAGGAGGGAAGATAGGCCCAGTGCCCGAACCGCTGGAGGTCGAACAGGCCGTAGCGCAGGTGAGTAGGGAAGGAGGCAGGCGCGGCGGCCACTTCCAGCGCCGTCTCGCGGTCTTCGTTCCACGCGTCCCACTCATCCCGCGCGGGGTTGCGGACGAGCGCGTAGCTCTGCGCCGCTTCCTCCCACTCGAACATCCGCCCCTTCGAAACCGCCATCCGGCCCTGCGGGCTTTCCACCTGAACCTGTCCGGAAAAAACGCGGACGCGGGCACCACTACCGGTGCGGTCCACGCGGAAGCGCGTGCGGCGGGAGATGAGCACCTCGAAAAATGGCGTCCGGACACGGAAACTATCCTGGCGGCCGAGGTCGCTCGAGAAGGTGGCGGTGCCGTCGGAGAGCAGGAGGGTGGTGAGGCGGCCGCCGTTATCGGCCAGCGCGAGTTCCTCAAAGCTGAGGCGGGAGTAAGCGGCCAGGCGCGCGTAGAGGCCGCTTTCAAATTCGACCTCGGCAAAGCCATCGCCGGTTTCCAGCACCGTGTCCTGGACGAGCGGCAGGTTGACGAGAGCTTTTTCCGGCTCGACGCTCCCCGGGCGGCTGACCCAGGCCTCGCCCTCGACCAGGCTCAGCCGCACCGCGCGCACGTAGCTCAGGGCGGCGAGCGCCAGAGGAATGCTGAGAACGAGGATGGCGAGAAGGAATACCCGGAGGAGTCGTCGCTGCTTCATCGTGCCCCTCCTACCGGCCCGGCCGCAGGCCCGCCTCTATGTTGCGATGCAGCACGGGCGGCTGCTGTTGTCCTTGCCGAGTTCGAGCTTAGCCTGGATTTCCGATTTGAAACATTCCCGGTAACTTTGTAAGATAGTCGGACGCCTTTATTCATGCGGGTTTCAACGCGATGAACACGTTCCAGAGGTCAACACCCAATGGGTGAGAAACAAAATCAGCCTTTTCAGCTCTCCTTCAATGCCTCCCTGAAGATCGATTTTCAGGGATCGCGGGTCACCTCCGACGGGGGCCTGATGGTGCTGCGCGAACTGGACGAGCGACTCGGGTTCGGAGAACTCATCGCTCAACACCTGACTGACTCTCGCTGCGGCAAGAACACTCAGCTTCCACTGGCCGATTTGTTTCGGCAGTCCGTTTATAGCCGGCTGGCGGGCTATGAAGACGTCAACGACGCCGAGCGGCTGAGCCAAGATCCGACCTTCCGGCTGATCGGTTCGGAGAAGATCTGGGACCGTGGCGCGGCTCTGACTTCCCGGTTGCAGTCCTTCGAGACCGAGATGCTCGCCGAGGCGGAGAACTTCGCCGGGCTGGCACGCATCAACCGCGACCTCATCGGGAGGGTGGAAGGCGCGGGATCGCCTCAGCGGGTGGTGCTGGACATGGACTCGACCGAGATCCCCGTCTACGGCCAGCAGGAGCAGAGCGCCTACAACGGCCACTTCGAATCCACCTGCTACCATCCGCTGCTGTTGTTCAACCGCGAAGGCGACTGTCTGGCGGCCAAGCTGCGGCCGGGCAACGTCCATAGCGCCGACGGTTGGGAAGAACTGCTGTTGCCGGAGATCGACCGGCAGCAGAAGCTGGGCAAGGACGTGGTGTTTCGCGCCGATGCCGCCTTCGCCAAGCCGGAGCTCTACGAGGCGATGGAGGAGCGGGGCGTCCAGTACGCCATCCGCATTCCGGCCAACGACAGCCTGGAGCGGGACATCGCCGAACTGCTGACGCGGCCCGTGGGGCGACCCAGCCACAAGCCGGTGGTGCGGTACAAGAGCTTCCGGTACCAGGCGGCCAGTTGGAAGAAGGCGCGGCGCGTGGTAGGGAAGGTGGAGTTCCACGTTGGGGAACTATTCCCTCGGGTGGGATTCATCGTCACCAACCTGGAGACGGACAGCCGGGCGGTGGTCCGGTTCTACAACAAGCGCGGCACGGCCGAGCAGTGGATCAAGGAGGGCAAGCAGGCGGTCAAGATGACGCGCTTATCCTGCCATCGCTTCCGCTCGAATGAGGTGCGGCTGTGGCTGACGGTAATCGCCTACAACTTGGGGAACCTGTGGCGACGGCTGGCGCTGCCGCTCCGCGTGGGGAACTGGTCGTTGACGAGCCTGCAACAACGATTGGTGAAGACCGGCGGCCGGCTGATCAAGCACGCCCGTTACTACTGGCTGCTGCTGGCCGAGGGCCACCTGACGCGGCGGCTTTTCGGGGCGATGCTGCGGCGGATCGAGGCGTTGCCGGTGCCGGCCGGATAGCCGGGAACGCAGAGGGAAGCAAACTGGAGTGCAAGACGTGGCGGAGGGGCTGGGGTGTCTCAAGAAGTGGCCTTCGGCAGCGCGGTTTTCGGTGCTCAAGGGCGCTGGGAGGTGGCAGGGGCGCCCCATACGGCCATGCCGGGAGTCTGCCGCGCCGAAAAAGTCAGAAAAAGTCATGGGGGGGTTGACACGGGGGGGGAGGGGTATACAGTAGCCTTGAACCGGAGCCAAAAATGGAAATTCCGGCTTGAACGACTTCCTGGCCTGCCACGGCTATCTTGAAGCATGGAAAGACAGCATGCCATCGTCCTTGGAGGCAGCATCACGGGGTTGCTGACCGCGCGTGTTCTAGCAGACCATTTCCGGCTGGTGACGCTCTTTGAGCGCGATTCCTTTCCGGATCATCCTCAGCTTCGCAAGGGAAACACTCACGGATGGCATCTTCATGTCCTCCTGCTTAGAGGACTGGAACTGATGGAGCGGCTGTTCCCCGGCCTGCGACACGAAATGCTTGCCCACGGAGCGGTCCCGGTTGATGTCGGCGAAGACTTGGCCTGGCTGACGCCGGCGGGTTGGGCACCGCGACGCAAGTCGGGCCTGGTGATGCTCGCCTTTGGCCGCGAGCTGCTCGATCACCTTCTCGTCCAGCGCGTGCGGCGCCTAGGCAACGTGAAGATCGTAGATGGAGCCGGAGTACACGGCCTGGCTGGCCTGAAGGCCGACTTGATCGTCGATGCTACGGGGCGCGGTTCGCGGCTCCCTTCCTGGCTGCCCGAGCTTGGCTATGAGCCGCCGAAGGAAGTCCGCGTGAGCGCGAAGCTGGGATACGCCACGCGGTATTACGAAGGCGTTTCCGCGCCCTGGAGAGCTGCGTTCATCCAGGCGAACCCGCCGCGCTCGATGAGGGCCGGCGTGCTGTTCCCCATCCAGGGCAACCGGTGGGTGGCGACTGTGGCCGGGGGCAACGGGGAGTATCCACCGGTGGACGAAGACGGGTTCCTGGAGTTTGCCCGCGCCCTTCCATCGCCCATAATCTACGATGCCCTTCGCGCAGCCCGGCCAATCACCCCCGTCCTGACGTATCGGGCGACTGACAACCGCTGGAGGCTTTATCACCGCCTCAAGCGCCACCCGGCGGGCGTGTTGGCGATCGGCGACGCGATCTGCGCCTTCAATCCGGTCTATGGACAGGGAATGACCGTTGCCGCTGAATGCGCGTTCGTCCTGGACGACTGCCTGCGCCGCCAGCCGCTAGAACTTTGGCGGACGTTCTATGCCAAGTCGGCAAGCATCATCCAGGGTCCCTGGACGCTCGCCACCAGTGAAGACAGCCGCTATCCTGCCGCGGAAGGCGTCCGTCTCACTACGCCCGTGCGCTGGATGCAGGCCTATGTCGCCCGTGTGATCGCCGCTTCGCTCAACGATGGGGTGGTGCGGAAGCGATGGCTGGAGGTGTTCCAGATGCTTCGCTCGCCGGCCACGCTTTTCTCGCCGCCGATCCTGGTGCGAGTCCTCTCTGCTCACAACTCCTCTCCAAGCCCGAATGCGACGGCGTCCTCCGGTCGCAGCGCCCGGCCGTACGACCACGCGTCCTCGAGTTGCGCGGAGCCCAGTTGAGCCCGGACGAGTTGCAGCGCACGGTCGTAGTCGGATTGATAGAAGGGAAGGATCGCGTAATGTTTTGGGCCAAACATCTCAGCTGCTCGAAGGCCAAACTACCTCAGGGAAGTGTCGGCGCATCTGCCCGTGCCCCACAAGTTGATTGAGAACACGAAATGATTTGTAGTGATGACGTATCCGACCAGCGACAATTGCAGGGTGGATTCGAAGCTGCCTGGCCAAGTGCTCTTAGGGCTTAGGACGAATCTTGTCCAGAATCTTCCGCGCCAGGGCCTGCTCTTCCTCGTAGGTGCTCTGGCTGTGCAGGACGCGTTCGAGCGCGGGGACAAACTCGGCGGGTTCGGCGAGCGCCCCCTGGGTAAGCGCCTGATCGAGGTCGCGCAGCACAAGCGGTAATTCGTAGACGTCCTGTTCGAGGGCCCGGGCCAGCCGGCTGCGGAATTCAATCTGGGTGAGAATCTGGCGGAACAGCCGCGTCAGGTCGGTCAGGGCAGACGTGGGCGGAGCGCTGAACCCGATCTGGTTGTATTCGTGGCCAGCCTCGTAGGTGATGCGGACGCCGCCGGCCATCTTGTCGGCCGTGCGGGAGAAGTCTGAGCCGCGCAGGAAGTCAGCCTCAGCGAGGGCGGCGAAGATGCGTTCGCGGAGGCGCGGGGAGACCTGAAGAGACTGAGGGTCGGGGGCCTGGTCGAGGCGGCGGATTTCGTAGGTGGCCACGCCGTCCTCGCGGAGGTTGACGGCCAGATACCAGCCGGTCTGCTCGTTGGCCTGCTCGTAGCGGACCTGGGCGGGGGCGCCGCGAATGCGTTCCAGCAGGCGCTGGGCGCGGGTTTGCGCCAGCCGCACCAGGCGGGCGTCCTGCGCGATCTGGGTGAGGACGGGGATGAATTGCTGGTAGTAGATGAGCGCTTTGTTGTTGAACTGGTATTCGAACTCCCGCAGAGTCTCCAGGATGCCCAGGCGGTCGAAGCGCAGTTTGAACTCGAGTCGCGCGATGTGGAAGCGGCTGCGCGCGATCTTTTCGCAGAGATCGAGCAAGGCATTCGCCGCCGCGCTTTCCGTGTAGTTGAACTCGACCTCGCCGCGCTGGGCGCCTTTCTCGAAGCGGAAGGTTTTCCGGCCGAGGTTGGCGATCTTGCGAGAGGACTCCAGCTGCACGCCCTGGAAGAAATTCAACTCCGCGGCGTAGGTGAAGAGTTGGGCGGCGAGGTCGGCGGGCAGGCGGAAGTTTTCCGGGTGCGGAGGCTCCTGGAGGGAGCGGCCATCGTAGGTGGCGGCGCCATCTTCGCCGACGGTGAGTCCGGTGTATTCGGGGAGGCTGCCGGGGAACACTTTGATAAAGGTGAAGCGGGCGGGTGCGGCGGCCTGGGCGGCGGCGGCCAGCGGGGCCGCGGCGGCGAGCAGCAGGGAGAAGAAAAGGGTGCGGGGGCGCATCAGCGGGTGGGTGAGGCGGCCCTGCGCTGCGCCTGCTCGTGGTGGATGTGGCAGAGGGCGACGGCGAGGGCGTCGGAGGCATCGGCGGGCTCGGGCGGCCGGGCGAGGCCGAGCAGGCGCTGCACCATCTGCTGCACCTGGTGCTTTTCCGCGCGACCGTAGCCGACGATGCTCGACTTGACGGTGAGGGCGGAGTATTCGCGCACCGGAAGGCGGGCGCGCTCGGCGGCCAGCAGGATGATGCCGCGCACCTGGCTCAGGTGCATGGCGCTCTTGACGTTGAACGCCTGGAAGACTTCCTCGATTGCAACCGAATGGGGCGTGAAGCGCTTGAGGAGTTTTTCCGCCTCCTGGTGGATGGCTTTGAGGCGCTGGGCGAAGGTCATCCGGGAGCGGGTGCGGATGACGCCGAAGTCCAGCACGCGGCAGCGGCTGCCGTCGGCTTCGACGACGCCGTAGCCGGTGGAGGTGGTGCCGCAGTCAAAGCCCAGCACGCGCAGGCTGGCCATCGGTTCAGCCCGAGGATTCAGAGGCGGCGAGCGCCTCCTGCAAGATGTTCTCCGGAATGTCGAAATTGGAATAGACGTGCTGCGTGTCCTCGTGCTCTTCGATGGCTTCGAGCAGGCGCAGCAACTGCTGGGCGGTGCCGCCTTCGACCCGCACGGTGTTCTGCGGCAGCATGGTGACCTCGGCGGAGGCGGGCGGGAGGTGGTTTTTCTCCAGCGCCTCTTTGACGGCATCGAGCTTTTCCGGCGCGGTCAGGACTTCCCAGTTGGTGCCGTCGTCGCGCAGGTCGTCGGCGCCGGCTTCCAGCGCGATTGCGAGCAGGGTGTCCTCGTCCGCCTTTTCCTTCGGCAGCATGATCTGGCCGCGCTTGTGGAACATCCAGGCCACGCAGCCGCTCTCGCCCAGGTTGCCGCCGAACTTCGAGAAGAGATGGCGCATCTCGCCCAGGGTGCGATTGCGGTTGTCGGTGGCGATTTCGACCAGGATGGCGACGCCGCCGGGGCCGTAGCCCTCCAGTGCAGTTTCTTCGATGGACTGGCCGGGCAGTTGGCCGGTGCCGCGTTTGATGGCGCGCTCGATGTTTTCGGCGGGCATGTTTTCGGCTCTGGCGGCCAGGACGGCCTTGCGCAGGCGCGGGTTGGCGTCGGCGTCCCCTCCGCCGTGGCGCGCGGCGACGGTGATTTCCTTGATCAAGCGCGTGAAGGCGCGGCCGCGGCGGGCGTCGGTGGCCGCCTTCTTATGCTTGATGGTGGCCCATTTAGAATGTCCGGACATCGTGCACCTTCCTGCCTGCGGCAGGCAGGCATTCGGCGGGGGAAGGGAGAAGGATTCCGGCAATCCCTCCATCAGACTAGCACAAGGCAGCCAGGGTCGCAATTAGTCCGGTGAACCGTTCAGGGTGAACCCGTGGCCCGCGACCAGCGACCGGTGAGTGGTGGCCTGTAACCGGTGACCAGCGACCAGTGACTGGCCTGCCCTGAGCGAAGGCGAAGGGTGACTCGTAACTGACAACTGACAACTGACAACTGAATACTGCCTCCCGGCGTGGACGCCACTGCGCTAACCGTGGACGCGCCCTGGACAACAAGCGACGCTTGTGCCCCCCGCCCCCAACTACTGTGGCGGGCCTGCCCACGTTGTCCGGAAGAGGTGCTCAGCACCCGCCAGGTGCTGGGCCTCTTGGGTAGGGCATGGCCGGGTGGCGGGTCGTGGGTCGAGGCAGCGAGGGTCGGGCGGCGGGCTGCGGGCGCAGGCCATAAAGCAGATTCCTCCGCCGCCGATTCTGGAGAAAGGGCGGGGTCGCAATGACAGGATAGGGGTTCAGCGGGCGCGGTCGATGGCGCGGACGGTGTCCTTGCAGTCGAGCCAGATGTTGACCAGGCGGTAGCGGCCCACGTCGCGGTAGACCAGCACGCGGCAGAGGTCTTCAGCCTTCTCCTCGCGCTCGGCGTTGGGCTTGCCCATAATCTGGACGACCTCGGCCTTCGCCATCCCGATTTTGACTTTGGCCAGGTCTTCCTCGGTGGCGGCGGAGACAGCGAGGGCGGCTACCAACACGAGCACGGCGAGTGCAAGCAGGCCGCCGAGTTGACACGCCCGAATCGGGCAAGCAGGCATAGGTTTGCTCCGGTGGTTCTTCTCCTCTCTAGGATGGTAACAGATGGTGCCGGGATGCACCCCCGAATTCGGGTAAATCAGTCTTTGAAGTGGAAGTTGTTGACCGACTTGCGGCCCTCGAGTGTGCCGCTGAGGTCGAATTCAAATTCGTGGCTGTGCTTGCGCCCGCCCAGGCGAAACAGCCGGCGGAAGGCGTTGACCAGGCTGCGCAGGCTCAAATTGAACTCGAAGCCGGAGCGATATTCGCCCTCGCCGTGCAACTCGATTTCGCTGCTGGCGAGGTCAATGGGGCCGGTGAAGCGGAGGGTGTAGCGTTGGGCGGCGATGGTGGAATCAATCTCGGTCTTACCGCCGCCGAAGCGCGCCTCCCCGGTCCAGGAGTGGAAGCGGCGCAGGTTGGGCGGCTTGAGGGCGCGGAAGAGCCAGTTGAAGGAGAGGCTGAAGCCGTAGACGCCGTGGTGGAGGAAGCGGGCGAGGGTGAAGAGGCGCTCGGGCAGGGTGCCTTTGCGGATGCGGCCGTGCAGCATCTGGAACTTTATGGTTCCCTCCGCCGCCCGCAAGAACTCCGCGCGCGTCCCCAAGGGTCCCCGCAAGTCCACCTCCAGTGCCAGCGGGGCGCGCACGATGGTCTCGAGTTGGAAGAGGGCGAGCAGAGACTCGAGGGGCACCTGGTCGAGACTCAGGTGGGTCGTCACCCGCTGCTGGTTCCAGTCCGCTTCCAGACTGGCGCTGCCGGTGCCGACGCCGATGCCGAAGTGGTTGGCTGCCAGTGTCAGCACGCCCTCGCGCTGGCGGATGGCGGCGTTCACGTCGGCAAACTGGAGGCCGAGGAATTGGCCTTTGGCGACGACAAGCTCGACGTGCACGGGCCGGCGCGCCAACTGCCGCAGCCAGCCGGCAGAACGATGGCGTCCCGCACCGCGGGTCAGGCTGTCGAGATTGAGCCAGTCGCCGCTGACCGAGAGCGCGCTTTCTCCCCTCCAGGAAATGTGCCCGGCAACGCCGAAGGTGCCGCGCGGCTGCTCGATGCGAACCCCTTCCAGGCGCACACCCTGTGGGTCGGGATGAAGCGAGCCGTCAATCCGCACCGGCTCCCCCAGAAATTCGGGCAGGCGGAGGTCGCGCACCGTGACGTGCCCGGCGGGTTGCAACGCGCCCAGTTTGCCGTCCAGATGCAGGTCGGCTTCGACGCTGCCTTCGATGGATTCCAAACCTTCCGGCAGTCGCACGTAGCGCAGCAGCGCGGCCAGCGGCGTGGCCGAGGCGGCCTGCAGGTGCAAATCAACTTCCGGCTCGGAAGCCAAGGTCAGATGGCCGCGCAGCTCGACCCGCGAATCATCCATCTGCCACAGCATGCTGTCCAGCGAGAGCCTCGGGCTGTGCCAGCGGCCCTGGCCTTCCATCCGCGCTTCACCGTTGTCCGCGGCTGGCGCATCGCTCGTCGAATGAGGCTCCAGATGCGCCTCCCAGGCAAAGCCTTCCTGGCTGCTGCCGGTGACGCGCAGGCGCGCTGTAACCGGCTCGGGCAACTGCAGGTGCTTGCCGAGCGGCCCCAGCAGCAGCGCAGCATCGGCGGGTTGCAGCCGCAGTCCGGCCTCGAGCTCCCACACCGGCGCAGCACGTGCGAGGTGAACGCTGCCGCGAAGCTCGACCTCCGATTGACCCCAGCGCGCCCGCAACCCCGCCAGTCTCACCCGCTCGCCCGAATCGGGCTCGCGCTGCCATTCCACTCGCCCCGTCACCTCTGCGAGTGGCTGCGCCTGCCCCGACGGAATCGGGGCCAGCTCCGGCAGCTCCCATTCGGCCTCTCGCAGCTCCAGCGCTCCCTCCCACTGCCCGTCCGCGTAGCGCGCCTGCCAGTCCGCCCTGCCGGTCAGGCCGGAAAGGTAGCGGCTGAAAACCGGCGCGACCTCCTGCGGCGCGAAGCCAGTGGCCAGCTCGCGCAAGAAACTGATGTCGCACCCGTCCGATTCGACCTCCACCGTGGCCGCTTGTCTCCAGCGAGCCCGATTCAGGCGAGGCCAATTCGGACCAGCCAGCTCAGTCTGCCCGCGACCCGCCACCTGGCAGGGACCGAGCCAGCCGGTGAACTCTTCTACTTGCGCGCGCTGATTGTCGAATCGCAAACTCGCGTTCACGTCACGCACAGCAATTTCCGGTTCCCCGTAGTCCAGACTTCCTCCGCTTAGCGTGGCCGCCCCTGCGATCAGCGGGTCTTCCAACGTGCCCGTGACGCCCAGCGTCAGCCACATTCCTCCTCCTAGGTTCGTGACCTCGGGCGGAACTGGCAGCGCACTGACCGGGAACTCCGCTGTCTCCAGCCGAAGCCGGAGTTCTCCCGCGCTCGCGCTCCCGCCGAGCTGCGCGGCGGCGCCCAGGAATTCCCCGCGCACCCCTTTGAGTTCCGCGACTCCCTGCTTGAACTCGAGCCTTCCCGAGAGTTTCTCCAGCGCCGGCCAGGGAGGGCGTTGCCAGCGAACGCCGTCGAGCTCCACCTGGCCGTCCAGCAGCGGATGCGGCCAGCGCCCTGCGACGCGCAAGTTGGCGCTGAATTCCCCGCGCATCTCCGTCAACTCCGCGGGAAACGCACGCGGCCAGAGCTGCGCGAGCCTGAGCAGCGCGCCCGTGTCCCAGCGCGAGCGGGGAACCTCGACACTGAGGTCGAAGGCCGGCTGGCGGCTGAGCCAGCTGCTGACCCGCCCACTACCCGCGAGCTTGACCCCGCCAACTGCGACGCGAATGCGGTCAAACTGGAGCTCGTCCGGGTCAAGAACGGTGGTGAATTCTGTGCGTAGAAACTCGTTGGTCGCCGCGTCACGCGCTTCCAGCGTGCCGCTGGCTCGGGCGCTGCGCCGGCCGGTGGCGCCGATGCTCACTTCCCCGTTCAGCACCGGCGCCGGCGCGGTGCGTCCTAGCGCGCGCCAGAGCCGCTCGGGAGAGAAGTTGTGCAGCGCCAACCGCAGCGCGCCGCGTCCGCGCCAGGGTTGCAGGGCGGCTTCGAAGCTCGCCTGCCCCTCCAGTCGCACCGCAGCGGCCGCCTCCCGGCTGGGTCCACCGACCAGCTGGATGGCGTAGGCGCTTGCGCTGGCGGGAGCAAAGGCCAGCCGGTCGAGATAGAAAAGCTCTTCGGCGCGCTCGCCTCCTGGCTGCTTCAGGTGCACGCGCTCGAATTCCCACGCAGCCGAGATGCCGAGCTCCCACAAGGCAGGCCAGGCGAGTTGTTTCCAGAACTCCGGGGCCACCACCAGTTCAGCTTCCCGGATGCGCACGCGGCGCAGCTCCGGGTGCCCGACCAGGAAAGGCAACAGGCGGAGCCGCACCTGCACCGATTCGGCCCGCAACGCGAAGTCCTCCCTCGTGGCCCGGAGCTGGCTGACGGCAACGCCCGGCAATCCCCACCACAGACGGTCCACGCTGCCCACTTCGACCCGCGCCCCCAGCCAGGCAGCCAGCTCCCGCTCAATTCTCTCGCGTGAGGTTGCGGCCGCGTACAGCCCCGCCAATCCCGCCAGGAGCAGCAGCAATGCGGCGGCGACAATCCAGCGTCTCTTCATGACACCCAGACTCTATGATTCTCGGCCCACGCCCCGCTGTTGTTTCAGGTGCCGATGTAGCGGGCGTAGAGGCTGCGCGCGACGGCAGGGTCTTTTGTCCCCGCGATGATGGCGCGGCCGTCGGCAAACACCGTCAACTCATAGGGTGGAACCCAGAAGCGCAGCAGGTAGTTGTTGGCCCGGACCGTTCCGTGGGATGCCAGCCGCGCGCCCAGTTGTCCCAGGTCAAGCTGCCGGCCGCGCTCGTGGATCTGCACCGAGTTGCGCCCGCAGAGCGTCACCTGCGGCTGTGCCTGCCCCCGCAGATGCACAAAATCGCGCTGCTCGCAGGTGCGGCACCCCGCCCGCGGGCGCGGCACCGGCAGCGAGCGGAACTGGTTCTTCCAGAGGTCACCGGTGTGCAGGCAGGCTTCCTCCAGTTTCCAATTTCCTGTCAGCAGCTTCAGCACTTCGCTCACCTGCAACGCCGCCACCCAGTTCACCGCCGGGTTGATGACCCCCACCGTGTCGCAGGTTTCCTCCAGCGCTCCTTCCGGGCGCTCTGCCAGCCAGCAGGTGAAGCAGGCCGTCCGCCCCGGCACGACGGGCATTACGATCCCGTAGCTAGCGACCACCGCACCGTACACCCACGGACGATTGTGCTTCACGGCGACGTCGTTGATCAGGTAGCGCGTCTCGAAATTGTCCGTGCCGTCCAAAATCGCATCCGCACCGCTCAGAAGCTGTTCGGCGTTTTCCGCCACCAGGTCGGCCACTGCGCCTTCCACCTCGACAGCCGAGTTGATGGCCTTGAGCTTGCGCTCGGCAGCCACCGCCTTCGGCAGCGCTTCCCGGACATCCTGCTCGTCGAAGAGCATCTGCCGCTGGAGGTTGGATTCTTCCACGAAATCCCGGTCAATGATGCGCACCGCGCCGATGCCCGCGCGCACCAGCGCGTTCGCCTGCGCCGAGCCGAGCGCCCCGCAGCCCACCAGCACCGCCCGCGCCGCCCCCAGCCGCTGCTGGCCGGCTTCCCCGATGCCGGAGAAGAGAATCTGGCGCGAGTACTTTTCAGCGCTGGTTGCGTTTTTCACTTTCGCCCTCGCACCACGACGAAAGAGCCTTCCCCGTAGCCGCTCCGGATCGGCTCGGGGGCAACAATCGCGGCCACGGGATGGAAGAGAGTCTGGACAAATGCAAAATCCTCAAATCCGGCAGCGCGCAGAAGGGAAACGACCTCGTCCACCGAATAAAAGTGCGCCTCCCGATAGAAAACACTGCCCTCTTTCTCCCGTTCATAGGTTTTTCCGAGTGGGCTGTTGCGGTCAATGAAGCCGATCACGAGACATCCGCCCGGCTTGAGCACGCGGTGGGCTTCCCGGAAGGAAGCGGCCACATCGTCGAGGAAGCAGAGGGTAGTCACCATCAAGACAGTATCGAATTGGGCCTCGGCCAGAGGAAGTGCCTCTGCCACCCCGCCGATCACCTTCACGCCTCTTGCGCGCGCAGCCATCCCCATGGCCTCGGCGGGTTCTATACCTACGGCGATTCCCAGCGGCACCGCGAAGCGCCCCGTGCCCACCCCAATCTCCACTCCGCGGCCGCCCGCGGGCAGAAGCACTCGAATGGCTTCCAGTTCAGATTCGTAGACCGCTGCATGCTCGACGAACCAGGCCTCATACCGCGAGGCGTGCTTCTCAAAGGACGCCACCTTGGCCATACCACTTCATTATAGACCCTGCCTACCGCGGGCAGGCTTGGAGGGAGGCAGGTGTATAATGCGCCTGCACGTGTTAGCGTGGCCCGCTTGCCCTGAGCGTAGTTGAAGGGCCCGCCAACGCAGTGTGGCGCGGCCCGCCGCCGCGTCCTCCAGAGCGGGCCCCGAATGCGTTCGGGGCAAGCCATGAGCCAGCGCCGTCCCAGCTTCCGCCTCCAGCGGCAAACGATGGTCGAAACGCAGATGCGGCAGCGAGGCATCCGCGACCCACGCGTGCTGGAAGCCTGCGGAGACGTTCCTCGGCATGAATTCGTTCCTGAGGCCTATCTCCCCGAGGCCTACGAGGACCGGCCCCTGCCCATCGGCCAGGGCCAGACGATTTCGCAGCCCTATATGGTGGCGGTGATGACCGAAGCGCTCGCCCTGACAGGCAGCGAGCGCGTGCTCGAGGTCGGTACCGGCTCCGGCTACCAGACGGCGATTCTCGCGCGCTTGGCGTGCGAGGTCTACTCGATCGAGCAGTACGAGGAACTGGCCCGGCAGGCGGAAGCGCGGCTGAAAGACCTCGGCGTCGCCAATGTTCACATCTTGGTGGGCGATGGCAGCCAGGGGCATCCGGAGGCGGCCCCCTACGACGGCATCATCGTCAGCGCCGGCGCCCCCGCCGTTCCCCCCACGTTGCTCGAACAACTGGCCGACGGCGGGCGGCTCGTGATTCCAGTGGGCGACGTCTACTCCCAGGACCTTCTGCTCGTCACCAAACACGGCAACAGCGTCAGCCAGCGTGTGGTCAATCAGTGCCGCTTCGTCCCCCTGACCGGCAAGTATGGCTGGGGCCTCCGCACAGAATGAGTCGCGCCCACCGGCCGCTGCTGCCGCAATTCCTCCGCATCGCCCATCGCGG